>Ga0315268_10008862_pt1 | contig 10474 bp, 8 predicted proteins | sample C1_top_MG_FD_204535 | JGI IMG/M metagenome (GOLD analysis project Ga0315268, IMG submission 204535) | Sediment microbial communities from Yellowstone Lake, YNP, Wyoming, USA - C1_top | ecosystem: Environmental > Aquatic > Freshwater > Lake > Sediment | place: USA: Wyoming | collected 2017-08-01 | reverse complement strand
GATGGAAACTCACTAAGGATAGCATTTTGGAATTGTCACAGCGCGTTCAAGCGATCAAACCCTCCCCCACCCTGGCGGTCACCGCCCTCGCCGCACAGCTCAAGGCGCAAGGAAAAGACATCATCGGTCTGGGCGCAGGCGAACCGGACTTCGATACCCCGCAACACATCAAGGATGCCGCCATTGCGGCGATCAACGCCGGCTTTACAAAATACACCGCGGTGGACGGCACGCCCGGCCTGAAACAGGCGATCATCGCCAAACTCAAGCGCGACAACGGCCTTGATTATGGACCCAAACAGGTTCTCGTATCCTGCGGCGGAAAACAGAGCTTCTTCAACCTGGTGCAGGCGTTCATTAATCCCGGCGACGAGGTCATCATCCCTGCCCCTTACTGGGTTTCCTACCCGGATATCGTCATCCTGGCCGACGGAAAGCCGGTGATCATCGAGGCCGGCATCGAGCAAGGCTTCAAGATCACCCCCCAGCAACTTGAAGCCGCCATCACGCCAAAAACCCGGATGGTGGTGCTGAACAGCCCGAGCAACCCCACTGGCGCTGTGTACACCTTCGACGAACTGGTTTCCCTGGGAAATGTGCTGCGAGCCCATCCCCATGTGCTGATTGCCAGCGATGACATGTACGAGCACATCATGCTGAACGTACAGCAGCCTTTCGTAAACATTCTCAATGCCTGTCCGGATCTCTATACCCGGACCATGGTGCTGAATGGCGTTTCCAAGGCGTATGCGATGACCGGATGGCGCATCGGCTACGCGGCTGGCCCGGCATTCATCATTGAAGCCATGTCTAAGGTTCAATCGCAAAGCACTTCCAATCCCACATCCATATCGCAGGTGGCGGCCGAAATGGCGCTCAACGGCGACCAGGGTTGTATCAAGCCCATGCTGTCCGCTTTTCGTGAGCGCCATCAATTCGTAGTGGAAAAACTCAACCAAGTACCGGGCCTGAGCTGCCTGCCCAGTTGCGGCGCTTTTTACGCCTTCCCCGATGCGCGCAAGGCAATTAAATCTCTGTACGCAAAGAATGTCATCAAAGCACCGACAGACATAGCGCTCGGCAATTATCTACTGGAGAGCGTGGGCGTTGCCGTAGTGCCGGGTTCGGCTTTCGGCGCAGAGGGATATTTCCGTATATCCTTCGCCACCTCAATGGAAAACCTGCAAAAAGCCCTGGACCGTATCCACCAAGCCCTGCAATAGCCACGGATAACGCAAAAGCGTTGACCGGCGGGAGACAAATAGCTATCATAGCGCCTTCTTAATTCCTCGATAGCTCAGTTGGTAGAGCGACGGACTGTTAATCCGCAGGTCCCTGGTTCGAGCCCAGGTCGAGGAGCCATATTTGTAGCAGAGTCAATGGGTTACCGTTTAGACGGTAGCCCTTTTTCTATTCCGGTGGTCTAAAAGATTGCTCTGGTGCTCGGCATAGAGCGCTCAGGTCTATATAAAGTCGCCAATACAGGAAACAGCCCATGACAACTATGCCCAAATGCCCGCAATGCAATTCGGAATTCACCTACGAAGACGGCGCCATGTTTGTCTGCCCGGAATGTGCGCACGAGTGGCCGAAGGAAGCAGCGGAGAGCACCAATGACCGGCGCGTCGTGTGCGATGCCAATGGGAACGAACTCCAGAACGGCGACACCGTGGCGGTGATCAAGGATCTGAAGGTCAAAGGGTCGTCCTTGGTAGTCAAGGTCGGGACGAAGGTGAAGAATATCCGTCTGGTGGAAGGCGATCACGACATCGATTGCAAGATTGACGGAATTGGCGCGATGCAGCTGAAATCCGAATTCGTGAAGAAGGCATAATCGGTTTCGTGAAGGAAACGTAGTCGGTTGGTGTTACATCAGATGGCGTAATGGAGCCGAAAACTTTTCAAGCACTATCATTTTCAGAAGCTTCTGATTCATCCGCCCCCTTTCTCTTCCCAGCAGAAGATCAGAATACAGCCGCTCAAAATATGTTTCTGCCGCCAGAACCCGGAGGGTGTCCTTGACTTCGAGAGGTATTGAGGCGAGATCATCAAATAGATGGGGGTCCGCACCATTCCACCGGTGAGCAAGTTCCCACAGAGTCAGCCGGTCGGAGTTTAAGGCCATAGCTATGCCGCAAGAATCTGGAATTCCGTGGCCTTGACGATGGGCCGCACATGGCGATTCTCCCGGCGCATTTCCACGATCCCGTAATTCGACATGGTTTTCAGGGTGCGGGAAAGATTGCTGGTTTTGCGGCCGGTAATGGCAGCCAGACCACTGATGGATTCCGGGTGTGTATCACGAATGGTCTTGAGCAGGGCGCGGTTTTCGTCGCTCAGGACTTCGGCCAAGGACTTCATCGAGGTGAACCAGATTTTGGGTTCGCTTGGCTTGGGCTTGTACTCGCCCTTGGCGATTGCCAACAGGCGTTCGCGGATTTTCTCTTGGGACATGATCCCGATGGCGATCTTTTTCATTTCTTTGCTTCCTCTAATACGCGGTCCACTTCGTTAAAGAAGTCGGCCAGTAACTGATAGGCGTCCTTGAATTCATAAGGGACGCCCTTGTCCGCCACGTGGCGGTGTTTGTGGTCATACGGCAGACGCTGACCGGCAAACTTGAATTTCTTGGGCGGCTTTATGGCGTGGCTGTTGTCGTAGCCCAAAATCCTCTTTCCATACGGCTCGTGCAGTGTGAGCGAGTAGCGGATACCGTGCGGAATATCGGCGGTTGCCGGTACTCGCCAGGCTTCGACTTTAACCCAGTAGCCGCCCTCCTGGTCTATGCTGTACCCGTTGAGGTCCAGTAGCGTTTCAAGTCCGGTATCAGTTTGCATGATTTACTTTATCAGCAGATGATAAACATTGTATGCCATTTAAAAAAGAACTCAAGAGGTAGTCGGTGATCTTTTGCATTGGCCCCCGCAGCCGTTCTGCGTCCTTGATGATATAACCCGCCGTGAATCGTTGCCCATCTTGTGGTTTAGCAGGCTCTTAAGAGCGTATGCGGGAATATCGAGACTTTCTGCCTCCGTGATGAATATCCGGCGCAAGTCGTGGACGGTGAAATGAATACCTGATTCCTGAATCACCTTTGCCATCTGCTTGCGGGGTTCCACCATATGGCCCCCAGCCCCTTCCGTTGGTAGCCGATTCCTTCCGGCGTGCCAATAGCTCATAAAGGAAGTCCGACAGCGGCAAGGTGTGGTCTTGGTTGTTTTTAGCATCGGTTACGGTTAATGTCCTGGCTTTCAGATCGACGTTATCCCAGGTCAGCCGGGCAGCTTCTTCTCGCCGCAAGCCGGGGAATAGAACCAGCAGCAGGTAGTCGCGCACCGTTTCGCGGGTTTGAGAATGCGGCTGTCGTTCTACAAGCGCATGCACGCCTTGAAGCAGGGCGCCAGTTCATGGGGTTTGATAACCCGTTCCACCCGATACTATGCCCGCGTTTGAACGTGACAGCGCCGCACGCTGGTTTCGGATGCTTCGAGGTATAGGGCAGCCGTCCTTGACGGCGAAGGGATATGGTCGCTAAAGCAGCAGCTACACCACATCCACAGCCAGCGCAGCATCTGCTTGGCGACTCTTCTTTGGGCGCCGCACGGGAGCACCAGAGAAGGTTTTCGCCAATGATTCGAGAATAGCGACCAACTTGTCGATTTGGGCCTGGGTGTGGTTGGCATTCATGATAAAGCGCAAGCGGCTTTGCTTCAGACCCACGGCCGGGAATTTGACGGCGTCGACATGGATGCCCTCCTCCTTCAGCACTTGGGCGAACCGGTCGCATTCCCGTTCATCACCGATGAGTATGGGGATAATCGGGGTAGCCTTGGAAATCAGGTGGTAGCCCAGTTTTTCCACGCGGCTGATAAAATAGCGCTGATTGTCCCACAACCGCTTTCTGCGCTCTGGCTCGTCCAGCGACATGTCTATCGCCTCCGACACGGCAAAGGCCTGGTCTGGCGGCAAGGTCGAAGTGAATCCGTAGGCGGAACTGGTCAGCCTCAAGATTTCTGAAATGTGGCTTTCCGTCGCGATGAATCCGCCGATCGCACCATATGCCTTGCTCAGGGTGCCCATCTGGATCAGCCTTGGGCTGTAGGCGTCGAAGTACTCCGAAGTGCCGCCGCCATGCTCGCCCAGAACGCCGGTGCCATGCGCATCGTCGATGTAGACTGTGGCATCGTAACGCTCGGCCAGCTCGATGAGCCCCGGCAGCGGCGCAATATCTCCATCCTGGCTGAAGACCCCGTCGCTGACGATGATCTTGTCCCGGTCGACGCAAGATTTCAGCTTGCGCTCCAGATGATCGAGGTCAAGATGGCGATAGGCGACCTTTTCGGCCCCCGACATGCGGATGCCTTCTCGTATGCTGATATGGTTGTATTTATCCGAGAAATTAGGTATAGCGATAGCGGCGCAGAGGCTTGAAACCGGACAAGCGCGCATTTTCACCAGGGCAGACAGCACCCCCTGGACAAGTAGCCGGTGGCGAACAGCAGCGCGGATTCCTTGTGTTTCAAGCGCGACTTACCAATCAATCTCTGGCTGGTTGCAAGCCCTAAATACTAAATAGTTGTTGGTACTGAATTCACCCTAACGTCCATCTTCCTACCAGTTTTCAATACGTGGAAACAACCAGTGGCAATGATTGGGGTTCAAGCGTCAGTTTGATGGCGCTTTGTCACAATTACCGCATTATTTCCGCCAAAGCCGAATGAATTGGACATCACCACATCAATCCTGTCCAGTTTGCGAGCCCCCTCGCTGACGTAATCCAGATCGCATTCCAAGTCCGGGTGGAAGAGATGCGCCGTTGGCGGAACAATGGAAGTGCGCATGGCTTCAAGCGCGGCAAGCATTTCCACGGCGCCGGTTGCACCCATCAGGTGGCCGTGAAGCGCTTTTGTGGCACTAATGGGAATCTGGCGAGCGTATTCGCCGAATACCTGCTTGATGGCGCTGGTTTCCTCCAGGTCACCGGCTTTGGTACCCGTGCCGTGGGCATTGATGTGATCGACCTGTTGCGGTGACAACCCGGCTTCGGCCAGTGCCTGAACCATGGTCCTTGCCTGACCGGATGCGTCTGGATGAGTGATGTGGCTAGCGTCGGTGGTGTTGCCGTATCCCACGATTTCGGCGATTATCCTGGCGCCGCGCGCTCTGGCCGATTCTTCTTCTTCGAGAACCAATGCCGCAGCTCCTTCGCCAAGTACAAAGCCAGATCGATCAGCGGAAAATGGTCGGCATGAAGTATCGGGGCGTTCGGCATCCTTCCTGGCCAAGGTTTGCAGCGATTCCCAAGCCTTGACTACGCCTTGAGTGAGCGGCGCCTCGCCCCCCCCGGCAATGGCCGCTTTGACCAGGCCGAAGCGGATGGCGTGGAATGCCTCACCGATAGCTACCGCCGATGAAGAGCATGCGGACGAATAAGTGAAGGATGGACCGCGGATGCCGAATTCAATACCGATCTGTCCCGCTGATGCGTTATTCATGGCCATGACGATAGTGGCCGGTCTCAGTCGTTGCGCGCATTTGACCAGGAGATCGCCGTAAGCGGCTTCCAGGGTGCCGATGCCGCCCATGCCGGTGCCCCAATAGATGCCGGCGTGCACGCCATTTTCACCCGAAAAATCGATGCCTGCCTGTGCGATTGCCTGTCTCGCCGCCACCAGGGAGAGTTGTGATACTCGGTCGAGCGTTATGCGCCTGAGCTTGGGAAAATGACCATCAAGGTCTTCGATAACCGGTGCAGCAAGGTACGTTCCCCATGAAGCCTCAATTTCGCGCACGCCGGAATGTCCCGCAACGAGCGCCTCAAAAAAAGAGCCGACATCCTTGCCCAGTGGGGTGACTGCGCCAAGACCCGTGATGACAACGCGTTTCATGCAGGTTCAGTCTGCACCCTGTTGCCGGGCTATCTGAAGATCGACTTCGCGGGCAATGTCGCCCACGGTCTTGACAGCCACGGGTTCACCCGACATGAGAATCTTGAATTTATCCTCAAGCAGGAACATGAATTCGATTGTTGCCAGTGAATCAATGCCGAGCTCTTCGAGCAAAGCATCGGCGTTAACTTCTTCCGTAGACAGGCCATATTCTTCGACCAACATTTGCTGAATAGTGGGTAATGAACTCATGGTTTCACTTTGTACTCCGTAAACATTATGACTCGACGGCAATATTGGCCGTTTCCGCCAGCAAGGCGAGGACATCGACCAGTTTGTCGATTTGCCCCCGGGTATGGTTGGCGTTCATGATAAACCGCAAGCGGCTTTGCTTGATGCCCACCGCCGGGAATTTGACTGCATCGACATGGAAGCCTTCTTCCTTCAGCACCCGTGAAAACCGGTCGCACTCGCGTTCATCTCCGATCAGCACGGGGATGATTGGGGTAAGTTTTGAAATCAGGTGATAGCCTAGCATCTCAACCTTACCGACAAAATAGCGCTGGTTGTCCCACAACCGTCGTCTTCTTTCCGGTTCATCGCGCGACATGTCGATCGCTTCGGATACGGCAAAGACTTGGTCCGGAGGCAAGGTTGAGGTAAAACCGAAGGCGGAGCAGGACATTTTCAGGATTTCTGCAATGTAGTTTTCCGTAGCGATGAAACCGCCTATTGCACCATATGCCTTGCTCAAGGTACCCATCTGGATAAGCCGCGGGCTGTAAGCGTTGAAATGCTCCGATATCCCGCCGCCATGTTCCCCCAAGACGCCGGTGCCATGCGCATCATCAATGTATACTGTCGCATCGTAACGCTCTGCCAGTTCGATCAATCCGGGCAGCGGCGCAATATCCCCATCCTGGCTGAAGACACCATCACTGACGATGATCTTGAGTTGGTCGCCACTGGCTTTCAATTTGCTCTCAAGATGATCGAGATCGTTATGGCGGTAGGAAATCGATTTCGCCCCCGACATCCGAATACCCTCGCGAATGCTGATATGGTTGTATACGTCGGTGAAGTAAGTATAGCTGTAGTGCCGCTGTGGCTTGAAACCATACAGCCGCGCCAATTGCGAGGATTTCACCAGGGAGGAGAGCACGCCCAGGTTGGTCAGGTAGCCGGTAGCGAAAAGAACTGCTGACTCCTTGTGCTTCAAGGCTGCCAGTTTTGCTTCCAGCGCCCGGTAGATATCCAGATCGCCGCCTAGAAGCCGGGATTCGCAATTTGCCACGCCATATTGCTCAAGCCCCTGCCGGGCCTTGTCAATTAACCTCTTGCTGGTGGCAAGTCCAAGATAGTTATTGGTGCTGAACGAAACATACGACCGCCCTTCGCTGAAGAAGGTTGGATCGGGCAAGGTGCTTGCGCAAGGTATCTCGTGGTGGGCATTTTGCGATTTTAGCCAGCTATCAATATTCCGTAATTCTTCCAAGTTTTTCTACCTAATAAACGCTCACAATCAGCAACTATGTGTCGTATTGTACACTTTAAAACTGACATGAATCTGACGGATACCTTGTCACAAGCATATCGAATCAACAGGCTGCACATGCCTTAACACCTGCTTTTTTTTCCAAAAAAACCGCTTAGGAATTGGACTCATCCCCTGGTGTTTCACGGCAGAATACCGGAAACAACAGAGGCAGAAGAAGCAGGGTGAAAATGGTCGCGGAAACGATGCCGCCGACTATCACCGCGGCGAATGGGCGCTGGGTTTCCGACCCTATGCCATGCGACAATGCCGCCGGCAGCAGGCCCAACCCAGCCATCAGCGCCGTCATCAGGATCGGCCGCAGGCGGCTGGTCGCGCCTTCCAGCACCGCATCCGCCAGTTCCGTGCCATTGCGGACATTTTCCATGAACTGCTCGACCATGATCACGCCGTTCTGCACCGAAATGCCGGCCACGGCGATGAACCCGACCGCCGCCGACACCGACAGGTGCATGCCGGACAACGCCAAGCCTGCCAGCCCGCCGATCCAGGTAAACGGCACCATCAAGAGTACCAGCGCCGCAAAGCGCATGGAGCGGAATGCCCAGAACAGCAGGACAAAAATCCCCAATACGGAAAGCGGCACAATCACTGCCAGGCGTTTCATCGCCCGCTGCTGGTTCTCGAACTGGCCGCCCCAGGTCATGTTGTATCCCTGTGGCAGCTTGACCTGGGCCTTGACCTTCTCCATCGCTTCGGCGACGAAGCCGCCCTGGTCGCGGCCGAGCAGGTTGGCCTTGACCGCCACATAACGCCCACCCGCTTCCCGCGTGATACGGGTGGGTCCCTGTTTGACCTCGATCTCGGCGATCGATCCGAGCGGTATGGCGCCGGTATTGCCAGGCAGCGCCACCGGCAGTTCGGCGACATCGTCCACCGCATCGCGGAACGGCTTCTGTAATCGCAGCGTGATATCGAAACGCCGGTCGCGCTCATAGAAGGTGTTGACAGCAGCCCCCGCCAGCGCGGTCTGCATGGTCGCGTTGACATCGGAGACGTTGATGCCGTAGCGCGACATGCGCTCGCGGTTGAGCGCGATATCCAGCTCGGTCTGGCCGTGCACCTTGATCGCCGCCACGTCGGCCGCACCGCGGATGGTATTCAGGATGGCAGCAACCTGCTCCGCCTTGTCTTCGAGGATATCCAGATCAGCACCGAAAATTTTGATGGCGATTTCCCCTTTGACGCCGCTGATGGATTCTTCGACATTGTCCTCGATCACCTGCGAGAAGTTGGTCGGTACGCCGGGAATACTGTGAATCTTCTGCGTCATGTCGGCGATCAGCACCTCCTTGTCCGCAAAGCGCCAGCTTCCCTTGGCCTTTAAATCGGCGAAGATTTCCAGGTTGTTAGGCCCCTTCGGGTCGGTGCCGTCATCTGGCCGTCCGACATGGCTGATCACCTTGGTGACCTCAGGGTAAGAGCGCAGAATTCCGCGCACCTGATGCTCGATTTCCTCGGTCTTGTCGATATGGGTCGCGGGCGGCAGGGTGATGGTCAGCCAGATGTTGCCTTCATCCAGCTTGGGCAGGAATTCGCTGCCGAGCTGGGGCGCAAGGGCTAATGCCAGAGCAAGCAGACCCACCGAAACAGTGACGATTTTTCCGCGTTTACCCTGTGCCCAGATCAGCAGCGCCTTGTATTTCTCTTGCAATCGGTGCATCCACGGGCTGTGCTTTTCAGCCAGGTCATTATTTTTCAGGACAAAGGACAGCAGAGCCGGCACCAGTGTCAAGGTCAGCAGAATCGCGCCGAGAATGGCGAAACTCAGGGTGAAGGCCATAGGAGTGAAAATTCTTCCCTCTACCCGCTCAAAGGTAAAAATCGGCAGGAATGCCAGAATGATGATGATTTTGGAAAACAGGATGGGATGGCCCATTTCCACGGCGGTTGTCTTGAGCGTGTGCATGCGCCAGGCATAGCCGGCGTGCTGCGGATGCCCGTCAAGCTTGCCGAGGGCGAGCTTGACCATCAGTGCCTCCACCAGCACCACCGCACCATCTACGATGATGCCGAAGTCCACCGTGCCGAGCGAAATCAGATTGGCTGCCACACCCTTGAAATGCATCAGCGCAAAGGCCACCAGCAACGACAGCGGAATAACCACCGCAACAACCACGGCGGCATGGACGGAGCGCAGGAACAGCACCAGGATACCCACTACGAGAACTGCGCCGACAATCAGATTTTCGCTCACGGTATGCACGGTATGGCTGACCAGCTCGGTGCGGTCATAAACCGGAACGATGCGCACACCAGGAGGGAGTTTCCGCGCAACTTCAGCGATCCTGTCCTTCAGCGCCGCCACCACCTTGGTCGGATTCTGCCCCTTGGTCATCTGCACGATGCCTAGTACCACGTCATCGTGCTCATTATAGGAAACCACCCCGGAACGGGTACGCGGGCCGATCACTACCTCGCCGACATCGCCCACCAGAACTGGCTTGCCGTCCTTGACCGATACCGTCACCCGGCCTATGTCCTCGATCCGTTCAATCAGTCCCAGCCCGCGGATCACCAGCGCCTCGTCGCCGCGTTTCATCAACCCTCCGCCCGCGTTGGCGCTGTTGTTGGTCAGCGCCTGTGCCACCTGGTCAATACTGACGCCGTGCTTCTTCAGCAGGTAGGGATTGACCTTGACTTGATATTCCTTGACCGTACCGCCGAAACTCACCACATCCGCCACACCCGGAACGTGGCGCAAAGAGGGCCGTATCACCCAATCCTGCAGAGCGCGAATCTCGTGCAGTGGCATGGTGGCGGGCACATCCAGAACATAACGGTAGATCTCCCCCACCGCGGTGGTCAGTGGCGCCAATGATGGTTGAACATTCGGGGGCAAACTAACATTCTGCAGTTTCTCCAACACTTGCTGACGGGCAAAGTAGTCGTCGGTGCCATCGGAAAAAGTCAGGGTAACGACGGAAAGGCCGGTGATCGACACCGAACGCAGCTGGGTCATGCGCGGCACGCCGCTCATTTCACGCTCAATCGGCAGGCTGAGAATGCGCTCAATTTCTTCGGGTGCGAT
>Ga0315268_10008861_pt1 | contig 10475 bp, 9 predicted proteins | sample C1_top_MG_FD_204535 | JGI IMG/M metagenome (GOLD analysis project Ga0315268, IMG submission 204535) | Sediment microbial communities from Yellowstone Lake, YNP, Wyoming, USA - C1_top | ecosystem: Environmental > Aquatic > Freshwater > Lake > Sediment | place: USA: Wyoming | collected 2017-08-01 | reverse complement strand
TGGGGAAACACGGCTACTCTATGAGCCTCGGCGTAGCCCTCCGTCTCCCGCATCTCCACCAGGGCATCTGTGGGGCAGGCCTCGACGCACTTGAGGCAACCCTTGCAGTAACGGTAATCGATGCCAACCAAGCGCACCCCAGACTTGCCATCCTCTTTGGTGTAGGTCTCCCAGACGAAGCAGTAGTCTGGACAGACGATGTCGCAAAGACCGCAGTGGACGCACTTCTCCAGATCCAGGCCAGGCAGAAAGCCCTGGCGGGAGGTCGATAGATCCTTGGTGACACTGTTGCCCGGGTTGGTAACCATGCCACCCCAGGGGGCGTTGAGGTAGCCATAGGCCGGTTGGGGACGAGCAACGTCAGTCGGCCACTCTCCCTCCAGAGGGAATGTCTCCAGGTGGAGCTCATCGTAGCCCCGCTGAAACGATTTCAGGTTGCCCTCCAGCAGGTGAGGGTAATGACTCTGGAAGGTCTCGCGAATGGAGGCCTTCACCGCCTCGCGGTCGATGAAGGCAGCAGCACGGGTTACCGCCCCCAGCATCGCCATGTTTGGACGGCTGTTCTCAGCCACGGCGATGCCCAGAGCGTCCACTACGCCAATGGTGCCCCCCGGCAGCCCGAGGCGCTCCTTGATCTCCTTGGGCGAGGCAACGCTGTTCACGATGATGATCCCATCCGGCCGCAGCCCCAGGGCAACCTTCTCCCGGCCGATGAGGGCCTCGTGGAAGACCCCTATCAGGTGGGGCCGCTCGACGGGGCTGTTGGTGCGCACTTCCTGGTCAGGGCTGCAGAAGCGGATATAGGACTTCACGGGTGTGCCCTTTTTCTCGGAGCCGTAGGACGAGAAGTGAGAGCCATTGAATCCCAGGCGCAAAACCCCGGTCTCGGCCAGGATCTGGCCAGCCAGGTGAGCGCCCAGTCCACCGATGGACTCCAGACGAATGCCGTAGAACCCGTCCTCATCCAGGTTTTTCGGCAGGGCAGCGACCATATACAGACCTCCTCGTAGGGCACAAGCAAACGCCAGCCCTGTCAAGATTAAAGGGGAATACCTCCCCCTGTCCATAGTAGCGTAACAACACCTTACAGGACAAATCGGTCTTCACAATCACCTCCACACAATCGACGTTTGACTGCCCATAGAGGCCATAACCCGCGCCAACGATCCCACGAAGCGTCCCACCAGGCCCTGGCCTGCCTCACCGTCCTCACAGCCCTTGCAGCAACTTGACACCACCTTATTCGAAAGGGAGACGTGAGGGGACGTAGTGCAGGCAGGCGACACCCTGACCTCCATCGCCGCCGCCTTCGGCGTTACGCCAGCGGCGATAATGGAGGCTAACGGGATCGCAGACGCGAGTACGATCTATGCTGGGCGAGAGGTGGCAATTCCCGGTGCGGCCCCATAGACAGACCCAGGCAGCAGAGTATATCTTCAGTTGGGACCGGCGCATCGGACGCCTCCCGGGACTCCACGCCCGTCAGCGCGCAGTGCAAGAGCAGGGCGAGGGGGTCAAGCATGAAGCAATGCTATGACACTGTAGTGGTGGGGGCCGGCCCGGCTGGCTCAGCGGTCGCCAGGGATATCGCCAGCCGGGGCTTCAGCGTCCTGCTCCTGGAGGAGCACAGCGTTATAGGGCAGCCCCTGCACTGCTCCGGTTTGGTGACGCCTCGCACTCTCACTCTGGCCAAGGTGAGCGGGCAGGTCGTCCAGAACGAGATCCGGGGAGCCATCCTGCAGTCCCCGCTGGGCAAGCAGCTTTCCATCGGCGGCGACAGAGCGTATGCCCTCGCCATCGACCGCGTGCGCCTGGACCAGGCGATGGCTGGCCAAGCGCAGGAGAGGGGGACAGACCTTCTTCTGGATGCCCGATTTCTGGGGCTGGAGCGAACCAACGGCCTGGTGAGACTCTGGGCGGAGAGGCAGGGTCGGCGCACGATGGTTCTGACCAAGCTGCTCATTGGCGCTGATGGTGCCCACTCGAAGGTAGCCAGGCAGTTAGGCGTGCACACGCTCCACAGGACGGTTCTCGGCTTGGCGGTGGAAGTGAGAGCCAAAGAGACGGCCGGAGACCAGGTGACTGTCCTAGTGGACAGGGACGTGGCGCCCGGCTGGTTTGCCTGGGTCATTCCCCTGGGCGACGGGCGCCTGAGGGTTGGAACCGGGACCGCTAACGGTCTGAGGCCAGCGGATTCCCTTCGTCGTCTCTGCGCCAGACTCCCTCAGTACTTCGGCGGCGATGCCCTGTCGGGACTGGCCGGCGGCTGCATACCCTTGTGGAGCCCCATGAGGCTGTACAGCGAAAACATCCTGCTGGTGGGCGATGCTGCCCGACAGGTGAAGCCCACAACCGGAGGAGGGGTCTATATGGGGCTGGTGGGGGCCAGACACGCCGCCAGAGTGGCTGTGGAAGCACTGCAACGAGATGATTTCTCGGCCGCCTTCCTATCCCGGTATCAGAAGGCTTTCATGGCCGATGTGGGCGACGAGCTGAAGCGAGGGGCAGACCTGCAGCGGCTGTTCGCCGCCCTCAGCAACGCCCATCTGGAGCGACTGCTGGCAATGCTCAGAGGCAAAAGGCTAGCAGGGCTAATCAACGACTACGGAGATATCGACTTCCCGTCCCGGCTATTGTTCGAGCTTCTCAAGGCTGCTCCCAGCCTGGCCGCCTTTGTGCGCACCCCTCTCAGATTCCCCGGAGCCTGGCTGCGGCGGCGGAACCACAACGACGTGCTTCTTCCTTAGCGCTCTGGCCAACTACTCGGCCGCATCGGCGAGCGCCACGGTGGCGATGATGCCGTTGGTGATGCCATCAATCACCATCACGTCGGCTGTCGACGAGCGGGCAACGTAGATGCGGTAGGTGACGGAATTGACCGCCAGGCCGCGAGGGGAACCGCCGACGGCAACGGTTTCAGTCACGTCGTTGCTATCACCGTCCAGAATGGAAATGACGTCGCTATCAGCCCTGGCCACGTAGATACGTCCAGTGGCCGAATTCACGGCCAGGCTGCTCGGCATGCCCCCCAGCTTGACGGTGGCGATCAAAGCGTTCGTAGAGCCGTCTATGACGGCGACGTTGCCGGCTGCTGCGTCGGCTACATAGATGCGGTTCGTCTGCGGGCTCAGCGCCAGAGCGATTGGCAGGTCGCCCACCCTTACCTTAGCGATAGCGGTGTTCCTCTCCCCGTCGATCACCGAGATTTCGGGGCTGCCATAGGTAGCCACGTAGATGCGCTTGGTGCTGGGGTTGACCACTATCGCCACCGGGTTCTGGCCGACGGGCAAGGTGGCGACCTCGGCGTTGCTCTCGGCGTCAATCACCGAGAGCGTGCCCTCGAAGTCCGCGACGTAGACGCGACCGGCGTCAGGGTTGACCGCCAGGGCCATGGGGCTGTGGTCCAGGGCAATGGAGGCGTCAACGCTATTGGTGGCCCCGTCGATGACCCAGAGCTCCGAGCGCCGACTGGCCACATAGATTCGGTTGCTGGTGGAGTCGATGGCGATGGCGTGAGGGAAGAGGCCAGTGGGCAGCGTGGCGACGACGGCGTTGCTGGCGCCGTCGATTACGGATATGGTGTCAGGTGATTCGCTGGCCACGTATATGCGGTTGCTGCTGGTATCGACAGCCACGGGGGCCGGCACGGGGAGAGCAGACGAAGCGATCGGAGTGACGGTGCGCTCCGATGGCGATGTCTCGTTCTCGTCGGCGCAGGCGGACGGGAGAGCTGCCAGGACCAAGAGCAGTGCGAGGGCGATGAGCCGGGCGTGCCGGCCGCGCCTTCTGACGATTCGTCTTTCTGACATGAGCAAGCCGTCGTCGGGTGGCACAGCCGATTATATCATCCATCTAGGTTAACCCATTCCACCCTGGCTACCTCGCTTCCCACGTCCCGGGGCTTGCGCATGGTTCCATCAGCAGGGTATTCACTGATTTTTCACCTAGATGCTGTTAACGCCGCTCGTAGCGATCGGGTTATGCCGGTGTCTTTACTCAGGTAGGGAGGATGAAGCGCGCTCGCCTGGGGTAGAGAAGAGCTAGGACAAAAATGCGATCGTGGAGGGACAGTTGGGCAATAGCTGTCAGGACATAGCCACCGGACCCAGCTCGACCCTGCCGGGCCGGCAGGACGGCGGCTCTGCCCTGCATGCAGGTGCCCCTGTCGGAGCGCGGCTTGCCGTGGTGCACCTGGCAGGAGCGCTGGCAATTCTTTCTATCATTGGTGCGACCTTCGCCGTACAACTCGTCCTCCAGACCCCGGCCGGATACGTGGCTCAGGGGCTACTGCTGTTCAGTCTCGCCCTCGTTGCCTCTGGTCTTGTCTACCTGGACCGAAGAGCGTCGACCCGACTGGCGCAGGGGCTTGCGTCAGACCTGTCCAAGCGAGAAGCTGAACTCAACGAGATCGCCAATCGCGATGACCTCACCCAGCTGGGGAACCGTCGCTTCTTCTATGCTCGACTGCAAGAAGAGCTAGAAACGTGCAGTAAGATGAAGGGCCCCGTGACCATCCTGATGATCGATGTCGATGCTCTCAAGGCGATAAACGATGAATTTGGACACCATCTGGGAGACGCTGCCCTGATAGATTTCGCGAGGCTTATGGCCAGGTGCGGCGGACCAAGCGATACCATCGCCCGCCTGGGCGGCGACGAGTTCGCGATTATCATGCCGAACACCGATCGTCGCGGCGCCACCGCCCTGGCGAACCGCCTCTGGCAGGAGCTCGACAACAACCCGATCCACCGAACGCCCGACGCCGATATCTATCTGGGAGTGTCGATCGGCGTCTCGAGCTTCCCCCGCAACGGTGCCGACCCGCAGGCGCTGGTGCACTGGGCGGACGCCGACCTGTACGCCAACAAGCTTGCTCGTAAGGGAATAGCCAAAGGTTTCTTCGGGCGAGACGGCTCACAGTTCGCCGCCGGAGTGGTTGGCGTCCTGTGTGCAGCCCTCGACATTCGAGACAAGCTCACCCACCGTCACTCGCAGCGGGTGGCCAGAATGGCCGTCGCCATGGGTCGGCGGCTTGGACTGAGCGACGCACACCTCACGCAGTTAGCGAACGCCGCCGTCCTCCACGACATCGGCAAGATAGGCGTGGCCGACAGCGTTCTCTCCAAGCCTGCCGGCCTGAACGAGAAGGAGTGGAAAGAGATACGCCGCCACCCTGAACTGGGCTACGAACTGCTAAGAGGGTTCGATTTCCTCAAGGAGGCGGCGGAGATCGTCGTCGCTCATCACGAGAGGTACGATGGAGCGGGCTATCCGAGGGGACTGGTTGGCGAGGAAATCCCATTCGCGGCCCGCATCTTCGCCGTAACCGATGCCTTCGACGCCATGACCTCGCGCCGTCCCTACAGAGAACCACTATCGCAACGCCAGGCCCTTGAGGAGTTGATCCGCAACGCCGGAACTCAGTTCGACCAGCGAGTGGTGGAGGCGTTCGTAGAGGCCGCGGGCGATGACGGCAGGCAACGCGAGTACGACAGCCTCCTCGCTGGAGGCCGGGTCAGCGCAGCTAGCGGCCGCAGGCGCTGGTCATCGGCAGTCGACGATTCATCGGGAGACGAGCGCCAGCGACACCCCGTCGCTGAACCTGTTGGCCCCCGCGCCGATCGTGGCTAGACGGGTCTCCCAGCCGGTGACCGTCGACGCTGGACCGTTGACGTCAGGCGGAATGTGCTCTTGCTTCTGCTCGCACACGTGGGCTACACAACGAGCGCTGTTGGGATAGCGCAGAAGTTCGCTCTTCGGCGGCCTCTGGACTATCGGCTCGTCGTCTTGATGGCGATCCTTCCCGATGTTATAGACCGAGCGCTGTACGTCTTCGTCATCCCCGGCGCTCAGTCAGGGAGACTCATCGCTCATACCCTCCTATTCAACCTGGTGCTGCTGGCCGTGTTGGTGGCCATCCGCCGCGATCTGTGGATATACGGGGTGCTGCCGCTCGGCCATCTCCTGCTCGACCTGCAGGGCCTATCGGCTGAGCACCTCTTCTGGCCGTTCTTGGGAGCCGACCTGAGCAACGTTGGAATAGCGGGCGGCTTGGGAGAAGCAGCGGCACAACCGTATGCAGGCCGAGTGGGAGACCGGATCGAAAACATCCTCGGCACCTATAGCGGGGCGAGCCTCTGGTCCTTTCTGATCGACGCAGGTGGTCTGGCAGCGTTGATGGTCTTGGCTGTGAAGGCGCAGCTCTACAAGTGGCCGCGCCTCCGACGGCTGATAGCGGTTGGAAGCATCTAGATCTGCCAACGTGCCCGGACCTTTGGCGGTCGTCGCTCTGGGGCGGCAGGAGGGGCTTTGTCTGGCTTACAAGGCAAGTCTTCCTGGTTCCGCCAGGCTCTCAACATACACCGAAGGAAAGCCGTGGAGGAAGTGTGAATCCACGACCGCTTTCGTCGCCTAACGTGCTAAGCTGTCGACGGGCGACAAGGAGATGAGCCGCTGGCCACGGCCGATCTCCTTGTCGCCTGATAACAGGCGAGGCATAATGTCCTAGGTGAGCAGGTAGCTATTTCTTGGGGCAGGAGATGAGCAAGCTCGGCGACAAGATCCGCAGGGCCAGACGTCTGGAGTCGGCGCCTATCGGGTTTGGGGCTATGGCCGCTCGTCCGGCCGCCCCGTCCATGCTCCTGATGGTGCACGGGCCAGCTTCGGGCATGCGGCCCCCCGACGACCTGGCGGGCCGGGGCGTCGACGCTGTTCTCCTGTCCCTCTCCAATCCCCAGGCGGACATGAGCCAGTTGGCCAGATGGGCCAATCAGGCGAGCGACGTGCCCTGCGGCGCCCAGGTGATGGCCGCCAGCGGCAAGACTGTGGCCGCTCTCAAGGAGGCCGGCGCCGACTTTCTGGTCTTCGATGCCGAGGCCACCGGCGCCGAGGCACTCCTGGAGACAGCGATGGGCTACGTCCTCGCCCTGTCCGGCGAACCGACCGATTCGTTCCTGAGAACGTTGGACACCTTTCCCCTGGACGGCCTCTGGGTCCATGATTGGCGGGGCCCGCTGACGGTGCATCGACAGATAGAGCTCCGGCGCATCCATCTTCTCTCTCGTACCCCCTTGTTTGTTCCCGTTCGGCCGGACATCGGCCCCGCCGAACTCGAGTGCTTGCGGGACGCTGGCGTGGTGGCCGTTGCCGTCAACGCGATGGAGGCTGGCGCCTGGCAGCAGCTGGGTGACTTGCGCCAGGCCATCGATGGGCTACCGACCAAGCCGCGGCGGCGCGAGGAGAGGCCAGAGGTGGTGCTGCCGCTCGGGCGGGAACTGGCTCGTCAGCTCGAAGAGGAAGAGGAGGAGGAGTTCCCGCCGGAGTGATTGTCTGACCTCGATGCAGAGGTCGAAGTCCGAGACCCGCCGCGGCCGGATGGGGGAACTGGAGCGGCGGAAATACAAGGTGGCCATGCCGCAGTAGGCACCAATAGCAGGAGTACACGGGCTCTGGCTGAAGGTCAGGGCTTTTGTTGTCTGCTTGTGAAGCCCCCTGCTATAATGCGGTAGCGAATCCTGGCAAACCTTCAGTTCAGACATGGCTAGAGCCCAGAAACCGTTGATGGAAGCACAGTCCGTGGGCGCGCCTCAGGCGCGCTACCAGCGGTTGGTGGTCAAGGTCGGCACCAACGTCCTCACGGCGGGCACCGACCGTCTGGATCTGGAGGTGATGTCGTCCCTGGTGGGGCAGGTGGCCCGTCTACACCGCCAGGGCAGAGACGTACTCATCGTCAGCTCGGGGGCCATCGCCTGCGGGCGCCATCGTTTGGGCACGGCCAAGGAGCGCAAAGATATACCCTTCCGCCAGGTCCTAGCGTCGGTGGGGCAGACCTACCTGATGCAGGCCTACGACGAGCTCTTCGCCTGGCACGACATCGTGGTGGCTCAGACCCTGCTCACCAAGCGCGACCTGGCCGACCGCCAGGGTTACCTGAACGCCCGCAACACCCTGCTGGCCCTCCTCGACGTGAGGGCGGTGCCCATCGTCAACGAGAACGATGTGGTGGCGGTGGAGGAGATCGAGGGAGCCAAGATCGGCGACAACGATAACCTGTCGGCCCTCGTGGCCAATCTAGTGGATGCCGACCTGCTGGTGCTGCTCACCGACCAGGCCGGCCTGTTCACCACCGATCCTCGTCTTCACCCCGACGCCCGCCTCATACAACGAGTAGAACGCATTGACGAGGAGATCGAGCAGCTTGCCGGCGAGAGCGGCGAACGGGGCGTGGGCGGCATGACCACCAAGATTCAGGCTGCCAAACTGGCCACCGCCGGCGGAAGCGACGTGGTCATCGCCGACGGCCGCGAGAAGGAGATCCTGGTGCGCCTGAGCGAGGGCGAGGCCCTGGGCACCCTCTTCCCGGCGACGGTGGATCGGCTGGAGAGCCGCAAGCGCTGGATGCTGACCGGCCTCTCCCTGAAGGGGAGCATCGTGGTGGATGCGGGGGCGGCCAGGGCGCTACGCCAGGAGAAGCGGAGCCTTCTACCAGCGGGGATACGCCGGGTGGAGGGCCCCTTCGAGCGGGGCGATGCCATAGCCATCTGCGACAGCGAGGGGCAGCGCATCGCCTGCGGCATCGCCAGCTACGGCTCCAGCGACATCGAGAGCATTCAAGGCCTCCGCTCCGAGCGCATCGAGGAAGTCCTGGGCTACCAGTACGGGGCAGAGGTGGTGCACCGCGACAATATGGTGCTTCTGTAAGAGGACCCGTTGGAAAGGGGGCAGGCCATCGCCAGGAGTAGGTATGGGTTCCGTCGTTAAGAAGCGGCGCAAGAAGATACGCAAGCACTAGCATCGCAAGATGCTGAAAAAGGCCCGCTGGCAGCGCAGGCACCGTTAGTGGCCTGCCCAGCGGCAGCCACGCTAGCGGGCTGCCCCAGGGAGGGGAAGGTGGCGACCCAGCGTTTTCGGGGCATGGTGGATGTCTTGAACACCGAACGCATGGTCGTGGCCAAGGCCCATTGTGAGCTGGTGATCGACGCCCTCGATCTCGGCCTCGACGAGTGGGAGGGCGTACTGCGCGAGGTGAGTCCGGCGGGCGCCCTCGTCGAGAGCGGCCGCTATCGCCTGCGACTGCGCACCGCCAGCGAGGGCGAGGTCGTTATCAACCAGGTCTTTGTGCGTGAAGAGGGAGGCCTGGGGGCGCCGGTCGTCTACCAGTTCCTGGGCACCGGGCCGCCGCCGGAGGTTCCGCCAGCAGCGGGACGCTGACCGATGTTCGACGGGATTCGGCGCACCGTCTCGTCCTTGAGAGGGCACCGCTTGGCGGAGAACCCGCCGGTGAAGGTGGCGGGCACCATCCACCAGGTGGAGGTGGACGTGTGGCGAACGGCGCTGGCGCGCCAGGGGATAGACGCAACCGTCCGCGAGCTGCCACCGGAGGCCGCGCCGCCGCTCGGCCGGCCGAGCTGGGAGGTGTGGGTGCGGCTGAGCGACGAGCCGCGGGCCCGCCTGCTGCTCGGATTCTCCGGGCACAGCGTGATCCGCCTGCCGCGGCGAAGGGCGGAGCAGTGAGCGCTTGGGTGGTGATGTGGCGATGGAACTGAAGACGAACGTCCTCTACTACGGCGACAACCTGGAGATACTGCGGAAGCACATTCCGGACGAGTCCATTGACCTGATCTACCTGGACCCGCCGTTCAACAGCCAGGCCGACTACAACGTGCTGTTCAGGGAGCCGACGGGCGAGCTCTCCGAGGCGCAGATCAAGGCCTTCTCCGACACCTGGCACTGGGATTCGACGGCTGAGCGTACCTATGAGGAGATTGTCGCAGAAGGGCCGCTGGATGTGGCGCGCATGGTTGGCGCGATGCGTGAGTTTATTCGCGCCAACGATCTGATGGCGTACCTTGTCATGATGACGGCCCGCCTTGTTGAACTGCGCCGCGTTCTGAAGGCAACGGGCTCGATTTACCTCCACTGCGACCCCAAGGCGAGCCACTATCTGAAAATAGTAATGGACACTATCTTTGGCAAACGCAATCTTGTGAACGAGATCGTCTGGAAGCGTTCGGACGCACACAGCGACGTTGGCCAGGGGGCGCGACACCTGGGTCGGCTCCACGATGTCATCCTATTCTACTCAAAGAGCGGGGTGCGTACCTTCAACGCCCTCTTCAAGCCGTTGCCCGAGTCCACGGTCGAGAGTTGGTATCGGTACGTGGAGCCTGAGACCGGCCGCCGGTATAACAAGGCCGACCTCTCGGGGCCTCGGGGCGCCGCTAAGGGCAACCCACATTATGAATGGAACGGCCACCTGCGCTACTGGCGCGTTAGTCGCGAAGGCATGCAGCGGCTCCACGACGCGGGCCGCCTTGCATATTCCAGGAGCGGCATTCCCTACCTGAAGCGCTATCTCGATGACAGCAAGGGAGTGACCCTGCAAGACTGGTGGGAAGACGTGCCGATGCTCCGCGGCATTCGTAAGGGGGAGAGGCTTGGCTACCAGACGCAGAAGCCTCTTGCGTTACTTGAGC
>Ga0315268_10008860_pt1 | contig 10475 bp, 8 predicted proteins | sample C1_top_MG_FD_204535 | JGI IMG/M metagenome (GOLD analysis project Ga0315268, IMG submission 204535) | Sediment microbial communities from Yellowstone Lake, YNP, Wyoming, USA - C1_top | ecosystem: Environmental > Aquatic > Freshwater > Lake > Sediment | place: USA: Wyoming | collected 2017-08-01 | reverse complement strand
CTGGTGCCGCATGCGGCGACCGGCCGGCGCTTGCTGATGCTCGGCTTCATGGCTTATTTCGCACTGGCCCTATCGGTGGTGCTGACTCAGAAAAACCTGATCGCCAGCGCGTATGAGCCGTGGCTGCTGCGCGGCGCTAAAATCGACCACGCCTACCTATCCAGCGTTTTGACGCAAGCGGCGCTGTTTTTCAAGTACCTGTGGCTCTGGTGGGTGCCGATGGCTTCATGGATGGCGATCGATATCCGCGAGCCTCTGCGGGATATTGCCTCGCTCTGGTCCTGGCTCGGGCTGTGCGGGTTTGTCGGCTACTGCGCGCTGGCTTTTGCCCTGCTGTTGCGCCGGGGACGGCTGGGCCTGCTGGGATTCTCCATGCTTGCGCCGGCCCTGCTGTTCATGACCGAACTCGCCACGGTCAGGATACAGGAGAGTTTCGTGCTGTATCGCAGCTACCTTTGGTTGCCGACCATGCTGACGGGATTGCCGCTGGTTTTCGAAGGGATTCGAGTGCCCCGCCGCAAGTGGGCGCTGGTGCTGGGCCTGCTGTCCGTTGGCATCCTGTTTGCGCTTGCCGCGGAAAGGCTAGACAGCTTCTCTTCCGGGTTGCGGTTGTGGGACGATGCCATCCGGCTGGCGGACCGGCGTGGCGACACGGGGTTTCGCGAACGCCAATATGTCAATCGCGGCGGGGCTTATTTCGCGGCGGGTAAGTATGCGCAGGCCTTGCGGGACTACGATAGCGCGCTGGCGTGGAATCCCGCTTACTACCTGGCCCATCTTGGCCGGGCGCGCAGCCTGTTTCAGTTGGGAAGGAAAGAGGAAGCCATCGCCAGCGTCAATCGGGCGCTGGCGCTGAAAGCGGATTGGATCGAGGCCTATCTGGCCAGGGCGGAGTTTTTTTTCCAGATGGGAAACCGGGATGGCGCTGGGGCGGATTTTCAAACGGCCTGCGCCCTGGGATCGAGCATCGCCTGTTATGCGCAGGAAAAAATGCGGACTGGCGGCGTGGGAAGGACGATCACGGTACCGGTTTCCCAGCCTCGATGAGTGACCTTATTTGTCACATTGTGACCTGGGCATCGTCATGAAACTGCTAGCGAGCGGCCATGGAAATACAATTAATATTTTTATATCATATACTTATTTACATGCTAGGAGTCTGGCACATCGATTGCTTTAAGGATAGCGTGTGATCAAGCACAATGTTTCAACCTACAAGGAGTTTTCCATGAAAAACCTGCAAAAAGGCTTTACCCTGATCGAACTGATGATCGTGGTCGCCATCATCGGCATCCTCGCCGCGGTCGCCATTCCTTCGTATCAGAACTACACGCTGAAGGCGAAGTTCACCGAAGTGGTCAATGCCGTTGCTCCTTACAAGACATCCATCGAAATTTGCGCCCAGGATGGCTCGTGTATCGTCGGCGGCGCATTGTCGACCGCTCTGGGTTCCACTGGTATTCCGGCGACCACCACGACAACTTACCTGGCGAGTGTTGCTCTTTCCAGTGCCGGTGTGATTACCGCAACGGCAACCTCGGCGGGGGGTCTGTCAGCTGAAACCTTTGTCCTGACCCCGACCTATACCGCAGGTTCGCCGATTATTTGGGCAGTATCGGGTACTTGCAAGACCCGCGCGGCCGGTGCGATCTGCTGATGATTTGACGCACTTGAAATCAAAGCCCCTCGCGAGAGGGGCTTCTTTTGTCAACGTCCGGTCTTGGTTGGATATGGAGCACTAAAGCATCTCCGGTCCGATCACCGCCCGCAGCAGTGTTTGGGTCTCCCCGGCGCGCGAGCGGTTGGAGAACCACCACACGGCGCCTTTCTTGATGGTCCAGTCGGCTTCCTGCCCGCACAGCAGCAGCGCGGCCAGGCGGCCCAGGGTCGGCTGGTGGCCCACCAGCAGGACGGCGCTGCCGCGTTGTCCGTCACCGTCGGGCCAGCCGGCGATGGCGAGCAGGTCGGCGACATCGGCGGCGGTGCCGATGTCCGGTTCGGTGGCGAATGGCAGGTCCAGCGCCTGCGCCGTCTGCTGGCAGCGCAGGGCGGGGCTGGCGAGGATGCGCAGGTGTTTCGGCAACTGCCGGCTCAACCAGTCGGCAATATGCCGGGCCTGCTTCTCGCCGCGGGCACTCAGTGGGCGTTTCAGATCGGCTTGACCGGAGGCGGCCTCGACCGCTTCGGCGTGGCGCCAGAGTATCAATTCCATGCTGGTTTCCTGGATTGCAAGAGCCGGCATGCTAGTCCTCCAAGATTGCGCGGATATTAATCAGGATAGCCGCGGCAGCTTGAGTCGGGCAAGTTCTTTCACCTGGCCCGGAATCCTTTCCAGCAGAGCGCCGTGGCGCGAGGCGTGCCAGCCGCCGACCAGCGCCACCGCTTCGCGCAGGCGCGGGTCGTCACCGGCGCAATGCATCAGCAGCAGGCCGGCATTCGCCAGGTCGTTGAGCTGTCCCAACTCGTCCTGCAATAGGCCCAGTTGCAGCAGCAGGCGCAGCAGCGGCTTGCCGGCGGCGAGAGGCGCAAAGAATTCCAGCGCATAACGCAGGCGCTTGATGCCGATACGCAACTGGTGCAGGGACACGGGATCCTCGACGGAAGCGGCGGCGGCCAGCGCCAGCACTTTCTTGCGCAGGCGCTTGAGCCGACCAGTGGCAAAGGCAGCCAGCGTATCGTCCGGTGGGCCGGCGATGGGCGCCGCATCGAACGGCGCTCGATGCAGTTGCGTTGTTGCCAGCAGCAGCAAGCGGCTATAGGCGATTGATTGCAGATAGTGCACGGCGGCGGCACGCGCGCTGTATTGACGGTCGGTGACGGCGCCGGTCAGCGCCGCCAGGCGTGGTTCGTCGGGCAGGGCGTGCATCACCGGCGCGGCGATCTCGGACAGCAGCACGTCCAGGTCGCGGGCGTGGCCGAGCCGGGTTGCCAGGATGCGCAGCGGTGGCAGCAATGCGTCGGCCAACTCGGGCGGCAGGCAAGGCGCGAACAGGCGCAAGGCCGCACGCAGGCGGCGCGCCGCCACCCGCATCTGGTGGATGAATTCGGGGTCGTCGCTGCTCAAGGCGCCATCGAGATTGCCTTGCAGGTGTTCCAGGCAAGCCAGGGCGATCAGGCGGAAGGCCGCCAGCGGCGTGTCGTCGGCGGCCAAGGATACAGTCTGGGCCTTTTGCGGCCTGGTCTGCACGCCCTGAAACAGGCGGTAGCCACGTTCGGCCTTGCTGAGTATCGCCGGCACCAGCGGCAGTCGTTCTCCCAGGCTGTGCGCCAGCTTGAACAGCTCGGAGACGTCGCCGGCGGCCAACTCGATCTCCACCTCGGAAATCTCTTCGCGCCGGCCCGCGGCCGCGATCCAGCCGCGGTCCAGCATCAGCAGCACAACGCAGCCGGGGCTTGGCTCGAAGCGCCAGGTGGTGCGGCGAAAGCTGGTCTCGAACAGCGGCGCGATGTCGGCGCGCAGTTTCGGCCGTTCCAGCCAGTGGCGCAGGACTTCCGCATCGACGGAAGAAAAATCGAAACGGCCGCCATACGGGGTTTCCCATTCCGGCCGCGTGGTGAGTCCCGCCGCGGAACTGCCGACGCACTTCACGGTCTGCAACCAGCGGCGTCCCTGCTTGCGCAGGCGCAAGGCGATGCCACGACGGTGCAAGGCGAGCGTGGACGTATCGTAATAGAGATTGATGAGCTGATGCGACTGCCGGGCGATTGCCTTGCGCAAGATCGGCTGGCGTAGCAACAAGCCTTGCATCGTTGCGGGCAGGGCAAGCTTGAGTTCGATTTCGTTGGACATGGGCTGGTTCAGGGATAGTCCAGCCATGATTATCGCTGAAAAACTCCTACGGAATATTACAGTCTGGCTTGCCGCGCGCTACTCATAGCGCAAGGCTTCGATAGGGAGCAATCGCGAAGCCTTTCTGGCGGGATAGAAACCGAAGAAAATGCCGACGATGGCGGCGAAACCGACCGCCAGGAAGATGGCGGTGACCGATAGCTCGGTGCGCCAGCCAGCCAGTTCCCCAACCAGAAACGAACCGCCCACGCCGAGCAGGAGGCCTATGAGACCGCCGATCAGCGACAAGGTCACCGCCTCGACCAGGAACTGTGTGAGGATATCCTGGCTGCGCGCGCCCACGGCCATGCGCAGACCGATCTCGCGGGTGCGTTCCGTCACCGATACCAGCATGATGTTCATGATGCCGATGCCGCCGACCAGCAGCGATACCGACGCCACCGCCGCCAGCAGCAGCGCCAGCACTTTGGATGAGGCTTCCTGCGCCTCGAGAATTTCGGAAAGGTTGCGCACGTAGAAATCGTCGTCCTGGCCCGTCTGCAAGCGGTGGCGTTGGCGCAGCAACTCCCGCATGTGCTGCTCGGCCTCGCCCATGTCGGCGCCCTCGCGCACTTTGACCATGATCGAGCCGACGTTGCGCGATTTGGCCTGGGTGGCGCCCAGAACGCGTTTCCTGGCGGTGGAAATCGGCATCAGCAGGACATCGTCCTGATCCTGGCCCATCATGTTCTGGCCCTTCTTGTCGAGCATGCCGATCACTGTCAGCGGCACCTTGCGGACACGGATCACCTGGTCGAGCGGGCTGCTGTCGCCGAACAGGTTTTTCGCCACCGTCTGGCCGATCAGCACCACCTTGGCGGCGCTGTTGATGTCCGATGTTTCGAAGCCGCGTCCTTCGGCGACCTGCCATTCGCGCACCACCAGGTAGTCGGGCGTGGTGCCGTAAAACGAGGTCGACCAGTTGGCATTGCCGGCCACCACTTGTCCGGTGCCGCGCAGGCTGGGTGCGGCGCCCTGGATTTCGTCGATCTCCTTGCCGAGGGCATAAGCATCGTCCTCGGTGATGGTCTGTTGCGAACCGGAACCGCCGCGCGCCCCCCCCGATAGCGCGGAGCCGGACAGTACCATGATGATGTTGGCGCCGAGGCCGCGGATCTGCTCTTCGACGCGCGCCTGGGCGCCTTGGCCGACGGCGATCATGACGATGACGGCGCCGACCCCGATGATAATGCCGAGCATGGTCAGCGCCGAGCGCAATTTGTTTACACGCAAGGCGTTAAGCGCAACCTGGAGCGTGGCGAGAAAGTTCATGTGGCATTCACCGACAGCGGCGGCAGCTTGGCAAGTTCGGTCGCCGCATCCTTGGCGGCGTTGGCGCGGTCGGCCTGCACCCGGCCATCGCGGAAGGTGATGACGCGGCCGGCGAAATTCGCCACATCGTACTCGTGGGTCACCACCACGATGGTGATGCCTTCGCGGTTGAGCTTCTGCAGGAGCAACATGATCTCGATGCTGGTGCGGGAGTCGAGCGCGCCAGTCGGTTCGTCGGCGAGCACCAACATCGGGTCGTTGACCAGGGCGCGGGCAATCGCGACACGCTGCTGCTGGCCGCCCGACAACTGGGCTGGATGATGGTCCACACGCTCCGCCAGACCGACCTGGGCCAGACGCTTTTCCGCGCGGCCATGCCGTTCGGCGACGGGCACGCCGCTATACAGCAGCGGCAGGGCAACATTGTCGATGGCCGCGGTGCGTGGCAACAGATTGAAGTGCTGAAACACGAAGCCGATTTTGCGGTTGCGCACGGCGGCCAGTTCGTCGCCCGACAGTTGCGAGATTTCCTGTCCGCCGAACCAATATTCGCCGGAGGTCGGATGATCCAGGCAGCCGAGCAGGTTCATGAAGGTGGACTTGCCCGAACCGGACGGCCCCATCACCGCCACGAATTCACCAGCGTCGATATCCACCGATACTCCACCCAGAGCCGCGACCACATTGGTGCCCATGCGGTACTCCTTGACGAGCGAGACGGTGCGGATCAGTGGGGCCGACATGGCGTAATTTCCACAGTAGCCGCTGCTTGCCGCACTACTCAGGGGAAGCGGGTACCGACGGGGGCAGCGCTGGTCTTGGCGGGCGCCGAATTTCCGACGATTACGGTCGTTCCTTCGCCCACGTTGCCGGAGACGATTTCCGTCATGCCGCCGTCGCTGAGACCCAGCCGTACGGACAGGGGTTTCGGTTTGCCGTTTTCGTCGATGACCCAGACCCGTCCGTTGGTGGCGCTGGCGCCGCTTCCGCCCGCACCTGCCTGTGGTGCCGCGCCGGGTGAGGGCGAGGACAGGGACTTTTCGTCGGCGCTGCCTGGCGGGCGGAAACGCAAAGCGGTATTCGGCACTTTGAGGGCTTTGTCTTTGTAGGCCACGACGATGCGCACGTTGGCGGTCATGCCCGGCAGCAGCACCAATTCCGGATTGGCGGCGGAGATGATGACCGTGTAACTGACTACGTTGGAAACCACCTGGGCGGCCTTGCGCACCTGAACCACCGAGCCTTCGAAAGCTCGTCCTGGAAACGCGTCCACCGTGAAGCCGACTTTCTGGCCCAGGCGGATGCGTCCCACATCTGCTTCATCGATGGAGGCTTCCACCTGCATGTCGGTCAGGCTTTTAGCGATGATGAAAAGCTCCGGCGCCTGCAGGCTGGCCGCCACCGTTTGCCCGGTGTCCACGCTGCGCTTGACGACGATGCCATCGACGGGAGAGCGGATCGCGGTGCGCTCGAGATCCACCTTGGCCTGGGCCAGCTGGGACTCGCGTTGACGCACCACCGCCTGGCTGTTGCGGACCTGCGCTTCCGCCACATTACTGGCGGCAAGCGCGGCGTCGTAAGTGGTCTGTGCCTTGTCGCGATCGGCGGGCGAAATGAAGTTTTTTTCCACCAGCATTTTCTTGCGTTCGTAGTCGCGCTGGGCATCCATCAGGTTTGCGGTGGCGCGCGCCACTTCCGCGCGTTGCACGGCTGCGGCGGCGCGCGTCGCTTCCAGATCGGCTTCCGCCTGCCGAACGCGCAACTGGAAGGTTTCCGGGTCGATGCGGGCGATCAGTTGTCCGACCTTGACCGGGCTGTTGAAGTCCACCAGGATTTCCTTGATCTGGCCGGAGACTTGGGAGCCGACCTGGACAGAAACCACCGGATTGAGGGTGCCGGTGGATGAGACCACCGCCGTCAGCGTCCCGCTTTCGATCTGGGCGAGTTTGTAGCGGGGCTGGTCCGTGCCGCTGCCGATGTAACGATAGCTGCCATAGCCGATAGCGGCGAGCAGGGCGGCGGCGATCAGCAGCAGCGGGCGACGTTTCATACACTGATTCTAGTGCATGGCACTGCCCGCGGCTGGGAGAAAATGTTACAGGGCGATGCCCGGATTTTTTTCCATGCCGATTAACTTGGGCTGGTTGAGCTTGCGCGGAGTGATGACTTTCTTGTCGCGCAGATAATGCGCCACCACATCCCATATCGGCTCGCCGCTGGCGCCTTCCGCCACCGGCGCCCAGCCGGCGACCTTGTAGGTCTTGCTGGCTTCCAGCGGTTTGCCGTTAAGTCGCATGTCATTGATGCGTTTGCCGATCTTGGCGTTCGGATCGCAGGTGTAGGTCATGCCGCCGACGCGCACCATGTCGCCGCCCTGCTGGTAGTAGGGATCGGGATTGAACAGGTTGTCGCCGACATCCTCAAGGATGAGCTTGATGGTCTCTGCGCTCATATCGGTCAGGGTTGACCAGGGATAGGTGATGGCGGTCTGGTCCATCAGGTGTTCCATGGTGATCGTCTGTCCCGGCAGGATCGTGGTGCCCCAGCGGAAGCCGGGAGAAAAGCCGATGTCCGCGCCTTTGACTTCCAGCATCGCGTCGAGGATCAATTGATCCCAGGAGCCGTTGAAGTTGCCGCGGCGGTAGAGCAGGCCTTCGGAAACGGCGAGCTTTTCCTCCAGCTTGTCCTTGTAGGGCGCGCGCACTTTGTCGATGTGGGCGGCCATCGCGGCATCGGCCGGCAGCAGGTTGGCGAACACCGGCAGCAGTTTGTAGCGGAAGCCTTGAATCTTGCCGGCGCGGACGTCGAAATCGAGGACCGATAGAAACTTGCCGTTGGAACCTGAGTTGATGACCAGCGTCTGGCCACTGGCGTTTTTCACGACGCTGGGTGCCGGCACGCCGTCATGGGTGTGGCCGCCGAGGATCGCGTCGATGCCGGTGACACGCGTCGCCATTTTCAGGTCGACGTCCATGCCGTTATGCGACAACAGAACCACTACCTGCGCGCCTTTGGCTCTGGTCTCGTTGACGACTTTCTGCATTTCTTCGTCCTGGATGCCGAAGGTCCACTCCGGCATCATCCAGCGCGGATTGGCAATCGGCGTGTAGGGGAAGGCCTGGCCGATGATCGCCACGGCAACGCCATTCATTTGGCGCAGCGTATAAGGCTTGAACACCGGATCGCCGAAGTCCGTGGTCTTGACGTTCTGGGCGAGGAACTCGATCTTGCCGGCCAAATCCTTGGTGACGATTTCCTGTACCCGCTCATGGCCGAGTGTGAACTCCCAGTGTCCCGTCATGATGTCCACGCCGAGCAGCTTGCCGGCGTCGACCATATCTTGTCCTCGGCTCCACAGCGCGGTGGCCGAGCCCTGCCAGGTGTCGCCGCCGTCCAGCAGCAGCGATCCCGGCCGGGAGGCGCGCAGGCGTTTGATCAGCGTCGCGAGATGCGCGAATCCCCCAATCTTGCCATAGGTTTTGGCGGCCTGGACGAAATCCAGATAGGTGAAGGCGTGCGCCTCGGCCGTGCCGGGCTTGATGCCGAAAGCTTTCAGCAGATGCTCGCCGACCAGGTGGGGCGGTTTGCCCTGCGCGGCGCCGACGCCGAGGTTGACGCTCGGTTCGCGGAAATAAATCGGCAGGAGCTGCGCGTGGCAGTCGGTGAAATGCAGCAGCGAGACGTTGCCGAAGCGCGGCAGGTCGTAGAATTTTCCTTCGCCCTGCGCGGCGAGCAACTCCCGTGAATCTAGGGCGAAGCCTGCCGCCGCGGCGGCGGCGAGAACTTGCAGGAATTCGCGGCGGTGCATGGACATGTGTGATCTCCGAAAAAAGAAGAGGCTAGTCAGCGACTAGCCTCTTCTTGAAAAGATGGCGCTGTTATTGGTTCACCGGAGAGTTTGGATCCATCAGCAAGGCGACCAGATCCTTGATCTGCTGCTCGTTCAAGGCTCCGGAATGACCGAAGCGCGGCATGCTCGAGCACAGATTCGTCGCTTTCGAATTGTAGATCTTGCCGTAAACATATTTCTGGGTATCCGCTCCGTAACCACGGGTTTTGCCGAAACGATAGAGGCTGGGGCCGATGGTGCCGAAAGATGTTTCCTTCGGCCCGATCTGGTGACAGTTGTAGCAGCTGCCATCGGTCTTCCCCGCCTTGTCTTTCCAGGTCATGCCTTTTCCGCCCTGGGCTATCTTCTCGCCCGACTTCCAGTCGCCCATCAGTTTGCCGTCGGCGGGGAACTTGTCGGATGCCGCCTGATCTTTTTGCAACTGCTCGGCAACCTCCTTGGGAGGCTTGTTGTTGGAGCGGTTGCAGACCGCCTGCAAGCCGTCTTCGTTCAGACGGTCCATGCCGGCCATGCCCTTGGCGTGAAAATCGCGCTTCATCATGGCGGTGGCCTGGGCGCGGTAGTCCTGCGCATGGCTCGGGAAAGCCGCAAGCAGAGTGATCATTGCAGCGCTCGACAACGAAATGTTTCGAATATTCATGGTGTGCTCTCCTCGTTCAGCGTTTGATTCCAGGACCCTTGTACACATGACCGTTGGCGTTCACACCCATGTAAGTCAGAAGGGTGGTGATCGTCTCGGAAACGTATCCTGGTTCCGGGAAGCGTTGCTGGCGGAAGCAGTCGTTCATGCGCCACTGGATGGTATGCATGAGGCCACCGGTCATGCGGTATCCGGGCCAGCCTTGGAAGGCGGCGATAGCGCCCTGCTTCGATGCGAGGTTGGGCAGCACCTGGGTGCGTATACGTTTTCCATCCTCGCCATGGCAGGTGGCGCAGGAGAAGTCATATGGCCCGGCACGGTAGTTGAAGACTTCGCGACCCAACTCGAAGGCTTCGCGTTCCTTGGGATGCTTTTGCGGAACGGCGATTTTCATGCCGCGGGATTGTGCCGCCACATAAGTAACCAGGGACACCGGATCGGGGGTGTTGGTATCGCTGCTGAAGGGTTTTTTAGCCAGATCTTCGGCCTTGAAGCCCTGCAGCGTCACCATGCAATGCACGATGCGCCGCTCCGCGTCCATCACCTGGTCGACGTCGGCGAAATAGCGCGGCATCTTCACGTAAGCGCCCTTGAGCACGCCCGGACCGAGGCCGAGATCGCACTGTTCCAGCGAGGCGTGCTTTGGTCCGCGTTTCTGCTTCCAGAGTTCCTCGCCCTTCATTTCGAATAGCTCTGCCGGATTTGTGTCTTCCAGCACTTCGCGGAATTTTTCGAAATCCGCCGTGGTCGGATCAACTGCTTCCTTTGCGGCCGGCTTCGCCGTGGCTGGCTTCTTCTGGACATTTTCCGCGGCGGGCTTGCCCTGTGCCGCCGCCTGAGGGGCGATGGCAGCCAAGGAAAAAGCCGCCAGAGCGCCGAGCGTA
>Ga0315268_10008859_pt1 | contig 10475 bp, 11 predicted proteins | sample C1_top_MG_FD_204535 | JGI IMG/M metagenome (GOLD analysis project Ga0315268, IMG submission 204535) | Sediment microbial communities from Yellowstone Lake, YNP, Wyoming, USA - C1_top | ecosystem: Environmental > Aquatic > Freshwater > Lake > Sediment | place: USA: Wyoming | collected 2017-08-01 | reverse complement strand
AGTGGGGCGGAATGTTTGTTCGCCGCATGCGTGGAGCCGGACGATTTATCGGTGACACTCGATGCAGCAGGTGTCCCCCTTTGGAAAAGGGGGAACAAGGGGGATTTCAACACACGTACCAAGAACTGGCTAAGCTATGATCACCATAAAACCGACAGTCCAAATTTTTCATAATCCGCGAAGTGCGTGTCTTTCGAAATCAGAATGATTTGTTGCTGTATTGCCTGCCAGATAATCATGCGATCAAAAGGGTCCTTATGAGCCGCCCTAGGCAAGCGGTAAAATGATGCGGTTTCCTTGTCTGTTGGTTGAATAAGCTGGATATGCATCTGTTCAGCGATATCCGGCATATCGTCGGGTTTGCAATTTTCCAGAGTCATTTTGCCCAGGGTATATTTAAGCGATATTTCCCATAGAGATATGGTGCTAAGGTAAATCCGGTTTTCTGCTAAACGAATTTCCTTGCTTGCGGCAGGACTCAAATTTTCGGGGGAAAAGGCTGCCCATAAAAATGTATGTGTATCTAATAAATAGGTCACGCGCCTAACATCTCCTCGTCACCAAGCGAAAAGTCCTCATGCAACAAGCAGCGGGCCCGGCCTTGCATCAACCCAAGCGGACGCTCAGTTTCAGCGTTAAGCTGGTTGTAGGGAATGATCGCGGCAATTTTTTCCTTTTTCTTTCCATAGCTGATTACCACAGGCTCGCCGTTCTTGATTAGCTGCCCCAACACTTCCGAGAATTGCGCTTTTAACTCGCCTACCGTCATGATTTTCATGTGATTTTCCTGATATTTTTTGGCTGTCATAGAAACATACGCCATATCGTGACAAGTTGTCAAGAACGAGTGGGGGCCCGGCGGGCAAGGATAATATGGAGAAATCTCCCCTACCCCCTCTTTTTCAAAGAGGGGAACCTACTGCAAATGCGGCTAGAAGGTTCCCCTTTTGGCTGCGGAACCCACCGGCGTACTCCCTGCGGGTGCAAAGGGGAACAAGGGGGATTTCAACACGAGTACCAAGAACAACCTACATTTTAAAATCCTCCCTGTCCTTTCCTAAAGGAGGGCATCTACTTTGATTACTCTGCCGAACGCATTACGTGCGGCGATAATTGAGATGCCGCGTTTAGCCCAGGCGAGGGCATGCCTTAAGACGAAAGCGGTATCATTGGCCTTTTACGCTAAATTGGCATGAACGGGGAAGAATAAGATGTCGAACCTGGTCCACGATCTTATTGCGCACACCGCATCACGCGCGCCGCAAACAATCGCCCTGCGCGAGCCAAATAACCAAATCGATTATGGGGCACTCGCCACTCAGATCGGCCAAGCGGCTAATCTCTTCCTGAATTTGGGTCTCGCACGCGGCGAGCGCGTCGCGGTCTATATGGAAAAGCGCATCGATAACATTGTCGCTTTGTTTGGAGCGGCCAGGGCGGGCGGCGTGTTCGTTCCGGTGAACCCGCTGCTGAAGGCGGAACAGGTGGCGCATATCCTTCGGGATTGCAATGCGCGGATTTTGGTCGCGACACCGGAGCGCATTGAGTCGTTACGCGAGGTGTTGCCGGCTTGTCACGATTTACGAACTATTGTTGCGGTGTCGGAGAAAGTGGTTCCGGAGTTCGATAGGGTGGGGATCGTTGCGTGGGGCGAGCGTGCTTTTGCGCCGGACGTCGAAGGATTCCGTGTGATCGATGCTGACATGGCGGCGATTCTCTACACCTCGGGCAGTACCGGGCGCCCCAAGGGCGTGGTGCTGTCGCATCGCAACCTCGTGGCAGGCGCCGAGAGCGTATCGCAATATTTGGAGAATCACGCCGGTGATCGGATCCTCTCCGTGCTGCCGCTGAGCTTTGACTATGGCTTGAGCCAGCTGACCACGGCTTTCCGGGTGGGTGCCTGTGCGGTGCTGATGAACTATCTTTTTCCGCGTGACGTGATTCGCCTGGTGGAGAAGGAGAAAATCACCGGCCTTGCCGCCGTTCCACCCTTGTGGGTGCAACTGGCGCAGTTGGATTGGCCGGCTGGTATCGATGCGCATTTGCGCTACATTACCAACTCCGGCGGCGCGATGCCCACCGCGACGCTGGCCGCGTTGCGCGCCAAACTGCCGAAGATGAAGCCTTACCTCATGTATGGGCTGACGGAAGCTTTTCGTTCCACCTACCTGCCGCCAGAGGAAGTGGATCGCCGCCCGGAATCGATGGGCAAGGCTATTCCGAATGCGGAGATCATGGTGGTGCGCGAAGATGGAACACCGTGCGCGCCGGGCGAGCCGGGTGAGCTGGTGCACCGCGGCGTGCATGTGGCGCTGGGTTATTGGAACGACCCGGAAAAAACCGCCGAGCGCTACAAGCCGGCACCGGGGCAATTGGCGGGCTTGCCGATCCCGGAGCTGGCGGTGTGGTCCGGCGATACGGTGAAAATGGATGACGAGGGTTTCTTGTATTTCCTCGGCCGCCGCGACGAGATGATAAAGACCTCCGGCTACCGCGTGAGCCCGACGGAAGTGGAGGAGGTCGTGTACGCTACCGAACTCGTTGCAGAGGTAGCGGCGATTGGCGTGTCGCATCCGGTGTTGGGGCAGGCGGTGGTGTTGGTGGCGTATGCGGGTGAAAATGCCCCCCTTCCCTTGAAGAGAGAGGGACAAGGCGGACTAGCATCTCCCCCTTTACAAAAGGGGGATCAAGGGGGATTTAGAGGACTCGCTGATGCGCCAAAATCCCCCCTACCCCCCCTTTTTACCCGCAAGGGGTACGCCGGTGGGTACCCCGCCGCTGCGCAGCGACCCTTCCGCAGTCAAAGGGGGGAATCTACTGCCGGGGGTGGAGTGGCTGAGCAATTGCTCGCCGCATGCAAACAGCAGTTGCCGGCCTTTATGGTGCCGGCGCAGATCGTGATGCGCGATGCGCCGCTGCCGCGCAATCCGAATGGCAAGATCGATCGCAAGGCGCTTGCGATGGAACACCAGCGACTGTTTTTGGAGATCACTTCATGACTGCGCCGGTTCATGCTGTTCCCCTTTTGTTCCCGACCAGGGATAACGAGCTGGTCGTCGGTGGCATGCCGCTCACGCAGCTTGCCGCGCGCGTGGGCAGCACGCCTTTCTACGTTTACGACCGGCAACTGATTTCCGAACGCGTCGCGCAATTGCGCGCGGCACTTCCTCAGGGTATCCACCTGCACTACGCGATCAAGGCCAACCCGATGCCGGCGGTGGCTCACCATCTGGCGGGGCTGGTGGATGGCTTCGACGTGGCTTCCGTTGGCGAGATGCAGGTCGTGCTGGATACGGCCATGGCACCCGAGAAAATCAGTTTTGCTGGGCCCGGTAAGAAAGAATCCGCATTGCGCCAGGCCGCTGCCGCTGGCATCGTGGTGAATCTCGAATCCGAGCGTGAGATGGAAATACTGGCGCGAGCCGGTGCTGAGTTGGGCTTGCGGCCTAAGGCGGCGGTGCGCGTGAATCCGGATTTCGAGTTGAAATCCTCCGGCATGAAAATGGGCGGCGGGCCCAAACAGTTCGGCGTGGACGCCGAGCGCGTGCCTGCGATGCTCGCACGCATGAAGCAACTGCCGATTGAGTTTTACGGGTTCCATATTTTTTCCGGTTCGCAAAATCTGCGCGCGGAATCGATCATGGAAGCGCAGCGCAATACTTTCGATCTTGCGCGCCGTCTGGCGCAAGAGGCGCCGGGACCGGTGCGCTTGCTCAACCTCGGCGGCGGGTTTGGCATCCCTTATTTTCCCGGCGAGCAGCGCCTAGATTTGCAGGCAGTGGGCGCACATTTGGCAACCTTGATGCCGGATGCGCGGCGTGATTTTCCGGATGCGGAATTCGTTATCGAATTGGGGCGCTACTTCGTGGGTGAGGCGGGCCTGTATGTGAGCCGCGTGATCGAGCGCAAGGAATCGCGCGGGCAGATATTTCTGATCATTGATGGCGGGCTGCATCATCATCTCGCCGCATCCGGAAACTTCGGCCAGGTGATACGCAAGAATTATCCGCTGCTGGTGGGCAACCGTGTGCAGCCGGATGGCGAGGCCACTTTTGCATCGGCTGTGGGCCCGCTCTGCACGCCATTAGATGTGTTGGGCGACAAAATGGCGCTTGGCCATGCGCAGGAGGGCGACTTGATCGTGGTATTGCAGTCGGGAGCGTACGGCTTGACGGCGAGTCCCACCGCGTTTCTGGGCCACCCGGCACCGGTGGAAGTGCTGGTTTAATTTAACCAGCCATGCCGGCCGCGCCGTAGCGCCGGCCTCCGGCCGGCAACAACCGCAACCAAAAGAAAGTAACGTCAAAGAAACAACTGCTGTTGCCGGCAAGGATGCCGGCGCTACAATTTGTCGAATATTTCACTGTGCCGGGCGTACCGTAGCGCCGGCTTCCAGCCGGCAACAACCGCAGCCTGCAAGGCCGGGCGCTTATCGCCGCAGGTTGCCCAATAACATTGGCACAAAGCGCGCAGGTTTGGATGACCAAGGCGTGAAGCGCGGCAACTGAAGCGGGTCGCTGGATTGCGTGGCCGAACCCCATTGGGTGGATACCGCCGCATCGAACCCGAGTTCGCGCACGATAGCCGCTTGCTCCGGCTGGTAATCCGCGCCGGGTTTGCCGTTAGGGTAGGCGAATAACCGTATCGGTGTGTTGAGGGTTTGCTCCAGAAATTCTTGCCCCGCCGCCATTTCTTTTCGTGCTGCATCGGTGTCGAGTTTTGCGAGTATCGGATGGCGCGCAGTATGGCCGCCGATTTCCATACCGGCTGCGTGCAGCGCTTTGAGTTGCCCGGTGCTCATCATCAGATCGTTGGGCAGTGGGCCGCATTGCGCGAATTCGGCAATGCGCGCGGCGGCCTGTTCGCGCGCGTCCAGCGGTAAATATTTTACTTGCGGCAGTATTTGGCCGATAGCGCGTGCTCTGGTTTCATTGCCGGAGATATCGAATTTTCCCAAACCGAGTTCATCCAGATTCAAGGTGCGCAACGGTGAGCGGCGAATGGCTTCGATCACCGTGTCGTTGAACATGCGCCCGCCGTTCAGATAAGCGGTGGCGATAAAAAACGTGGCATGCAGCCCATGTTTCTTCAGGATCGGTGTGGCGAGCGTGAGGTTGTCGGCATAGCCGTCGTCGAAGGTGATGCAGGCGGCGCGGGCAGGCAGCGTGCCGGCTTGCAAGCGGGCGGCCGCCTCATGCAAAGGCAATACCGTGAACACGCTTTTCAGTAGCGCCATTTGCCGGTCGAAGCTGGCGGCAGTTGGCTCGTTCGGGAAAAGGGGATCGGTATCCGCGAGGACGCGGTGATAAATGAGAATGCTCAGCCGAGCACGCCTGCCCGCGGGCGACAAGGCGTTGCCAATAAGTTTGTACAGGCTCGATGCGATCATGGAGTGTTGGCGCCGGGTCAATACCGACCTTCTGTGCCGGTTGAGAATTGCTAAATAGTATAGCGAGGTAGCGTACTACACGGCCGTGGGTAAGTCGACCAGGCTGGGGAGGCTACCGCCTGTTGATGCGGCAGAGCGAGCCATGTGCATCGTGCCGCGGTATCATCGAACCACAATGAACGCCTTGCCTACTCGCCGCATTGCGCATCTGGATATGGACGCTTTCTATGCGTCGGTCGAGCTTCTGCGCTACCCGGAATTACGCGGCCTGCCTGTTGTGATCGGCGGTCGGCGCGACCGGCAGCCCGCGATGCGGGAAGACGGCAGCCGGCGTTTCGCGCGGCTGCGCGACTATGCCGGACGGGGCGTGGTCACGACATCCACCTATGAGGCGCGCGCGCTCGGGGTTTTCTCCGGCATGGGGATCATGAAAGCCGCGCAGTTGGCCCCGGATGCCGTTTTGCTGTCGGCCGATTTCGATGTTTATCGCCATTATTCCCGTCTGTTCAAAGCCGCCGTGGCGGATATTGCGCCTCAGATTGAAGACCGTGGCATTGACGAGATATATATCGATGCCGACAACCAGACATTTAACGCGCGACAAATTCGACGATTGCGTGACTGTCATCGGTATTTTCGTGCCGCATTATTTTCAAACCTAGCCACTTAGCGCCCGCTTGTTCCGGCAAGTAATCCGTGAGCAGGGTATCGGGGTGCCAGGTGGATTGGTTACAGCGCCCAGGGGTTGAACACTTGCGGGTACAGCGCGAAATCCTGCACGTTGCGGGTGACTACGGTGAGGCCGTGGCATTGGGCGGTGGCCATGAGCAGGCCGTCCATCACCGGCATTGGCTGCCCGGCAAATTCCGAGTGCGCGGCGATTTGCGCCCAGACGTGAAGCGCGGCGGCGTCGAGTGGCAGAATGCGTCCGGCAAAGCGCTGCTCCACCTTGCCCAGCCAGGCGGTGAGTTTCTGGCTGCGGCGCGGGTCGGCTTTGCGCAGCTTGAGGATGCCTTTTTCGATTTCGCCTATCGTAATCACGCTGAGGTAGAGACTGGCTTCATCCTGCTCATCCAGCCAGGCGATCCCTTGCGGCGCGGGGGTTTTTTTGGCGTATTCGGAAAGCGCGCAGGTGTCCAGCAGCCAGCTCATAGCTCGACGTTGCGCCCGGTGTCGCGGCTACGGGAAATATCCAGGTCTTCCGCCGCCAGTTCGGGGTGCAGCAGCGCGCTGGAGAGTTTGCCCCGGCGGCGCGTGAGCCGGGCGTATTCTTCCGCCGAAACCACCACCGCCGTCGGTTTGCCGTGCACGGTGACCACTTGGGCATCACCGCCCGCCGCCCGTTTGATAAGCTGGCTGAAGTTGCCCTTCGCTTCTTGCAGTTGCCATTCGCTGTGCATGATAGCCTCCGTTAACGTGAGTATTAATTCTGGCCAGACGGGCCAGAATTTAACACAAAGCTTGTGGGTTGACCATAGCTAAATTTACAGGGTTGTACTTGGAATGAGAGGCGATGCTGATGGAGAAGGTCTATTACGTTTACCTGCTGACTAACTGGTGGCTTTAAGGATAATACGCCAGCAGCTTATAACCCACCGCATCCAGATTCACCAACTCCAGCGTGAGCTTGATCGGAATTTCCTCTTGCGCGGGCATGCCGGTCTCGGCTTTGAGGCGTGGCGGCAGATAATCGCCGGGTGAGAATTGGCGCCGCGCGAGCGTTTGGTTGGCGTTGTCGGTGAGGGTCAATTCCAATTGCGGGTAAGCTTGGCGGTAGGATGCGATATTGCGCAGGCTGGCGCTGAGCGTGACAACATGGGGATGATCTGGAATAGTTTGCAGTTCGGTGGTGTCGAGCTTGATGAGATCGGCATTCGCCGGCAAGTCGACTTTGCAATGCAGTACTTGGCAAAAAGCCATGAGCAAGGGCTTGGCTTGCGGGTAATAGGCGGCGATCGGGATACGCAGAAAGTACGCCGATTGAATGGCCAGTGCCAGCAGCAACACGGCAATCGCCGCGCCCCAGCCGAAAAAATGCCAACGCGCGTGCTTTTCCTGGGTGGAAAGCTGTTGTTGTAGATAGTCGAGCTTTTGATGCAGCTCGGGCGTGATTTGTAGCCCGGGCCTGGCGGCGTGTTCCGCTTCTCTGATTAAATCCGGGTGGGCGTTGGCCGCGATCTCGCGGTTGATTTCTTCCGCTTCGCGCTCGATTTGCTCGTCCGTGGGCAGCGGAAAAGTGGCGGACGCGGGCGCGAAAACCGTCACCGGCTGCACCTCATGCACTTCGATGTATTCTTCTGCCGCCTCTACTTTTGCTTCTGCTTCCTCCTCGGGTGGCGCCATAAAACTCACCGTCTCGATCGGTGTGACCAGCGTTTCGAAGGCATTAAACACGTAAGCGCATTTCCCGCAGCGCACTTTTCCGGCATGGGCTTCGAGTTGTTCCGGCTTGACCCGGAACACGGTGTGACAGGAAGGACAAGTGGTCTGCATGGTGTTCATTGCTTCACGCCCGTCAAACACGCCCAACCCGCATCAAGGATGGCGGGGCGCATGGCGAACCATTCGCCATACAGCGCGCGCATTTCTTCTGCTTGGGCGGCGAGAATGCCGGAGAGCACGATTTGCCCACCCGGACGCACCCGCGCCGCCAGCACCGGGGCCAGGACTTTCAGCGGATTGGAAAGGATGTTTGCGATCACCACGGCATATTGTGCCTCAGGCGCGGCGTCCGGCAAATAGAAATGGGCCTGTTGGACATCATTACGCGCCGCGTTGTCGCACGCCGCTTGCACCGCTTGCGGGTCGATATCGACGCCCGTGACCTCGCCCGCACCAAGTTTTTTCGCGGCGATGGCGAGAATGCCCGAACCGCAGCCGTAATCCAGCACCGATTCGCCGCCGCGCACATTCGCATCCAGCCATTGCAAGCATAAACGCGTGGTCGGATGACTGCCGGTGCCGAAAGCGAGCCCGGGATCGAGCACCAAAATAATCGCGCCGGGGTCGGGCGCCACATGCCAGGAAGGCACAATCCATAGCCGTTGCGAAATTTGAATCGGATCGAATTGCGCTTGGGTGAGGCGCACCCAGTCTTGCTCGGGCAAGGCTTCGATGCGAAATGGAGGAAGCGTTAGGCCCAGGTCATGCGCGGCTTGCCGCACGATGGGCGCGAGATCGATGGCCTCGGGAAACAGCGCGCTGATCAGGCTATCGTGCCAAGTTTCTTGCGCCATGCCCGGTTCGCCGAAAATCGGCTGCTCGTCATCGGTGCCGGCATGGGCGTCCTCGATGCTCACCGACAGCGCACCACATGCCATCAGCGCGTCGCTTAAGCGATCGGCGTGGGCGTGATCGGCGGGGATTTTGAGCACTTGCCACATTAGGCGTAGGGGCGAGGGCCTCGCCCGTTCATGCTTTCTTCAAGGCTTCCAATTTCTGCGTCAGATAATGAATGCTCGCGCCGCCTTCCGTGAACGCGCTATCGGTCATCAAATCCTGGTGCAGCGGGATATTGGTCTTAATCCCTTCCACCACCATTTCAGATAAGGCGATGCGCATGCGGGCGATGGCTTGGGCGCGGGTGTCGCCAAAGGCAATGAGCTTGCCGATCATGGAATCGTAATAGGGCGGCACGTAGTAATTTTGATACACATGTGAATCGACGCGGATGCCGGGGCCGCCGGGCGCATGGTATTGGGTAATCCGGCCCGGCGAGGGCACCGAGGTGTAGGGGTCCTCGGCATTGATGCGGCATTCGATGGCATGGCCGCGGAATCCGATTTCTTTTTGCTTGTAGCGCAGCGGTTCACCCGCGGCGACACGGATTTGCTCTTGAATGATGTCGATGCCGGTAATCAGCTCGGTGACCGGATGCTCCACTTGCACCCGGGTATTCATTTCGATGAAGTAGAACTCGCCGTCCTCGTACAAAAATTCGAACGTGCCGACGCCGCGATATTTTATTTTGCGGCAGGCCGCGGCGCAGCGTTCGCCGATTTTGTTGCGCAGTTTGGTGTCGAGCAGTGGCGCCGGCGCTTCCTCGATGATTTTTTGGTGGCGGCGCTGCATCGAGCAATCGCGCTCGCCGAGATGGATGGCGCTGCCGTGCTCGTCGGCCAGGATTTGAATTTCGATATGGCGCGGGTTTTGGAGAAACTTCTCCATATAGACTTCGGGATTGCCGAACGCGGTTTGCGCTTCGGCCTTGGTCAGGGAAACGGCATTGAGCAAGTTGGATTCGGTATGCACCACGCGCATGCCGCGCCCGCCACCGCCGCCGGAGGCTTTGATAATCACCGGATAGCCGGTGGCTTGCCCCATGCGCAGGATTTCGTCCGGGTCGTCCGGCAATGCGCCTTCCGAGCCGGGCACGCACGGCACGCCGGCTTCGATCATGGCGCGCTTGGCGTTCACTTTGTCGCCCATCAGGCGGATGCTCTCCGAACGCGGGCCGATGAACACAAAGCCGCTCGATTCCACGCGCTCGGCGAAGTCGGCGTTTTCCGACAAGAAGCCATAGCCGGGATGGATCGCCTCGGCATCGGTCACTTCCGCCGCGGCGATAATGGCCGGCACATTGAGGTAACTTAACGCGCTTTGCGCCGGGCCGATGCACACCGATTCGTCGGCGAGCTTGACGTATTTTGCTTCGGAGTCGGCCTCGGAGTGCACGGCGACGGTCTTGATGCCCATTTCGCGGCAGGCGCGCTGGACGCGGAGAGCGATTTCGCCGCGATTGGCGATGAGAATTTTTTCGAACATGAAAACCTTGGATTTAACCGATAATGAACAGCGGCTCGCCGTATTCCACCGGCTGGCCGTTTTCCACCAGGATGGCTTTAATCACGCCGCTGTGGTCGGCTTCGATTTCGTTGAGCAATTTCATGGCTTCGATAATGCACAGCGTGTCGCCGGAGTTGACGTTCTGGCCCACTTCCACGAACACCTTGGAACCGGGGGACGGCGAGCGGTAGAAGGTGCCCACCATCGGTGATTTGACGGCATGGCCTTCGGGCTCGGCCGGCGCTGCGCTGACGGCGGGTGCCGCGGCAAGGGCGGGTGCGCTTGGGGACAGCATCATGGG
>Ga0315268_10008858_pt1 | contig 10476 bp, 7 predicted proteins | sample C1_top_MG_FD_204535 | JGI IMG/M metagenome (GOLD analysis project Ga0315268, IMG submission 204535) | Sediment microbial communities from Yellowstone Lake, YNP, Wyoming, USA - C1_top | ecosystem: Environmental > Aquatic > Freshwater > Lake > Sediment | place: USA: Wyoming | collected 2017-08-01 | reverse complement strand
TCGACGATTTCAGGTCGGATTGGGAGAGCGCTTTCCTTCTGCCGAGGGCGTTCGCTTCCGAGGCAATTAGAACCCCATTAATCGACCTCGCGGACAACGGAAAGGAGTTCGTTGTCAAGGCGGAGATTCCTGGCATCAACAAGGAAAATCTGAACATCGATGTCACCGAGGAGGGCATCGAGATCTCCGGAGAGACGAAGTTCGAGGAGAAGGAAGAAGATAAGGACAAGGGGTACCTGAGAAGGGAGAGGCGCTATGCGAAGTTCTACAGGTCGCTGCCGCTTCCTGACAAGGTCGTCGCCGACAGGGCTGAGGCGGAGCTGAAGGACGGCATACTAACTGTCAAGCTGCCAAAGGCCGCCCCGCCGGAGAAGAAGACGAAGAAAATCCAGGTGAAGTAGGCGTTCTCTGGATGCTTCTCTAAAACCTTTTTGCTCTTGGACGTTTTTCCAGAGCTGATATCAGTCGTATCACAATAATCGGTGTTGCAGATGGACAAGAAGGAGAAGATACTCAGGGTCGTCCAGGCGAAGTCCGGAGACGACGGCAGAGGCATAGCCAGGATAGATCCCGCGCTCATGCACATACTCGAGATCAACCAGGGAGACACCGTCCTCATCGAGGGTACCAGGATAACCGCGGTCACGGCATACACGGGATATCCCGAGGACGAGAACCGCGGGACAATAAGGATAGACGGCGCGATAAGGAAGAACGCCGGGGTCGGCCTGGATGAAAAGGTAAGCATTAGAAAAGTCGTGCCCAAGTCGGCGACCAAGGTCACGCTGGCCCCTACACAACCTCTCAAAATAGTCGGGGGAGAGGAGTATCTAGCCCAAGCCCTTGAAGGTAGACCACTTGTCAAAGGAGACCTCATAGAGGTCAATATCATGGGCAGGAAGTTCGACCTGGTAGTGCAGAGCTTCCAGCCGAACGCGGACGCGGCCATAATTCAGAATTTCACGAAGGTCAAGCTGAGCGAGAAGCCCGCGAAGGGGGAGGTCGCCAAGGGTCCGAAGGTCGCATACGAGGACATCGGCGGTCTGTCGGAGGAGGTCAACAAGGTGCGGGAGATGATAGAGCTCCCACTCAGGCATCCAGAGCTGTTCGAGAAGCTCGGGGTCGATGCGCCGAAGGGAGTCCTGCTGCACGGGCCTCCCGGAACTGGCAAGACACTGCTCGCGAAGGCCGTGGCCTCCGAGACTTCCGCGAATTTCGCATCCATCGGTGGTCCCGAAATCATGAGCAAGTTCTATGGTGAGAGCGAGGAAAGGCTTAGGGACATGTTCAAAGAGGCCGCTGAGAACGCTCCTAGCATCATATTCATCGACGAGATCGATTCGATAGCCCCGAAGAGGGACGAAGTGACGGGTGAGACCGAACGCAGGGTGGTCGCCCAGCTCCTTGCCCTGATGGACGGGCTCGAAGGGCGCGGCAAGGTCGTGGTCATAGGCGCAACGAACAGGCCGAACGCACTCGACCCTGCGATCAGGAGGCCGGGGAGGTTCGACAGGGAGATCGAGATCGGCATCCCGAACAAAGAAGGTCGGCTGGAGATCTTGCAGATACACACGAAGGGCATGCCACTGGGGGACGATGTGGACCTAGTCCAGCTGGCGAACATGACCCACGGGTATGTCGGCGCAGACTTGGCTGCGCTCACGCGCGAGGCGGCTATGAGGGCGCTGAGGAAAGTGCTGCCGTCAATCGACCTCGAGGCGGAGACTATCCCGGTGGAAGTGCTCAGCAGTCTGAAGGTCACGATGGCTGACTTCATGGATGCCTACAGGGAGATGCAGCCGTCGACCTTGAGAGAGGTGCTGTTGGAGAGCCCGAATGTGAAATGGGAGGACATCGGGGGGCTCGAGGGGCCCAAGCAGGAGCTCATGGAGACCGTCGAATGGCCTCTGAGGTATGGACCTCTCTACAAGCACATGAACGCCACACCGCCGAAGGGCATTCTGCTATACGGTCCTCCGGGGACAGGCAAGACGCTCCTGGCAAAGGCCGTCGCGACCGAGAGTCAAGCGAACTTCATCAGTGTCAAGGGACCAGAGTTCTTGTCAAAATGGGTAGGCGAGAGCGAGAAGGCCGTCAGAGAGACTTTCAGGAAGGCGAGACAGGCCGCGCCATGCGTCATATTCCTCGACGAGATCGACGCGGTTGCGCCGGTCAGAGGAACCTCGACCGACTCAGGAGTGACTGAGAGGGTCATAAGCCAGCTCCTGACGGAGATGGACGGATTGGAGACGCTGCACAACGTCGTTGTCATCGCTGCCACTAACAGACCAGACATGATCGATCCTGCGTTGCTCCGCCCGGGCAGGTTCGACCGACTAGTCTTCATAGGCACACCGGACCTTGCTGCCAGGAAGGAGATAATCAGGATTCACACGAAGGGCAAGCCGCTCGACAAGGATGTTGACCTGGACAAGCTCGCGACGAAGATGGAGAACTTCACGGGAGCCGAGATCGCGGCTGTCTGCAACGAGGCCGTGATGCTCGCTATCAGGGATTATGTCCTGCAAGGAGGCGACGTCTCCGAGCAGCAGATCAAGAAGCGGAAGGTAGGCATGAAGTACTTCGAGAAGGCGATGGAGAACGTCGAGCCGATGACAGAGAAGGATCTCAAGAGGTACGAGAACCTCGCGACCAATGCGATGTATCGCTGAGGCCAGCAAGGCATGCATTCATATCCAGAGGGCTAGATATGAGAGAACTGGCACAGGGAAGAGCAGTGGCTGTCACAAGGGAGCAGCTAATAGGCAAGGTCAGGGAGACCCTTGGCAGAGCCGGGTTCTACGTATCCGACCCACACAACTTGAGGAGCATCAGTTTCGATATTGTAGCCAGGAGAGACCGTCAGCTCTTGATCGTGAAGGTGTTGAGCAACGTAGACTCCCTCTCCTCGGGCGATGCGGATGAGCTGAAGATCCTTTCCTCCGTCCTGGGCGCGAGCCCCCTCGTAATAGGGCTCCACTCGAGCGCCGCAGAACTCGAGGACGGCATACTGTATTCCAGGTTCGGCATCCCGATCGTATCTGAGGGCACATTCAGAGAGCAGATGTTGGAAGGCGTTCCACCGTTTGTCTACGCCGCCCCAGGCGGCCTATATGTGAAGATTGATGGCGAGATGCTCCGAAGCATCAGACAGGCGAGGAACATCTCTCTCGGAACGCTCGCGGAGGCTGCTGGGGTATCTCGCAAGGCTATCCAGATGTACGAGTCCGGGATGGGCGCGATCATAGAGATTGCCTCGAGGATAGAGGAGTTCCTCAACGAGCCCATTGTCATGCCTGTGGACCCGTTCGCGTACACCGCTGAGATCGCTCGGACATTGAAGACCATCGACGACCTCGAGGAGCAGAACAGGGACATCTTCGAGATGCTCAGGGAGATCGGATACTCAGTCGTACCCACGAGGAAATCGCCGTTCGATGCCCTGGCGAAAGAGGATGAAACGCTGCTTCTGACAGGCATCGGCCAGGACCCGCTGAGCACACAGAAGAAAGCGAAGGTTGTCGGAAACATCTCACGTGTGACGGAGAAGAGGTCCGTCATCATAATCCAGAAGAAGGGTGGTTTCGAGGAGATTGCAGGCACGCCGATCGTCACGAAGGACGAGCTCAGAAGGGCTGACGATTCCGATGACTTCATGGATCTGATTCTGAAGCGCGAGAGGAGACAGAAGAAGTGAGCAGCCTCGAGAGGATTTCATGGAGGGAATCGGAGGTCTTTATTCTCCCAGTCATAAAAGGGCTCAAGTCCGAGGTCGAGAAAGTCAAGGGGGCGTTCGATTCTGTCCACCCGGAAAAGGTTGCGATATCGCTGTCCCAGGAGGAGGTTGAGGGGCTGCGGAACATCCCCAACGACTACGAGCCGATGCTGACGAGGTATGAGGAGATCTATGCGGAAGGGCTGAGCCGGTTCGGAGAGGTCGCGGCCCCGCCACCATGCTACGTCGCGGCCCTTGAGCTCGCAGAGCACGCGAACATTGAGATTGTTCCAGTAGACATCGACGAGAAGAGCTACACAGAGCTCTACTGCGCGGCTGTCTCTGGCACGAACCTGTTCAGGCACTCCACAAGAACCTGGATCCTGAAGCGGCGCAGGTTTGGCGCGGAGACTGCTGAGGATTTCGTAAGAGCCTGGGACAAGGCCGTCAATGGCCTCGAGGGGTTCAGGATAATCGAGGGGGAGCGGACCAAATCGATGGCCGAGGGCATCCGTTCAGTGGCGAAGGATTCCAATAGGGTTCTCGCGGTGATAGAACTAGAACGTGCTAGAGATGTCGCACGGCTGCTGAGAGAGCAATAGCTCTGACCGCAGTTCAACTGATTCAACAAAGAAGAAAAGAATAGAAAGGGTGTTTGCTCGTCATTCAACCTGTGACTGAAAGCTTCGTGCAGACCACGATATCTATGTATGGATTTATCGCCCCTCCGGAGGGTGCGTCCACATTCCAACTCTTCACGACGAAGTACCGCCAGTTCTGCGAGGTAGAATACAGGTTCATGAAGAACCCGACCTTCGAGACATACTTGATATTTCCGCCGCTGCCGGTCGTAGTGCAGTTGCTCACGAGCACATCTGACAGCCCATCACCGTTGATGTCCACGACGTCAAACAGCGTGGCCGCGCCGAACGGGTACTTCGCGGAGGGGAGCGGGGGAAGGACTCGGAATGAGGTATTGTTAACCAGCGGGTTTCCTGTCATGTACGTCCAGGAAACACCATTCCAATAGTAGACCTTGAACCCGTAGATCGAATTTGTTGTATCGTTCGCGGCCACCACGACCTCTCTGTAGGCCTTGCCGGCGGTTGAGGTGCCATCAATGTTGCCTCCTCTGACAGCCTTCCAGTAGGTGTTGGTCTGAACGCTGCTTCCGCTGAATCCCTTGAACTCACCAGTGAATATGCCGACCATGTCGAGGTCGATGTAGTCCTGCGGGGAAGTGCTGGTCGGTGAGGTATCCGAATCTGTGAACCTGATGTATATCGACTTGTTTGCAACACTTGATGGCAGGCTGAAATTGTAGTACCTGTAGGCCGTGCTGTCGATGCTCATGATGGGCACGAAAGTACTACCATCGGTGGAGTACCAGACGTAGAACACCTCGGCGGGGGTTCCGCCGCCGACAACCCCGATCTTCGCATAGATCCTCAAAATCTGGTCTGGCTTAGTGTTCAGCGTGGCGAACTGAAGGGTCGCGCTGACCTTTCCTGGATTTCCACCTGAAACGTCCTCTTGAAGCCTCAACGCATTGCCCAATCTGGCCTTCGTGTCTGTAACAAGGCCGCTGCGATTGCCATAGGTTGGGGTGAAGGGATCTGAGGTAGACAGGTTCTTCTGGTTGCCGTTCTGGGTACTGTAGTAGTTCACATTGACCCCATTGCCGCCACCTGCATACGGGGCTGTTGTCCCACCAGCAGTCAACAGGTCCAGGGTTCCGTTGCCATCCATGTCCTCTACGTCGAAATCGAACGTTGTGCCGTCAGAAGCGAGCGTAATCAAAGCACTGCTCCTTTGGCCGGACAATGTTGGATCCCACGAGTACTTTAGATCGTAGATGTAGATCTTGCCGCCGGCCAAGACTATCAGGTCCGCCTTCCCGTCACCCGTGATGTCCTTGAGATCTATCTTCAAGATTGCGCCGGACCACTTTATGCCGACTGGGTTGTATACCCAGCCTATCGATCCGTAAGTGGTGTTGTACAGCACTATCTGGCTGTTGGAGTTGGCATAGGCGAAGTCCTCGTGCCCATCCCCGTTGATATCGCCAAACGCAATCCAGATGATCGGATTCGTGGTCGTGTCCGGCCTCGATATCTCGCTCGCGCCCTGCCAAGTGCCGTAGAGGCTGAGCGTGTTCTCAAACATGAAAAGCTTGTTGGAGGTCCCCTGGGCCATCAACAGATCCCTGTCACCATCACCGTCGAGGTCACCTGCGGCGAGAGCAGTCACAGTGTAATCAGTGCTTGCTGATGGTGTGCTCTCGGAATTATACATCACCCTCGATGTGAAGAAGTTGTTGTTCTGGATGTAGTAAAGGTACTCTCTCGTGTTGAAGTTCGAGTTACCAGATGCCATGCCATAAGTCCCGACAAACCACTCCGCCTTCCCACCAGTGCCGTTGATCCAGACCTGTGTCGAAAGCGAATACACACCCTCGTTGGTGTCGTTCAAACGAGACACGAAGAGGGTGTACGAATTCCTGCCTGGCAACCACTGATTGCCATTGAACGATCTGAGGTCTACAGTGAAGTTGTAGCACGTGCTGTTGAATGTCTTGATCCGGCTTATCATAGTACCAGCCGGCGGCACGCCGTATACCTCCGATTCGCCGCTCATGTCGGTAACTCTCACCTCAGCAACGGTGGGGGACGGAGGATATGAATTCGTGTTCTGGACCTTGACAAGCACGTAAATGACATTCCTTCCCGATGTCTGGAGCTCGAACGGGTGGTCTCTAGTACCCCACTCGTTCATCGAGGGAGTGGGGGGGTCCTTGTAGACCCAAAGCTTCGGAACCATTGAGGGTAGGATTGGGGAGCTAGGGTCGGAAATTATTATCGGTTCGTTCGCAGAGAAACTCTGAGAGGGATTGGAGCCTGTACCCTGGCTCTTGAGCGATAGAGACAGGGCGTAAGCACCCGGAGGCAGTCCTGACGTATTGAACTTGCACTCGTAGACGTAGGCGCTTCCGCCCGTTGGATAGGGGTAGAACGGTGATGTGTAGTAGCTCGAAGGCTTGTAGGTGGGGGTGTACGAGATCCCCGTGCGGATGTCGGTCATAGTGAGTCTGTTCTCAACAAACAGGTTGCTCATGGATAGGCTCGCGAACCTGAGGAACACCATCTCGTGGGTGCTGAAGTAGTTCCTAGAATCCGACGTGTTGGCCTTGTCCCATGCGGTGTTGTTCGTCTTATTCTCGCCATAGATGCCGAAACCGTGACCCAGGCTGTCACTGACGTATTTCAGATACGAAGGTAGCCCGCTCATCCCGAGATCGGTGTATGCTGGATACAGGTTGTTGTATGTATCGCTAGGCAACACTGTGATCTGAAGCACGAAGTTGGCCACTGACATGTGACCGTGCTTATCCCACGCGCGGATCACAAGGGACTTCCCATCGACGGCTGCGACGTTTTCCGTCTTATCCTTGCTGAAATCCCATCTGAACCAGCCACCAGTGCCATTCTGGAATGAGATCGATTTGCTCATTCCGATCGACGTCGCATCAACGTAGATACCGCTGGTGTTCAGGTCGTTGTCCATGTCGGTTATTCTAACGAATAGAGAGAAAGCGTTACCCTTCTTGACAGGGTCTGGAGTGGGTGTGCCGATGTTGGAGTCAGTGTATCTCTGCAGGATGCTTGGAGGAGTTCCGCTCGTGCCACCAGAGAGCTGGCTTACCCAGAGCACAACATGCTCCTGCATGTCAATCACCCTGACGGTGACAGAGCTGGTCGATTTTATCCCTGCAATGCTCTTCGTCCAATCAAGGCCGGTACGCCAAGAGGAATAGTGGAAACCCGGATCCGTCGAGAGGATGTAGCTGAAGCTCAGAGTGTCGACCTCGACATACACCTCCGTGGTCTTCGCTGGAAGCACAGCCCCGCCCTCGTGCGTGATGGTCACGTTGGCGCCAGTGCCGGTGTAGATCATGCTCGCGGCAAAATCGACTTTCGTCACCTGCCTAGGAACGGGCATCGTCTGCACGAACCCCATTATTCCTGTGAACAGGACGACGGTTATGAGCAGGATGAGAATGTTGCCGACGATCTCGGACACTCCGCCTGCATTCTTCCAAGACTTCCTCTTGCGCAGCTCAAAGTTCATTATCTCTTCCTCCGGGGGAGAAGAATTGCTCTACGAATCTGGGTTTTCAACGTGTAAGTCGATATTTAAACATGTTGCGGTCATTACCAACTACCGCCCCGGCCATTCTCCAGAAAATCCAGCTCTGGGCCAATGGACCGGCCCTGAGTCCCGCGACATCACGATTATATAAGCACAGGGGCATTTCGCGGGTCGATGGGAGATTCTGACCAGCTCAATGTCAAAGACCGGGTGCTTCTGCACCTCTCGATGTTCGCCACAGACATCCCCCGGGAGGAGCACCCTTCCGCGATAACGCAGGCAGGTATCGCCCTCGCTGTCGGCATCTCGCACACGCATGTGCCGCGAGCGGTCAATAATCTCATGAGGGAGGGGCTCGTCGAAGAGGTCAGGGCGAGGGTCGAGGGCCACGAACGCAGGATGAGCGTCTACGCGATCACCCCTGAAGGCCTTCGGGAGGCGGAAGATCTTTGGCAGAAGCTCATGTCGTCTGAACTCATCGTGCTGAGAGGACAAGGGCAAGTGAAGATGCGCGGATGCGAGCTCGAGGCAATCATGGGGAGGAAGAAGGCCATTGCGGCGGTATCGCGAATGGCAGAAGGCGTGATTGAGATAGACGAAAAACGCAGAACCCCCGTCAGGCAACTCGAGGACGCCCCAGCACCTGATATTTTTCAGGGCAGAGAGCAGGAGCTCAAGGCATTGGACGAGTTCATGGATTCGGACGCCAAGATCGTGGTGCTCCTGGGCAACCGAGGCTACGGCACCACTGCCCTCGCGAGGAAGTTCGTGAGCAGCCAGGACGAGCAAGACGTCCTCTGGCTTCAGCTGTCCGAGGGCATGACAGTCAATCAGATCCATGAGAAGCTTCAATCTTTCGCCAAGAAAGTTGACCAGAAGGCCACTTCGTGGTCGGACGCAATGAACCTGCCAAACGCTCTTGTGGTCTTCGACGACTTCTTCTCGCCCCGTGAGGAGGTGGTCGAGTTCTTTTCGGCCGTTGTGGAGCACGTGGGGGACTCGAAGGTGATCATCACCGCCAGGGAGGAGACTCCTGCATACAACTGGTTCTATCACAAGAAACATGTCGACTCGGGCGTGGTCGAGGAACTTAGGATCAGGGGACTGGATCCCGACAGTGCAAAGAAACTCCTCGGAAACGACGAGATTGAGCCGGATGCCTTCAAGCGCATCATGATGATTTCACGGGGACAGCCAATGGCCCTGAGGATGCTCAGGGACGGCGACCAGAAGGGCCTCAAGAAGAGCACGGTCCTGACATCGGAGGAGATCGGGTATCTGCTGTTCCTCATGGGCAAGAACAGGTGAGGTTTACCACTCGATGCCTTTTCTGGCAACAGTTCCGGTCTTGTAAGGGTGTTTGACCTCTTCAATGAATGATGCGTAGTCCGCGCGATCGATGAACTCCTTTGGGGCATTCCTCCCCGTCAGAACTATCTCGACCTCTCCTTTCTTCGAGTCGATAAGGGACAGCACGTCGCCGGCATCCAAGAGTCCGAAATAGACCGCTGGGTTCACTTCGTCGAGCACCAGGACGTCACAATTCCCCTTCTCCAGCTCTTTGCGGGCGAACCCGAGAGCGTCCGTGGCGCAGGATCGGTCAGCATCAGTCCAGTTCTTGGAGTCGATAAAATTCCCCGTTCCGAACTGCTTCACGGTCAATCCAGGCAGGCGCTTGGATGCCAAGACCTCACCAGTTATCTCGCCCGTTTTCATGAATTGGACAATGACCACTCTAAACCCCTGGCCGAGGGCCCTCAACGCCATGCCGAATGCTGCAGTGGTCTTGCCCTTGCCTGGACCAGTGATAACGTGAACGAATGCTGGCCCGCCCTTCTTCGACATCGCATCCTCTAGCGCGGTGCTAGTAGAAAAACCGCTCCTAGGGTGGAGGCTGCCTAACTGCTGCTGCCTGCCTGAGAGGAGTCTTCAGGGAGCGAAAACTCTCGCTCAAGGTATCCAAGCTGCTGCGTATCGAGTGTTCTGGGATCGACAGGGACAAGGAGGAACGCCCCTGTCATCGCCACTTCCTCGTTCGTGAGCTGGATGGCCTTCATGACCTGGGGGAAACCGTTCTCAGTAATGAGGTACTCCAGCCCGTCCAAGAGCACCGTGGCTCCCGGGTTAGCCTTTATGAAATCTGAGATTGTGCTGTGAATCTTCATGAGCCTGGTAGGCTCGAGGCTCAGGACGCCGCTCGAGGGCTTGGTGTTCTTTGCTATCCACATTATCGGGCAGTCGAGGCTGAAGAGCTGCTGAACCCTGCTCGGATGGGTCCTGGTGATGACCAGTCCTCGCCTGCCTTCAGCCATCAACCTCTTGAAGATCTCGTACGCGCGCGGGACTCCCTTGTCTGCGAACAGATAGGAGTTCCCGGCTCTGAGCGCAGGCTCCTCCTCGGTGCTCATATGCTGGGTTACCTCAGTCCTGCCTGCACCGCCAGACCCTCGTCCGTGATATCGATGAGCTGCCTGCCAGTCGTGTGCTTGGTCCCCCTCATCTTGAGGACCTCGAGGAATTTCCTTCTGACCTTCTCCTCCTCGGGATAGGACAGCACCACCACGCCGTCAACCATGTAGGATTCCTGGCTGTGCGGTATGTCGTCGTATGAG
>Ga0315268_10008857_pt1 | contig 10476 bp, 11 predicted proteins | sample C1_top_MG_FD_204535 | JGI IMG/M metagenome (GOLD analysis project Ga0315268, IMG submission 204535) | Sediment microbial communities from Yellowstone Lake, YNP, Wyoming, USA - C1_top | ecosystem: Environmental > Aquatic > Freshwater > Lake > Sediment | place: USA: Wyoming | collected 2017-08-01 | reverse complement strand
CTTTAATCCTTTCATTCATCCACTCCAACCTTTCATCTGCTTGTTTTTGGGTCAGATAGTCGTTGCTTACGGCTTCCTGCAGATTTTGCTTTCTTGCTTCTAACATACTGTCGATCAGCGCCTGTTCGTTGATATTTTTTTCTTTGGCAATTTCCACAATGCTCTTGCCGGCTTCACGCTCGGTTTGAATTTGTTCTTGGCTCATTCCCAAAAGTTTGGTGACTGCATCGGACATCACCCCATATCCTTTTTGGATTGATTGTCCGCATCGGCTAATGAAAGGAGCGGGAGTTGAAGATGTATCAGCGGCCATGGCAGAAGATACGCCAATCCCCAACATAATTGCCAAAGCAAAAACTCCCAGACCGATAGATATTTTTTTATTCATAATTTTGTGATTATTTCGATTAGTAATGAATGTGCCGACCTTTTGATAACTGTATATAGGTTATCCACATCCTACTATACAGCTTACCAATTCCATGTTTTCTTATTATGATTTGAATGTTAAGAAATTATTAATCATTTCCTCTGCTGCTTAACAGTATAATAAAAAAAATTACTCTTCTTTCTCAATCAAACCATCTTTCAGCCAGATAACCCGATCCACATATTTTTTATCTTCAGGCTCATGCGTTACAATAAGAATTGTCTGCTTTAATTCTTTGTTTAGTTTTTGAAAAAGTTTAAAAAGAACTTCTGATGAAACGGTATCGAGATTGGCTGTGGGTTCATCAGCAAAAAGCACCTTTGGGTTATTTATTAATGCTCGTGCAACAGCTACTCGTTGTTGCTCGCCTCCAGACATTTCGCTAGGATAATGGTTTAAGCGTTCAGCTAAGCCAACGAGTGTTAAAAGATGGGTTGCCCTTTCTTTATCATGGTCACCCTCAAGAGCCATGGCAGGAAGATAAACATTTTCAAGCGCAGTAAATTCAGCAATAAGCGCTTGCTCTTGAAAAACATACCCTAAATGTTGGAGTCGAAATCGAGTTCGTTCAGTTTCAGGTAGCGCGAGAACATTTTTGTTATCAATAAGAACGTTACCGCTTGTCGGCATATCGAGCAGGCCCAATTGGTGTAAGAGTGTTGATTTACCAGATCCACTCCTGCCCATTAAGGCAACGAACTCTCCTTCTTTAATTTCAAATGACACGCCTTTAAGCGCTAATGTTGGGATTTTGCCAGGATATGTTCTTACTAAATTTTCTACTTTAATCATAATATTTTTTATTAACCCCAAATTGATTTAAGAATATTCTCTCTCGCCACTATTTTGGCAGGAATGAATCCTGCAAAAATTCCAGCAATTATGAGAGATGTAATGTTTATAAAAATTCCTAATGAAGTATAGACTAAACTTGCGTTTCCAAACGGCATTGGAATAGGCCGTACAGTGAGAAATGGAACAGCTAACCAAAATATTATTATTAAGCCGGCAATAACACCTAGTATAGCGTAAAAGAGCGACTGGATTATATATGATAGCTCAATTATGCTTTCTTTTATTCCAATGGCTTTCAAAATGCCGATCTGCCGACGCTTACTGACAGCATTCACATAAATCATCACAAAGATTGTTATGGCTACAACAATAATACTGATAATACTTATGATAACCGATATGATATTGAAAGCATCAATAATTATACCGACCGTTGATAAGCGATTGGTGTAATCTTCGATTTTAAGATTAGGCGTCATTGCTCCAATTTGATTAACATATTCATCCAGTGTATTTTTTGTAAGGTCGACTTTTACCATAATTTCAGAGGCATTGTTGTAAGTTGAAAGAACCGATTCTGCCTCTTTAGTGGAAATAAATACGGTATTACCCGATCCTCCCATTGTTAACTTGTAAATTCCTTTGATAGTGTATGTTCGTGTAATGCCATTTGAATATGTCATTTGCACTTCATCTCCGACGATGGCGCCGCCAAGATCGGAGGTTTGTTTGGTGCCGTAACCTCCTGTAAGATTTGCACCCATCACAATCTCATCATTCTTGAGATCATCAGGAAATTCTCCGGAAACTATGTTCTTGTAAACAGTTAAAACTTCTTTTTCTTCTGATTGTGTTACGCTGATTACCGGGGCAGACACATATTTAAATTTCCCATTTTTTTCTTTATCATAAGCAACTGAACTGCCAAGTTTATAATGTCGCACAGCAGCGACAACTCCAGGAATTGTTCGGATTTGTGCCCGCACACTGCTTTGATCGAGGATAAAATCCTTGCGCGTCGGCTCTTCCTGCGGCATAACAATAATATGAGCAGTTGTTGTGTCGATCATTGATCGAATAATTCCATCTGAAAAACCGGAGAGGATACCTGAAACGAACATTAAGTTAAAAAAGGATAGGGACAAAATAAAGACAATAAGCGCCACTGTAGACTTGTGACCCTTAATAATAGTCTTATAGGCAATAAAAAATGCCGTTTTTATATCAGTTACAGTCATACTTTATTTTTTTATCTTTTTATCGCCGAGAACAACCTGCTCACCTTCGGAAAGGCCGGAGAGAATTTCAATCATGCCGGCATTATTTTTAATACCCGTAGCAACTATCTTTTCCAGTACTTGCTTCCCTTCCAGAACCTGAACAATTTTTTTCCCATTCTTATTTTGCAGTGCGCTTGCCGGAACGAAAAGCGTATTTTCAGAGACATTTGTCTTAATCCAAATATTAGCAGTCATACCTGATCTGATTTTGGAATCTTCTTTATCAAAAAACACAATCGCCTTGTAATAAGTAGCCCCGCCTTTTATCGTCTCATTTGAGTCAATTTCCACTACCTTGCCGGTCCATTCGGTCGCATCGCTAAAAGCATCCAGTGTTATTTTTGCCGTCTGCCCAACTTTCACATTGGCAATAGTTGTCTCTGAAATATCAACATCAATTTGTAATTTATCCTCTGAAATTATCGAAGCGACAATCGTTTCTGGTTTTGCAATTTCACCAACCTCACTATCAGCGTAAACGATAAACCCATCAATAGGCGCCGTAAGAACAGTTTCGTTTATTTTCGCTCTTTGCAATTCGATATCAGATTGGGCCTGTTCGACTAGAGCTTTTTGAGCCTTAATATCATACTTATCATCATAATTTTTAATATTATTCTCCTTTCTTGATTTGAGTTTGTATTCCTGATTTTTAAGTGTTGCTTGCGATTGGTTTAATTGAGCATATAACAAGCTTGCGTCTTGTTTGGCTAAGACTTCTCCCTTTTTGACTTTTTGACCAATTTCCGTTTTTAGAAAAGTAATTTCTCCGCTATTCTTAAATTGCAAATCTACTTTGGTTGGCGATTCAACTTTTCCGCTCGCTAAAACTTCTTGGACAATAGTGCCTTTTTGAACCGTCGCTAATTCATAAGATGCGCTATTGGTTCGTTTAAAAATGAGTATTGCCACAATACTTCCGAAAATGACAGCTATCGCAATAGCAAATAAGGCTTTTTTTCTCATACGATTTAAATTGTTAGTATTAGTGATTGATTATTAATTTTTCCTGGCAGATCTATTTTTAGTTTAACAGTATGATGATGTTTTCAAATGATGCCTTTAATGTTAAGGGCTTAATTAATTGTTTCCTCCGCTGCTTTTTATCTTAATATAAAAATATGTTTTCATTATGAGGAAAATGTTAAGCGAATGTTAAGAAAAATACTGATCAAACTTTGATGACTTGGTTGAACAGACTTTTATATTTCTTAAAGACTTTCTGATTGATGCTGTAAATAATGAATGTGCTTTCTTTTCGTTTTTCCAATAGAGAAGTCTTCTCCAATTTCGCCAAATGATGAGAAACCAGATTCTGCGATAATTTTAATGCTTCAAAAATTTCGCAGACGCAAAGCTCTTTTTTGGTCAAAAGACACAAAATTCTCAGACGGTTGGTATCCGAGATAACCTTCAGGAAATCTTTAAGCCGAAAAATCTCCTGCATCTTTTTTGAATTTTCTCCGCAACAGTTGTTTGCCATATTGATACAATATCAATACTCATTGATATTGTCAAGCGGAGCATGATTAAAATACCCTTCTCAAAATAAATCGAGGTAAAAAATATTAGGACAATGTTGATCTTTAATTAAAAGAAGTGCGGTTTTTTCAATTATTAAACGCTAAAACCACCGGCTGTCGGTGGTTTTAGTTGTTTTTTTGTTTATTGCTAACCTGCTTTTCTAATACAGCTGCACCTCCACATTATCGTTGCTCAAAAAACTCGGCACGAACTGCATCTTGAAATCTTTGGAGTCAGTCGGCACTTCGAAAGTAACCCAGCCCCTGACTTTACTGCCCGGATTTAATGTTCCGGAATTAAGCTTGGGATCTTTACTTTCAGTAAAACCCCAATCGTAGTTATATCCCTGGCTGTCAAACATTTTCCAGTCCATCGGGTTGTAATCCAAAGATTTATCCTTTGTGCCATTTTCATATAATACTTCGACAGCTACGAGCCTCTTATCTTTCTCCGGTTGCATGTACTGGTTCTTAGCTTTGTACGGATCCGTGATTTGAGTCACGCTCACCATGTAATCGCCAAGCTTTATGGAATCGCCTATTTTAAATACCTGCTGCTTTGGTGCATCTTGAGCAGACGTGCTTTGACTAGCTGTTTGATCCACTTTTTCCGGAGCCGTCCCCTGCGGAGTGCCGCTTGATCCGGAGCAGCCGGAAAGAATAATCGCTCCGAGTACAGCCATACTTCCTAATATAAGTTTCTTTGTCATATTTCACCTCCCTTCATAATAATATCTTAAAAAAATTAAGATTGCGGAATGCGGTTTTTATCTTTTTTCAGAAGCGCCATCAGCCCTGCCAGAAGAAGCAGGACAAAAGGCAGCAGGTAAAAAAGGCTTATTGAAATGACTCCTCCAATTGCGCTCACAATCATCATCCAGCCGGCTAGCTTTGTCTTACTGTTAACCATCGCCGCGCCGATAATTCCGATTATGGAGAATATGATCGCTGACCAGCCCAGATTGGAAATCGTAGAAGCGCCATTGGCATTAAACGCGCTTCCGATCCCTCCAAATAGCAAGGCGAGGATGGCGCCACCGAACCCTATTATTCCCCCTATGAGTCCGAGAACAAACTCCGCAGTTCTTTTCTTCATTGTTTTCAATTAAATTATTAAAATTTAACTATACTCCTAACGTATTTTGCAAACTGCTGTATGCGTCATAGAGTGCCAAAATCACAATTAACAAAAATATGGCCAGAATTATTTTCCAGATGATGGAAATTCCTCGCTTGTTTTTCCCTAACCACTCTCCGCAATGTTTGCATTTTTTAGATTCCGCATTTATCTCTGCAAAACAGAAGGGACATTTTTTAGTCGAGCCCAACGACTCCTTAGTTTGCTCCATTTTTTTATTAATTTAATAGTTATTCTGGCTTAAGTAGTTGAAAACTTACCGAATAAGTCATCAGCTCCACGTCATTTGCCGCTTTTAAGGAATATTTCAGTTTTTCGTCTTGATCCTTGGTGATGATCAATCCCTTAACATTTTCATCTGATCCGGCCTCATTTTCTTTTATCCAGGCGATATACCTCAACATTTGGCCGACTACTTCGTCGCTGCTTTTTCCTTTTTTAAGTTCAATCACCAGCCATTCTTTCCCATCTTTGCTTTTGGCTAGAATATCTATCCTTCCGACAGGTGTTGTATATTGCTGCCCGACTATTTCCCCATCTTCTTTCAGAATTGAATAATTTTTATTCAATTCGAGCTTATCCCAATTTTCAACAATAAAATCCTCGAGCTGGGATTCCAGCCCGAAGTTTTCCAAGCTCTCGATATTTTCATTTGCAATAATATCCTTGCTTAATAGCGGCTCAATTTCGTCAGCGTATTTATTGACGCTGAAGATGGTCATCATGGCTCCCATTGAACTGCGAAGGCCTTGGGAAATGTCTTGCGTGCTGATAGTTTTGATCCATTTAACCTTTCTTCTATGCCGATATCCAAACTCGTCCGGCTGTTCTTCGTGATAGTTATAATCACCGTCAATAGTTCCGATATAGATTTTTCCGTCTTGAGTTTTCGGTACCAAAACAATATCTCCGATTTCCATAAGGCTACTGAATCGGAATAGTTGTCCGGCGATCATCGAGTTGGCTTTCGCGTTGCTCTCGTACGCAGTTTCAATAAGAGGCAGGGCTTCTTTGAAGAATTCTTTTTTATTTAACGTTCGATACTCGTTCAAATCTTTTTCCAGCTCGTTCCAGCCGATGGCGACCAGATTATTTTCATAAGCATAATCTGCATACTTGTTTGCTTCACCCATATGGATGACCCAATAATTTTTTTCCATAGTTTTTTTCGTAAATTTTATCCAGCTAAACTAATATTTTTTTCTATACAAAAAAGGTCTCCCGCGCCAGCGGCAACTCTTTCGAGATGCCCAACATCCTTTCGGATGTTGACCCGTGTGAACAAGTACTGGTCATCGGAAGACCATTTTTGTTCACACGGGGTTTAATATATTGCGCCATGCCTATGCTAAAAAGGGCATAAGTTTAGGCTTTGTTGTTAATATTACTATACTGCTCTTTCTCTGATTTATCAACTATTTCCGTCTCGAGTCTCAATTTCTTATTTTTGATGATCAGTCGGCTTTTCATAGTCGCGATGAGCTCCCTCTGTTCAGTAATACTTCCGTCCTTGAGGAGATATTTGGCATACATCTTCATATCGAATTCCCGGAGTTTGTCGATTTCGTTTTCTTTGCCGTTCATCTGGAGGACGATTCTTTGAAACCTATTGAATCTTTCCACTTCTTCCTGGAATTGTTTTTTGATTCCAATTTCGTGAATATCAATTTTGTCGATTATTCGTATCAGTTGCGAGATTATTTCCTCCTCCCGTAAGTATCCGCCTTTGCAGTTCAGATCTCTCGCTTTCGTGCAGCCGTAGTAGATATATTTGTTGACGCTGCCGTTTTTTAGCTTCTTGTATTTCTCGCAGGCCGATATTCCTGATCCGCAATGGCCGCAGGTGATGAGTTTCGTGAAAGCGAACTCCCGGCTTTCCTGAACGATCCGATCTCTTTTCAATTGCTCCTGGGTTAAATCGAATAGTTCTTTAGTGATTAATGGCTCATGTTTTCCCTGATACCAATTCCCGCTGTTTCGGGGATACTCGAAGGGTCCGTAGTAAAAAGGCATCTGCAGCAGTCGGTAGATATTCCCGAGCGACAGATTTTTGTTGCCTTTGGTTTTGAAGTTGATTTCAAATTTGAGCCAGTGATACACCTTTCTTCCGCTCCATCTCTCATGAGCCACTTTTTCAAACATCTTGCGGATCACGGGTCCTCTTTGCGGATCAATAATCACCCGACATTTTCGCTCCGATGTTCTTTCATTAAGATATCCAGTCAGAGCGCAAGTTGGCCAAAGTCCCATCTCGCATCGGGTGCGCAATCCTCGCTTTACATTTACACCTCGGTTGTCGTTTTCCAGTTTCGCTTGCGATCCCAGGATCATCAAGAGGAATTTTTCGTTCGGCGAGTTTTTGAAAATCTGTCCGTATGTTCGGATTTCAATAAGCAGTTTTTGATCCATCAGATCAACGAGCGACCCAAGGTCGCCAGCGTTCCGGCTCAAGCGATCCGGCGCCCAGGTGAGGAGCCCGTTGAATTTTTCCTTTTTGATATCCTCAATCAGTTCGTTGAACACCGGGCGTTGGGCGGAATCTTTGGCTGAATGACTTTCCCTGCGAATCTCGACAATTTCAAGTCCGTCCCGCTCGGCGATCTGAAGCATCTCTTTGACTTGCGAATCAATGGAAAGCACCTGCTTTTCTTCGGATTCACTCGATTTACGAGCATAAAGACAATAGCGGACTTTTATCGGTTCCTCTATTTGCACCTGTTGCTGTTGGTCGATTTTTTGTTGGATGGTTGCGTCATTCATATTACCTAATGAATGACGCAACCCGGACACCTTGTCTAGACCCCGAAAATCCTTGAAAAAGGCCTATACAAACCATACCCTCGGCACAACTGGTGGCTCTCCCAAAGTATTCAGAATAACATTTGAAAACGCATCGGCAAGATCATCATGAGCCTCAACGCCGAAATGTACGATTTGGCTAATTAGTTCCTCGCACCCTTGTCTAGGAAACAGAACTTTCCCACTCTTGACTGCATGGGCTGTGAGGATGAGTCTTGTGCGCTTGTCTTGATTCCCGGGTTTAGTTGTTTCAACATTTTGAATGCCCTCGCTTTCTAGTTGTTGCGGCAGAGCTTTTTGATACGCAACATCCTCGATAATGAATATGGGGTGTCGGTCATTCTCTTTGAAGTAGGAATCGTTCACAACTTTGCATAAATCCACCGTTTCTGGAAACGTCATCTTCCTGTTTATTATCTGCGGCAGAATATATATTCTCACATCGTCGCCATCGCCATACAACCAGGCCGGAACCATAGCCGTATAATCGGCGGTGTCTCTTTTTGAGATCGCAAGATCAACCCCGATGCGCACTTCAATGTGCTTTTGATATCCTTGGCAATCCAGCTCTCCCTGCGGCAACTCGTCATAAAATTGAATCCATTCCCGGTGAATGGCTTGTTCCTCATCGGAAACAATGTGAAGCATGTATTCTCGCTCCCAAGCGAATTCATTTCCCGCCTTTCTTTTTTCACTTTCGATATCTGCCATAGAAAGATATTTTCCCGGCCATAAAATTTCCTGGCCTCTTATAATTGGAAATTCTTTAAATACCCCGTCAATTCTTTCTTTTTCCACATCTTCTTTGATTCGCATGAGAAGCGAGTCTTCATGGAGAAGATTTCCGACAATAATCAGCCGCGTATCCCGATCTCCCGCAGGGATAACTTCTGCGGTAAGCCACTGATAGGCCTTATTCCTTCCTTCGCGAGTTTTGGTGGAAGCGATATCTTCCACATCGTCGCAGATAATGAGATCCGGCCGGTGCTGATTATGCCGCAAGCCACGGATACTCTGTTCGCTTGAAGCGGCCGTAATTCTAGCGTTGAGTTGAGAAAATACGAGAGACGAGGAACCCCATTCATCGGACTCTTCATGAAATGGCCCGAGGTCACCCTTGAGCATCGAGTTATTTTCCAACTCTTGCCGGAGATTCATCATATGTTGTTTGGCTTGTGATTGGGTCTGGCAGAGAATGAGCACAAATTTTTTCTGCTGCCTGCCGAGAATTGCCCAGATCGGATAGGAAGTGGTAATTATCGTAGACTTCCCACTGCCCCGGAAAGCGACGACGAAAAAATTGCCGATCTTTTCGTCTTCCGTAAGATCAAACATCTCGGCTTGAAACTCGGCCGTCGGATATTTAACGTAATGGGCGAAGTAAAAGTGGAAGAATATGTAGTGGCTTTCTTTGGTAATCGCGATGCGGACCTGTTTGTCTCTTAGCATCCGACTGATTACTTTTTTGTTGAGTGTTTTTTCGTTTAACATTTGATTTAATTTTAATAGTTATTGCTTTTTCGATATTTTGTCGAGCGACGCCAGGCGCAGGGCTTCGCGGACAACAGTTTTTTGTTCTTTGGACAATTCTTCTTGTCCTTGCAAATTAGTCGTGACCTCCACTCGCTCGCGGAATTTGGGATTACGATGAGTGAGCCAAAAACGAACCGCTGGAAAATTCTTGTCCCGGATCAAACTTATCAATTGTGATTCTCCCATTTCATTTATGAGAGCTTCGCCTTCGTCAATGGCCTTTTCCATATCTCGCGCAAACTTTTTGCTTTGCTCCCGCCAGCGGTAGACAGTAGAGCGTGCGACACCGACCTTCTCGCACGCAACTTGGATAATTGGGACTTTTTTGAGCTGTTCCAAGATCAGCTTCTTGTCATTATTTTTTCTCATATATTTTTCTTGCTTTAATGTTAAATATTCGCTCGAAGCGATCGATGATTGTCTGGCAATATCCGACATCAAATTCTACCATCACGCATTTTCTTTTTGTCTGCTCGCAAGCTATGCCGGTCGTGCCCGATCCCGCGCAGGGTTCGTATACTATGTCTCCGATTGAAGTGCTGTTGAGGATAAGTCTTCGCATGAGGCTCAGCGGCTTCTGCGTAGCATGCAGCGGACTCTTATTCGGCTTCGGACAAAAAATCACCGACTTATCTTGGGATTTTTTAAATTTGTGGGTTCCGTACCACCCATAAACAATAAGCTCGTGCATCGGAAGATAATCCTTACGGCCGATAACTGCGTGATTTTTTATCCATATCAGGAGCTGGGAAAAATGCACGCCTGCTTGCTGCATGCCATCGCGAAGGGCGAATAACATCTTGTCTGAGTTGAAGATATAGAAACTGTTTTTGCGTGTAAGATGCGGAATGATCGGGCTGAATAGATTTTTTACAAACTTGGCGTATTGCGGTTCGGAGACAAAACCGTCATTGAGAATATCTTTGTCGACTTTTATCTTGCAGAAATTTTTCTTGCTAGCGGCAAAATCTACGCCGT
>Ga0315268_10008856_pt1 | contig 10478 bp, 10 predicted proteins | sample C1_top_MG_FD_204535 | JGI IMG/M metagenome (GOLD analysis project Ga0315268, IMG submission 204535) | Sediment microbial communities from Yellowstone Lake, YNP, Wyoming, USA - C1_top | ecosystem: Environmental > Aquatic > Freshwater > Lake > Sediment | place: USA: Wyoming | collected 2017-08-01 | reverse complement strand
CCATAAAGTTAATTTTTGAATAATAAAGAGGCAAAAGCCTCGGAGCGCAGCGAGAATGAGCGAAAGGTTAATCCTATTGCCTGGTAATATTTATTTCTGCTTTGAATATCACATCATACTTGACCTTGCAAGTGTAAGCACGATCACCTCTTTTGCTCCAGCTTTTATAAGTTGCTTTGAGCACTCTGTTACAGTTGCTCCTGTTGTCATTACATCATCAACAAGCAAAAGGCGAAGGCCTTTTATATCTCCTTTCACCTCGAATGCATTCTTAAGGTTTAACAATCTCTCCCTTGCAGATAGTCCTATCTGTGGGGGTGTCTCCTTTTTCTTTAAGAGGGTATCTATTGTCAGGGGAACTTTCACACTTTTTGATACGACTCTTGCTATGAGTAAAGACTGGTTAAAGCCTCTTTCTCTGAGACTTCTAAGACTCAGGGGAACTGGTATGATATAATCTGCGCGTGGCAGGTTAAGGCTTTGCAGTAGCCCGCCCAATGGTTTTGTGAGTCTTTTTACACCATAAAATTTAAGCTGATTAATTGCCTCTGCAAGTACCCCTTCATAAAGACCATAGTTTATTATTGTAGAGAACGGAGGCATTTTTTTCAGGCACTGTCCACAGACATTAGAGTATTCTGATGAAAATGGCATTGCGCATATTTTGCACGAAGGACCGGTGTATCTTTTTACCTTAGACCAACATAAGCTACAGATTGGTGAATAATTAAATACATCTGGTTTGCTTCCGCATAATGGGCATTTGGAAGGATAAAGGGTATTTAAGAGTTTTGAGATCAGGGCATATTTATGGTTAAAGGTGTTCCGCATCTGCCGCATTTAGGTCCCAGAGAAAGCTTCTCACTTGAAACCTTATTTTTTACCCCGCAGTTCGGGCATGAGATTATTTGAAATTCTAGAGGAGTGATTTTTTCTGTATCAGTTTCTGTTTCTTCAGTGAAGGATTTCAGAAAATTTATGTATGCCGCATCTTTTTCAATGAGTTCAACACCCATGCCATTCTTGAGCGTTGACATCGGTGTCTTGATAGTTCTTCTTACAAAACCCTTGAGAGAAGATATCTTACCGTCTGGCATTACCAGCTCGATATCAATTGCGGTATCAGGGGCAAACCCGCGATTAGTCCTTATAAATAAACCACTCTCAGAAAGGTTACTCGATATGCCCGCAAAGCTCATTCCGCCAGAACTGAATCTTGCTTCAAGTCTTTTAGTAAATCTTGGGTGTCTTTGATACCCTCTTTCTCTAACCATCAGAATTGTTCTTTTAGCTGAATGAGTTCATCTCTCCTCTGGCCTGTGGAGATTATTTGCACCTTTACCCCCAACATCTTTTCAATCTTTTTTATATAAGTCTTTGCTGCTTTTGGCAGTATGTTAAAGTCTTTTATCCCGAGAGTAATTGCACTCCAGCCGCTTATCTCTTCATAGACAGGTTCGCACGCCTCAAATATATTTATCTCCTTTGGGAATTCTTCATAGGTTTTTCCTTTATACCTGTATGAGGTACATATTTTTATGACGTCTATACCATCGAGGATATCGAGTTTTGTTATAGCGATTCCTGTAAGTCCATTAATCCGTGCAGAATGCCTTAGTATAACCATATCCAGCCATCCACATCTCCTTGGCCTCCCTGTTGTTGCACCATATTCTCCTCCTCTTTCCCTTATCTTATCACCCAAGGAGTCTTTTATCTCTGTAGGAAACGGTCCACTTCCGACCCTTGTTGTGTAAGCCTTTACTACACCGAGGACATGTGAAATTTTTGTTGGCCCAACACCGAGGCCTGTACATGCGCCTCCTGCAATAGCGTTTGAAGAGGTCACATAAGGATAGGTACCGTGGTCTATATCAAGGAGTGTACCCTGTGCGCCTTCAAATAATACGTTCTTATTTTTAGAAATCATCTTGTTTATAATAATATCTGTATCAGCAATATATTCTGAAAGTCTCTCAGCATAATCCATATATTCATTAAAAATGTCTTCAATATCAAAGGAAGGAACTTTATAGAGATTTTCAAGCAGGAAATTAATATGAATGAGGTTTGCTTTAATTTTTTCTTTAAATACAGCAGGTTGAAGAAGATCTGCTACCCTTATCCCCCCTCTGCCTATCTTATCACAATAAGCAGGGCCTATGCCCCTGCCTGTTGTTCCAATACTTTTTGACCCCCTGAGCTTTTCGTTCTCTTTATCCATGACGATGTGGTATGGCATTATGAGATGGGCATTTTTACTCAAAAACAGGTTCTTACCTACCTCAATTCCTCTTTCCTTGAGCCCTTTAATCTCCTCTATTAGTGCTGCAGGATCAACGACTACACCGTTTCCTATAAGACACATCTTATCTTTGTAGAGTATACCCGAAGGAATAAGATGAAGTATAAATTTCTCGTTATCGATTACGACAGTATGACCTGCATTATGCCCACCCTGGTATCTCGCAACAACATCTGCCTTTTCAGAAAGGAAATCAACAATCTTTCCTTTGCCCTCATCTCCCCACTGCAAACCTACTACAACTACATTAGGCATGTTAGACCTCGCTTTAAAGACTTATCTGTTTAATTGAAAGGATATTTGGAAGGTTCTTTATCTCATCTATAATCGTAGATGAAGCAGGAATATCTATGGTAACAACAGAGATTGCTTTGCCTCCAGGAGTCTCCCTTCCGAAATGCATTCTTGCGATATTAATGTTGTTTTTGCCAAGGAGTGTTCCTATATTACCTATAACACCGGGTTTATCATTGTTATACATAAGGAGAAGCTCTCCATCTGGTACAATCTCAACCTTAAAGTTGTCGATTACAACAATACGAGGGTCTTTCTTGCTGAACAGTGTACCGGCAAAATAGCTTTCTTTGTCCTTCGCCTTGAGCCTGAAGGCAATCATACTCTGATAATCACCTGCATCAGAACTTTTAGTCTCCTTAATCTCTATGCCCCGTTCCTTTGCAATAAAGGGTGCATTTACAAAGTTCACTGTTTCCCCAACGATGGGTGTAAGGAACCCTTTTATAGCAGCTATTGTAACAGGGGCAGTATTAATTTCAGATGCATCTCCGCGGTATTCGATCGTTATCTCAGTTACACCGCCTTCAAATATCTGTGCAGCAAATCCACCGAGTTTCTCAGCCAGATTTATATAAGGCTGAAGCCTTGCCACCTGATCTGAGGGGATAGAAGGAAAATTAACCGCATTCATGATTGTATTGTGTATGAGATAATCTACCACTTGTTCTGCAACAGCAACAGCAACATTTTCCTGTGCTTCTTTCGTAGCTGCACCAAGGTGAGGAGTACAGATTACATTATCAAGGGTAAGAAGGAGATTATTCTCAGGCGGTTCTTTTTCGAATACATCCATTGCAGCACCCGCAACCTTACCTTCTCTGAGAGCATCATAGAGATCCTTCTCATTGATGATGCCACCTCTTGCACAGTTAATTATCCTTACTCCGGGCTTCATCATTGTAATAGTCTCTTTATTGATCATATTTTTTGTCTCTGGAGTTATCGGAGTATGGATTGTGATAAAGTCAGAGCGTCTGAATAGTTCTTTAAGATCAACCTTCTCAACCCCCATGGTCTTTGCTCTCTCTCCACTTAAAAAAGGATCATAGGCTATCACATTCATAGCAAAACCCTGCATCCTCTTTGCAACCTGGCTGCCAATATTACCTATTCCAATAACGCCCAGTGTTTTATTGAATAGTTCGATCCCCATAAACTTCTTTTTCTCCCACTTGCCTGACTTCGTAGACATCGTTGCCTGTGGTATCTGCCTTGCAAGTGAAACAATAAGAGCAATTGTATGTTCTGCTGTGGTGATTGTGTTGCCACCAGGCGTATTCATTACTACAATTCCTTTTTTTGTGGCTGCTATCTTGTCAACATTATCCAGTCCTGAACCAGCACGTGCTATAACTTTCAGGTTTGTAGCAGCTTCTATTATATCCGAAGTAACCTTTGTTGAAGACCTTATTATTAAGCCATGGTAATCGCCGATGCAAGCCTTCAGTTGATCGGGGTTCATACCTGTCTTTATGTCAACCTCAAGACCTGCTTCTTTAAGAATATCAATACCCTTTGATGAGATATTGTCACTGATAAGAACCTTCATCTGCCCTCCCTAATCCATAAGTAGTTCCTGAGCAACTGCAACACCAGTTCCGAGCTTAACAGGATGGCCCATTCCTTTCAGAACCATCTCGATTCCTGCAATTGCTGTTATGATATCAAATCTGTCTGAATATCCAAGATGTGCAATTCTGAAAATTTTACCCTTCGCCTTGCCTTGTCCTCCGGCAGCTGTAATACCATATTTTTCCCGAAGATTTTTATATACTGCCTGGCCGTCTATCCCGGAAGGGGTCATTATAGCTGTTACAGAATTTGAAGGAGATTCTTTTGCGTAAAGTTCTAATCCAATAGCCCGGACAGCCTTTCTCGTTGCATTTGCAAGCCCTTCATGTCTTTTAAATACATTTTTCAGTCCTTCGGCCTGAAGCATCTTCAGGCTTTCGTTGAGCCCAATAATGAGTGTGACAGGCGATGTAAAGTTAGTCTGGTTTTTGGCAAGGTTTTCACGTTCTTTCTCAAAATTGAAATAAAATTTAGGTAACTTTGATGTTTCTGCCTTTGCCCATGCCTTTTCACTCACACTAACAAAGGCCATGCCGGGTGGAAGCATTACACCTTTTTGTGAACCACCTATCATGATATCTATGCCCCATTCATCAGTCCTCAAGTCATGGGCAACGAGCGCACTAATAGCATCAACAATAAATAATGTATCTTCGTGTTTTTTGACAATAGATGCAAGGGTTTGTATGTCATGATAAACACCGGTTGAGGTCTCTGATGCCTGGACAAACACACCTTTTATATCCTGATACTTTTTGAGCTTCTCTTTGACTATTGCAGGCTTAACTGCATAACCCCACTCAACAGTAACCTCTTCAACCTTAAGGTCATATGCCTGGCATATTTTTGTCCAGCGCTCTCCAAATTTACCGCCGTTTATAACAAGAACCTTATCCCCTTTATTGAAGAAGTTATTCACAGCTCCAACCATACCACCAGTTCCTGTTGAACATAAGATAAGCACATCATTTTTTGTCTGATATACCCACTGGAGGCCCTTCTTTGCTGAATCAAGCACAGGGAGGAAATCAGGTGAACGGTGGTGTATTATTGGAGCAGCCATTGCAAGCAGCACATCTGAAGGAACAGGTGTTGGACCAGGTGCTAAAAGGTAACGTTTTAACATCAAAAACCCCCTCTCGGATAATTTTAACTTCTTATTCTTATCTTTATCTCAGCCAGATTTTGAAATTAGCACAACGAAGGGTGTTTGGTCAAGGCTGAATACTTTACAATATCATGAATAGGTTATTATAATTAATTCATGAAAAAGAAAATACTTATAGGAACAGCTATTCTTCTATTAGGGTTTCTTTTAGGCGGACTAACATACTATGTACTCGGTAAGATTACAGGGCAGCACGCTTATCCACCATACACTATTACACCAAATGTTTCCCGTCAGATATTGGAAACAGGGAAGGCATTCTCAGATATTGTGAGTGCTATTTCACCAACGGTTGTAAATATATCTACAACAAAAGTTGTAAGAAGAGATACAGGGCCTTTTTTTGAGGACCCCTTCTTCGATTTATTCAATCCTTTCCATGATTTCAGGATGCCAAAGAAGTGGAAGGAGCAGAGCCTCGGTTCTGGCGTTATTGTTTCACCAGACGGATACATAATTACAAATAACCATGTAGTCGAAAAAGCTGATGAGATAAAGGTAACCTTGCTTGATAAGAGGTCATTTAAAGGGAGGATAGTAGGTGCCGACCCTAAAACAGACATTGCCGTAGTAAGGATAGATGCAAGTAGTCTTCCAACACTAAAGTGGGGAGATTCTGAAAAGTTACAGGTAGGTGAATTTGTCCTTGCGATAGGTAACCCTTACGGTCTGAGTCATACAGTTACAATGGGAATAATAAGTGCAGTTGGAAGGGCTAATGTTGGAATTGCTGACTATGAAGACTTTATTCAGACGGATGCTGCAATAAATCCGGGGAATTCAGGTGGGCCACTTGTGAATATAAAAGGAGAGCTTATTGGGATTAACACAGCGATATTCTCGCGCACAGGGGGATATCAAGGGATAGGTTTTGCAGTGCCAAGCAACATGGTGCGTCTCGTTATGGACCAGCTTGTTCAAAGGGGAAAAATTATCAGAGGGTGGATCGGGGTTACAATTCAGGAACTTACACCTGAACTGTCTCAGAAGTTTGGGCTTAAAAAATCAAATGGTGCCCTTGTGAGCGATGTTGCAAAAGATAGCCCGGCTGCAAAAGCAGGAATTATAAGAGGCGATGTGATTCTCGAGTTTAATGGTAAAGAGGTAAAAGATGTCAGCAGTCTGCGCAATATGGTCGCCCAGAGTAAGACGGGCAGTGAAGTGTCAGTGAAGATACTACGGTCAGGGAAAGAATATACCGTAAAGGTAATTATTGTTGAGATGCCAAGGGAAATTGCAGAGGTTGTACCAAGCCAATTACCGAATGATTCTGAGGCAGAGGCACTGACTGGCCTTACTGTAATGGACTTGACAAAAGAGATTGCAAGACAGCTCGGGCTTTATAAAGACGAGAAAGGGGTCGTTGTGGTGAAAGTAGAACCCGGGAGTCCCGCAGATGAAGCTGAAATAAAAAAAGGCGATATTATAAAAGAGATAGATAGAAAGAAGGTAGATAACCTCGGGGATTTCAATAGGATTGCCTCAAACATAAAAAAGGATGAGACAGTTCTTCTTTTTATTAACAGGGGAGGCAAAAGGTTTTATGTTATCCTCAAGGCATCCTGAATACCATTAACGATGATAAGCTTGAAAACCTTTCTATTGTTCAGCATTAATTTATTCCTTCTTGGTACTAATAACCTATTATTTTAAGCATGAAGGGAGGTGATAGAAAATGTTTTTTATTATCAGAGGTATAGTTTTTTTACTCTTCACTTTTTCAGGATATATCATTGGTATTAAATATAGTCAGGAGATTAACGGAGTCCTGATAGGGGGATTTTTAGGTCTGATCGCTATAGCTGCAGAGGTAATACTTAAAAAGATTGAATTCGGAGCAATTATTGGAGGTCTCTTAGGTATCTCTTGTGGGCTTTTATTTGCCCACCTTCTGATGCTTCCCTTTAAGCCAATCCTCGGTGGTGATATAAATGTGATATCCTTTGTAGTAATGGCAGTATTCGGCTATGGGGGGCTTTTACTCGGCCTGAGCAAGGGTAAAACAATTTCGATTGCGAGTATCTTTAGAGTTTTCAGAGGGCAGGGCATCGAAGAGAATCTTAAAATTCTCGATACAAGTGTAATAATAGATGGGCGTATTGCAGATGTCTGTGAGACCGGATTTCTCGAAGGAGTTTTCATACTTCCACAGTTTATCCTTCAGGAATTACAACATATAGCAGACGCTCCTGATCCTATGAAGCGAGCAAGGGGAAGACGTGGACTTGATATACTCCATAAGATCCAGAAGATGTCCCGCATTACTGTAAGAATAGTTGATGAGGATTTTCCAAAGATAAAAGAGGTTGACGCAAAACTTGTAGCTTTGGCAAAGCTATTAAACGCAAAGGTTATCACAAATGATTTTAATCTGAACAAGGTTGCAGAACTTCAAGGTGTATCAGTACTTAATATAAATGAGCTTGCTAACTCTTTGAAGCCAGTTGTACTTCCGGGTGAAACAATGAAGGTCTTTATACTTAAAGAGGGAAAAGAATACAATCAAGGAGTTGCATATCTTGATGATGGGACAATGGTTGTTGTAGAAAATGCGAGAAGACACATAGGCAAAAATGCAGATGTAACTGTGACGAGTGTTTTACAAACTACAGCAGGAAGAATGATATTCTCGAAGCTCAAAGAGGAATATGAGAGGGAGGAGTATAGGGCAGCGAAGTGATAAACTTATGAAAATAGTCAGAGCATAGCATCTTCGCTCATTCTCGTCCCTCGATAAACTCGGGACTCCGAGGTTTTCGCTTATCAGCGAAAAAAGCCGCTCAAATGCTATGCTCTGACTGTTCATATATTTTTTGGTAAAAAAATATGGTGAAAGGCTCTCAGAGGCAGGAGAAGGTTATTGCGGTTGTACCAGCAGCTGGAAAAGGTAAAAGATTCGGACCTGACACCAACAAGCCTTTTCACCCCCTCATTAGCAACCCTCTTATTATTTGGTCTCTTAAGGCTTTAGAGAATGTTATTGATATAGTGGAGATAATCCCTGTTCTAAAGGTAGAAGATATGGAACATGGGAGAAATGTTTTTGAAGAGTATGGCCTCTCAAAAATAAAGAGGATAGCACCAGGTGGGAAAGAGCGACATGATTCTGTATATAATGGGCTGAAACTCATAGAAAATACAAACTGCATAGTACTAATACACGATGGGGTTAGACCTCTCATCGAGAAACCACTTATCGAAGATATGATAAAGCAAATGTCAGAGATTCTACAAAAGAAAGAACAGTGTGATGGAATTGTTCTCGGTGTTCCCTTAAAGGATACGATTAAAGTGGCAGAGGATGGAATAATAAAGAAGACCTTGAGAAGAGATTCTCTATGGGCTATCCAGACACCCCAAGTTTTTCCTTATACCAACATTTTTTCAGCATATGAGCGTGCAATGAAAGAAGGGTTTTATTCAACAGATGACGCAGCAATTGTCGAAAGATATGGGGGAAAGATAAAGATCGTCATGGGGTCATATAGAAATATTAAAATTACCACGCCTGAAGATCTGGCTATTGCAGAAATCCTTCTCTCAAGGAGGGATTAATCTCTTGAGAATAGGTATCGGCTATGACTCCCACAGGCTTGTTAAAGGCAGGAAGCTAATTATTGGTGGAATAAATATCCCGTTTGAAAAGGGTCTTCTTGGTTACTCTGATGCAGATGTTCTATGTCATGCAATTATAGATGCTATAATAGGGGCGCTTGGTCTTGGCGATATAGGGAAACATTTTCCTGACACAGACCCGAAATGGAAGGACGTGTCAAGTATTGAACTCCTGAAGTATATTGTTGAACTCACAGGCGCAAATGGATATGTGGTCTCCTGGATAGATGCAACCGTGATAGCAGAAAGGCCTAAGCTTTCCCCATATATTGAATCAATGAAAGAGGAGATATCACGATCTGGAATTACGTCAGGATTAATCAATATTAAGGCAAAAACAAATGAAGGTATGGGTCCCATCGGTCATGGCGAAGGCATCGCAGCGTATGCAGTCTGTTTGCTCAGGCGTATTAACCCGAAAAATGCATTTGGATAAAAAGACGTCAGGCATATATGCATCAAAACCTCTTGAACGCAGAATTTGCGTCAGTATGGTATATAAGCGATAAGAATGAAAACATGCAGGAAATCTGAGTCATTAAACCGCTTACAAAGGTGCTGCACAAGTGCTTTTGCTGCATACATGCCTGTCATTAATTGCAGTTTTTGGGTTAACTGATGTTGGCTCACTCAAGATCTGATTTTTCTGAATGCCCCCTCAGCATAACGAGAACATCGTCCAATCGTTCCACGTGGAACATCGGAGGTTTCCCCCAATCGGGCCTCCGAGGAAAATTCTTTCTCTGAAAGAATTTAAAGCCGTTCTAATACTATATCTGTCAATAATTTTATGAATAATATGGGTTAAAATAGGTTTAAGGCCTATCGGCAAAAGAAACCGCTCAGATACTATATACTGCTATCACGGATTTGGAGATGCTTACTCTGGTCCAAGATAACTTGACTTCTAAGTCACTGATGATGCAAGATTAAAATAAAATCAACTTTCAGGAGTGTTATTTAAAATGCCGATTTATGAATATATGTGTAATAAGTGTAATGAGAGTTTTTCACTTCTTCAAAGAGTAGGTATAACAGAGAGCGATACAGTTTGCCCCAAATGCGGCTCAAAGGAAGTTAAGAAAAAGTTTTCGATCTTTAGTTGTTCCACCTCAGTGGATTCTGAATCGTCATCTTCGGGAGAATCATACTCTGGATTTAGCGGTGGTGGCTGAAGACCCTCTTTCTGCTGAACCGTGTGTTCAGGCCATATTTTAAACTCTATAACATAGCTTAGCATTAAAATTGAGGTACTCAAGTACGCTCCAAAAGCGTCAATGTTGATAGCCTTTTAGATGATTCCAAATAATAAAACTCTTGAAAATCTTTGGAGTAATCGTTCCACGTGGAACAATTACTATGAATAGCAGAGGGCGAAATAAGAAGGTAATTATTGGTGAGCCGTGCAGGATTCGAACCTGCGACCCGCTGATTAAGAGTCAGCTGCTCTACCAGCTGAGCTAACGGCCCACTTGCTTCATTGGCGCGCCTGAGAGGATTCGAACCTCCGACCCTCGGCTC
>Ga0315268_10008854_pt1 | contig 10479 bp, 9 predicted proteins | sample C1_top_MG_FD_204535 | JGI IMG/M metagenome (GOLD analysis project Ga0315268, IMG submission 204535) | Sediment microbial communities from Yellowstone Lake, YNP, Wyoming, USA - C1_top | ecosystem: Environmental > Aquatic > Freshwater > Lake > Sediment | place: USA: Wyoming | collected 2017-08-01 | reverse complement strand
TAGCTTGTTGAGAATGCGGCGGCTGCGGCGGCTCATCAGCAGGATCTCCGGCTTGCCCCCCTTCACCGTGTCCACGAGCTCGTCCAGCTTGTCCAGCGTGAGCGAGGCGCCGTTCACGCCCATGCTGAGCGTCTGGCCCGACTCGCACAGCTTATCGATGCCGTCGAAAGACTTGGGGTTGGCCGTGGCATCGCCGGTGATGAACGTCTGCTCGAAGAGCTGCTGCACCGCCTTGGCCTTGAGCTGGATGACGGCCACCTCTAGGTCCTGGACGTTGGAGCGGGTGGCGATGAGGTAGTTATCGATGTCCGCGTCGCCGCCCATGATCTTCAGGGTGGCGGTGATCTGGGCGAAGGTCGGGGTCGATTCCGTCCAGGTGTCGCCCACGTCGAAGAAGGAGGCGGTAGCGGCCGTGCTCTCGCGGTTGTAAGTAAGGCCGTTGCCCACGATCTCGATGAAGGGCAGCGTCTGGAGGATGGGGCTATCCTTGATGATGGTCTCGATAACGCCCACCAGAAGGACATCGTTGGAAAGCTTGCTGGCTTCGGCCAGGGTCAGGGCCATTTGGGTTCACTCCTTTCGATCACTTCGTAGCTGCAGGGCGTCAGCCCCGCTCGGTTTAGCTCTCTGCGGGTTGAAACCCGCAGCTTCCGTCCAAGCCGCGCATTTCAATGCGCAGGGATGTTCTCTCGTAGCTACTTTCTCTGTCCCAGCCCGTAGCTGATCTTCTCTGTTGGGCTCAGGGCGCCCAGGTCCGCCGCCCGCCGAGCGGGCGCGCCGGTCGGCACCCGTTGGGCCTGGGCCTGCGACTCCAGGTGGCTCTTGAGTTGCGCCACCATGCGCATCGCCGCCTCCAACTGGCGGTCAACCTCCTCCACCGTCTCACCGCTCACCAGGTCCGGCGGCACCTCGGCCCGGCTGGCCAGTACCGCCTGGCGATACTTCTCGGCCGCCGACCGCAGCCCGGCCCGCAGACCCTCCACCTCCGAGCGGGCGGCGGCCCCTTCCGCTTGAGCGCTGGACAGGCCGTCGCGCAGAGCGGCTAGCTCCTCGTCGCGGGAGGCCAGCCCGGCCTTGGCCTGGGCCAGCGCGTCCTCCAGGTGGGCCGCTCGCGCCTCGCGGTCGGCCGCGGTGGTCTGCAGCCGCTCCATCTCGGCCTCCGCTTCGGCCAGGCGTTCCTCAAGGGCCACTACGTCTTCGTCGATCACCACGCACCTCCAGGGTCGAGTACTTGCGAGGGGAGAATAGAACATTTGTACGATAATGGTCAACGGCCACGTGGCACAGCCGGGGGTTGGGACGAGCGTAACAAATCTGAACTCTGGGCCTCTAAATATCGGGGGATTGTGAGGACGAGAAGGCGCGAGGCCGAGGAGGAGAGATGAGGAAGATCCTTTGGCTGTCGTTAGCTTTAGTGGCGCTACTTTTGGGAGCCTGCGGTTCCGCTGGCGATGAGAGCGCGAGCGAGAGCGAAACGGATGGGCTAGCGGGCCGGGCGCCGCCGGTGGCGACTGCCACGCCGACCGCCACCGCCGAGGCGCCGCTTCCTGACCTGAGCGACCGGCTGGACGAGATGACCCTGGACGAAGACGACGTGCCCCGCGGGCTGTCCTCGCTGGGCGATATGACCTTCGACTACGACATGAACCTACTGGGTGTGGTGGGAGCTCAGGGCGGCAAAGCCCACATGACCATGTTCGCCGGGCCCGGTCAGAAGGAGATGGTGGTGTCCATGGTCATCCTGCTGGACGATGCGTGGGCCGTGGAGCAAGCGCTGGGCCAGGTTGACACCTTGAGCACGGACCAGATCCAGGATGCCTTCGGGATGGCCGGCGACTTCGGCGGTATGAAGCTCGATGACTTGCGCGAGTTGGACGTTTCGGGTCTGGGCGAGGCCGCCTTTGGCTTCGCGCTGAAGTTCGAGCTGCCTCAGCTCGGTGTCGGCGGCGGGCAGTGGGTGTTCTTCGGGCGCGACTCGCTCCTGGCGATGACGATGACGATGGCCATGAGCGGCGGCGCCCCCGCCGACGCTGTGTCCCTGGCCGAGGTGATGGACGGCAAGATCAAGGACGTGCTACTGCAGTAAACGGCCAGCCTCGCTGAGGCAGACATAGCGGCTCTGCCCGCCCGGATTCGCCCGAGTTCCCAGGTCTGGGAGGTCACTCCACGTTACCGGACGCGCGCAGGTTCGCAGCTGTTTGGTATACTTCGGGGAAATCGAAGTTGGACGAACTCGCCGGTCCAGAATCCGCGGCTTTCGACGACGTCCGTGAACAAGGAGCACACCAATGCCAGAACGCCGAGCACTCACTGACGAGGAACGCTCACAGATCCTGGCCCGCGACGGAATGCGGTGCTTCATCGATGGCCATCCAATAGAGTCCGAAGACGACCTTGAGTTTGACCACATAAAGGCCTTCGCGGTCGTGAGAACCACGGCGCTGGACAATATGGCTCCAGTATGCCGGAGGCACAACCGTCAGAAAGGGACGATGGACCTTTCCGAGTACCGTGATTACCTGAAGCTTGCCACCTTCTTCGAGGACGGCTCACCGAAATATCTAGATAACGTGATCCAGGCTACGGGACACAAGCTGGGCGAAAGGCTCCAATACGAAGTCAATACCGGTGATGCCAGCGTGATTCTCTATTTCGACGGAGCGAAGAAGGCCGTCTCTCTTTATGCATGCCCAACCACCGGATGGAAGTACTTTTACGCAGTGATCCCGGCCCACTATCTCAAGAACGATAGGGAGTTGCAGCCGCGCCCTCTCCGCCAGCCATTTGTCTGGGGGCTGTATCGGCACTTCCAGCGCAATACTCAGTTGGCCCCTTCCATCTGCCGGCTCAATGGGGACGGCACGCTGCTGTTGTTCGACGGACAGCATAAGGCGGCTGCCCAAATCTGGTCTGGGCGGAAGGCTGTAGAATGCAAGGTCTACATACGGCCTGATAAGAAGCTCATTAATGAGACAAACCTGGAGGCTCACCAGACGTATCGGCAGATGTCCTTCTACTCGTACGAGCTCATGAAGAAGTATGCCGAGATCTGTGGCGAAGACTGGAACGAGTACGCAGCTCTAGAAGGCCGGAAGTCTGAAGCCGGGTTCATGGATTTCCTGGTGAACGAAAAGCGGTTCTCAACCCCAAAGGCGAAGGCGGAAGTGGCGCGGGCTGTACACTGGCGTATCCTGAACGATCCCACTAATAAGCTTGGCGACTTCATCAGCGAGAAGAACCGCGCGCGACGACAACCTCTAACGTACTACAGGATAGAGAAGACGTTCTTTAGGCATCTGTTATCGCCAGTTCCTAGTCCTGCAGAGTTTCAGAGCGATGAAGACTTCCGCGACGTTGAGGAGAGGAACTTGGTGCGGCTAATGACGCTCGTAGCGGAAGAGGGCCTGATCGACCGCTGGAACCCAGAGAGAGCCGATGCCACTCATTACAGGACAGAACGGATCTTCTCTGCGGGTTCCATTCGTGCCTGGGTGCGGATTCTTCGCGACGTTCTGTACTCTGACCTCCGTCTCTACCTCAAAGGGCCTGAGGAAGCGCAGAGGGTTCTATACAGAGGGCTGACCGACGAACAGTTTGCCTTGATTGGGCGGTTTGTCCGCCGAATCTTCGCGCATTCCGTCTGGGATGCCCCCGATACGGGCGACCAAGACATATCCAAGAGGCTCACGAAGGACGATGACGTGACCGCTATGTCACTATTGAGGGAGCGCGGCCTCGTGACGGAGTGGGTTCTGGAGAGCGCCGGGATCAAGTGACGTGTTGGCAGCAGCGCCGATGGCGCGCTTAACCGGTGTCCGGGGCGGTGCTGCCCGTTGTCTTAGGGCGATCGGCTCTCGGGTCCTAGCCTCGACCCGTGCTTAGAACCTTTGACGGGCGCCGGGTTGTTGTCGGGCCAGTGCCTCGGTCAGCCTGTCCATCGCCGCGCCGAGTAGCTTCTCCAGCTTCGCTTGCAGGTCCTGCAGCTCTTCGTCGGTCAGGGCAGAAGACAGGTCCTCAGCCAAGCGAACAGCCACGGGCGATGCCTCCGCAAGCTTGCGTTCGCCCTTTTCGGTCAGGCGAACCCAGGTCTTGCGGCGATCCTTCCTATCAAAGACACGCTCCACCATCGCCGGTTCTTCCAGCCTGTCCACGAGACCGGTTATCGTCTGACTGGCCTTGACCATCGCCTCACCGATTTCGCCGGTGGTGATAATCCCGCCCCGCTTCTTCAGGATGGCCAGAAGATGGAGCTGGGGGAGAGAAAGGTGCTGCTCCAGAAGAGCCAGCTCCGCCACCTTAAAGATGGCGTTGTACGTTTGGTAGACGACTATCCACTGAGGCAGACCCCTGGCCTTATCGAGCTCACTCTTGCCCTTCTGCTGCCGTCGTGTCGCCACTAGACTTGTCCTCCCTTCTCATTTACGTTGCGCGCTCGCGGTCCCGGCGCCGTTCTGCTCAGGCCCCCGCAGCGAATTCAAGTACTCCTTTAGCCAACGCCGGCCGTCCTCCAAGACTGCCTCTCGCAGGCCCAAGACACTTGTGAACTGCACCCCTTCACACATCACCGTGAACACATGGGCCAGGACGCGAGGGTCCACGCCTTCCGCTATCTGGCGTTGGGCTACGCCTCTCCGCAGAATCACCTCCAGTTCATCAATCAACGCTCCGTACGCTGCTGCCATCCGCTCTTGGAAGTCCGCGTCCACAGCACCCAGGCGAGCGGCAAGACTAGGCGTCAGGCTTTCACCCGTTTCTAGCTTCACCAGGCCGGGCAATTCGTCAACCATCTTCAGCATCCTGTCAATCGGATGCGCATCGCTTCTCAGGTGTCGGGCCGCGCCTCGTTCTGCGAGCAGGCGCACCTGCTCGTAAATAACAGCAAAGCCCAGTTTCTTCTTGGTCGGGAAGTAGTGGTAGAGAGTGCCTCTATTGACACCGCTCTCGTGGAGGATGTCAGCGATGCCCGTGCCCTGATAGCCTCGGGCCGCGAACAGCTTGAGGGCCGTCTGGACGATCTGCTTCCTGGCGTCGGAAGGTGGACGCGGCATTTGACCAATCGGTCGGTATGCTACCTCACACGCGGCATTCCCGTCAAGTCCCAACGCGGTCTGTGCCTTCCAGCCTGGCTCTCTTTAGGTCGACTCCAGGGATGTGCTTGCGCCATCCTCACACTGGACAGAATATAGCGAGAATGTTAAGAGGCTGTGAAGGCGGCCGATGCGCCGTCATCACTCGCATGCGCCAACGGCGTGGCCTGGGGCCAGGCGAGCGGGCCGCTACCTGTTATCCCGCACTCTATGGTAAACTATTCTATTACGCATCGCCCCGCTGGGGGCAGAAGGAGTTCACTGTGGTCGTCGAGCGGCTTGTGTTCCAGGCTAAGTACGGCAAGGACCTGGTCTCCGTTGCCAAGAAGGGCGAGAAGATCTTCGCGAAGCACGGGTATCGTCCCGGGCGCGTCCTCACCGATCTCAGCGGCGACATGTTCACCGTCGTCTTTGAGAACGAGTGGGAGAACCTGGCCGAGTTCGAAAAGATGCGCCAGCGCATGTTCGACCTGCCCGAGTTCCACACCTGGTTCGCGGAGATGGAGGCTGTGACCGAGCACGGCCACCGCGAGTTCTGGAACGTCGAGTAGAGGCGAAGAACCTAGAACCAAGAACCGAGAACCGGGATCCGGGGCGGGCCTTGCGCTTGGCCCGTGAGGCCATGCGCACGTCATGTCCGCCCCGGTTGCCGCCGCCCTCCGTTCGCTGCGATACTGCCTACCCGTCGCGTGTAACGGGCACATCGTCCGCGCGTCTTCCATAGCGCGGGCAGTCTAATCGTACGACGGAGGGGCATGATGCGCGTTCTTGCCTTGGTTTTGGCGGGCGGGCTGGTTCTGCTCGCCGCCTGCGGTGGCTCGGGTGGCGACGATGACGCCGACGCGACACCGCAGGCGACGGCCCAGGCCACGGTGGAGCCAACAGCGCAGGCCACCCCGCCGTGGGCCGGGCGGCAGAGCGACCTGAAGGACAGTCTGGGCGGGATGGTCCTGACCAAGGAGGACCTGCCCACCTCGTTGAATTGGCTGGAGCCGGTCGAGAACCCGCCGGAGGAGCTCAAGCCCATCATCGCGCCAGAGCGGGACCCCCTGACGATGAACGGTTTGCCCTGGCGGCCCGGCTCCTCGGGGCCCTTGCGGGACAGCCCCTGGGAGGCGTCGGCCTTCGTGGGGCGCGACGGCGACGTATGGCTGTGGTCGTTCGTGACCCTGCCGGCTGACCTCGACACCCTGAGCGCGGTCCGGCGAGCCATGATCGAGGCCAACCAGCTCGACGTGGCCAAGCTGCGCCTTGACCTCTGGGATTCTCTCCTTAAGGAGGACCTCGGCCTCAAGCCCGAGGCGGTGAGCATCGGCGGCGCGAAAGGGCTGGGCGACATGCGCTTCTCCTACGGCCTGTCGCTGTACAACGTGGACGGCGATGAGCAATACCAGATCCGGGGCTATGCCTTCACCCGCGGGCCGGTGTTCGGCGTGCTGATGGTGGTCTGTCGGCCCGGCACGCTGGGCAAGGACGACGGCATCTACCTGGCCCTGAAGTTCGACGAGAAGATACGGCAGGCGCTCAAGGCCGCTGGCCTTCTCGAGGCGTAGGGCCCTCCCCCAACTCTCGCTCCTCCTCCAGCCAGCGCGCGAATTCCGTCTCCGGGTCAGCCACACCTAGCTCGTCGGCGGCGCGCCGGCGGATCGTCTCCGCGCTGGATGCTTGCCAGCACGTGACCGCCGGGCGTATGATGACCGTCGGGGTCTTAGCGTGTGCGAACCAACCGTGCCGGAAAAGAAGGGAGCGCGCGGCGCGCAGATGAAGGCGAAGGCCATAATGCTGGCGGGACTGCTGCTTCTCCTGGCGGCGACTGCGCTGGCCTGTGGCGGCGGGGGCAGTCCGCGCCGCCACAGGCGTGCCCGAGGTGGACGCGGTGGTTCAGGCCGTGCTCTCCGGTGACGAAGGAGCGCTTCGTGGATTCGTCCGCTACACGCCTGTTGCCTGTTCGACCAATGCGGGGATTGGTGTTGAGCCTTGCCGTCCGGGTGAGCCTGATGGCACGCTGGTCGACGCATTGCAGGCGGCTCAGTGCGAAGGCCACTACATTCGTCCGGATGGGATCGATCAAGCACTGGGCTACCTGTTGGCAGGGAAGCCCAAGTTGTACGGGGTGTACCAGGCTTCACCCAGCACGTTCCTTATCGGCGACCACACCGCTGTCTTTTCGGTCGAGTGGCCTGAGCCTGGGCAGGTCTTCGGCATGGAACTGCTCATCGACGATGGCGGAATTGTCTGGATCGACTTCGGCTGCGGCCAGTCGCCGGAGCAGCTAGGGCAGGAGTTGGAGCAACGAGCGTCCCCGACGCCTGGGGCGACACCGGGCGGGGACAGCGGCAGCTAGTCCTGCCCGGAGTTCGGACCGCTCGGCCCCGCCTCCCGCTCCTCCTCGAGCCAGCGGGCGAACTCCGTCTCCGGGTCAGCCACGCCTAGCTCGTCGGCGGCGCGCCGGCGGGAGTGGATGCCCGCCTCCACCAGTCGCGCCTCGTCCTCTGCCAGGCGGCTGCGGTCCTGCGGCAGCAGCGGCCCCCAGACGATGCGCGAGCGATACGGCGCGTAGGCCACGCCCGTCTGCTGCTCGAGGATGCGCAGGGTCATCTCGTTGCGCCGCTTGTAGGCGGCCGAGCGGATGAGCCGTTTGCGCTGGGCCTTCTTCAACAGCGGGTCCATCTCCATCTGGAGGGCCACGCCCGATAGCCCCTGCCGGTTCTCCCCGAAGGCCGTCCGCGGCGACTCGCCCAGGTCGTGCAGAGTACGGTACACCAGGTCGATGTAGTCGGCGTGGAGGCGCACGCCGCCGCCCTGGAGCAGGTCCAGCAGGTAGGCGCGCGCCTTCTCCGGCAGCTCCCACACCGCCCCCGGCTGGACGGCGATGTCCTCGGCCTCGGTGACGTTCTCCAGCACGGCGATGGGGTTTCCCGACAGCTCCAGGATCATCGAAAGCTGGGACATGGCGCGGTTGAGCTCCCGCACCGACTCGCGGATGGCGGGGATGTCCGAGACGCCCCAGAACTTCTTGGGCTCCCGCAGGTTGGGGACGATGACGAAGGGGATGAAGCCGTAGGGGTTGGGCCGCGCCTCCAGCAGTGTGTTATCCAGCCACAGCTCGAACTCGCCCTCCGTCCACACCTCCACAACCGTCGACTCGCGCCGGCGGTCCGCCTGAGGCGGGTGGATGCCGTATAGCATCTGCACCTCCTCCGCCGATAGCTGGTAGCGGCTGACCACCCGCCAGACGCGCGTCACGTCGTCGCCCAGCCACCAGACGTAGAGGCCCTGAACATCGGGCGCCGAGACACGGACGCGGCGCTCCAGGGGGTCCCAGGTAACCTTGTAGGCGGCGTCGCCCAGGACGGAGCAATCGACCTCCGTATCGAAGTCCAGTTGCTCCAGGTTGTTGGCCTCGTAGACATCGCGCAGGGTAGCCTCAGCGCGGCGTGCCGCCTCGGCGGCTTCCGGCGACCCGTCCTCGGGGTCCACGGCGAAGCTGAGCCCATTCATCGCGTACGAGGCCCCCTTGTCGATGAGGGTCTTGGCGTAGTTGAAGGTGAGGCGGCGCTCGCGGCGGCGCTGGGGTTCCAGCCACTGGCTGCCCTGATAGAAGTCCAGGTTGTCGCGATAGGCCTTCAGCCGCGCCAGGTCCATCTTCAGAAGCTGCTGTGGAAAGGCGGCGGCGCGGGGATTCGCGGTCGAGGTCGTCATGGCTTCCCCCTTTGAAGAATGCGGAAGACGGTGCGGCGGGAAGCGCCGTAGCGCCGCGCCAGCGTGTCTACCCCCAGGCCCTGTCGCCGCCGCAGGTGGAGGATCTCGTGGTCGCGCCCCAGATTCAGCAAAGCGCGCACTCCTCCCGGCTCGTCGTAGCGGCAGCGGGGCAGGGGACAGGTCAGGCACGATGGATGGAAATCGCAGCCCTCGTCCCGGTAGCGGGTGAACTCGGGTAGGGCGTCCGCCCGCACGAGCTCCGGGCCTGCCTCTCGGTGGCCGTTGCCGTTGCCGTTCATGACCACGCCTCCTGCCGCACGCGACCCCGCGCCGTCCGCGGCCGTCCGCCTAGGGCGGACGCTGCCTCCACTAGCAAGGCCAGGCTCATCAAGTAGTCGTCGTGCCCCTGCGACGGCTCCACGTAGAAGTTCATCTGGCGATTGGGCCGGTACGCCGCCCGCGCCTGCTCCATCTCCCGCCAGAAGTAGCGATACTCCGGCGAGCCGTCCTGGGCGTACATCTTGAGGCGACCGCCGTTCACCGCCGCCAGCAGGCGATAGCCTAACCGCGACTTGCTCTCGGAGGAGAAGCGGACCGCCAGCACCGCCTCCGACCTCAGGGCCGTGGACAGGAAGCGCGCGATGGCCTCGCCCAGGCCGGTGGCGTCCACGGCCACCCGCCTTACCCGCCAGACGCGGCCCAGCAGGTCCACCAGGCGGGCGTGCAGGGCATCGTGGGGCTCGCCGCGGAAGGCGCAGTGCTCCACCACCTCGATGTGCGGCTCCTGGATCAGGGCGTCGCTAGGCGGGTAGACCAGCCGGCCGATGGTGAGGACAGTGGCGTCGTGGACGTGGCCGGCCTGTCCTTCGGCGGCTTCGCCGCCCAGGTCCAGGCCGGCCACGTACGTCTCGCCCTCTGCTGGGGCGCTGCGTCGGCCCTGCTCGCCCTGGAGCTGCGCCCGCTGCGAGGGGCTGAGCAGGCGGCCGCCGCCGGAGATGGGCTTCAGGCAGTACTGGGTGAGGAAGAGGGGATGGTTTTCGCCCAGGCGCTGTCGCTCGCCTTCCACGTAGCGGCCGTAGGCGGGATTGCATTGCGCCACCGCTTGCCAGTCGTACTGGAAGTGGCGGCGGACGCCGTCGCGGCGTTCCAACTCCAGGTGGGTTGCGCGCGCTTCTTCCAGCAGGCTCGCATCGTCCCAGGGCGTGCCGTAGTAGACGGTGGTGGCGTTAGCGACGGCGGCCATGGGGCGGAACTCCTTGTCGAACTTCTCCTTGTCCACGTCCTGGGCCTCGTCGACCTCCAGCAGGAGCTGGGCCGTGTGACCCACGACGTTGGCCTGAGGCTCGGCCGAGAGGAAGACCTGCCGCGCGTGGCCCAGACGAATGATGTGCCCCTCTTCTCGGGTGCAGAAGGGCGCCAGACCTGCTTCGGTTAGGCGCGACCAGAGACGTCGCAGGCTTATGCGCGCCTGCGGCTGGAATGTGGGCGCGCACTTGATCGCGTCCGCACCCCAGGCCGTGTGGGCGACGAGCAGGAGGAGCTCCAGCTGCGCCGAGAGCTCGTTCTTTCCCGCCTGGCGCGCCATCATCACCGATATGCTGTCGCCGCGGCGCTGGAAGACGCTGCGGGCGATGGCCCGCCCCGCCTCCACCTGATACGGGCGCAGGCGCTGGCGGAGGCGCAGGCGTCC
>Ga0315268_10008852_pt1 | contig 10479 bp, 7 predicted proteins | sample C1_top_MG_FD_204535 | JGI IMG/M metagenome (GOLD analysis project Ga0315268, IMG submission 204535) | Sediment microbial communities from Yellowstone Lake, YNP, Wyoming, USA - C1_top | ecosystem: Environmental > Aquatic > Freshwater > Lake > Sediment | place: USA: Wyoming | collected 2017-08-01 | reverse complement strand
ACCCACCGCAAGACGCGTCCGCCCCCCGCAACACCCGCCCCCCTGCAATGTAACATCCTCTGGACGGCTCAAGTTCAGACGAGGCAGGGCAACACCTCGGCCTTTTCATCGGAGGATCAACGACAATGTCGCAAAACACTTCACCGCCACGCCGGGATCAGACTCACGAACCCGTCGCCGCCCGGCCATGCACCCGCCGTCAATTCATGATCGGCGCGGCCAAAGCCGGTGCGCTTCTCTCCGCCCCCTTGTTCATTCCCTCACGCGCCATCGGCCGCGACGGCGCGGTCGCCCCCAGCGAGCGCATCGTCGTCGGCGGGCTGGGCATCGGCGGCCGAGGCTCCGGCGATCTTCAATGGATGCTTCCCGAGCAGGATGTGCAGTTCGTCGCCGTCTGCGATGCCAAGCGCGCTCAGCGCGAGAACGTCAAGCGCATGGTCGACAACCACTACAACAACAGCGACTGCAAGACCTATCGCGACATGCGCGAGTTCCTCGCCGAGCGCACCGACATCGATGCGCTGCTCATCGCCACCGGCGACCGCTGGCATGCCACCGCATCCATCATGGCCATGCGCGCCGGCAAGGATGTCTATTCCGAAAAGCCCTCGTGCATGACCATCGCCGAAGGCCAGGCCGTCGTCGCCACCGCCAAACGTTACGGCCGGGTCTACCAGACCGGCACCCAGCGCCTCAGCGAGCAGAATTTCGTCTTCTGCATCGAAGCGACCCGCCTGGGGCTGCTCGGTAAAGTCCACACCACCTGGGCCCACATCGCCCCCTGGGACTCGGCCGAAGTCAGCCACAAGTGGCTCCCCGCCGAGCAGGAGCCGCCCAAGGACGAAGTCGACTGGGATGCGTGGCTCGGCCCCTGCCCATGGCGCCCGTACAACTCCGCGTATGTTCGCGGCGGCTGGCGCGGCTACTACGACTTCCACACAAGCTGCATCGGCGAGTGGGGCGCCCACACCTTCGCGCAGGCGATGGCCGGAATCGACTGCCTCAATACCTCGCCCGTCGATTATGAATACGTCAAGAACGACACCGGCCACGGCATGGTCACCACCTTCGCCAACGGCATCAAGATGATCCTCATCCGCGATGGTGTCTGGCGAGGCTCCTGCGGCATGAAGTTCGAAGGCCCCGAAGGCTGGGTCTCGTGCGCCGATGGCTACGCCCGTCCCGATTGCTCATCCCCGGCGCTGCTGGCCGAATACAAGAAGGTCACCGCCGACTACCAGGCCCGCACCCAGCGCCCCTTCAGCCACATGCGCGACTGGCTCAACTGCGTCAAGACCCGACGCCTCACCGTCGCCAATCCCGAGGTCATGTATCGCTCGATGTCGGCTGTTCACGCGGCCAACATCTGCATGTGGCTGCGGCGCAACATGAAGTTCGACCCAGCCAAGGCCGAATTCATCAACGACGCCGAGGCCAACCGCCTGCGATCCCGCGCTGCCCGCGAGCCGTGGCAGGTCTGAGCCCCTTTCCCAGTGCATGAGGAGACACAAAGATGACCACTGAAAGATATATCCAGTTCTCGATGGCCTGCCTGCTGCTTTCGATCGCCGCATCCGCGCTGCGTGCGCAGGACCGAACCCTCCAGGACCCCGACGAGGGCAAACAGATCGCCGTTCTTACATCCGATGCCGACCTTCACGAGAAGATCGCCGCCTGCCGCGAGCTGGCCCGCGTCGGCACGAGACAATCCGTGCCCGTCCTGGCGCAACTGCTCGCCAATGACAAGCTCTCGCACATGGCCCGCAATGCCCTCGAGGGCATCCCCGATCCGTCCGCCGCCGATGCCCTTCGCGAGGCTCTGGGCACCACCCGTGGCAAGCTCCTCGCCGGCGTGATCGGCTCCTGCGGCCGCAAGCGCGACACGAAAGCCGTCGATGCCATCGCCAAATTCCTGGACGACTCCGATTCCGACGTCGCCTACGCCGCCGCCTACGCTCTGGGCAAGATCGCCAACGCGCCGGCCGCCGCCGCGCTCGAAAAAGCCCTCGGCAGCGCCCCGGCCGCCGCCCGCCCCATGATCGCCGAAGGCTGCCTCATGTGCGCTGAATCGCTCGCGGCCGACGGCAAACAGGACGCCGCCGTCGCCATCTACGACCGCGTCGGCGCCGCCGATTTGCCAGGCCGAACCAGGATCGCCGCCATGCGCGGTTCGATCCTCGCCCGCGGGGCCAAGGGCATCCCGCTGCTCGTCGAGCAACTGAAGGCCGACAGCCCCCAGATGCTCGCCGCCGCCCTTCGCGTCGCCATGGAGGTGCCCGGCGCCGAGCTGACGCGCGCCATGGCCGCCCAAATCCCCAACCTCCCCGAAGCCAAGGCCACTCTCGTCATGCAGGCCCTCGGCAATCGCGGCGATGTCGCCGCCCTCCAGCCAATCATGGCCATCGCCCAGAACGGCCCGGCCAAGCTGCGCCTCGTCGCCATCAACACCGTCGGCCAGCTCGCCGACAGCTCGGTCGTGCCCGGTCTCTTCGACATCGCCTCAGGCGACGCCGCCGAACTGGCCCGCGCCGCCCAGCAGGTCCTCGCCGCCATTCCCGGCAAGGAGACCGATGATGCCCTCCTGGCCAAGCTGAAAGCGCAGGACCCCAAGGTCCGCCGTGTCGCCCTCGCCATCCTCGGCCAGCGTCGAGTCGCCGCGTTCATGCCGCAGTTGATCGCCATGGTCGCCGACCAGGACCAGGAAATCCGCACCTCCGCGATCAAGGCTCTCGGCGACGCCGCATCCATCAATGAGCTGCCCCTCCTGATCAAGACGCTCAACCAGCCGCGCAGTGACGCCGACATGCAGGCCGCCGAGGCCGCACTCAGCTCCGCCTGCGTCCGTCTTGCTGATCCCGATGCCTGCGCATCGAAGATCATCGACACGCTCCCCAGCGCCGCCGGCCCGCGCAAGGCCGCCTTCCTCCGTGTGCTCCGCTCCATCGGCGGCGCCAAGTCGCTCGATGCCGTCCGAGCCGCGACAAAAGACTCGGATGCGGATGTCTCCGACGCCGCCACGCGCGTCCTCTGCGACTGGACCAGCCCCGCCGCCGCGCCCGACCTGCTGCAACTGGCCAAGACCTCCTCCAACACCCGGCACCAGACGCTCGCCTTCCGCGGCTATGTCCGCCTGATCGCCTCGCGTGAAGTGCCGCCTGCCCAGAAGATAACCATGTGCCGCGAGGCCCGGTCGCTGGCTAAGTCCGACCAGGAGAAGCGCCTGGTCCTCGGCGCCCTCAGCGGCATTCAGAACAAGCAGTCGCTGGACATGGCCCTGGGCTATCTCGATGACGCCGCCGTCAAGAACGAGGCCTGCAACGCCGCGATCCAGATCGCCGAGCGCATGGTCCGCAACAACCCCGCAGGCGCGAAGGCCGCGATGGAGAAAGTCCTCGCCGCGACGCAGGACCCCGAAGCCGCCCGCCGCGCCAAGGCGGTGGTCGACCAGGCCAATCGCCGGTAGGGTCCCCACCGCGGACCGGCTGTTGTGTTTTCGGGACGCGCCCTCGGCGGCGGACGCCGCGCGCTCGGCAGATGCGCACTGCGCCCCCTCATTTCGCGGCCCCGATGAACTTATCGATTCCGGCCGCGATCACCGCCGAGCGGCTCATGCCCGCTTTTCTGGCGAAGGCGTCGGTGCGCCTTAACAGGCCCCGCTCGATCGTCACCGCGATCTGCTTGCACCCCTCGCCTTTCCTCGGGCGCCCCATCTTGCGCTGCAACCGCCGCAGCTTGGCCCGTTCCCTCGTCGGGGGCGAAGCGGCCTTCTCCGCGCTGAAGGGCTGATCGTACTCGCGCGTCGCCTGGCGCAATTCCTCGGTATTCATCTCCCAGTACGGCTTGCGCTTGCTCATTTTCGTCTCCTGCGGCGGTAACGCCGCTGTTCTCGCGTCGTCAGCGGTCGGGCGTGGATCACATATGCCGCATCCGAAGGGTCGATCACGAAGATCACCTGGATGAATCTCCCGGCGGGGTCCCGGCCCCGCACGACCCATTTGCCCCGCCCGATGTACTGCGGGTACGGGGCGCTGCGCGCCGCACGACGTATTCGGCGTCCTGACTGCTCATACCGTGTTCGGCTGTGTGCTCCAGGTTCCACTCGTTCCAGCGGAAGCAGTCCATTACTTTACTATATATAAAAGTCCCGCCCGCGTCCACCCCAGCCGCCAACCCCTTTTGCGACCGCCCGCGCTACAGTCCCAAAAAACCATTCACAACTCCCCCGCGCCATTGACGCCCCTGCCCGGATGCTCGATATTTAGCCGGGCCGCTTCGCACCCTCTTGAGTATGGACAAATCCAATGCATCCTCGCGTCGCGAATTCCTGATCACATCGGCCGCCGCCGGCGCCCTGGGCGCCATGGCTGTCCCCCCCGTCCACGCCGCCGCTAACGCCAGAATCAAATTCGGCCTCGTCGGCTGCGGCGGCCGCGGCGGTGGGGCGGCCGAGCAGGCCATGAACGCCGGCACCGACGTCATCCTCACCGCCATGGGCGATGCCTTCGCCGATCGCCTCCAATCCAGCCTTCGCAACCTTAAGCAGCGCAAGCCCGACCAGGTCCAGGTCGACGCCGACCACTGCTTCACCGGCTTCGACGCCTACAAGAAGGTCGTCGATTCCGCCGTCGATGTCGTTCTGCTCACCTCTCCCCCCGGCTTCCGCCCCGCGCATATCGAATACGCCGTCAACGCCGGCAAACACGTGTTCTGCGAAAAACCCATGGCCGTTGACGCCCCCGGCGTACGCTCCCTCATCAAGAGCGTCGAACTGGCCAAACAGAAAAACCTCGCCATGGTCGCCGGCTTCAATTCCCGCTATTCCCCGGCCGCCAAAGCCAGCCTCGCTCGCATCCACGATGGCGCCATCGGCCGCATCGTCGCCATGTACACCACCTTCAACACCGGCTACCTCTGGGGCTTCCCGCGCAAACCCGAGTGGTCCGACATGGAGTGGCAGGTCCGCAACTGGTACTACTTCACCTGGCTCTCCGGCGATCACCTCGTTGAGCAGGCCGTCCACAACTGCGACAAGATGTTCTGGGCGATGAAGGACCAGCCGCCGGTTCGCGCCCTCGCCCTCGGCGGGCGCCAGGTCCGCATCGAGCCGCAGTGGGGCAACATCTACGACCATTTCGCCGTGGCCTACGAATGGGAAGACGGCGCCCGCGGCTTCCTCTTCGCCCGCCAGCAGGAGCGCTGCGACAACGACGTCTCCGACCATTTCATGGGCACGCTGGGCAACGCCGACCTGGGCCGAACGCACGTCATCACCGGCGCCAATCCGTGGAAATACCAGGGCGAGAAAGGCAGCGGCCACCAGGAAGAGCAGATCGCCCTCTTCGACTGCATTCGCAATAAGAAACCCATCGTCGACGGCGATCGCATCGTCAAGAGCACCCTGATCTCCATCATGGGCCGCATGGCCGCCTACACCGGCAAGACCATCACCTGGCAGCAGGCGATGGACTCGCAGGAAAGCCTCGTGCCCGAAAAACTGGAGTGGGGCCCGTTCCCCACGCCCGCCGTCGCCATGCCCGGCCGGACGAAGTTCATCTGACTTGAGACGAGACCCCAACATGCAGCGCCGAATCGCCCTCGCCGTCGTCGTGTTCCTGTTCCTGTGCGCCTCATGGGCTCTCTCCCAGCCGCAGCCGCCCGTCTATCGCGATCGCGTCGAGCCGCACTGGTTCGCCGACAACACGCGCTTCTGGTATCGCAACAACCTCCGCAACGAAGCCCGCGAGTTCATCCTCGTCGATGCGGCAAAGGGCACGCGCACGCCCGCCTTCGATCACGCGAAGGTCGCCTCGGCCCTCGGTAAGGCCCTCAACCGGCAGATCGCCACCGACAAGCTCCCCATCGACAGCCTCGAATTCGACCGCGACGCCAGTTCGCTGACACTCGTCCTCCGCGACGATGCCGCAGGGTCCGCACCGCGGACCAGCGTTCCCGGAAACCCTCGGTCCGCCGTGCGGACCCCACCTCCTGCTTTCCTCCTCGACCTGCGCACCTACGAACTTCGCCCAACGACCGCTGTCCGGTCCGACGCTTCACTGGTCTCCGGCCGCCGGGTCCGCCCCAGCCGCCGCACCGGCCCCGAGACCAGCATTACCTTCATAAACCGTCTCCCCGCCGAGGTGCGCATCTTCTGGATCGACACCGAAGGCCAGCGCCGCCCCTACGGCACACTCAAGCCCAACGAGGAGCGCGACCAGCACACCTTCGCCGGCCACGTCTGGCTCGCCACCGATGCCGCCGGCAACGTCCTGGCCGTTTTCGAGGCCACCGAGCAGCGCTCCGATGCCATCATCTCCGCCCAGCCCACGTCGCGCCCGGCGGCCCAGACCGCTCCCGCCCGCCAGCGTTTTCGCGGCGGCGGCTCGCGCCGCGGCGGCAACTCGCCCGACGGCAAATGGTCCGTTTTCGTTAGGGACAGCAACCTCCACGTACGCTCCATCGCCGGCGGCCAGGAATTCGCCCTCAGCTCCGACGGCAAACCCGACGACGGCTATTCCGCAACCGAGGTCTGGTGGTCGCCCGATTCGCAGAAGCTGCTCGCCATGCGCACCGCCAAGGCGCAGGAGCACAAGGTCTACATCGTCGAGTCGTCGCCTCCGGACCAGTTGCAGCCCAGGCTGCGCACGCTCGACTATCTCAAGCCCGGCGACCGCATCGCCCATCCGCGTCCCCAGCTCTTCCACATCTCCACCCGCAAGCAGATCGCCCTCAAGGACGACCTCTTCCCCAACCCCTGGAGCATCGGCGAGCTGCGCTGGGCCGCCGACTCCTCCCGATTCACCTTCGTCTACAACCAGCGCGGCCACCAGGTGCTGCGCCTCGTCGCCGTCGATGCCTCCACCGGCGCCGCCCGCCCCGTCATCGATGAACAATCCGACACCTTTATCTGCTACTCCGGCAAATATTTCTGCGACTGGATCGGCGAAAACGAAATCATCTGGATGTCCGAACGCGACGGCTGGAATCACCTCTGGCTCTATGACGCCCAGACCGGCCAGGTCGAGAACCAGATCACCCGCGGCCCCTGGGTCGTCCAGGCCGTCACCCGCGTCGATCCCGAAAAACGCCAGGTCTGGTTCCGCGCCGGCGGCATCCGGCCCGGCCAGGATCCCTACTACACCCACTGCTGCCGAGTGAATTTCGACGGCTCCGGCCTGGTCGTCCTCACCGAGGGCGATGGCAATCACAGCGTGCAGTGGTCGCCCGACCAGCCATACTTCATCGACACCTGGTCGCGCGTCGACCAGCCGCCCATCAACGAGCTCCGCAGCAGCGACGACGGCCACCTCGTCTGCCGCCTCGAGGAAGCCGACGCCAGCGAAGCTCTCTCCGCCCGCGGCGGCCGCTGGCCCCAGCGTTTCGTCGCCAGGGGCCGCGACGGCGTAACCGACATCTACGGCGTCATCATCCGCCCGCGCAATTTCGACCCCGCCAGAAAATACCCCGTCGTCGAGAACATCTACGCCGGCCCCCAGGGCTTCTTCACGCCCAAATCGTTCCGCGCGCGCTTCGGCCATCAGCAGGCCATCGCCGACCTTGGCATGATCGTCGTCCAGTGCGACGGCATGGGCACCTCCGGCCGCTCCAAGAAATTTCACAACGTCTGCTTCAAAAACCTCCGCGACGCCGGCTTCCCCGACCGCATCGCTTGGATCAAGGCCGCCGCGGCCGCCAACCCCGAGATGGACCTCGCTCGCGTCGGCATCTACGGCGGATCGGCAGGAGGGCAGAACGCCATGGCCGCTCTCCTCTGGCACAACGATTTCTACAAGGTCGCGGTCGCCGACTGCGGCTGCCACGACAATCGCATGGACAAGATCTGGTGGAACGAGCAGTGGATGTCCTGGCCGATCGGCCCGCACTACGCCGAAAACTCCAACGCCGTCAACGCCCGCCTCCTCCAGGGCAAGCTCATGCTCATCTTCGGCGAACTCGACAGCAACGTGGATCCGGCCTCCACCATGCAGGTCGTCAACGCCCTCGAAAAGGCCAACAAGGACTTCGACCTGGTCATCGTCACCGGCTCCAACCACGGCGCCGCCGAGACCCCCTATGGCTCGCGCCGACGCTCGGACTTCCTCGCCAGGAATCTGCTGGGGAAACAGTAATCACAACCCGGCTTTGCGCATCGCGTCGGCCGGCGAAGCGCCGTCGTGAATCACCGCGCACAGCGCCTTGACGATCGCGGTCACATTCGGGAAGCCCCACACGTTGCGTCCGACGGTCAGTCCGCGCGCGCCTCCCGAGATCACCTCCGCCGCCATCGTCAGCGCCGCCTCCACCGACTCCGTCTTCGGCCCTCCTGCCGCCACGATCGGAATCGGGCAGCGCCCGATCGCCTGCCGATACGTGGCGGGCTTTCCCGTGTAGGGCACTTTGATCAGGTCCACGCCGATCTCCATCGCGCAGCGGATCGCCCACGCCACATCCTCCGGATGATGCGAAATGCTCGGCGTCCCGTCGGCCGCGAATTTGCGGGGATATACGTGCAACACCAGCGGCATGTCCCACGTGTGCGCCTGCCGCAGCAGCTTGGCCACCCGCCCCAAATGCGCCACTTCGCCGCTGCCGCGCACGAACGCGCAGGTTGCATACGCATCCGCCCCCATCCGCACCGCATCCACCGGCAGGGCGATCAGATCGTCGATGCTCTCCTCCATCCGCCCCAGAAAACTCTGCAGGATCATCGGCACCTTCCCCGCAAACGGCCCCCAGCACGCCAGCGCCGCACCCTTCTGGATCGTCACCGAATCCGGCCGCCCCGCGACAATCGCCTCCAGCGTCGCCGGCATGTTCTCCAGCCCCGGCGGCATCATCTTCTGATACGCAAAGAAATGGTCCACCGCCACCGAGCACAACCGCCCCGATGGATGCGCGAAAATCCGCCCGAGCCGAATCGACCTGCCTAAGCCCATCGCTGGTTTCTCCTTTGAGCCGGCGTATTCTCATCAAAGCCCCGCCTGATGCAAACACGCGAACCATCCCCTCCCCCGGTACGTCCGGGGGAGGGCCAGGGAGGGGGCTGAGCTGCAATAGGTTATCGCCCATCGCATTGACATGCGCTCGATTCGCGGATTACATGAATGCGATCGTCGCTCATCCACAGCAACCTCGACCCGGAGCAGACTTGATCAACCATACATCCCGTCGCAGCTTCATCGCCGGCACCCTCGCATCGGCCGCGGCCCTCGCCGTCGGCAAAGCCCTGCCCGCCGCCGAACCCCGCGCCGGCTACCAGGTCGGCTGCTACACCCGCCCCTGGGCCCAGTTCGATCATCTGACCGCCATGGACGCCATCGCCGACGCCGGATTCAAGTACGTCGGCCTCATGACCACCAAGCGCGGCCTCATCCTCTCCGCCGCCATCTCCACCGAAGACGCGGCCAAAATCGGCGAAGAGGCCAAAAAACGCGGCCTGGAAATCCCCTCCGCCTGGGGCGGCGACATCTCCGTCGCCAAATCGCTGGAGGCCGGCATCGCCGCCCTCCGCAAGCTCATCGACAACTGCGCCTCCGCCGGCGTCTGGACCCTTCTCATGGGCGGCGTCGCCGATCCCAATCTCTACGACCGCTACTACAAGGCCATCGCCGAATGCTGCGACTACGCGGCCGAAAAGAAAGTCGGCATCACCCTCAAGCCCCACGGCGGCCTCAACTCCACCGGCCCCCAGTGCCGCAAGACCATCGAGCTGGTTAACCACAGGAGCTTCACCCTCTGGTACGACCCCGGCAACATCTTCTACTACTCCGACGGCAAGCTGAACCCCGCCGAAGACGCCGCCACCGTCAACGGCATCGTCAGCGGCATGTGCGTTAAGGACTTTCTCCCGCCCAAGCGCGTTGACGTCACCCCCGGCACGGGAAAGGTCGATTTCCCCGCGGTGCTTGCGAAGCTCAAGCAAGGCGGCTTCACACGCGGCCCTCTCATCATTGAAACCCTCGCACCCGGAGATGCAAAACAGACCATCGCCGAAGCGAAGAAGGCAAAGGCGTTTCTTGAAGGACTCATCCAATGAGCACACCCACGCGCGAGCAAGCATTTGCACTCCTCAAGGAATACAACCAGGCCGACAAGGCCATCAAGCATGCCCTGGCCGTCGAAGCCGTCATGCGCCACCAGGCCCTCAAGCACGGCGAGGATGCCGAAAAGTGGGGCATCATCGGCCTGATTCACGACCTCGACTACGAGCGCCATCCCGATCAGCACTGCCAGAAGACCCAGGAAATTCTCCTCCAGCACGATTGGCCCCCCGATTGGATTCGCGCCGTGATGTCCCACGGCTACGGCCTGCGCACCGACGTCGAGCCGCAAACCACCCTCGAAAAGACGCTCTTTGCCATCGACGAGCTCACCGGCCTCGTTTCCGCCGTCGCCCTGGTCCGCCCCAGCAAGTCCCTCGCCGACGTGAGCGTCAAATCCGTCAAAAAGAAGTGGAAGGAAAAAGCCTTCGCCGCCGGCGTC
>Ga0315268_10008851_pt1 | contig 10479 bp, 9 predicted proteins | sample C1_top_MG_FD_204535 | JGI IMG/M metagenome (GOLD analysis project Ga0315268, IMG submission 204535) | Sediment microbial communities from Yellowstone Lake, YNP, Wyoming, USA - C1_top | ecosystem: Environmental > Aquatic > Freshwater > Lake > Sediment | place: USA: Wyoming | collected 2017-08-01 | reverse complement strand
AGAAATTGGAGAACTTGCAGAACCCTTTGAGGTTGAAAAGCAGGTTGGAAGTTCAACAATGTCTCACAAGCGGAATCCTGAACTTTGCGAAAGAGTTTGCGGGTTAGCTAGAATTGTTAGAGGTCTTACTACTCCAGCTTTGGAGAATGTTGTAACTTGGCATGAACGAGATTTAACTCAGTCTTCTGCAGAACGATTCATATTTTCTGAAACATGCATTTTAGTTGATTATATGCTTTTCCTAATGAATAATATTGTAGCTAATTTGCGTGTAAACGAAGAACGCATGCTGAAAAACATGAAATTGACCCAAGGGCGTACTATGTCTGAGGCTGTTATGATTACATTGACAAGGAGGAGCATGAGCCGCCAAGAAGCCCATGAGCTTCTTAGAAAATTGACAATAAAAAGTGAAATGGAAAGACGGCATTTCAAAGAAATCCTTCTCGAAGACAAAATTGTGAGTGGAAAGCTTACAGAGAAAGAAATCGATTTTGCTTTGAACCCAAAGAATTATTTGGGAACTGCTAAAAGACAGATTGCCAATGTAGTCAGAAAGACAATGAAAGAGCGTAAAGCTAGAGGATTAGCCTAGTATTCTGTTAATGCCTTTTGTCTCCATTCATCCTCTTTTTCAAGTTTTTCCCATGCTTCCTTTTTTACGAAACCGCCTACTTGTTCCTTAATCTTCTTTGCAAGCTTCGGTCCTATAAGCGGCAAATTCACCAAGTCCTCAAGTTTTGCAATTTTTATGTCGTCAATCGTTTTGTATCCAGCGTTATATAATATGCGTCCGCGAACTCTTCCAACGCCTTCCAGCTTAACAATAGGCAACAATTCTTTCTTCACTCCTTTTTCTACTCGTTCTATAAGCTCAAGGGTTTGTGGCAAAACCTGCTTGTTGCCAAAAAGCACTGCTAGCTCGCGTGTTGCATAAAGCAGCCACTTTGCATTTTCAATTGTTCTGTAAAGGTCTCCTGGCTGCGCTCGGAACTTTTCAATTATTTCATCCTCACTCTTTTCTTCTATCCATGTCTTCAAAACCATGGCTGTTTTCACTTCGCCAAGATACTGCTCATAGGCAATTCGGTCTTCCCACTCGCTTGGCACATCTACGAGGAATTCTTCTCTGTGTTCTTCCATGAAAACTGCAATTTCGTCCAATTCTCGCGAAAATGGTCGCAGTATTGGACCCATATCTGGTGTATGGGCAATCATATGAAGTAAGCTTAAGTCGGTGAGGCATGTTGGCGTTGTTCTTAATGCATCTCTAATGATTACTGCTGAGACTGGGTCGATGTAGAGTTCGCTTACTCGTTTTCCAAATTTCGTGGCAAAAATGTTTTCGCCAGTAACGTTAATCATTTCCTCATCATACAGATACTTCAGAATCTTTGCAACGATACTTTTAATCGCACTAACATCATATTGGTAAGCATAAAAGGTTCTACCAAAAAAGTCGTAGATGCCACGTTCAGTATGAGCGAAATCCGCCGCTATTGTCGCCAACACATGCGAACGCATGATTCTTTCAACAGCAAGTCTTGACCATATCCGCTCAGGCTTTGCAAGAATGTAACTTTCCATCAAATAATCGGCTTCATCAGCCGTCTTGGCAATAAGTATAGCTTCACCAAACTTGTCATATTTTGGTCTCCCAGCTCTACCAGCCATCTGCTTATATTCCAAAACACTAATTGGATAGAAGCCATATCCAGGTTCATACCGCCTATAATCATGGATAACCACTGTCCTAGCTGGAAGATTTACGCCGAAGGCTAATGTAGGCGTAGCGGTTAAAACCTTGATTTTTCCTTGTCGGAATGAATCTTCTATTATTTTGCGGTGCCCACCACCTAAGCCAGCATGATGAAAAGCTGTCCCACATTTAACAACTTCAGCCAAAGACTCACTTATCCTCGTTCTTTCGCCTGCAGCCAAAATTCTCTCAGCTTCATGCTCAAGAGACCTCTTAGCAGGCTTAGACAAGACCTCTGCCATTTCACTCGCAACTTTTTTAGCCAGCATAACAGCGCTTTTTCTTGTTGAACCAAAAATTAATGCTTGCCCGCCAGATTTCACAGTGTTTAAAGCCAAGTTTATAGTTGAGTCCCTAGTTTTCCGTTCTATCTTCCGAGCATCGCCGTCTCTAAACTGAATTTCCTCATGCAGAAGCGTGCCCTCTTTTAAGAGAACTGGGCGCCATTCGGTTGTAACATAATCTGCTTTAAGCCAGCCAGCAATTTCCTCAACATTATTAATCGTCGCGCTTAAGGCTAAAATTTGCATGTTTGGATTAATCTGCATAAGTCTTGCCAAAACAACCTCTAAAGTTGGACCACGTTCTGCTTCATTCAGCAAATGCACTTCATCAGCAACTATCAGCGAAATTTCATCCATCCACTTAGCCCTATGCCTCAAAAGCGAATCAGCCTTCTCATTCGTAGTTATTATGATATCATATCTCTCCAACCATGGGTCGCTGCTGTCAAAATCCCCCGTGCTAATCCCGATTTTTACTCGTTTTCCATCAGCCTTGCTTATTGACGCATATTTTTTGAATTCGTCAAATTTTTCGTTAGCCAAAGCACGCAAAGGCGTCAAATAAACAATTTTTCCATTTTTCTCCAATATGTGCTTAAGAGCACAGAACTCGGCAACCAAAGTCTTTCCAGAAGCTGTTGGACTGGCTAAAACAAGATTTTTTCCCTCAAGAGCCCCAGCTTTTATTGCCTCCTCTTGCGGAGGATAAAGCTCGATAATTCCAGACCGAATTATTATCTCCTTAACTGATTCAGGTATTGATAAATCTGTTATTTTCACTAGTATGCGCCTATTTCTCCTCTTACAAAAGCAATTACGGCATCAATGATTTAAAATCTTATGTAAGTAATTGGTTTCCCTATAGGTTACGTTTTTCTATTAGAAATAGGGATACTAAACATTGAAAAACAGGCTTCGCTCTAAAAGAGTTGAAAATGAAATGATTGAAAACGTAAAGGAACTGCTCAAAGCACATAAAGGTCTCGAACGCGAAGTTTATCTAGACATAGAAAACTCGAGCATAGTTCCAGAAGAAGTAGTTAAAGCGATGCAACCTTACTATAATCAACGAGCATACGGAAACCCAACGCTAACACACAAGCCTGGCTGGGAAGCCTTCGAAACAATTATGGAATCAACACAAAAGATTGCCACATTTTTAGGATGCAAAACACTTGAAGAAGTGAACATTACGCCCGGAGAAACAGAAGCAAATAATTTAGCATTAATGGGAACAGCCTTTTCCAAGAAAGAAAAGGGCAAAAAAATCGTTATTTCAGAAATTGAGCCAATAAGCGTTTTACACACAACTGAGATGCTTCAAAAATATGGATTTACCACAACGAAAATTCCCGTTAACAAGGAAGGCTTCATAAACCTCGAAAAATTGAAAGAAGTGATAGATAAAGAAACAATTATTGTAAGCCTATCAGCAGTGAACCATGAAATCGGAACAATACAACCAATAAAGGAAGCCCTAAAAATAATAAAGGACAAAAACCCAGAAACAGTTTTCCACACAGACGCTTCAGACGCATATGGCAAAATCTGCTTTGATGTAAAGGATTTGGAAATTGACTTGGCAACAATAAGCAGTTATAAAATTTTGGGACCAAGGGGAATAGGAGCATTATACGTTAAAGAAGGTGTTAATGTGGAAAGAATTTTAGAAGGCCAGATAGGAACGCAAAAACTTTGGCCTGGAGTTGAGAATACTCCTTTAATTGTCGGTCTTGCCAAGGCGTCTGAACTAGCTTTTCAAGAGTTTGAAAAAAATGTTGACCATATGCGAATCCTGAGAGACAGGTTAATGGAGGGAATTTTTGAGAGAATACAAGATATTAGACTAAATGGGCCAGATAGTGCAAAGAGGGCTCCAGACAATGTTAACATAAGTATTTTGAGATGCGAGGGCGAAGCGTTAACAATAGAGTTAAGCCTCAGCGGAGTTTATGTTTCAAGCGGAAGTGCATGCTCAAGAAGACTTCTTCAACCAAGCCATGTTCTCGTTGCCATAGGCAGAAAATACGAGGAAGCCCATGGCAGCATGCTCATGAAAGTCACACGATACCATAAAGAAGAAGACATAGAATATGTTCTAAGAGTATTTCCAAAAGCTGTAGAAAGAATAAGAAGAATAACAGGCTCAACGGAAGTGGAGTGATTATGTCGCGAATACCCTTACCCTATAATCCAAAAGTTCTTGAACTGTTTAAGAACCCCAAAAATCTTGGAAAGATGGAAGACGCCACAGTAGTAGCAATTGCAGGAAATCCTTTGTGTGGAGACATGATAACTTTCTATCTGAAAATCAATGATCAGGATATGATTGAAAAGGCTACTTTTGAAAGCTATGGTTGCGCCGCAAACATTGCAACATCAAGCATAGTTACTGAAATGGTTAAAGGAATGAAACTTGAGGATGCATGGAAAATCTCATGGAAAAGTGTAGCTGAAGCTGTTGGCGGGCTACCAAGCGTGAAGTTTCACTGCGGCATACTAGCCGTTGGAGCACTAAAAAGAGCAATAAGAAAATACTATAAAAACAAAGGATTCACTCCAAATTGGCTGGAGAAAGAACTGAGTTATGAGGAAAAACAAGCGTTAGAAGAGGAAGAGTTAGCAAAGGTTCTATCGAAAAGAATGAAGACAGAAGAGGAAAAATAATGCTGGATCCATACAAAATCCGAGAAGATTTTCCTATATTAAAACGGAAAATAAATGATTACCCACTAATCTATTTTGACAATGCAGCAACATCGCAAAAACCAAAACAAGTGATTGAAGCTATCAAAAATTTCTACGAAAATCATAACGCAAACGTTCATAGAGCTGTTCACACCCTTTCGCAAGAAGCATCAGAACTTTACGAAAACGCACATGAAGAAATTGCTAAATTCATAAGTGCTAATGGTATGGAAGAAATAATCTTCGTAAGAGGCACAACCGAAGCAATAAATTTGGTGGCTTATGCTTGGGGTCTTCATAACTTAACGAAAGATGATGAAGTCATAGTGTCGTTGATGGAGCATCACAGCAATATTGTTCCATGGGAGATTCTTTCTAAAATAAATGGGTTCAAAATCAAATATGCAGAAGTAAACGATGATGGAACCCTAAATTATGAGAAGCTTGAAAGTATTATTTCCAAAAAAACCAAAATTGTCTGTATTTCTCACGTTTCAAATTTTAGCGGTGTCATAAACGACGTGAAAAAACTTGCGAAAATCGCACACGAAAATAACGCATTAACTCTAATAGATGGAGCACAATCAGTTCCTCACTTGTCCATCAACATTAAAGACTTAGATGCAGATTTTCTTGCCTTTTCAGGTCATAAGATGTTGGGCCCAACCGGAATAGGCGTTCTATATGGCAAACAAGAAATTCTCAAGGATATGGAACCCTTTCAAGGCGGAGGCGAAATGATACGAGAAGTCTCCTTCAACCAAGCAACGAAACGTTGTTCAATAACATGGAACGACTTGCCATGGAAATTTGAAGCTGGAACACCTAACATCTCTGGTGGCGTTGGACTCATGGAAGCTGTGAAATATCTGAAGAAAATTGGCATGGAAAACGTAAAAACACATGAATGCCAGTTAACAGAATACGCCTTGCGACGCATGCAAGAACAGCGAAACATCGCAATCTATGGACCCAAAGATGTGTCTGCTAAATGTGGCATAATTCCGTTTAATGTTAAAGGTTTAAGTTCGCATGATGTCGCGCTGTTTCTTGACAATTATGGAATAATGATCAGAAGCGGCTACCACTGCACACAGCCACTGCATCAGATATTCAAGTTGACATCTTCAGCTAGAGCAAGCTTCTACATCTACAATACCCGAGAGGAAGTTGACCGATTCATAGAAGTCTTAAAGGAGATAGAACAAGTCTAATGGTTAATGTAGAAGATTATGTGGCGAGAATTGAAGGAACATGCGGCGAAGAAAAGGATGTAATAGTTATTTTCAAATATGATAAAAAAGATGAGGTTATCGCCAGAATTTTGAAAAAAGCAAAAACGAAAAGGTCTATTTCCACTATAATCTTCGAATTAACCTATGATGATGTTTCTTTTCGACTTTACGGAACTGGTAAGGCGATTTTTAGAAGCATAAAAGATAAGGATGAGCTTCAGAGGATTTTAAGTGATCTTTTATTGTAATCTTGTGGATTAATTTTATGTATTGAATCGTGAGAAGTAAGATTTAAATTCGTTCTTACGAATAGAACTGATGAGACTTCGGAGGAATAGTTCTGACAAACACAAAACAAAAATCAACAGAAAAACCAATCGTGCCAGAAACAGTTGGATTCGGAACCCAAGGCGGAAAAAAACAGAACAAAGAAGCAATATACGTAATAGAAGAACAAATAAAGACCGCAGTAAAAGACACGAAGCTATCTATCTCGATAACAAAAGCAACAGATATAAGTTCATCATCACGTCCAGAACTGCGGCAAAAATACCAAATAGAAAAATATGACTTACATCCAGGATATATTTTTCCAGATTCTACACGCTCGCTTATACCACGTGGCACTCCTGAGTACATAGACAAGGGATTCAATTATGTTGAAAGAATAGTTCGTGCACTATTCTATTTCAAGCAAGCTGCTCTGATCGGACCAAGCGGAACTGGAAAAACACACATAGTTTACTTGGTAGCAGAGCTCTGCGGACTACCAATGTGGGAAATAAACTGCGGTTTACAGACATCAGCTTATGACTTGTTCGGAAGATACATAGGTCTTGGAAAGGAAAATTGGATTGACGGTCAAATAGTAATGTGGTGCAGACAAGGCGGTTTACTCTATTTAGACGAAGCAAACATGATGAAACAAGACATAGCCACCAGATTAAATCCAGTTCTCGATACACGAGGCCATCTTGTTTTAACAGAAAAAGACAACGAAATAATACAAAGGCATCCCCACGGTTATCTAATAATCTCTATGAACCCGTTCTCAGCTGAATTCGTTGGGACAAAACCATTGAACGCAGCTCTAAGAAGACGAATGTCAGTATGGATAAACTTTGACTACCTAAGTATAGGCGATAAGATAGCCAGCGACGAAATAGAGTTAATCATGAAAAGAAGTGGATTAGACAAAAAAATAGCTGAAAAAATAGTCCACGTTGGTGCAGAACTCCGAAGGCAATACAAAAATGGCGACTTGCCATATGGACCTTCTCCAGGAGACTTAATTAACTGGGCGACTCTAGTTGCAGATGGATGCGGACCTATAGAAGCGGCTGTGGAAACAATAGTTGGAACTACAAGCGATGACACGGAAATACAGACTGCTGTGAAACGTGTAGTCGAATCTATATTCGAATCATAAAATATGGGTTAAACTTTGAGTCTTTTTGATTTTGCATGGTCTACAGTACATCAGATAACGAAAAAAGCAGATAGCAAACTGAAAATTCTTATTCATGACGATTTAAGGTACCCCTACCTTGGAAAAGACGCGACAGGTTTCGTTTTACATTTAATTAAACCCAAAAGGTTACAAGGCAAACATGTCTATTTTCAAGGATTAAAACTTAATCTAGAAAATCCAACCCATGGAAAAATCATTTGGTACTTGTTTAAAACATCAGTTTACCACTTAGGCATGCACTCGTCTGTATCAGATTTTTCATTGTATTCAAAATGGGCACGAGGAAAAAATCCTAACTTATCAACATTTGTAATCAGTCTTATTGAAGACTCGATAATAAACAAGCATCTAGTAAGATTATTTCATTGGATGCTTCCAGAAGTAGCTTATGCTAATGCTATTTCTTTCCTACGGATTAAAAACACCAAGGAACTCCCAAACAAACTATCACGGGTCATGGTTTCAACTCTTTTGAAGTGCAACTTAGACAAAGTTAAGGGAGATTTGAATGATGAAATGCTTACCGATGTCGAAGCAGTAGCGTCTATTTTTCGAAAAATAGGAGAACCGTCAACAGTAGATGAACGAATTGATGCTGCCACCAAGATATATGATGCTCTAGCTGTTTATGGAGAAACTTTTGAAATCCCATCACTATTATATGCAGAGAGTCATGGAACAAATGACCTCTTCTACAATGAGCATATACCTAAAGAAGAAGAAATACAACAACTTCTACCAGAAGCATTAACAGCACTTAAACCTGAAATTAATTATAAAGAACAGTGCAAAACCATGCTGCAAAGTTTGAAGGAAAGTGAGGCTCACCAAGTTTTAGCAACATGGCAAGAACGTGAGAGTTCCAAAGCAAAGATTCTAAAAAAATATATTGAAATAGGAAAGGACACCCCTTTTGAAGATTTCGAGTTTCCAACTGAAGACTATATTGAGTTTCAAAGAAGGAGAGAGGTTTTAAGCAGTCCTATAAGCCGTATATTGTATCGGTTAAGACTTCTGAAAAACGTTGGCGGCGACGATTTTAGACAAGAAAGTGGATTTGTTGATTTACAAGAGGCTATACAAGTAATTGCTAGCAAAAGTCAGCGAACAGATATCTTCGCGCGGGAAGAACTTCAGACAAGAGAAGATGCATGGTCAATACTCATAGATGCGAGCCACAGTTTAAACATGTTCGAAGGCGAAGTCCGCGGCATAGCTCTATGCTTGGCAGAAGTTGCAAAAATGCTTATTCTCGACCAAAACTCCTGGGGTATGTATGCCTTCAACAATAAATTCTACGTCATAAAAGATTTCTCCGAGAGATACGACGCACAAGTAAGGGCAAGAATAGGGGGGTTAACCCACAGCGGCTTCACCTATCTACCGGACGCAGTTTTACTTGCAGCTCAAGCGTTGACTAAGCGAATAGAAGAAGCCAGAGTTTTGGTTGTTGTTTCAGATTTCTTTCCAGCGGGATACGAAGGAGCAGAAGAAAAACTGAAAGAAAACATTAGAAAAATCGAACGCATTGGTATAGGTCTTATAGGTATTGGTGTTAACAGTAGCGCCGTTAAACAGTACATTCGAACAAACTGTGTTGTTGAAACCCCGTATGATTTAATGAAGAAGTTTACTAAAGCATTTACGGAGTACAGCACAGGCTAATTAAAGTGAGAATATTAAGTTTGTTTTGCTACTGAAAAGTCAGCGGTAAACTCGAACTTTTCCGTGGTTTCAATGCCTTTCTTCGGTTTAAAAAATATTTTTTCAGGCACTCCATCATGCATGTATGTTACGAAAAGCAGTTCTTTTCCTAAACCGTATCGTTCTAAATCGATTAAAGAGTTCTTAGCTTTCTCTAATCTGTCAATTTTATTTTTTAGTTCTTCAGTTGCCTCAAAAAGTATTTCAGCTTCGCCTAAATCATCACCAGAAACCATAACATCTTTAAACTGAACCCATTCAGAAGAAGTGCCCACTTTCTCTCCTTTCTTGCTTCCCTTTCTACCACCTGCCTTCAAAACTCTTTGCAACTCGGCATTTTTCTTCATAAAGCCTTGATTCTTAGACTCTGGATTTCTCAGAAGACTCCCCAACCATTGACTATAATCCTCAAGCAACAATCTATATTGGTTTATCTCAGTTTCTACGCTTTCTCGCATTTCTTTAAGCGAATAAAATGTTCGGATTTCAGTTAAAAATCCATCCAAACTCGACACCAGCAAGTTTTACTGATTTCCAGGGTTCACCGATTCTTTTACCGCATCCATTGTTTGTTCGTCGCTCGAGTCGGAAGCCCCTTCCTTTCCAATTATGGCTTTAGCAACGCTTTTTAGTTCCTTCTTTACCTTTCCAAAGAAATTGACTCTCGTGCTTATTTTCTTCCTATATAACATTACAACTTTAGCCAATTCAGGCATTACAGCCCAAAGAACAGCCATGACAATTTCAGGTGGATATTCAGCTAAAAATGCCGAGTTCACCTCACCTTTTTCGTGAACAACTATTAGATGCCCCTCTTCATTCAAAATTACTTTTTTAATTTTTTTTCGAAAAGGTACATTTTGTGGAGGAATGTTAAATGAAATATTAAGCTTCTTAACAATCTGCTTTAGAGACATGCAAAGTTCTTCCATCATTTTGCTCTCTTCCATTAAAAATTCGCTTAACTGTAATGTTTCCTCATTTATGCTTTTCAAGAGGTCTTGCAGTTTCTGTTCGAGCTCAGCCTTAGATTTTTCTATATCTTTTTCATCTAAAAGTTCTCCGCTATCTTCAGAAATTTGAACAGGATGAAAGAAGGAGGCTTCTTCAACAACTTCCTCTTGAGTCTCTTCTTGCTTTTGCGGTTGAGGCTTCACGCCTTCATTCGTCTTAGCATCTTTCTTCTCCATACGCTCATCTCCTAGAAATTCACCAGTAACCTGTTAGCAACTAATCAAAATCATTAAAGATAATAGAGTTAGTATGTTACAAATTGCTACACACTAGCCAACGACTAAAGGTCATAGCTAGCCTTATGAGGCTTTATAAACAAAAAGG
>Ga0315268_10008850_pt1 | contig 10480 bp, 9 predicted proteins | sample C1_top_MG_FD_204535 | JGI IMG/M metagenome (GOLD analysis project Ga0315268, IMG submission 204535) | Sediment microbial communities from Yellowstone Lake, YNP, Wyoming, USA - C1_top | ecosystem: Environmental > Aquatic > Freshwater > Lake > Sediment | place: USA: Wyoming | collected 2017-08-01 | reverse complement strand
GGAGATATCGAACGGTCCTCTCAAGAAAAAGTTTGAAAAACTGCTGGACACGCTCCGGTCTATGTCAAATGGAGCGAAGCTCTCGCAAGAGACCAAAATGAAAAGGATAAGCGAGATTGGAAAATCCGCTTTTTTCACGACCATGATGTTGTGTGTTGTCAGCATTGTGTTGGGAGCCGTAAGCGGGATGGTCGTGACCCATCATATCTCTTCGTCGATTAAGAAATTACAAACCGCCACGGTGCATATCGCCGAGGGAGATTTTCATTACGATCCGAGGATCACCACTGAAGATGAGATCGGACAGCTTGCGCAGGCGTTTCTTGCCATGGGGAAGAGGCTGGGAAAACTGGAAGAAATGTATCTTGATGCCAGCCCGCTCACTCGTCTGCCGGGCGGCATCGCGATAGAAAATATACTAAAACGACGGATCGATTCGGGGAACTCACTGGCTTTCTGTGTTCTCGATCTCGACAACTTCAAGGCGTTCAATGACCATTATGGATATGCCCACGGAAACGGCGTGATCAAAGAGACAGCAAGGATCATCGAGACTGCTACAAAGGAAAAAGGGTCAGACGAGGATTTTGTTGGCCATATTGGAGGCGATGATTTTGTGGTAATTACGACGTCTTTGCATATGAGAGAGATCTGCAACGAGATCATTCAGCAGTTCGACAAGCAGATCCCGCAGTTCTATACGGAAAACGATCGCGCACAAGGATTCATTCTCGGAAAGAACAGACAGGGCCAGGAGATGCGGTTTCCGCTTATGACCATTTCAATTGCTATTGTGACCAATGAACAACGGGCATACAGTAGCCCGCTTGAGATATCTGAAATTGCGGCTGAGTTGAAGGATTACGCAAAGACCATACCGAGCAGTGTGTATGTTATAGACAAACGACGCATTGTATAATTATCTCTTCGAACGATCGGGTGTCGAGAAAGCAGAGTGATGAGCGATGAAAAACGTACTGCCCACACTAGCATTGGTCCTGCTTTCAGGATGCACGGTTTTGATGCCGGCTACTCAAGCTGCAGATGAAGCGAACCTATTCAAGGAAGCAGAGTCCTCGTTCTCGCAGGAGCGCTATCGTGAGTCGTACGAACGCTATCATACGCTTGCGCAAACGCATCCGAATTCTCCCACAGCGGAACAAGCTGCATTCCAGGCCGCATTTGTTCTGATCTATCACAAAAACCCAGAAAAAAATTACAAGCAGGCGATCCTTGAGTTTGAGGCGTTCCAGGCTGCATATCCCCGGAGCATGCTGGCCAATGAGGCGGCGACATGGCACGAGATTCTGATAGCCTGTGATCGGTCAAAGACCGATGAATTGCAAGCAGCGCTCGACGCATTAGGCAGAAAAAGTGTGGTAACAGAAAAAGAACTGCAGCTCGCAAGATCTGAGCAGCTGGCATCTTTGACCGAACGCGACCGTCTCCGCTCAGAAAACGATGAGCTCAGCAAAAAGGTGAATGATATTCTTACCGAGAAGGAGCTGCTAGTCAAGGAAAAGTCGCTCATGCTGCACGAACGTGATGTCCTCACGAAGGACAAGGCAGCATTGGACATCAGGATTGGCGCTCTTTTAGAGGAACGGAAGCACCTTCTTGAAGCAAAGGGAAAACTGGAGAAAAGTCTTCATGATCTTAGAATGGTGGATGTTAAAATGGAGAAGAAAAGAAAGAATATGCGCAATGAAGAAAAAAAATAACCAGGGCAAGGCTTCATTCGCCTAAAACCCTGGTATCAATTATCTTTGCGTTTTCTCAGATGAAACGTAGCGCTATTCAGCATCCGCGTACACTACACTCCCGGTCGGAATACCGCAGAAAGGCAATCGCATTACAGTCCGATAACCTAGGACCTGCTTTGCCTGCTGTTTCTCAGGCTTTTTGCCTTTCTCTTCTGAGCTTCAATTCGCTTCCGCTTCTTTTTAATTGAAGGCTTTTCGTAAAAACGCCTGTTTTTTAATTCTCTGAACAGACCGTCGTTCTGCATCTTTCGCTTCAGCAGTCTGATCGCTTTTTCAATATTTCCATCAACTCTTATCTCCAAGAATTTTTATTCCTTCCTCCGCCAGAACCACCGCGGTCAAATCCACCCCGTCCGCCACTACCAGGCCGCCCTCCGCCACCACCGCCGGGTCTGCTGCCACCGCGTCCACCCCGTTCGGTCTGCGGTCGTGCTTCGCTGACATTGATCGCACGCTCCATTACGGTTGTACCGTTCAGGCTTGTGATTGCCTTGTCAGCATCCTCATCATTGGCCATTTCAACGAAACCAAATCCCTTTGAACGACCGGTTGCAGCGTCGGTAATGATCTTGACGGACTGCACCTCTCCGAAGGGAGCAAAAGCATCTTTAATTTCATCTTCTGTGATATTGTACGACAGGTTACCTACATAAAGCTTCTTCGACATGATTCCTCCAGATTTTATTAAATACCTTGTAAAACAACAGGATGGCGTTGTCGCAAGCAATCCCGAAAATACGTCCATAGTGCAATAAAAAAGACCGCAAACACATAAGCTAGTTTTTGCAGTCTGAACATGAACAAAAACTTGATATGAATCGCTAACGCCAATAATACTCTGAGTAGAGCGGCAATGTCAACCTATTTTTTACTGTTTTTTGCCCTTGCCGCGGGGTTGTTCCTCCCTCCGGCTCTTGGCGAAGATCCTTACCGGCGTTCCATGGAACCCGAAGGCTTCTCGAAGGTTGTTCTCTATGTAGCGCAGATAAGAGAAGTGAACACCCGACGGATAGTTGACGAACACGATGAAGGTGGGAGGCTTGATCCCGACCTGCGTAGCGTAGAAATATTTAACGCGCTTGGCGCGATAGAGCGGCGGTTCGTGGTGAGCAATGAGCCGTTCGAAGACCCTATTGAGCTCGGCCGTAGGGACGCGGCGGCTGGATTCCAACATCACCTTGTCAATTTCATCGAAGACCTTGGTCACCCGCTGCCGGGTCGTGGCCGAAATCGTGATTACGGACGCATAATCGGCGAACTTGAGGCGTTGCTGGATCGAGGCCATGAACCGTTTATACCCCTCCTCCTTGTCAGGCACCAGGTCCCATTTGTTCAAGACCAGGATGATCCCCTTGCCTGCCTCGTGCGCCAGGCCGACGATACGCTCGTCCTGCTCGGTAATGCCCTCCGAAGCATCGATCAATACGAGCGCAAGGTCGGCCCGTTCAATGCCCTTCATGGCGCGCATGACACTGTATTTCTCCACGCCGTGGCTGATTTTGCCGCGGCTCCTGATACCGGCTGTGTCAACGAGAATATATTTTCTGCCGTAATAGGTATAGATGCTGTCCACGGCGTCACGAGTTGTTCCCGCAATGGAACTCACGATCATCCTGTCCTCGCCGATAAGCGCGTTCACGAAGGAGGACTTGCCGACATTCGGTCTTCCGATGATCGCGATCCGCGGGACTTCCACGGCCTGCTGGTCATCAACGTGCTGGGGTGACTCAGGAAGGAGGCCGTAGAGTGCCTCCATGAGGTCGGAGAAACCGGGACCGTGCTGTGAGGAGAGCGGGTAGAGCGTGTCGATGCCCAGACTGTAGAAATCGGGAAGTAACCCCTCATGCCGCTCGCCATCCACTTTATTCACGGCATACAGCACGGGTTTGCCTGATGCCCTGAGACGATGCGCCACTTCGATGTCCGAGGGAAGCAGCCCTTGTTGGCCATCCATGAGAAAGATAATGAGGTCCGCTTCTTCCACTGCGAGAGTGGTCTGCTCGCGGATCTTCGCCAGCATGAAATCATGTGTTTCCGGCTCAAATCCGCCGGTATCCACAAGCAGGAAATGTTTCCCCATCCACTCTGCTTCTGCGTAGTTCCGGTCCCGCGTCACTCCGGGCTTGTCCTCGACAATTGCGAAGTTCCTCCCGATGATCCGGTTGAACAGCGTGGATTTGCCGACATTCGGACGGCCCACTATAGCGACGACTGGTTTTGCCATGTTATGCGGAAGGTACTTTCTCGATCCTGCCATCGAAACCACGTCATCCGAGAGCTCACACTGCGCTGCGGGCAGGTGCGGGCTCCAAGTCTGACATGCAGGGACGCACTATAGCACTTTTGCAAGCATCAGTTCAAGAAAAAACCTTGCGAAGCCCCGCTAATTGTGTTATTTATTAAATCCATATCACGTTTTTTGGAGGCGATCATGCAAAGGTATTTCGTCCTCGTTGTAGGCATCCTGCTGTTCTTTGCCGAACCTGCCCGGGCCGAGTTCTATCGCTGGGTGGACAATGACGGCAAGGAGTTCTTTACCAACGACCAGCGGCAGATACCGCCAGCCTATCAAAGCCGGGCTACGGTGGTCAAGCCTGACGAGTCGCGGGTAAGCGTGGGCAAGGAACCGGCGGTCAAGCAGGGGCCGACAACGGTGAGCAAGGAGCACAAGGACAAATACGGCAAGGGTGAAGAATACTGGCGTAAGAAGGCTGCAAACCTTCGCCTGAAGCTCCGTGACCAGCAGGAAGACTACGACCTGGTCCTGAAACAAATGGATGACCAGTCGTCGAAGAGAACGCATAGTAAAAAGAAGAAAACGCGCTCCAGCCTCGAAAAGAAGAAGCTGAAGCTCGAAAAGGACATCACGCGAACAAGAAGAATGCTCGAGGTCGACCTACCGGAAGAGGCGCGCAAGGCTGACGCATATCCCGGGTGGATCCGGGAGTAGGCTGGAGGTCCGCAGGTGGCTCGGACACGCAGGATGTCTGCGCCAGGCCGGCGAATCAGGGTTGATGGAAAGGCGCAAATCGTTTCTCCGGGTCCCGGATATGACACGAATGTCCGCACGTATTGAGTATGAAAAAAACCATCATCATTGCCAAGAGCATTCAGAGCGAGATCGATATAAGCAATACCCTGTTCTCACGCGGAGGTGTTTCGGTCATAGCTGCCGCATCATGCGAAGAGATTCTGCATTTGCACCGATCGGATAAAGCGGACCTCATCATTGCTGATCTTCGCCTTCCTGTCATGGGTGGTGTCAGGCTTGTATCCTCCATCCGCAGCGACCCCTCGTTGAAGGATGTTTCCATTGTTATGGTGTGCGACGCATCTGAACCCGCCCTGAACGAATGCCGGCAAGCCGGTGTCAATGCCGCGCTGACGAGGCCTCTTGATGCCAGCAGTCTCTTTTCCACGGTGTCCCAGATGCTTATGGTCCAGCAGCGGATGGCCGTCCGCATTCCCCTGCGTATTACGGTCCAGGGGGTGGATGCACCGTCAACACTGATCGGGATCTCCCGGGATATCAGCGCATCCGGGATGCGCCTGGAGTCCGGCAGGATCCTGCAGCCGGGCGAGCGGCTGGAGTGCTGTTTTACGCTCAACTCGCGGGTCGTAACCGTGTCCTGTGTTGTCGCGAGAGTGCATCAGTCGCTGGAGGGAGGATTCCAGTACGGCGTGAAGTTCCTGAACCTCGATGCAAAGACCTTTATTCTCATCGAACATTTTGTCAAGAGCTGCGGACCGCAGGGACTGCCCGAGTGAACGCCGCCGGGGATCCCGTACGCTACGCATGATCAGGAGGAGCGGTTTTGGAAGAACGGTACGATTTCAAGAAGGTTGAAGAGCGCTGGCAGGGCGTGTGGGAAGAGCAGAAGACCTTCACGGTGACCGAGGATGCCTCGAAACAGAAGTACTATTGCCTCGAGATGTTCCCCTATCCGTCGGGCAGGATCCACATGGGACATGTGCGTAACTATGCCATCGGCGACGTGGTCTCCCGGTATAAGCGCATGCGCGGTTTCAACGTCCTGCATCCCATGGGATGGGACTCCTTCGGACTGCCTGCGGAGAATGCAGCCATCAAGCACGGCATTCATCCCCAGAAGTGGACCCTGGAGAACATCGCGTCCATGCGGGACAAGCAGCTCAAGCGCCTCGGCCTGTCCTATAGCTGGGACCGCGAGATTGCGACCTGTCTCGAGGAGTACTATCGCTGGAACCAATGGTTCTTTGTCAAGATGTACGAGCGCGGGCTTGCGTACAAGAAACTTTCGTATGTGAACTGGTGCCCGTCGTGCAACACCGTGCTCGCGAACGAGCAGGTCGAAGCAGGCCTCTGCTGGCGATGCAGCTCGATGGTGCAGCATAAGGAGCTGGAGCAGTGGTTCTTCAAGATCACGGCCTATGCAGAGGAACTCCTGGCGAATTGCGACAAGCTTACGGGATGGCCCGAACGTGTGCTCACGATGCAGCGGAACTGGATCGGTAAATCCGTCGGCGTGGAGGTCGACTTCGTTGTCGAAGGCTCCGGCGACAAGCTGACGATCTTCACCACCCGGCCTGACACGCTCTTCGGAGTGACCTTCATGAGCATCGCCCCTGAACACCCCATGATCGAGTCGCTCATACGGGGCAAGGCACAAGCGGACAAGGTCCGCGCTTTTGTCCAGCGGGTGCTGAGCGAGGACAAGGCCAGCCGCACCGATGAAAAACAGGAAAAAGAGGGGATGTTCACCGGTGCCTATGCGGTCAATCCCTTGAACAACGACAAAGTGCCGATCTGGGTCGGCAACTTCGTCCTGATGGAATACGGCACCGGAGCGATCATGTCCGTGCCTGCCCATGACCAGCGGGATTTCGAGTTCGCGAAGAAGTACGGAATTCCCGTCCGCGTGGTCATTCAGAACAGCCAGAAGGACCTCGATGCAGACGCCATGAAACAGGCGTATACAGAAGAGGGGACCATGGTCAATTCGGGCCCCTTTGATGGAACTTCGAATGTCGCTGGCAAGGTAACGGTCGCGGACTACGTTGAACAGAAAAGGATCGGCAAACGCACCGTGAACTGGAGGCTGCGTGACTGGGGCATTTCGCGCCAGCGGTACTGGGGCACGCCGATCCCGATCGTCTATTGCGAAACGTGCGGGACGACCCCCGTTCCCGAGGACCAGCTGCCGGTCAGGCTTCCGATGGATGTGGCGTTCACGGGCAAAGGCCGTTCGCCCCTTGCGGAGTCCGTTTCGTTCCGGGAAACGACCTGCCCGAAGTGCGGTGGCAAGGCGCGGCGCGAGACGGACACGATGGACACGTTCGTGGATTCGTCGTGGTATTTTCTGCGCTACTGTTCCCCCAAGGAGGACAAGGCCCCGTTCGACAAGAAGGCGGCCGGATACTGGATGAGCGTTGACCAGTACATCGGCGGTATCGAGCATGCGGTTCTTCACCTGTTGTATGCGAGGTTCTTTACCAAGGTGATCCGGGACCTCGGGCTGTTCGACGGGGACGAACCGTTCCTGAACCTTCTTACGCAGGGCATGGTGATCAAGGACGGGGCGAAGATGAGCAAGTCCAAAGGCAATGTGGTCGACCCGGACTTCATCCTCTCGAAATACGGTGCGGACACTGCACGGCTCTTTTCGCTGTTTGCGGCGCCGCCGGAGCGCGACCTGGAATGGAGCGATCAGGGAGTGGATGGTGCATACCGCTTCTTGCACCGGGTCTGGGCCATCGTGTATAAGCATAGCGAGGCGGTCAGACTGGTGAGGCCTACAACTGCTGATTCGAAAGGCGATCCGCTCTACCGCAAGACTCACCTCACGATCAAGAAGGTCACCGAGGACATCGAACGGGAGTTCCACTTTAACACGGCGATTGCCTCTCTCATGGAGATGGTGAACGAGATGTACGACTATACGTCGGCTGGCGCTGGGCAGGACAAGCTTCCGGTGCTCCGTTCGGCGATCGATGCGCTCACCCTGCTCATCGCTCCGTTCGCGCCCCATTTCGCGGAAGAGCTGTGGGCGTCGCTCGGCGGCAAGGGCTCGATCGCGAATGCCGCGTGGCCGCAGTACGACCCGGATGCGATCGTGGCGACCGAGATCACGATCGTGGTCCAGGTGAACGGCAAGGTCAGGGCCAAACTCACGGTGCCAGCAGGAACAGCGGACAAGGATATTGAGGCAGCTGCACTCGCCGAGCCCAAAGTGAAGGAGTTCACAGCGGGCAAACAGCCGAAAAAGGTCATTGTGGTCCAGGGGAAGCTCGTGAACGTGGTAGTGTAGCTCATCAAGGGGGAGTGTTGACGTGCGGACTATAAAAAAAAGGCTCATTGTTTGGGCGGCGGTGATCTTCACCCTTTCTTCCTGTGGCTACCGGTTCACACCTTTGGGAGGGGTTGTGCCGGAGGGTGCTAAAACGATCTCCATCCCGATATTCGTGAACAACACGAATGAACCCTATGTGGATGTCGAAGTTACCAAGGCCGTGGTGCAGGAGTTCCTGAGCGATGGCAGACTGAAGATCGTCAGTTCAGAAACAGCCGACCTGCTGCTGAAGGGGACGGTGACTAAATTTGAGATCTCTCCCCTTTCGTATACCACCGATTCCTATGTGCAGCAGTATTCTGTTAACGTTGCGCTGCAAGTAAGCCTGGAAGATGTAAAGACGCACAAGATCGTGTGGCAGGAGAGCGGGCTTGGATCGGTGTTCGTCACTTCGTACGCGGTTACGATCGGAGATATTACCTCAACGAAGACCGCTAAAGAAGCGGCACTGAAAAAGGCGGCAAAGGATGTCGCTTCTACGCTGAGGAGCCGTGTGCTGGAAGGGTTTTAACCGTCTACTGGGTGAATCCTATCGTGTTTACAACGTCGCAGAGCGTCTGACCGGAACCGTATCCCCTATGATCAAATACCAGGACCTGATATCCAGTCTCAAGCAGGGGAGGATTCTCCCCCTCTACCTGTTCTTCGGAGAGGAGGAGTTCCTGATCCGGGAAGCCGTCGATCTGATCATCAGCACGGTCGTAGAGCCGGGCGCACGGGACTTCAACTTCAACACGCTGTACGGCAAGGACACTCCCGCGTCGGAACTGGTGAACCTGTGCCAGACGCTTCCCTTTATGGCCGCAAAGCGGCTGGTGATCGTGAAAGAGATCGATGCGCTCAAGGCAGCGGACCTCGAAGAACTCGTTCCGTATCTCAATGACCCTTCACCCAGCACCTGCCTGGTGATGCTTTCGCACCAGGGAAGATACGAGAAGAAGGCAATACTCTCGGCGGTGGAGGCCCACGGAGCCGTGGCCCGGTTCTATGCACTCCTGGACCGGGAAATCGTGTCCTGGATCGATGCGTGGGCACGGGCGCGCGGCCTTACCATTCAGCGCGATGCAGCGCAATTCCTGTTCCAGGCTCTGGGAAACGATTTGCAAAAGATCGGTAACGAACTGGAAAAGGTGCAGATCTTCCTGCAGGAGAAAAAGGCCATTACATTCGATGACGTGAAGACCGTGGTGGGGGACTTTCGGGAGTACACGTCTTTTGACCTTGCCGCCGCGCTCGGACAGAAGAATCGGGATAAAGCATTTCTCATCCTGTGTCGCCTGTTCCAGGAAGGGGAAGCGCCCATGGGTCTGCTCGGGTCGATCGTGTGGAACTTCCGGAGGCTTATGCAGGCAAAGGCAATGGAGGCAGCGGGGATGTCCCCGGACGAGGTCGTGAAGAAGCTCCGCGTGATATTCCACCAGGCTGCGCAGTTCAAGGAGCAGATGCGAAGCTACAGCATGGAAGAGCTTCGTGGTGTCTTTGAGGTCCTGCTGTCAACTGACAAATCGCTGAAGTCGAGCGGGTTGAGCGGGAGGCTGGTACTGGAGCGGATGATCCTGAGGCTGTGCGGAAGCAATTGAGGGAAATTCGGGGAAAAATGAAAGAAAGGAGAAGCTGAGAACTGACCTGGTCTTCTCAGCTTCCCTTGTTCTGAGTGTTGTTAAGCAGATGCAGAAGTGATCTTATGCACCTTGATCGACAAACGCGAGATCTTCCGGGATGCGGTGCTCTTGTGCAGAATCCCCTTTGATGCAGCCTTGTCGTAAGCTTTCATTGCCTTAACCATGGCTTCCTTGGCAACATCGGCGTTCTTGGCCTCGACGGCCTGCTCCACCTTTTTTGCCAGGGTCTTGAGCATGGATTTCGCGGATTTGTTGATCAGCGCCTGTTTGTCGGCCTGCCTCTGCCTCTTGATAACGGATTTGTGAATTGCCACTGCGTGCCTCCTTAGATATTAAAAACAGGTTATTCTTTTAACACAAACAGCTGTAAGGTGTCAAGAAAAAAATCCTTTTCTTGCCGGCTGTTTTCTGATAAAGTCACCACTTATCGTTCCCCACTACCTTCGTGAAGGGTCGTTCATGTCTGAAAATGCTAAGGTCGCAAAAGCCGCCGGCGTGGTAGGCGCAGCAACGCTCGCCAGCAGGGTGATGGGATATATCCGGGATATGGTCATGTCCTGGGCGTTCGGAACGGGTTTGGCGGCCGACGCGTTCTACGTGGCCTACCGGATCCCGAACCTGCTGCGCGAACTCCTGGCCGAAGGCTCCATGTCAGCCGCATTTATCCCTGTTTTCACTCAAACGCTGGCCAAGGAGTCCCGGGAGAACGCCCGGCATCTGGCCAATGCCGTCTTTGCGCGGCTGCTCGTGATCCTCGTGGTTCTTA
>Ga0315268_10008848_pt1 | contig 10480 bp, 11 predicted proteins | sample C1_top_MG_FD_204535 | JGI IMG/M metagenome (GOLD analysis project Ga0315268, IMG submission 204535) | Sediment microbial communities from Yellowstone Lake, YNP, Wyoming, USA - C1_top | ecosystem: Environmental > Aquatic > Freshwater > Lake > Sediment | place: USA: Wyoming | collected 2017-08-01 | reverse complement strand
CGAAAACAACACATGCAGGCTTCTGCACAGCCATTTCCAGCCCTTTGACAGAGCACTGCGTGCCGAACTGCTGGCACTGAACCAAGCTGGCGAAAACGAGCTCGAACGTTCTGCGCTGGCATCAAATGCGTTATCTCGCGCCTACGCAACGGCTGTGCTGGAATTGCTGCGGCAATCCGGCATAGAGGCGAAGCAAATCAAGGCCATCGGCTGCCACGGCCAGACCGTGCGCCACCGGCCCGATCTCGGCTTTACCATTCAGCTCGCCAACCCTTCCTTGTTGACTGAACTGACCGGCATCACCGTGGTAGCCGATTTCAGGAACCGCGACATTGCCGCTGGTGGCCAGGGCGCCCCGCTAGTGCCGGCATTTCATGCAGCGCTATTCCGTCACTCCGAACGGCACCGCGTCATCGTCAATATTGGCGGCATCAGCAACCTGACAAACCTGCCGCCTGGGGGCAAAGTGCTCGGCTTCGACTGCGGCCCCGGCAATCTTTTATTGGATGCCTGGGCCAGCCAGCACCTGGGGCAGGCTTACGACAAAGATGGCGCCTGGGCGGAAAGCGGCAAAGTCATTCCCAAGCTACTGCAACAATTCCTTGCAGAACCATTCTTTGCTACGTCACCGCCCAAAAGCTCTGGCCGCGACCAGTTCAACCTGCCCTGGCTGCGGCGTTTTCTGTCGCCTGGGCTGGCCCCTGCCGACATTCAGGCGACCCTCTTGCAACTGAGTGTGGAGGCGATTGCCGCCGCCATTCTGGACCATTGCAAAGGGGCCGACGAAATCTACCTGTGCGGGGGCGGCGCCCATAACGGAGCACTCGTCCGCGGACTGAAACAACGTCTGGCGGGCAGCATCATTTCTGTGACGAATGAATTGGGCGTTGATGCAGACTGGGTGGAAGCATTCGCATTTGCCTGGCTTAGCAGACAAACCCTGCACGGACAGTCCGGCAATCTGCCGGAAGTCACCGGCGCGAAGGGCGCGCGTATCCTCGGCGCAATTTATCCAGCCTAAAAAAGAAAAGGGGCTTGCGCCCCTTTCTTTCTGCCCTAACCGCGAAAGAATATTACGCGGAGAAGGAGGACCCACAGCCACAGGTGGTCTGAGCATTCGGATTCTTAATCACGAATTGCGAACCCTGCAGGCCTTCCTGATAGTCGATCTCGGCACCCACCAGATACTGGAAGCTCATCGGATCAATCAGCAGGGAAACCCCATTCTTCTCCACCGTGGTATCGTCTTCGTTAACGGTTTCGTCAAAGGTGAAACCGTACTGAAAACCGGAACAACCGCCACCAGTCACAAACACGCGCAGCTTCAAGCCAGGAGTGTTTTCCTCATCAATCAGCTGCTTCACCTTGGCCGCCGCGCTTTCGGTAAAAATCAGCGGGCTGGGCATATCGGTCACTGCGTTCATTCTGTTTCTCCTTAAAAATAATGCTGTTGATGATTATCCAATAGTTGAGTTAATTAGTCAATTACTAGAAACCGGCTGGACTTCGGCCAATTTTTCGGGGGCTCCTTCCCGATGCACCAGCTTTCCTTCCACAATCGCCCCAACATGCATTTCCAGGGTCTTGTAAAACACATCACCTGTGACACGGGATTTCAATTGTAGTTCCACATATTCCTGCGCCTGAACGGGGCCCACCACGGTGCCATTAATTACCACGTGGGACACCCGGATCACCCCTTCGACCCTGGCTTGCTCGCTCAGCACCAGCGTGCTGGGCTGATCATCCATCTCGCTGACATTCCCCTTGATGCTGCCGTCTACGCGCAAGCCCCCACTGAAGACAATATTGCCCTCTATTTTCGTATCCGAACCGATCAAGGAATCAATGCGATTTTGTGGCCTGCTTCGTTTGTTATTCCCGAAAAACATCCCATCCTCACTCTCAAAATACGTTGGCGGTTTGCATCAGTTTCGGCTGCACCGCAGCATTTTCGAATACGCGCACCTGGACATTCTTCACCGACGCATCAGGCTCAATGCGAAAAGTCCCTTCCAGGCGCTGATAAAATTTAAAATTCACCTTGAACGCTGGAGCATCCGTTTCTTTCGGGGGAGGAACTGTCATTACCATTCTTTTCCCCTTCTGCGCGTAATTAACCAGCAGTTGCACCCTACCCTGAAAGTCCCTCTCTCTTTGTCCGCCCTGCAACAGCAACAGCCGATAGCGATACTCGCCCGGAGAACCGCTATTTTCAACCCTGAAATGATAGATGCTGAGATTGCCATCATTCTTATCAGGAGACATCAGCTTGCGGAAAAAAGCCAAATCCCCCTTCAACTGCGCATTCTCATCCTGCAACGACTTGACGGTTTTGGCAAGGTCATTCTGCGTTGCCTGCTCGATCTGTAGTTTGCGTTCACTCTGTGCGCCCGCCGAATGCAGAATTGCATTTTCCCGCACCAACGTACCCGTTTTGTCCCGCAGCCGCTGCAGTTCGCCCACCGTCTCACCGCGCTCAAAGCCGGCAAACCGCATCCCGGCATCATAAAATAACCACGCCAGCGTTACCCCGCCCGCCAACAAAATCAACATGATGGGGAAACGCCAGTACCAGGCCAGGTGCCGTCTCACCGCCAAAGGGGAGGCGGCGATGCTGAAACGGCGTTTCAGCGCGCGGTGCAGCCCCCTCATGGCAGCAGAGGAATTTGCTCCAGGCCCATGGTTTCCGGTAATTCAAACAAGATATTCATGTTTTGCACGGCCTGGCCCGCCGCGCCCTTGGTCAAATTGTCGATCACCGACAGCACCACGGCGACATCGCCTCCTTGCGGTCGGTGCACCGCGATGCGGCAGAAGTTCCCGCCTCGTACCGAGCGAGTTTCGGGATGCGACCCGGCGGGAAGGACATCAACGAAATACTCATCCGCATAGCGCTTCTCATAGAGCGCTTGCAAATCCACTTCCGCCTTCAGCCGAACGTACAAAGTCGCATGTATGCCACGAATCAGCGGTATCAGGTGAGGCACGAAAGTCATCTGCACGGGCTTACCCGCAACGAGCGCGAGCCCCTGGCGGATTTCCGGCAGATGGCGATGGCCGGACACGGCGTAGGCCTTGAAATTATCCGTGGCCTCACTGAACAAGGTATGCACTTCTGCCTTGCGCCCCGCGCCGGAAACCCCGGACTTGCAATCCGCGACCAGATGATCAAGATCAGCCACACCCGCCTCGATCAGCGGAAAAAAACCAAGTTGGGCCGCGGTCGGATAGCAGCCGGGATTGGCAATCAGCCGCGCCTTTTTAATCTGCTCACGGTTTACCTCCGGCAGGCCGTAAACTGCCTCGCCGATAAGATCGGGACAGGCATGCTGCATGCCATACCATTTTTCCCACAGAGCGACGTCCTTGATGCGAAAATCCGCGGCAAGATCAATCACGCGCACCCCGGCATCAAGCAGGTCCCTCGCCTCCTGCATGGCGATGCCATTGGGAGTGGCGAAAAAAACCACATCACAGGATTTAAGCGGCGCATTGGCTGGATCGACAAACTTCAGCCCTACCCTGCCGCGCAGGTTGGGAAACATGTCGCTGACCGGCATACCCGCTTCCTTGCGCGAGGTGATGGCCATCAATTCGACTCCCGGATGCTGCGCCAATAAACGCAACAGCTCCACCCCGGTATAGCCCGTACCGCCGACGATTCCGACTTTAATCATTTTCAACCCATTTCCTGAAATCGAACTTTTGATGATCCTAGAAACCGCAGTTGAACGGGATGGAGTGTGCGATTTTTGGGGTGCAGGGCAAGGCGCAACGACGCGGAATGGTCGTTCCATTCCAAGGAGTTGCAACGCCGCCATGCGCCGCAAAAATCGTGCAATCCACCCCGTAGCGGCCTCACCCAGCGGGTTAAGCCGTCCCCGTCATGGAGGCCGCTAAAGCGGCTCTCCTCGGCGAGAAAACGGGTGAACCCATAATTTATGAAGAAATTTATTACAATCATTGCATTAAGCATCTAGTGGAGCGGTCAACTGCGGTTTCTAGGATGATAATAACACTGTCTGTTTTAGGCAACAAAAAAGCCGCCCTAAGGCGGCTTTTTTGCAGATGCCGAAGCGATTAACGCTTGGAGAATTGCTTGGCGCGACGCGCCTTGCGCAAGCCGACTTTTTTCCGTTCAACTTCGCGTGCATCGCGCGTAACCAGACCAGCATTGCTCAGTGCGCTTTTCAGTGCAGCATCATAATCAATCAGCGCACGAGTTATACCATGCCGCACTGCACCTGCCTGGCCGGATTCGCCGCCGCCATGCACGTTGACCATAATATCGAACGTAGCTTGATGGCTGGTCAATTCCAGCGGCTGGCGAACGACCATACGGCCGGTTTCGCGTGAGAAATAGATATCCACTGGCTTGTCGTTGACGACGATATCGCCCTTGCCTGGCTTCAGGAACACCCGCGCTACAGAGCTCTTGCGACGGCCCGTGCCGTAGTAGTAATTGCCGTTCATGCTGATTCCTTAAATTTCCAGTACTTTGGGTTGCTGCGCGCTATGCATGTGCTGAGCGCCCTTGTAAACTTTCAGCTTGCGGAACATGGCGTAGCCCAAGGGGCCTTTCGGCAGCATGCCCTTGACAGCTTTTTCCAGCGGACGGCCCGGGAAACGGGCATGCATCTTGGCGAAGGTGGTGGTGTAGAGACCGCCAGGGAAGCCGGTATGGCGATGATACACCTTGCCTTCGGCCTTGTTGCCGGTAACGCGCAGCTTGTCGACGTTGATCACCACGATGTAATCACCGGTATCAACGTGCGGCGTATACTCGGGCTTGTGCTTGCCGCGCAGACGGGATGCGATCTCGCTTGCGAGACGACCTAACACTTTATCCGTGGCATCCACCACGAACCAGTCACGTTTTACTTCATGCGATTTTGCAGAAAAGGTTTTCATGCAGAAATTCCGGTTGCTGTATCAGAGAAAGACGCGCATTTTATGTCAAGACTATCCCCACTGTCAATCGTAAAATCGCCTCGCAATGCTATAATCCTAAATCCGGCAGTTGACCGCTCGTTTGATGAATTAACTTCATGCCGCTAAAAAACTTTTTAATATTTTCACCTTTCACCTGTTTGGTGACACCGCTACGGGCTGTATTGCACGCCCATCGCGGCGCATGGCTGCGTTTCTTCTCCTCGGAATGGAACGACCATTCCTCGTCGTCGCGCCTTGCCCTGCACCACGATGAACGCACACTACAACCCGTCCAACTGCCGGATTTAGGATAATTTGTCTCGTTCAAATACACATTCAAGAAAGGCGATCTGATGCGGACACGAATTAAATGGGTGGAAGACGCCAGCTTCCTCGGCATCACCGATAGCAATCATGCCGTACTGATGGACGGCCCCCTTGATGCCGGAGGCCGCAACCTTGGACCACGCCCGATGGAAATGCTGCTACTCGGCGCCGGCGGCTGCACCGCTTTTGACGTCGTGGCCATCCTGAAAAAGAGCCGCCAGCCCGTCAGCGGTTGCGAGGTCTCCATCGAGGCGGAACGCGCCGACAAGGAACCCAAGGTATTCACCAAAATGCACTTCCATTTCATCGTGCGCGGCAAGGGTGTCAAGCCGGAACAGGTGGAGAAGGCGATCAAGCTGTCGGCGGAAAAATACTGCTCGGCTTCGATCATGCTCGGCAAGACCGCCGAGATCACGCACGATTTCGAGATTTTGGAAGAGTAAAAACCTTTCACCGCAGAGGACGCGGAGGACGCTGAGGAAAAGCAAATCCTAATAATTTGAATTATTGCCGGGCATGGGAGGCCGCATAGAGGCCCATTTACCAGCTATTCAATTGATCATGTAATTGGGTTTCCTCCGCGTCCTCTGCGGTTAAGAAAATCTAAACCCGGAACGCAACCCCGGTCATCACCCTAGCGGACAGCTTCATCGCCATCCTGACCGGCGCGGGCAGTTCCGCCCCGCCATGCTCCAGCGCCGTAGTGGCGTGCCTGGCTTCATCCTCTTTCATCTGCTCGACGATGGCACGGCTTTTTTGATCCTGGGCGGGCAGACGCTGCAAGTGGCCATCCAGATGATGCATCACCTGGCGCTCGGTTTCGGCCAGAAAGCCCAGACTCCATTTATCCCCCAGCGCGCCGGCCAGCACGCCAAGCGCCAGCGACCCGGCATACCAGGCGGGGTTGAGCAGGCTTTTCCGACCATCCAGCTCGCTGATACGGCTTTCGCACCAGTTCAGGTGCTCGGTTTCCTCGTCGGACGCCTCTTTCAGCGCATGGCGGATTTCCGGCTGGCGCGCCGTCAGCGCCTGCCCTTGGTACAGAGCCTGCGCACAGACTTCGCCGCTGTGGTTCACGCGCATCAGCGCCGCCGCCAGGCGCTTTTCCTCAGCGCCCATCTCCGCCTCGGCGAGGTTCCTGCCCGGCAGCGGGCGAGTTGTTCGCGCCGGCGCGAGCAGCGTGCGCAAACCCTTGTCGAATTCCACGATCCATTCATCTAATTTTGTCATCATCAAATCCCATTTGGCGCGCGATCAATGTTACCGGATGCAGCGCTTCAATTACCACGCCCGACTCGCGCAGACCCGAGACCAAGTGAATAGCGCAGCCGATATTGGCGGTGGCGAGATATTTTGCCCCACTCGCCCTGACTGCCACCATTTTATCAGCAAGCAGGGCTCCCGCCATATCCGGCTGGGTGAGAAAATAGGTTCCCGCCGCGCCGCAGCACTGACCGTTTCCCGCCAGGGGCTCGACGGTTGCGCCGGGGATGCGGCGCAGCAGAGCATAAGGTGCGTCCTGGCAATGCAGGACATTGCGCATCAGACAGGGTTCGTGCACCGCCACCTTTTCCGGCAGCGGTGCGATTCTCGCCGCTTCCCAGCCTTGAGCGGCGGAGAGGAATTCGCTGATGTCCTTCACCTTGTCGGCAAAATCCGGGGGATAAGCCTTCAGCGCCGCACCGCAACCCGCCGAGGTCGAGATCACGGCGTCCAGTTCCGCGCCGGAAAAAGCGTCGAGATTCTGGCGCTCGAAGCAGCGCGCCTTTTCCGGCTCGCCCAGCCCGGTGTGCAGCGCACCGCAGCACCCCTGCCGGGGCGTCACATGCACCGAGTAGCCGAGCCGGTTGAGGACGAAGATCGAGGCCATCAGGGTTACGCTGTCCGCCGCGCGGGCCACGCAGCCGAGAAACAGACCCACCTCGCCGCGCACCAGGCCTTCTGCCGGATAGACAGTACGCCAGGCCGGCTGGGGCTTGAGCTGCGGCAGCTGCGCCGCCGCGTGCACCAAGGTGGATTGTTTCGCCCATTTCGACTTGCGCGCCAACGCCTGCAACCCGGACACCTGCCAGATCCGCACGGCTCCGCCCGCCAGGCGCAGCATCGCCGGTTTGGTGATTACGCCATCCACCAGACCACCGCGCACCAGCCGCTGCCACAGGCTGCGCTTGCGCGACTTCTCGACCTCGCCGCGCACCCCGGCGATCAAGCGGCCATAGGCCACATTGTTCGGACACACATTCTCGCAGGCCCGGCAGGCGAGACACAAATCGATATGACGGAGAAATCGCTCGTTCAGCGGGATACGCCGCGCAAGCCAGCCCTGCATCAGCGCAATGCGCCCGCGCGGCGAATCCGCCTCGCTCAAGGTCTTGCGATAGGTCGGGCAATGCGGCAGGCACAGGCCGCAAGCGACGCAGCGTGCGGCTTCGTCGGCAATGGATGCGGCAATCGTGGTTTGAAATGTCGTTTGGCTTGTGGCAATCATTGGCGGGCATTGCCCACTGGTTATGCTACCGGAACCAGCTTGGCCGGATAGTCTGAAACGCCCGATCCGCGCTGACCAGCGCGCATATCTTCCGCACTGGCTTGGGCAATCGGGAAACGGTCAAAGGGATCGTTTTTATTAGCCAAGTCTATGTCCATGATCACACCCCGTCAAGAATGAACGTCCCGCCTGGAAGCCTGTTGAGCCTGAAGGAAATCGGCCGCAGCTTTTTCGTCCCGATCCATTTGCAGCATAAAAATTACTTGTTAACAAAAATCAACGCCCTGTATACCATAACCGGCCTGACTTTCACTTTAGCGAGATACCATGACGACTGTAACCGACCGCTTCAACAATGCGATTGCCCGTATCGACGCCGCCAACGCGGAAGACCCCAACAAGGAAGTGTTCGAGGGAAAAGAATACGCCAAGGAAATGCTGTATGCGCAGCGCATGACAGCCTGGATGGACAAGTACGACCCTAACGCTTCCGAAGCGCTGAAGCTTGCCGCACACGCCCAGCATATCCGCCGCTGGGCCATTCCGCGCAGCGAATATCCGATGGACCGCAAGGGCTACGACCAGTGGCGCATCACCCTGGCGAAATTCCACGGCGACACCACTGCCGCAATCATGCGCGAAGTCGGCTACGACGATGCGACCATCGAACGGGTCAGTACCTTGCTGCTGAAGGATCGCATCAAGTTGATCCCGGATGAGGGGCAGGTGCTGGAAGACGTGATCTGCCTGGTTTTCCTGCAGTATTATTTCGTTCCCTTCGCCCCGCACTACAGCGAGCCGAAGCTGATCGGCATCGTGCGCAAGACCTGGAGAAAGATGTCTGAACGCGGACACGAAGAAGCGCTGAAGCTCGCGCCGCTCTGGCCTGCAGACTTGCTCGAGACGGTAAAAAAGGCGCTGGCTCCGGCCTGACAGACCGCCCCTTCCGGATTTATTATTCGGAGACAGCGTCCTCTGCCGTCGTTTTTTCCACCATCATGGAATAAAGACGGCGGCTATCGGCACGCAGCACGCTGAATTTGAGGCCGTCGAAAGTCACTTGCTGGCCGCGTTTGGGCATATGCCCGAATTTGCTGACCACCAAACCACCGACGGTATCGTAATCCTCGTCGCTGAATTCCGTGCCCATCGCTTCGTTGAAATCGGCAATCTCCGCCTGCGCCTTGACGCGAAAGCGGCCGTCCGGCACGCGGATGATGTTGTCTTCCTGCTCGTCGTAATCGTATTCATCCTCGATCTCGCCGACGATTTGCTCCAGCACATCCTCGATGGTCACAATGCCGGCCACACCGCCGTATTCGTCCACCACGATGGCGATGTGGTTGCGGTTACTGCGGAATTCCTTGAGCAGCACGTTAAGCCGCTTCGCTTCCGGGATGAATACCGCGGGACGCAGCATCTCGCGCACGTTGAATTCCTCGCCGGCATAGTAGCGCAACAGGTCTTTCGCCAGCAGAATGCCGATGACGTTGTCCTTGTCCTTGTCAATCACGGGAAAACGCGAGTGGGCGGTCTCGATCACGAAGGGGATGAATTTTTCCGGCGGGTCGCCGATGTCCACCACATCCATCTGGGCGCGGGGGATCATGACGTCGCGCACCTGCATTTCGGAAACCTGGAACACGCCCTCGATCATGGCAAGCGCATCCGCATCCAGCAGGTTGCGCTCGTAAGCGGAATGCAGCAGGCCTATCAGCTGTTCGCGGTCTTCCGGCTCGCGCAGCAAGAGCATACCCAGGCGTTCAAGCCAACTCGGTTTCGCAGGTTCGTCATTCATGATTCTGGTAAAGGGTAATGGGAATTGGGTGATGGGTAGTCGATCATCCTAGAAACCGCAGTTGAACGGGGTGGAGTGTGCGATTTTTGGGGTGCCCTAAAGGACTCCGACTTTCTACGAGCTGAAGCTCGTGAAAGATCGTATGCAGGGCAAGGCGCCAACCCTCTCCCAAACCCTCTCCCAGAGGGAGAGGGATCGATCGCCCTCTCCCCCTCCGGGGGAGAGTTGGAGAGAGGGCTGACGCGGAATGGTCGTTCCATTCCAAGGAGTTGCACCCGTAAAGGGCATCTCCGCCGGGAGCGGCAGCAAAGCTGCTCGCACCGGCGAGACAACGCCGCCATGCGCCGCAAAAATCGTGCAATCCACCCCGTAGCGGCCTCACCAAACGGGGGAACCCATAATTTTATGAAGAAATTTATTATCATCATTGCATTAAGCATCTAGTGGAGCGGTCAACTGCGGTTTCTAGGATCATACCCATCACCCATTGCTCATCACGCATCACACCGGTACGGGTCAGCATAGCCCAGTTTTGTGACAACTTGAGTTTCCAGCGCTTCCATTATCCGCGCCTCCTCGTCGGCTTCGTGGTCGTAGCCCTGCAGGTGCAGCACGCCGTGTACGGTCAGGTGTGCATAATGCGCTTCGACGCTCTTTCCCTGCTGCGCAGCCTCGTGGGCGACCACGGGCGCGCAGAGCACGATATCGCCAGTCAGCGGCAAGCTCCCGCCGGGAAAATCGTCATCGTACACAAATGTTAGCACATTGGTTGCGTAGTCCTTGCCGCGGTAGTCGCGGTTGAGCTTCCGCCCCTCCTCTTCACCGACAAGGCGCAGCGTGATCTCCGCATCCTTGCGCAGCGCCGCCGCCACCCATCTGCGGAACCTGGCACGAGTCGGCGCCTCATCGGGTTTCACGGCATACTGCACTGA
>Ga0315268_10008847_pt1 | contig 10481 bp, 17 predicted proteins | sample C1_top_MG_FD_204535 | JGI IMG/M metagenome (GOLD analysis project Ga0315268, IMG submission 204535) | Sediment microbial communities from Yellowstone Lake, YNP, Wyoming, USA - C1_top | ecosystem: Environmental > Aquatic > Freshwater > Lake > Sediment | place: USA: Wyoming | collected 2017-08-01 | reverse complement strand
AAAAAGGTGAGAAAAAAAAAGATAATAAATAGCCTAACTTAAAATCTCTAGGCCGTTTTTATTTAACTTCTTGTAATATTTCAAGTTTTGTTAGAAGTGTCCCTAATTTAATCCCAATCCCGAAAAGGTTGGGATTATTGTTTTGCGGGGCTCCTGCGTAGGCGGGTTTTTTAATGGTTGTCCGGGGAGGGGCCTTAAGGTATAATATATTCGTCAAAAAAGGGGGATACTATGAAGAATATGAGTTCAGGCGAAAGGGTTGTTCGGATGCTGATCGGGGGAGTGATTATATGCTGGGGTTTATTGGCTAAGAACTGGTGGGGTGCGATCGGGATCCTGCTTTTATTGACCGGCGTTATCGGCTGGTGCGGGCTATACCAGGTTATGGGTAAATGTTGTCCGTTCTCTAAGAAGGAAGAAGGCAAAAAAGACGATAATTCCAAGTCCTGCGGCTGCGTCGGAGGAAAATAAGCAGGTTAAATAGGGACAGCGAAGAAAGGAGTAGGATGAAAAAACATTTTTTGAAAATCTGGCTTATTTTATTCCCCCTAATGTTTATTTTCATTGTGAACGCATTCTCCGCCTATGATGAATGCAACGTAACTCCAAGCTGTGAGACTTATCAAGAATGTATGGCCGCTAAGTTAAGGTGTGTGGCAGCCTGTAAAGAGAAAGAAGCTGCGGAAATATCCGCTAAATCATCGGAAAAATTAATCGAAGTACAAGAGAAGACAATCGAAACGCTTAAAGAAGTTTTTACTATAGCTCAGCGGACTGCGGAGTTGCTGGAGAAATTAACTCAGAAGGTGAATGAAAATAAAGAGTAGCAAAAAAGACAGTGGTTATAATTTCCGGAAATCCCAAGCTCGAAAAGGGCTTGGGATTTTTAGTTAAAGGGGGTATAATAATACGAAAGTTTTGAAAAATTTCTCCCCCTCGGCGTATTTCGCCTTGGGGTCAAATTCCTGCCTGCCGGCAGGCAGGTTTCTTCTATAAAAATGTTTGGAAAAATTTGAGGGAGGACGAATGTTCAGGGAAAAGATTAAGGTGTTGGATTGTACCATTCGGGATGGGGGATTAATTAATAATCATGATTTTGATCTTCGGTTTGTGCGCGAGGTTTATAAGGCGCTTTCCGCGGCCGGCGTAGATTATATGGAAATAGGTTATAAAAACTCCAAAAAGTTATTTTCGGAAAAAGATTATGGCAAATGGAAGTTTTGCGATGACGAAGATATAAAGAAGGTTATTGACGGGATCGAATCAAAAACAAAACTATCTGTTATGGTGGATGTGGATAGGGTGGATATTGAGGATATTCTACCCCGTAAAGACAGCCCGGTCGCTATGATCAGAGTGGCTTCATACGTCAAGGATATTGATAAAGCGATATTCCTGATCAACCACTTTGCGGATAAAGGTTATGAGACCACGGTAAATATCATGGCAATATCGCGCGCCTTGGATAACGAATTGAACGAAGCTCTCCATCAATTGGCAGAAGAGAGCAAAGCGAATGTGATATATATAGTGGATAGTTTTGGAGCTTTGTATCAGGAGACCACGGAGTTTCTCATCAAGAAAGCCAAAAGCATCATCAAAACAAAAGAAATAGGGATCCATGCGCATAATAACCAGCAGCTTGCTTTCAGCAATACGATTGAGGCGATTATTCATGATGCGAATTTTGTTGACGCTACTGTTTATGGATTGGGCAGAGCCGCGGGAAATTGCCCGTTGGAGCTAGTCTTGGGATTTCTCAAGAATCCCAAGTTCGATATCCGGCCGGTCCTGGATTTGATCTCTAAAGAGTTTATTCCGTTGCGTGAAAAAATCGAATGGGGTTATATTATTCCTTATGCCATCACCGGCATCCTGGATGAGCATCCCCGCGCGGCAATGGCTTTACGGAACAGCGATAAAAAAGAAAATTACCGTGAATTTTATGATAGTTTAGTAGGAGAAGACGAGGAATAGGAAATGGATGTAGCGCGGTTTAAAAAGAAGCCTTTACTGGGAATTGTCCGCGGTGTAGAGATGGCTCAGATCGAGCCTTTGATCGAAGCGGTCATATCCAGCGGCCTTGAAACGCTGGAAATAACAATGAATACTAAAGGCGCGGCAGGGATTATCCTCAGGGCAAAGAAGGCCGCCCAAAAAAGCCTAGTTCTGGGAGCAGGCACAGTGTTGGACCTGGATAGTTTAAAACAGTCTTTGGATTCCGGGGCGACTTTCATTGTTATGCCTGTTTTTATCAAGGATATCGTCAGGTATTGCGTAAAAAATAAAATACCGGTTTTTCCCGGGGCATTATCGCCGCAGGAAATTTATCATTGTTGGAGGGAAGGCGCGGCTATGGTGAAAGTTTTTCCTGCTAAATTCTTCGGGCCGGGGTATTTGAGGGAGATCAAAGGCCCGTTTGATGATGTTGAACTTCTAGCCTGCTCAGGCGTGACGCCGGTTAATTTACGTGAATATTTTTCCTGCGGCGCCAGCGCTGTCGCTTTCGGCGCCAGCGTATTCAAGAAAGAGTGGATGCGAGATAAAAATTATTCCAGTATTACCCGCGCCATAAAAGCCTACCTTAAACAGCTCCCCTAAAATACGAGTCGTTTTACATAGAGATCAAGCCCGGGTTTGGGTTTATTATTTGGACTTTGACAAGCGCTAGCGAGAGAGGTAAAATATCATAGTAGACAAGGGGGGCTATGAATAAAAATATCCTGAGCTTAAGTATTATTATCCTGCTTTGTTTTGCGGTTAAAGCGCCTGGATATATTCGGGAAAAAAGCCAGAACAAGGAATACCGGCATTCCACAGTAACTGGGCATGTGCTGGGATTTACTAAGACTGAGCTGATAGTTTCGAGTAAGTTCGGCTATTCTGCCAACGCTATCTTTCGTTTTATTTTAAACGATAACACTAAATTTATCGGCATTCCTCAGAAAGGCAGCATTGTGCAAGTCATTTATATTCGGCACAAGAAGGCCAGGCACAAGTTAAATGTTATTGCTTTAACTGTTGAGGTGATCGGGATATCCAGTAATCCGAATCAGAAACGCCAGTATTACCAATAATGTTCGAACATTACCGCCAGCCATTACTTCCCAAAGACAAGTTTTTTATGCGCATGACTCGCAGCGTGGTGGTTGCGTTTTTACTGCTTTGCGCGACGATCATGCTGGGAATGATAGCTTTTCACTTCACTGAAAAATACTCTTGGCTGGATTCCTTCCTAAATTCCGTGATGATTATGACCGGGGTGGGCACGGTGGGAGTTATTAATACTTCCGTAGGTAAGATAGTAACCGGCATCTATTCTTTAATCAGCACTCTAATCTTCTTCACCATTTTAGCGATTATTTTTACGCCGCTATTACATAGGTTATTGCATAAGTTCCATTTAGATGTGGACAAGTGAAGGAGACGCTTTCCACGGTAATTAGACTAATGAAAAAGAAAATTCTTATATTTGTTCTGGTTTTTATATTCCTGGTTTCAGGCGGGTATGCTTATTATATATTCCTGACGCCCGGCGGCGCTGAGTTCGTCAGCCGGATTTATCTGCCCCGTTTCGGCCTGGAGAGGGATCTGTTGCATAATAAGATAACCGGGAACTTTTTACAGGGGTTGTCTGTTAAAAATCTGAAAATCGCTAATTTCAAAGGGCTGCTCCAAAAGAATATTCTTAGGATACAGGAGATAAGGCTGGTCTTAAGGCCATTTTCCATAAACGATGCCAGGTGTTCGATACATAACGGGAGAATTGAGCTTTCTACGAGAGAGACGATTCAATTTTACGGCTCGTATGATCGAGAGAAACTGGATTTTAATATATACTCAAACTCGCTTTCTTTAAGGACTCTGGCGCAGGTTTTTCCCAAGATAAGACAGCTTCAGCTTGCCGGAGGCAAGATAGAGAACCTGGAAGTATTCGTAAATGGGTCTTTTCCTGAGTTGCAATTGAAAGGTAGTTGTAACTTAAAGGATGTAAAGATCAGGAATCTTGTTTTAGAAAATGCTCCGTGTTCTTATTCTCTTAGGCCGAAAATAATGAGGGACAAAACTGAACTGCGGGGGGAGGTCAATGTTTCAGGAGGTAGCTTGAGAAGTAGAAGTACAACGGTTAAGATCGAAGAAAGCAAGGCCATTTTTGCCGGCGATCCTCAGATGCCGATATTTAATATCAATGGTTCCGCATTAATTGGCGAGACGAATATTCATATTCTGTTAAAAGGGAATCCTTCTAAACCGGAATTGATCCTGAGTTCTGTCCCGGCGCTTCCCCAGGAAAGATTACTGGTGATGCTTTTTACTGGAAAGACCTGGGAGTCTATGGATAAGGCGGCCTCAGAGCGCCGCCTGACTGTTGATATGGTCAATGATTTCGTGGACTATTTTTTTCTCGGAGGTTCCGGCCAGAAATTGGGGCAAAAGTTGGGTATTGAGTCAATATCGCTTGAGTTTGAGCCTAACGAAAAAGGCGTGGAAGTGAAGAAATCGCTTATCGGCAGCACCAGCGCGATATACGGAGTAAAACAGACGCAAAAGCCGCTGGAAAATCCGCTGACTACGCAAAAGGTTGGCATGGAATACAAAGTGACTGATAATTTCTCAATAGAGGGAATAAGGGAAATAGAACAGCCCACGGACAAAGGCCTGATTCCTAAAATACCGAAAGATGAGATACGATTGAAATATAAGAATAATTTCTAATTGATGTTCACAAAAGCAATACATTTTTTAAGGGAAGGGTATAATGACCGGCACGGAGGCATTGAAGATTGCTTTGGCCAAGGAAGAAGGTTCGATAAAATTGTATAATAAGCTGGCGCTGGAACATAAAGAGATCAGCGATCTGCTTCTTTCTTTGCTTAACGAGGAAGAAAAACACAAAAAAATGATAGAGAAAAAGATTTTTGAATTAACAAGGCAATAATTCTGTTTAGAACATTTAGTAGAATTCTGATAAAGTATAAGATAGATGAAATGCGCTTGCCGGGTTTAAAGGAGGAAATTTATGAAAGTTATCATAGCTGCTGTCTGCGACCATAGCTGGGTGGAAAACGGATGTTTATCAGTATTCAGGGCTTTTGACCGCATAAATGCGGCTAGTTTTCCTTTAACTTTGTCCAGAATAAGCGTGGCTTTAAGGCTTTTAATCGGAAGATCAGATTATGGGGCTCATAATCTGATGATTGTTCTGGCGGATTCCGGCGGTAAGAGATTGATGAATAGCGAGATTAAAATTAATTTTCAGCCACCGCGAAACTCGATCCCGGAGACGGCTTTCCCTTTTGCGCTTAACGGGCAAAATATAATTTTCCCTAAACCCGGAGATTATTCTGTGGATATATTGATCGACGGAAAGATCGAAGCCAATGTTCCTCTTTATGTAAGAGAGAATAATCTCGGGCAAGATGTAGATATCCCGGATCGGATTTAAAATAAGATGCGCATGAAAGGTGTATGCTAATGGCAAAAATAAAGTTAGACCTGCACGATATTTTCAGCAATCAGAGGGCCATTGAGGCGGAACTTACCCGGGTTATCGAAGAGGCCGCGCGCAAGAAAATAGAACTGGTAGAGATCATTCCCGGTAAAGGAAGCGGGCAATTGAAGAAGCACGTTTTACGTTTCCTGGCTCAGCCGGATATCAAAAGGCTTTATCATCGGATAGAAAAAGACGACAAGAACTTTGGCAGGATTTTTGTGCATTTTAGGTATTAAAAGGAGGAGAATGATGATCAGTATTAATGAATTTGAGAATGATTTTGCCCAGGCTTTTCCGGATTTATGCGAAGTTTTTAAACGCGCTCCTTTATGCGTACACGAGGGGGTGGCCAGGGTTACCTTACACGGGCTGCGTGGTGCGCCAGGAGAGATTAAAGATAACTCTGAGCTTGATTTGCGCCTCTTAGTGGATAGCGAACAGTACCCTGATGTCCGGCAGGAGGAGGAGTTGTTAAAGGATATGATTTATACCACTTTGGCTAGTTGGAGGGAAAGAAATAAACTCGACCTGACCGTGGTTTTCGATACCAGAAAATGCCAGTTGAAGTGTTTTAGCGAGCGGATCTATACTCCGACGGTATGCACCGGCGGCGGGTTTGATTGTTTCGGGATGTATAAGATCCCGGAAGGAATTCCGGGGTTTGTTTTGAATTCCGGGGTAAACATCAGGTATATCTATCCCTGTATTACAGTTTGGAAAAATCCCCGGACCCGCAGATAATAACGCTAATGAAGGCCTTAAGAAAAATATTCTTGGCAGTTATTTTATTCGGCGTTTTGTTATTGCCGGTTTATCATCTTTTAGCTTATGACGATGACTCGGATAGAAGCGTTTCTCAGGTTAAACCATTATCTTCGGAGGAGCAGTCGCGGATGAAGGAGATTTTTGGCTCTACCCCGGTTTCCAAAGAACAAAAATGCAGCGCGGATTATAATTGTTGTTCTACTAGATACTTTGATCAGGATTCTAAATTTATCGGCAGCAGCGAGGGGTGCATGAACAGCGATCCCGAAGAGCCATTTAAATACGCGCCCAGTATGGAATTTTTTGACCAAGACGGTAATCCCATCGGTGGAGAGATCCCGCCTGAGAAAGAATAACCAGTTATGAAATTTCAGCAGTTGTCAGCCATAAGAAAAGAACTTTTGGATTGCAGTTCAAAGGAAAAAGCAAGGGTTTCCCGGCGTTTTTTTAAGACTGGCCCCGGGGAATACGCTGAAGGCGATAAATTTATCGGGGTTCAGGTCCCGGATGTGCGAATAATCGCCGGGAAATACGCGAATTTGCCTGAAAAAGTAACCCTTGATTTGCTGCATTCGCCGATCCATGAAGAACGGCTGCTGGCTTTATTGATCTTGATAGCTCAGTTTGGTAAAGCCGGCGATCTGGAAAGAAATAAGATTTACCGGCTCTACCTGAAAAACACTACGTGGATTAATAACTGGGATCTGGTGGATTTAAGCGCGTCTCAAATTGTCGGAGTTTTCTTAAGGGAGAAAGATAAAAAACCGCTTTATAAGCTTGCTAAGTCTCGAATTATTTGGGAGCGGCGGATCGCCATAGTTTCTACGTTTGCTCTCATTAAAAATCGGGAATTTAAAGAGGTGTTAAAGATTTCCGAGATGCTGCTTGGGGATCGAGAAGATTTGATCCATAAAGCTGTGGGTTGGATGTTGCGCGAAGCGGGAAAGCGCGACCAGAGAACGGAAGAACAATTTCTAAAAAAACACGCTAAACAAATGCCCAGGACTATGCTGCGGTATGCTATTGAAAAATTCCCCGAGAAAAAGCGGCATTATTATTTGTTTATTCCTCGGGATTGAAGGCTGAGAAAATAGGCTAGAAATATCCTTGTATATGGCAAATCCATGTGTTAGAATTATAATATAACCGGGAGGCAAGTATGTGTAAAACCTGTGCCGCGCATAAAAAGAAGAAAATAGTTAAGAAGAAAAAGAAATAAGTTAAATTATTGATGATTGTTAAGAAAAAATGGGACGCTTCTATTTTTTAGAAAGTCGGGGACTGTCCCCGACTTTCTGGCTAAAAAACAGAAACGTCCCCTTTTTTTCCTTTTTTAAGTTGATTAATAGCTGATTTAGCACTAGAATATAATTCTTACTATGGAAAAAGTTCAGGAAATCCCGGGAGAAATTTATGAGTTTTGAATATTTACGTCAAATTCCCAGTACTGATGAGATCTTAAAACAAATGCCTATGTCTGAATTTCTGAAAAAAATAAAAAAAGACAGGGATAGGCAAATCATCGATGTTTTTAAGGGTAAAAGCGATAAGTTCATTTTGATCATCGGTCCGTGTTCTGCGGATGATGAGGACGCGGTGTGCGAGTATGTCGCTCGTCTGGCTAAGTTACAGGTCGAAGTCAAAGATAAATTAGTTTTAATTCCCAGAGTTTACACCAACAAACCTCGGACCACGGGAGAAGGTTATAAGGGAATGATGCATCAGCCTAACCCCAAAGAAAAGCCTAATATCGTGGAAGGGTTGAAAGCTTTGCGCCGGATGCACCTTAGGCTTTTAAAAGAATCCGGCTTGACCTGCGCGGATGAAATGCTTTATCCGAGCAATTACCCGTATCTCGAGGATATTTTAAGTTATGTCGCTGTGGGCGCCCGCTCCGTAGAGAACCAGCAGCACCGCTTGACCGTCAGCGGTTTGGATATTCCCGTAGGCATGAAAAATCCCACCGGCGGGGATTTAACCGTGATGCTGAATTCTGTCCGGGCCGGCCAAGGATCGCATGTTTTTATTTACCGCGGATGGGAAGTCAAGACCTCAGGGAATCCACTAGTTCATTGTATTTTAAGAGGAGCGATGAACCAGCACGGCCAGTCCATAGCTAATTACCATTATGAAGACATGATCCGTCTATCAGAAATGTACCAAAAACGGCTTTTAGCTAATCCTGCGATAATTGTGGATACTAATCATGATAACTCCGGTAAAAAATTCGATGAGCAACCGCGGATCGCCAAAGAAGTGATGCATAGCCTTAAGAGTTCCCGGACTTTAAAAAGCATGGTTAAAGGGCTGATGATCGAAAGTTACCTGGCTGAAGGCTCTCAGGATATTTCCGGAAAAATTTCCGGAAAATCAATTACTGACCCTTGCCTGGGTTGGGAAGATTCTCGGAAACTAGTTTTACGCTTGGCGGAATACGTTTAGGCTAACCGTAAAGCGATTACAAAAGGGGAGGCAATGGGAAGGGTATGAAACGGATCAGTTGGAAAGTCTGGTTAAGCTTTGGCCTTATCAGCCTGTCCACAGCCCTTTATTTTCTTCACTATTACATTTACCGCGACGCCCGTCATATTTTCATTTATCTATTAGGAGATATTGCTTTTATTCCCATTGACGTTCTTTTGGTAGTTTTGGTGCTGCATCAAATTATCAGTAATCACGAAAAACAAACTTTGCATAAGAAATTAAATATGGTTTTCGGAGCGTTTTTTAGTGAAGCGGGAACGGAATTGCTTAAGAACTTTATCCATTTTGACTCCAATGCCCAGGAATTAAGAAACATGCTTTTTTCGAAAAAAGACTGGGGCCAAAAACAATTTGTGATTTTAAAGAAAAAACTTCAAGTCTATCGTGTTGAACTTGATTCCCGTAAAGGAGACCTATCAAAGCTGCGCTCTTTTTTAGTTTCCAAAAGAGATTTTTTGTTGCGCCTTTTGGAAAACCAGAATCTTCTGGAACACGAGGAGTTTACGCAATTATTATGGGCGGTATTCCATTTAGGAGAAGAACTATCTTTTCGTACCCGCTTAGACAACCTTCCGGAAGCTGATTTTGAGCATCTTTCCGGGGATATCAAGCGCGCTTATGTCCTGTTGGTTAGGGAGTGGATTTCTTACATGAAACATTTATACGAGAATTACCCGTTTCTATTCTCCTTGGCTATGCGGACTAACCCTTTTGACGAAACTGCCTCGGTGGTTATAAAGTAAAAAACTATTTACTTGCTGGATAACTCGTATATAATTTTAGGTGTATTGATCGGATTAAAGTCGCGGTATTTTAAAATTAGGTGAAAAATGAAATATCTTAATGTGCTTGTTACTGTTATCGCGATTGTTTTTCTGGGATTGATCTTTCGTCTTTATTCTCTGGAAAACACGCTGAAAAGTTTCATCGAGAATAGCCAGCTGATCGCGAGTTCTAACCAAGCGTTGATTAACGCCAACGCGCGCCTAGAAAATGAAGTGACGAATCTAAGAAAAGAAGTTTCCGCTATTAAGGAAAATTTTTCTAAAAAATAGAATATGAAGTTCGTGGCTGTTTTAGCGATATTAGTGTTTTTGTTTAGTCCGGCTGCTGTTGTTTTCGCGGATACCACTATAAATGCCGAGGTGGATAAAGCCCGTATCACTACTGACGAATTGCTGACCTACAAGCTTACTGTCGCTTCCACGGAAAAAAACATCCCTGCTCCTAAAATTCCCGGTTTTAACGGTTTTGCGGTAATTTCCCAGGCTCAATCTTCCACGGTTTCTTTCCAAAAAGGCGGAATGCAAACGATCCTGGTGTTTGCTTTTATCCTTATGCCTAAAGAAGCGGGCAAGATCAAGATAGAACCTGCTGTGGTTACGGTCAAAGGAAAAGCTTACGCTTCTGATGTTATACAGATTGAAATTAAACAAGGCAGTGTTCGTTTGCCCGAAGATCCCGGTCCAGAGATACCCGAATCCGACCAGCCGCAGTACTCTTTGTAAAATCCAGTTATGGAAAAATTAAGCGAAATACCGATTCGTTACATTAAAGGCATAGGCCCGAAAAGGGCCGAGGCTTTTGCCGTCCGGGGCGTGCGTAATATTGAGGAGCTTTTATATTATTTTCCCCGGCGCTATGAAGACCGGACTAAATTCAGTTTAATCTCCGGCATGGAAGAAGGGATCGAGCAAACCATCAAAGTAAATGTTGTAGTCAGCGGACAGAGGCGTTC
>Ga0315268_10008846_pt1 | contig 10481 bp, 12 predicted proteins | sample C1_top_MG_FD_204535 | JGI IMG/M metagenome (GOLD analysis project Ga0315268, IMG submission 204535) | Sediment microbial communities from Yellowstone Lake, YNP, Wyoming, USA - C1_top | ecosystem: Environmental > Aquatic > Freshwater > Lake > Sediment | place: USA: Wyoming | collected 2017-08-01 | reverse complement strand
ATTTGCAGAATCTCACGGAAAGGGGAATAGAATGTTACTATTTCATTACTTCCATTAAGAGGGAGTTCAAAGATATTGCGTGAAAACGCTCGTAAACAGCAAATCCTCCCGCGCCTTCCCGGTACGGGAACAAAACCTTTAATCCACCTTTTCCATCCCTCTATTGTAAAACGGGGGTCAGGACACGACGGACTCGGAGAAGTGGGGCTCGGCAATCACGAAGACAGGCGAGAACGTCATTGTCACCAAGGGCTACCGCCAGGGCGACCTCATCGGGGACGTTTCGTTCGCCGGCGTGGTCTATCTTCTTCTCAAGGGAGAGCTTCCGACGAAACCGCAGGAGCGCATGATGGACGCAATCATCGTGGCATCAATCGACCACGGCGTCAACGCTCCGACCGCCCTCGCATCGAGAATCGTCGCCTCGGGCGGCGTTCCGCTTCCGACCGCGGTTTCCGCTGGCCTGTTGGCAATCGGCGACTCGCACGGCGGGGCAATTGAGAAATGCGCGAAACTTCTGCTGGAAAACGTGAAGAATGCGCATGACGCCGGAACGCCTTTGGGAGATGCCGCAAAGGCACTCGTCCGCGACGCCAAGGAGCGCAAGCAGCGCCTCCCCGGTTTCGGGCACAGGGTGCACACGGACGACCCGCGCACGAAGAAGCTTTTAAAGCTCGCGAAAGAGCTGAAAATCGCGGGCGAAAATGTAGAGATGGCCGAGGCAATCCAGAAGGAACTTTCAGCAGGTGGGAAGGCCCTCCCGATAAACGTCGACGGCGCCATCGCGGCGATAACCGCAGACATGGGCTTCGACTGGCGCATGGGAAAGGGTTTTTTCCTCATCGGGCGTGCCGCCGGGTTGGTCGCCCAGGTCTATGAAGAGCAGTCCCGGTACAAGCCGATGAGGCACGTGGCTCATGCGGATTACGATTACGACGGTCCCGCGGAGCGGGATTTGCCGGAGGGGAGAAAATGACAACGATCGAATACGTGGAAAAGCAGCTGCCGGAGATTGCCAGGATAAAGGACGCCATGCTGAGGAAGCAAACGGCCGAGTGTTGGGTCGAGGCCATGAGGCGCGGCGGCTGGAAGGATTTGGATGGTATACCTTTCACCATGCTCGCCGGCGAAGTGGAGCAGACTCTGGTTCAGCACACGCGCATGGTCACGGACCAGGCGATGGCAATCGCCGAGCACCGCAAGGATTTGCGCTGGGATTTGGTAGTGTCCGGAGCGATTCTGCATGACGTAGGCAAGCTCCTGGAGTACGTCCGCAAGGACGGAAAGGTCGTCATCAGCCCAGCCGGAAAGATGATACGCCACCCGGTCAGCGGTGCTGGCCTAGCCATGGTCTGCGGACTTCCTGACGAAATCGTCCACATCATCGCGGCGCACTCAAAGGAAGGCGACGCGGTCAAGCGCATCCCCGAGGCGGTCCTCATCAACCACTGCGACTTCATAGACTTCGAAATAGTCAAGGCCAAGAAAGAGTACAAGTGAGGCGCTGACATGCCAAAGAACGCGATCGGTCGGGAGATACCCAGTGAAGTCGACGGGCGCAAGCTGAAGCCGTTCAAAGGCGCGTACGTCCCGCTTGAGAGCGGGTTCTTCACGCCGCAGCCCAAGAAACCGTGCGTCTGGGGCGAGAGCAAACTCCTCCCGACAATAGACGAGGCGTTTGCTAGAGCGAAGCTCGGAGACGGCTCGTGCCTATCGTTCCACCACCACTTGCGGAACGGAGACCGCGTGCTGAACATGGTCATGTCCGTGGCGGAGAAGCGCGGCCTGAAAAACCTGAAGCTCGCCCAGAGCGCAATTTTTCCCGTTCACGAGCCTGTCTGCAAGATGATTGAGAACGGCACAATCACAAGCATCGAAGGGAGTACGAACGGCCCGGTCGGGCGACTCATCTCGGACGGTAGAATGAAAGGGCTGGCCGTCATGCGCTCCCACGGAGCTCGAGTAAGGGCGATTATGGCTGGCGACATCAAAATCGACGCGGCGTTCATCGCCGCACCGTGCGCGGACGCTTACGGCAACGCCAACGGGCGCAGCGGCCCGGCCGCATGCGGACCCATGGGCTACGCGATGGCGGACTCGAAGTACGCCCGCAACGTCGTCCTGGTCACGGACAATCTCCAGCCCTATCCAGTTCTCCCGCCGGTCATCAACCAGGCGGATACGGACTTCGTCGTCAAGGTCGATTCCATAGGCAACCCGCAGGAAATCGCCTCGGGGACGACCGAAATCGCCACTGACGAGCAGAGCCTCAAGATTGCCAGGGGCGCGGCGGACCTGGTCGACGCGCTCGGTCTCGTGCGCGATGGCATGGGTTTCCAGGCAGGCGCGGGCGGTGCCTCGCTCGCCGCCAACAACATGATAGGCGAGATGATGAGGAAGAAGAAGATACGCGCGAGGTTCGCAAACGGCGGCGTGACCATCCACCTCGTCGAGATGCTCAAGGAGGGCCTCATCGATTACCTGATGGACGGCCAGAGCTTCGATGCGGACAGCGCCAAATCCCTCCTAGTCAACCCGAGGCACGTCGAGATAACGCCCGACATGTACGCCAACCCGTTCAACAAGGGACAGGTCGTCAACATGCTCGACTTCGCGTACTTGGGCGCGACGGAGGTCGACGTGGATTTCAACGTGAACGTCAACACCCACTCAGACGGCACTCTGCTGCACGGAATCGGCGGCCACCAGGACGTCGCAGCCGGGGCCAAGCATTGCATCGTCGTGTGCCCCACGAGGCGCAAGACGTTCCCCATCGTGATGGAAGAGGTGACGAATGTAACCACGCCCGGCGAGACGGTCGATGCCATCGTGACCGAGGAAGGCATCGCTATCAATCCGCTGCGCCAGGACATGCTCGACGCCGTCCAGGGTAAGGGATTGCCAATCATCGACATCCACGACCTTGCGAAGCTCGCTTTGAAGAAGGCCGGCGGCGTCCCGCCCCCGAAGCCGGAGTATCTGGACCGGGTCGTCGGAATAATCGAGTGGCGCGACGGGACTGTCATAGACGTCGTGCGCCAGTTGAAGCCGAAGAAGTGAAGTGCTCTCAAGCACCCAATGATCGGTCGAAGTGCATTCTCACAAACGTGGTTCCGATCGGGTCTCGTTTCTGATTTATCAGAATAATCAGATAAATATAAATACTCTGAACGATATCGGGATACCGAGGCGACAGAGATGCCAAAGAAAACGAAAGCTAAGGATACATGCGGAGAACAATGTTGCTACCAGGTTTCGGCAGTCGTGTCGGTTGACGCCAGGGGCCAGACCGTTCTGCCAAAGGACGTGAGGGAGGCGATGGGCATCGCCCCGGGCGACAAGCTCGCGGTGATAATGCACGACAGCCTGGGGAAACCGTGCTGCTTTTCCATGATAAAGGTGAACGACCTGTCGATGATGGTCAGCGGGCCGCTAGGCAAGGCGATAAACGAGAAGAGAAAGAGGTGAAGAAATGGCAAAGAAAGCGAGCAAGCTGGACAATGTAAGAATAAAGAAGATGGTGCGCAAGGGATACGCCAAGGTGGCCAAGTCAGGCGGGTGCTGCTGCGGCTCCGGCTCAGCAAACGGGGCGAGGAGTCTCAGCAAGGGCATCGGCTATACGGAAAAAGATATGGACTCGGTACCGGAAGGGGCGAATCTCGGCCTCGGTTGCGGCAATCCGGTGGCGCTCGCTTCACTGAATCCGGGAGAGACCGTGATGGACCTGGGCTCTGGTGCAGGCTTCGATTCGTTCCTCGCAGCGAGGCGCGTTGGCAAGAGCGGCAAAGTCATAGGCGTCGACATGACTCCAGAGATGCTGGAGAAGGCGCGCAAGAACGCCGTGAAAGGCAAGTACTGCAACGTCGAATTCCGGCTCGGAGAGATTGAAAACCTGCCAGCAGGCGACGGCACGGTGGACGCAATCATCTCCAACTGCGTCATCAACCTGGCTCCGGACAAGGCGAGGGTTTTCGCCGAAGCCAACAGGGTCCTGAGAAAGGGCGGAAGGCTGATGGTATCGGACATAGTGCTCACAAAGCCACTTTCGGCAAAAGTGATGAATTCGGTGAGGGCGTACGTCGGATGCCTCTCCGGCGCGGAAATGAAGGACAAATATCTGGAGACGATACGAAAGGCTGGCTTCCGCGACGTGAAGGTCCTCGCGGAGAGCGTGTTCTCGCTAAACTACATGAAGAACGACGAGACCCCAAGCGCCCTGGCGCAGGGGCCGCGCCTGACGAGGAAGGACATCGCCGGGATTGGCGAGTCGATAGTGAGCGTGAAGGTCAGCGCGGTCAAGAGATAATCGAGCGGTTGGCCTAGAACCATCGGCCGCAGCTCAATCGGAACGGACCAGCTTCGCCAGATACGCATACGTCCTGCTGGTGTCCATCAGGGGGCTCTTCGCGCCAATCTTGCCTGCACCCGGTTTGATTTCCCTGCCGTCGAGCTCGGCGCTCAATAGTTTTAGGCCAGTTCCGTCCAGCAGCATTTCGAAATCCGCAGGCGAGTAGCACCGTATCGACTGGGCGCGAGCTTCGGATGGATTCTTCACAGGAATCCACTCATCGGTCCATCGCGAGCTGGCAGGGTCGAAAAGGCAGCGGTTGAACATCTCCACAGAGCCTGGAACACCCTTGAGTGGCTGGAGCCTGACCTCTTTGCCAGCGTTGCGCATGGGACCGATTGGGCTGTAGACCTCGATCAGGGCTGAGCCGCCCGGGGCCAGCCACTCCCTCGAGATGCGGCGGAGAAGCCTGCGCTGGTCCGCGTCCGAGCCTAGGCCGAAGGCTTCCCAGCAGCACACGGCGTTGAAGCGGCCCTTCAACTTCACCTTGTAGAAATCCCCCTCTACTAGTTCCAGAACCCCCTTCCTGCGGACCTTGCAGAGCTTCCGGGCGTATTCAATGTCCTTTGGATTCAGCTCAACAGCGACGACGTCATGCCCCGCGTCCGCCATGGCCGCTGCGGTCCCGCATGGCCCAGCGCCTAAATCCAGCACGCGTTTCTTATCTTTTCCGCAGAGCCGCTCTAATGCATCGAGGCGTATCCCATGGACCTTCGAACCCTGGGGGTCCCTGCCCCACCATATCGCGGTTTGAGCGTAGAACTCTCTGGCCCAGACGACGGGGTCGCTCTCTTGACTCACGGGTTTTTTTCTGGCGTGCGCCACCGGAAATTCACTTCCCCTTGCATTTCAAGGCGCGGTCGACAATCTCCTCCGCGCTCCCGATGTAGCTGAGCGGGTCTAGCACCCTGTCCAGCTCCTTCGGCGGCAGGAGCTTTTTAATCTTCGGGTTGCGCAGGAGCGCCTCGCGGTACGGCACGCCCTTGTCCACGGCCAGCATCGCCGCCTGGCGCGTGGCCTCGTGCGCGTCCTGTCGGCCCATGCCTTTCGAGGCGAGCGTAATCATCACGCTCTCGGCCATCATCAGGCCTCCGGCCGATTCGATGTTGGCCCGCATCTTTTCCGGGAAGACCTCCAGGCCTTTGAAAACCTTGTCCATCTTCACCACGATGTCGTCGGTCAAAATCGCAACGTGCGGAAGTATGAACCTCTCCGCCGACGAGTTGGTAAGATCGCGCTCGTGCCACGAAACGATGTTCTCGAGTGCGGGGGAAACGAACCCCCGGACCACCCTGGCCAGTCCGCAGACATTCTCCGAAGTTATCGGGTTGCGCTTGTGAGCCATGGTAGACGAACCGACCTGCTTCTTGGCGTTGAACGCCTCGGCCACTTCGCCGATTTCGCTCCGCTGCAGGTTGCGGACCTCCGTGCCGAATCGCTCAATTGATGCCGAAATATTGGCGCAGAGCATCACGAACTCCGCATACCTGTCGCGCCCGACGAGCTGGGTCGCCGCCTCCTCCGGCCGCAGGCAAAGCTCCTTCATCAATAAATCCTGAACTTTCAGCGCGTCCTTGCCCAGCGCCGCCCCGGTTCCTACGGCTCCGGCCAGCTTCCCGACGCAGACGCGAGGCTCGGCCTCGCTCAGCCTTTCGGCGTGGCGGTCCATCTCCATCGCGAACACGGCCATCTTCAGCCCGAACGTGACGGGCACCGCGAACTGGCCGTGCGTGCGCCCTACCATCGGAGTACGCTTGTGCTTCGCGGCCAGTGCGAGCAGCGTGTCGCGGAGGCCCTTGCAATCTTTTATCAAAATCTTCATCGCAGCCTTGAGTTGGAGCGCCGTCGCGGTGTCGATGATGTCGTTGCTGGTCGCGCCCAGATGGACGTAGCCGCCTGCGCCGCCGCATTGCTCCGAGAGGCCGCGCACGACCGCCATGATGTCGTGGCTAATCTCGCGCTCGATGGCGCTCACTCGCTCGACCTTCACTATGCCGGTCTTCGCTTTGGCTGAAATCGTCTTCGCGGCGGGGGCGGGGATGCGCCCTGCCTTTGCGAGGGCTCGCGCCAGGCCAGCTTCAACGTCCAGCATAGCCTGTAGCTTCGCCTCCTCCGAGAATATCCTCTTCATCTCCTCCCTGCCATAGCGGAATTCGAGCGGGCAAACGGGCATGTTGCACTCCGGCTAGGGATAGGCAAAAGGGGTTATGGTATTTTCCATACATTTTAGTTCGAGCGAGGGAATAACCCGGTTGAGCGAGCAGGAGAGCCCGAGGCTTTTGAATGGGTGAACCTTTTCCCCGAGGGCTCTCCAGCGCAGCGAAACTGGAAAAGGCTTACCAGCGGAGCGAGACTCAAAGAAAGCGTTTACATGAACGACTCGTGGTGCTTCTTCTGGTAGAGCCCGCCGAGGGCGAAGACGATGTAGGACGCGACCCAAATGAGGTCCAGGTGCGAAATGTACACGCCTTGCCACTCCAGCGCGGCGTAGGACGTGTCGGCGAGGGCCATGAGCGCCACGGCGGTCGCCACGATGTACCATCCCTTGGAGATGGTCGGGCCCCAGTAGACGGCTACGAACAGCGCGAATCCGAGCAAAATAATGTCCAGTATCGGATAGGTCAGGCTGACCGCTTTGGACAAGAGGTCGTAATCCGTATCGGTCATGATTGGGTTGCCGACGTACACGAACGTCGGAATTGCCACCGCTGTCAGGAGGACTGCGATGATTGCGTTGTTCTTCGCATTCATCTCGACTTTCGTGAAAGTAGCCTTCAGGTAGAACGCCAGGATTATCGGCATGTAAGCCGCGATGAACACGGCGTCGGCAGCGGAAGGGAATGGGTCCATGTCTGAAAGATCGTAGAATACCCAGATAATCTCTCCAACGGCCCACAGGGTCATGCCCATCGTGATGAAAAACCATACCCGGCCCTCGGAGCTTCCCTTGCCGTAGAACCTCGATATGCCGAAAAGGACCAACGCCGAGAAGACCGGAGTGGCGCAGTAGAACGCTATCGTGGGGTATTCGATACCATCCAGGCTGTTGAGGACGAGGTATACGACGGCATTGATGGCGCCAAGCGCCAAAAGAGCGATGGCGAGCGGATCCCTGAAAAACTCCCTCGCGTTCATGCCTGACCACCGCCGCTGCCTTCGAGCTTCATCAGCATCGCCTTCAATTTTATTACCTTCTGGCGCGCCTCGGCCGGGCCGACGAAGCTGACGAGCGCCCTTTCGATGTGGGCGTCCAGCGCCTTCGCGACGTCACTGGGTGTTGCAGTGTCGGGGGTGGAACCGACCTTATCGAGACCTTTCTTGACGATGCCGTAGCAGAGGATGTCCCCGAGGAACATCAGTTCGGAGTGCGTCAACTTGCAAGCTTCTGTAGGCATAGAAGAACCTGGCCTTAACAAGTTCGGGGAATCGCTACCCCGATATAATCATTTTGCCAGTGAGGGGCGGTGCCGCGAATCGGTTCGGGGATGGGCATTCTCCTTGCCGAAGCGGCGTTCTAAATGAATTCCTTGTGGATTTTCATCTGGTAGTACGCCCCGAGCCCGAAGAGCAGATAGCTCGCTATCCATGCCAGCTCGATGAAGTTGCCGTCGAAGTATATGCCCTGCCAGTCCAGCGCGGCGTAGCCGATGTCCGCTATTGTCATCACCAGTATCGCCGCCGAAATGATGTGCCATCCCTTGGATACCTGCGCCCCCCAGTAAAGCGCGATGATTGTCGCCAGGCCAAGTAGGACTATGTCCAGGGTAACGTAGGTGATGTTCACGAACTTGTCGAACCCTGAAATGTCCTCCGAGGCCATCGTCGGCCCGGCGACCCAAAGCCCGGCCGGAACCGCGAACGCCAGGACAACGATAACGATTGCGGCGACCTTGCGCGGCTCGAAGGCCAGCTTGGCGTACATGGCCTTGTAGGCGAACGCGAGAATGACAAACACGTATCCAGTGAGGAATAGGTAGTCCGTGATTTTGAAAACCTCGTCGGACAGCCCTGCGGAACCAAGGGACATCGAAAGCTGGTCCAGCCCCGCGATGAGCTCGGCTGACAGCCAGAGGCACATCCCGACACCGAGGATGAGCCAGACCCGGCCCTCAAAGCCCGTGAGGCCGTAGAATTTGACCACCGTGAGGACGACCAAGGTTGCTATGACGATAGAGCCGTCGTATGGGATGTATGTCGCATTCACGGCCCATTCTTCGCCGTTCCACAACGCCCACACCAGGAGGTAGAAACCCACGGCGAAGGCCGCCCAGGCGAGCATAAGCGCGGCGCGAGGGTCGCGGAAAAATTCTTTGGCATTCATGACGCACCTCCGCTTCCAAGCTTCGACATCATAGTCTTAATCTTGATGACCTTCTGCCTGGCCTCCGACGGGCCGACGAAGCTGACCAGCGCCGCTTCGATGTGCTGGTCCAGAGCCTTCGTCAGGTCCGCCGTGGTCGCGATATCCGGCATGGAACCTACCTTGGCAAGCCCCTTCTTGACTATGCCATAGCAGAGGATGTCCCCGAGGAACATCAGCTCGTCTTGTACAATCTTGCAGGCTTCCGTGGGCATGGGGTTGTCTGGCTCCTGTGGGAGGGTTATCAGCTTCCCAATATATAATCATTGTGAGCGCCGGTCAGAACTTGGCCTTGCAACGTCGGCAAGCCAGTCCGTCGCCCGACCGCGCCAGCGCACCCCCGCACTGCGGGCATTGCGTCAGCTCCAGAGCCCTATCCAGCCAAGCGTTGCGGACGTCGTCGATTTCCTCCCGCGCTGCCGATTCGACAGCCTCCTTTGCTTCCTGCGTCGAGGCAAGCTTTCGAAGCGAATCGACTATTTTCCGGTCGGCCTCGCGCCCTTTCTTGCCGGAGGGCTTCGCGCCCACTCTCACAAAAAGGGGTGCAAGGCAGATTCCAGCCACCAAGCCGACGACGTGCGCCGCATGGGCCACGTTATCGCCTTGGTACAGTATCGTAAGGAAAACCTCCATGCCAATGAACACTCCGACGGCAATCCATACAGGCACCCGCCTCAGGAATATCGGCCCGACGACCATCGGGATTTCGTCCCGGGGATAAAGGACGAGGATTGCGCCCATCAGGCCAGAAACCGCCCCCGACGCCCCGACGAGCCCGAAGTCCTGCCCCCAGCGCAGGAGCGCGTATCCGATCGTGGACAGCAGTCCCGTCAAGACGTAGATGGCCATCGTCCTGCGCGTTCCGATGCGCTCCTCCAGCGAGACGCCGATGAAGTAGAGCACCAGCATGTTACCAAGTAGGTGAAGTATGTCCGCGTGGACGAACATCGATGCGAAGAGCCCCATGCCCAGCGGCCTGGCGGAGTTGAAGACGACCTGATTTTCAAGTGCCAGCCAGCCCGCGGGAGAAGAGACTTCCAGAATCCACATGTATCCGAAAATCAGCATGTTCGCGACTATGAGCCATTGCGAAATCCAGCCTTTCTTGGCCAGCGCCACCACGAACGGCAACACGGCCAGAACGATGAACGGGACGAGGGAGAGCTCCAGTTCGGACCACCGTCACCTCAATCGCGCCCCGCCACTTAAGCCCTGCGGCCTCGGTATCAAATATCCGTTTGCGGATGACGTGCCGTGAAGCGCGACCCGTGGATTGTTATCGACGTCGTAGAAGGCGTCTATGCCCCGGCGGAGGACTCCGAACTCCTCATCGAGAGCATCGACCCGAAGCCTGGCCAGCGTGTTCTCGAAGTGGGCACGGGAAGCGGAATCGTGGCGCTGCATTGCGCGGCCGCCGGAGCGAGCGTGACGGGAACGGATGCGAATCCGGACGCGGCGAGGTGCGCGCGCGACAATGCAACCGCGAACGTTCTGGGCGAGAATGCAGAAGGGGGGCGCGGCCTCTCCATTGTTTTATGCGACCTGGCGAACGGCGTGCGCGGCCCATTCGACCTTGTCCTGTTCAATCCGCCGTACCTTCCCGGAAAAATGGGGCAGCCCGCAGCGGACGGCGGAGCCGGGGGAATCGAAGTCGTTTCAAGGATGCTTCAAGACCTGCCCAGGCTTCTTGCCCCGGGGGGTAGGTGCATAATCATCCTGTCGAATCACTCGGACGAGGCGGCTCTCGTGCGACTTTTTCACAAGTTAGCATTC
>Ga0315268_10008845_pt1 | contig 10482 bp, 10 predicted proteins | sample C1_top_MG_FD_204535 | JGI IMG/M metagenome (GOLD analysis project Ga0315268, IMG submission 204535) | Sediment microbial communities from Yellowstone Lake, YNP, Wyoming, USA - C1_top | ecosystem: Environmental > Aquatic > Freshwater > Lake > Sediment | place: USA: Wyoming | collected 2017-08-01 | reverse complement strand
TGGTCAACCGTCCGGGAAGAGCAACTTGGTGGAAGTAGCCCCCGAGCTGGAGTAGGCCGGGAAAGTCCCAGACTCGGCGGGATATCCGGAGGGCCCTACGCCGGTCGGGTGCGTATGACCCACGACCCACGTCTTGAAAGATCCATCGAAAAAGGTTTCCCATGCCTCGGCGATGATAGCTGATTTGACCCCATTCCCAAGGGTTAGGATTGCGTCCGCGTCGTTACCCTCGGCCTTCAGCGTGGCGCCCCCATCGAGCTTCAGTTCCAGAGCGGACACCAAGAGTTTCAGGAACACTGCGACGTCGTTCAAACTCAATTCGTACGAGTCCTTCTTGATACTCTGATAGCTCTTGGATACCGGGGCCGTGGGGTCGACCATGTCGAACCATTCGGTCCGAGCTTCGGCGTCCTGAGGAAGGCTGTGCTTCTGGGCCCCCTTTCCGTCAGTCGGCGGGTCCGCTTCGGTACCATCGGCGTTGATCTCGCCATCGTTGCCGAATGTGGTATCCACCAAGAAGTCCCCGTTGGTGTCGATCCCATAGAAGGTTCCGTGGTGCTTCCAGAAATCGGGGTGGCCGTCAGCAACGATGAGCCCCCGGCGATGGCCCTTCGGCTTCTCAAGGTTGCCTACATCGTGACTCGGGTGAGGGACCCCTCCGAGAATGATGGGTTGGTTCATGGCGTCGTCCATGAACCCGATGAGCACGTGATCCCCATCCAGATTGCCCACCAACGTCCCAGTGTTGGGGTCCACCGGGGACTCGGTCACGTCGATCGTGGTCGCCTTGGGCTTCCAGATCCTCCCGTCATGCAACCCCCCACGGTCCTGGAGCACGGGGACCTTGGTCAGGTAATGGGAGTGCAACCCCCGCTTGTTCGAGTACACGAGCACGTCACAGTAGACCGACACCGGGTCTCGTCCGTCGTCTCCGGTTTCCAGAACGGACGGGTGGTTTGGGTCATCCAAAACGTAGGTAACCATCACCACACCGCGGACAAGCAACCCGTTGGGGGTCAGCGTCTCGTGAAAAGGACCCATTCTCTGGAGGCCACTTTGTTTCGTTTTCATCCGACACCCACGTCTACCACCCCAGAGTCGGGTTGGCCTTGCCCGGGAACCCGGTACCTACCCGCCAAGTCGGAAACCGCGATCACCAAAGACTGGTCGTCGCCCATCCAGCCGCGGGTGACCCCCAGAGTAGTGCGAAGTCCCGGTCCGAATTGCCAGGTGTTGCTGACACTTTCAACATAGTAGGTTTCGTCCTGTGACGTGTCGCTACCGTCTCCCGGTATCCGGATACGAGTCCCCACCCGAATCTCTGGACGACCCACACCCAATGCAATCGTACCGTTCAACAAATAGGGGTTGATGGCGTACCAGTCCCTGGCCATGTTCCTCTGGAGGGCGGACATCGTCATCAGAGATCCGGCCATTGCCTTGTATTTGCTGGCAACGTCGTACCTACGCAACCCGTGGATCCGGATGTCTTCCTCGTCCCACATAGGCGCCAGCATGTCAGGCGGTTGAGACCGTGTCAGCTCCGCCGTAGTTTGGGGGCTCACAAAGAAGGCGTTCAGGCGCTCTTCGCCTGACCGACCTACGTCATCGTTCACGATCTGTTGCCTGGGGATCACGTGAAGGGGCAACGAGAACCAAGCCGAGTCCAGGCCCAAGCCCAGCTCAGGCGGTGGTACTGCATCCCGGTCTCCCCGAAGTCCTGGACTGAGAACGAAGGGACGGTCCCGAAAGAACACACTCAGGGTGGATTCGTCCACACTCAGTTCTTCCCCAGGTTCCAGACGTCGACCTTGCTTGCCCAGATCACAAAAGAACTCGAGGAACGCTGGGTCTGCCCATTCTTTGGCCAATTGCCAGAGATTCCCCGAGGGGTTCATGAGGTTGGGATCGATGCTGACCCTTTCGGGGATTCCCGTGAAGCTACTACTGTTCCACCCGCGCATGACGTCCGCGTAAAAAGTCCCCAAGGTGTTGGGAACGGTATCGGGTATGGCCCAGGTGGCTCGTCCGAAGTTCGCAAGCTCACGAAACCACCCGAGAAGCATTCCCTTAACCGTGTTCTCAGGATTTCCACCGATGTTCGGAACATGCGTGAATATCTGGACACCGATCTCACCCGCAACGTTTTCCGCTTTCTGTGAAAACCGATTGAACCAGATAGGGGTGATATCGAAGATCCTCTGGAAGTCCTGACCTGTAATCGAGTAGACCCAGGAAGTAGCCCCAGACCCAGCCACCGAACGAGACCTTCTCACGTCAGTGACCAAGCCCCTCATCGTGTGCCAAACCTTCCCGTGTCGCTTGAACACGACGTCGATCCAGTCGTCGTCCACGATGCGTTCCAGAGGGTTGTCGGTTACCCCACGAGCGGGTTTCACTGCTACTTGGAACGTCCCGGTGCCTTCCAGAGGTTTGCTCGTGGATACCGAGACCAGCGTGTTATCGGTATCTGTCCGGTACCTCCCTTTGAGCAACTGGGCCCCGGAAGCCCCCAACACGATGGGGTCGTTTCCTTGGGTTGATCGGTGGCATCAGAAGTGTCCTGTCACAATCTTTGAAAACGAATTCCAGATATCGCCACCTTCACTGATCGACTTGGAAAGGCCCTCCAAAGCCTTTGTAAACGCCAAAAACTGTTTGCTGACATCGGTCAACGGGCCGGATGACAACGTTGAAAAGGCCTGGCTGATATTGGCAGAGGAATTCTGTAAGTTCTGAAGCGTGGGCAACATTTGACCGCCAATTCCCGCTTGCTTGTTCTCAATAGCGGCCCTTCGAGCAATGGCTCCCCCCTGAGTCCCCATAAGATCGGCACCCTGCTTTGCCAACCCCGCGGCACCCTGAGGGGCATTTTCCTGGCCCTCCATCATCTTCTCGTTGATCTTGGCGATCTTCGCACGTTCCGCCTCAGATAGTGACTCGGGGTTCATCGCTGACTTGGCCACCAGCTCGGCTTCCGACACACCCATTTGCATGCCCTTACGTCCGAAGGCCTCACGCATGGTGAGCACGCCCGTGGATCCACCCCCTCCGGCCGTCACGAGCTTCTTAATCATCTCCTGGGCCTCTGGAGTACCGATGCCACCCTCCCCGCCTAGGTTCTCTAGCTTCTTGAGGGCTTCCATGTACGAGTCCGCACCGCCGCCTTGGTAGCCACCTACGGTCTGAAGCATCATGAGATCGATGGCGTCCTGTGGACCCGTTTGTGTGAGCTTCTGAGCCGCGGCCCCGAACTGCTTGCCCATGGCCGCCCCGCGGACACTGCCCATCCCCAAGTTGGCAAAGGTGCCACTGAGATTGGCGATCGATCGGCTGTTGATGGGTATGCCCGAAGTCTTCCAGGCCTCAATCCCCGACGCCATTTGGCTCAGATACTCGGTCACCTCCGAACCTTCCAAGCCTATCGATAGCGCGTCCCCAATACTGTCGGCCAGAGCGTCCGCACCCCGACCTTCCGCGCCGACCATGCCCCCAGTTCTACCCGCACCCAAAAACGACCCCGAGGTATCAGCCCCCACGCCGTACAGCTTTTGCGCGGCAAACATAGCCGGGATCATGCCCTGCTTTTGGGCCTCACCTACGTGGCCCCCGCTTCTCTGGAGCATCGTGCTTACAGCCTGGATAGCTTCGGGCTCGGCCATTCCATACTGTTGTCCCACCTTGCGGACCTCATCGAAGGGACGACCTCGTTCCGCAGCGGCTTTGGCTCTCGCCTTCTTGATAGCCGTGTGATCCGTTACTTCCAGATACTCGTTGATGTCGGAACCACGTTCGGCTGCTTCTCGGAAATGTCGTTGCCGTTCCGAGTCCTGAGATCGTTCCTCTTCTTGTCTACGAACTGTGGGTTCCAGGTTGGCCCACTCTTCGTCAGACCCCGAGAACTTCAGGCGACTGGATTTCACTTGCTGGCTCACCCAGTCGTTGCTCAGGTACTGTTGCTGGGCCTCTCGTTCTCTGGCGCGATCCTCGTCCCCCATGGGCCTCTTGATAATTTGCGACGCCGCAGCCGTCGCTTGCTGAAGCCGCTTGTCGATCCCACTCATACCCGCGATTTCTTTGCCCCCACCGAACAGGTGCATCGCGTCCAAACGGGTCTGCTGAACATTCAACGCCTGTTCACCGAACCCCATAGCGGTCCCGAATTGACCAGCCATGAAACCACCGGCAATGGGGATACCGGCAAGGCCTTGCTGCATGCCCTGGACCCCCCCGAAGGGGGCCGCCGCGAATCCCCGGCCCATGTTCCCTACGGCCTGGCCAGCGGCCTGACGCCACATCCCAGGACCTCGCTGGAGGTCCATGTGGAGGCCCCCCTGGGCCAAGCCCTGAATGAAACCCCCGCGGGCCATGTCTTTGTCAGTCAGGGGGTGCCCTCCTACACCCTTGGGTCCGAACAAGGCTTGGGTCTTGTCTTTGACACTCTGGAGTCGGCTGACTTCTGCGTTGACGTTCTTCAGGTTCTCCTTGAGCTGCTTGAAGATCGTGGAACCCTTCTCCACACCCATCAAGGCTTTTGTGACCTGAATTTGAGTCTTGGTCAGACTTTTGAGGTCGGCCTCGAGCGCTTTGATCTCCTGCCGGTAGGCCTTCCCACCCTTCGCCAGTTTGGTGAAGCCCTGAGCTTGGGTACTCGTGGCCTTCGAAGCCGCTTCCACCAACTTGGCCGATTGTTGCTGTAGTTCCTGGAAGCCCTGTGCTTTCGCCTGGACTACGACCTGGGTTTTGTTCTCTGGCATGGGTTACCCCTCGGCGTTCAAGTCAGGAACTCGACCCTCTTCCAGGTCCTTTTCCCAACGGTCTACCAACGTGTCGTCCGCACCCGATCCGATACCCAACACGGCTTCGATGGCCTGAAGGGCCTTGGTTGCTTTCGTATTGTCCGCGGTGCCTTCAGCCATTTGTGCCTTGATGGTTTCTCGTCTCACGTACAGGTCTTCGAACATCTCCACTTGCCAGTCTACCCAGCTTCGGGACTCAAACCGAGGGTCATTTGGTGGGAGCTTGTATTTGTCCACCCACCATCGCCGAATGCACCCCTCGTTAGTTTCCAGGTTTCTTTTGGCTACTTGGCGTAATCGTTCCGTACTGCCGAAAAAACTGCTCGAAGTCGGGACGGTCATCCAGCGAGAACGACAACCGGGACACGATGAACGCGATTTCATCGGTCAGAGCATCCAGACTTTCCTTGGGTGCTCCCCCCAGCAACCGGGACTGCATTGTTCCCGCTCTGAGAAGGTCCAGAGGGGTGGGGTAATGCGTGGTGAAGTTCCCTTCCCACTTCTTGCCACGGGAATCCGTCCAGGAGAACGGGAACACGTAGGGATTCCGGGCTCGAGGATCTTTGGACGGGTCTTTGGCCTTCTCTTCGGGCGTAGGGGCCTCGGAGGCCTTCTCCACATCTTCCTTGATGGATTCAGTGGTAACGCCATCCAGGTGCGTGGGGGTCAATCTCTTGGCGATCTCTTCTGCCGTCAGCTTCTTCTCAGTCATGGGTCGCTCCCGTTAAAGGTTGAACGGGCCCAGAATCGCGGATCTGAGATCGAAAGTCACGTCCTGGAAAACAAAAGGGGGCCCAAAGGCCCCCTAGTTAGCCCCCTCCGTTATGGCTGGGGCCTGCAAATCTCAAACGGGATCAGCCGCCGCTCTCGTCGCGTACCCTGATCGCATTGAAGGTCACGTCCTCGCCAACGATGCCTCGAGCGTCGATCGTCCAGTTGTGGGACTGGACTTTCACTTGCTCTATGGTGGCGATGATCTTGGAGCTGCCATCGCTCATGGTGGCTTCCAAGGTCGCGGACATTTCGCCCGACAACAGGATGTTGCTCAGGTGTTCCTCGGTCTTCGCGCCCACTAAGGGGAACCAACCGAGGGTCTTGAGCGTTTCCTTGATGATCCGGAACATGGCACAGGTCATCGTGACGCGGTACGCTGTGGGCGCGTACTCCTCGACCTCGATGTTGTCCAAGACCTCAACGGGTTGGTACTCGATCTCCTCGCTCACGGTCACCGTACGCGCGTAGCCAACCTTGATTCCCTGAATCGAGAATCGGGCACGTGCGCCAGTAAGTATCCTTCCCTTTTCCATGATGCTCTCCTCTTACGCCGCGCTCTGGCGCACCGTGACAAGGTGAATTGTGTTCTTCACAAAGTTGATGGGGATGACCGGGGCCAATTCCACAGAGACTTCCATGGTGTCCACGATCAGCTCGATATCCAGACTCCGGTGCGCCACGAGAACTTGGGCGTCCATCAGGAGACCCAGGGTATTGAGTGCCACACCCTGACCGGCGTTCACCGTACCCGCGAAGCCCTTCTTGCCGACCAGCACTTCCATGTTGGTTCGGAAGTTGAACACTGCGTAGTTCACGGCCTGGTTCACGCTGGCTTCGGTGTACGCGATGTTGTTGGAACTGAGGTGTGTGGTCACGTTGCGGACCACCCGGCGACCGGTACCCTCCACGTTTTCCAAGAACACCAAACCCGCTTGGATCATCTCTTCCGCGTCATCCGTAGGATTCCATGTAGTGCTCTGCCGGAAGTCCAAGACGTTGACATATTTGTGGGTCAACGGAGTTCCGACCGGAGCACCCGCTTGCATTCCCGCGACGATGGCTGCGTGGAATGCCGGAGAGAACTCTTGCCGTTCGCCCGCGGTGTTGTACCGCTCTACCGGTTGAGCAACCACCCGCATGTGCCGAGAGTTGAGCGCCATGATCTGCGCCTTGATCTCGTCCTTGCTGGCCAAGTCCGTCAACGTGGCGTTGAGTACACCCACAACCCCGTCCCGCTCAGAGCGTCCAATTCCGCCCATGTACGCGCAATGCGCGTCCACAGCCGCGTGGACCGCGGGATCCGAAGTCAGCACGACGACCGTGTTGACCCGCACTCGCTTGAGCAAATTGAGGGCCCGTTGCCAATCCGAGAAACTGGTTGTCCCTTCGGAACCACCCGCCAAGAACATCGGCGACGCCGTGTTGCTGGGAGCCCCGCCGTACGCCCCGGCCGCGATGGCCGACTGAACGAACTGGCTGTTGCTGTTGATCCAGTCATTCACCGCGAACAGGTCCGCGTAGAACGAATGCTCCACCGGGGATAGGATGCTCGTGGCTGCCACCATGACATCCAGGTTCCCGATGGCTAGGGACGTGAGCCCCGTGACCAACGTACACGTGAACCCGCCAACCCCCGCCACCGAGCGAGAGTTGAAGTAGTCCGCCGCTTTGATCAGCGTCTTCTGGACCGCCGCCTTGGCCCAAGCCGCCGTACCGGACAACGTGACCGTACGAGCGGCCTCCACGTCACCCAGGACGATGGCCTTGATTTCAGCCCATACCGCGGTACCGATGACCGCCCCAGTGCCCGACAGGGTCAACTTCTCGAGTGCGATAGCTCCCGAGGTGTTGAGACCCACGATGATCACGTCTTTGGTGGTTGCACCACTGGCAACCACTGTAGCAACGCCCGCGGCGTACATGCACACCCCAGGCTTGAGACCCTTCACCTGATTGGCTCCCGAAGCCACGGTCATGATGGCGGTACCGCCACCGGCTGGCCGAACCGTGACCGCTCCGACCGTGGTCCCGGCAATCGAGGCCCCGAGTACATGACCCGTGCCCCAGACTTGGGTTCCCACTGCGACCGTGGTCCCATTCAGAGTCAGCACTTCGCGCTTCGCGGCGCCCGTGCCGTCCAACCCGTAGATCGTGATCCGCTGTCCGATGTCGGCGTTGTCTGCCGACAGGACTTCGACTGCCCCCGGGGCCGCGGTTGGTCCCGTGATGTCAGCGTCCAAACCGGCAACCGCTCGAGTCGCCAAGGTCTTGATCTCGCCGCCGCTGACCACCTGACCGGTCATGGTGTCCCAGCCATTGGTGGGCTTGTCGTACGTGAGCTTGAACATCACGTTCCCGCCGACGTTGTCCCCGGCTTCGGTGACGTCTTCGAATTGCACGACCACCCGCTTGCCCTGCGTGGTCCCGTCAGCGATTGCCACGTTGATTTGCTCGGTAAACGCGCCGTAATCCCGGCTCGTCAGCTCGAGGGCATCCCCGTAGGCGTTCGGCAACACGGCAGCACTGGCCAACGCGGGGTTGACCTTCATGCAAACCAGTTCCTGGGCCCCTGCCTTGATATCCTCGTCCTTGGCTGGCGCGAACAGGAGGTCCGCTACCTCGCGAAGGTCACCCGATCGGAAGAGCGAACGAGCCTTCTCCGGCTTGTTGACTCGAATGAAGTCCTTGGTCTCTTCCAGGGTAGACACGGGACGGCCACCCTCGGCGGTCCCAATGACCCCGATGATGCCATTGGCTCCCAGGCCAACCGACTCCAGACCCGAGGCGTCGACTTCCGAGTAGGATCCAGGGACCGAAATGATTCTTCCATTGAAAAAAATGCTTGTCGGCACTTGAGTCTCCTAGGTCAGATCAGCCAACTGGCCGAGTTTGGAACTTTGCGTACTCGTGTTTCCATTGCGCCATGGACATAGCCCCCATCTTGCGTTGCTGGGCCCACGACACAAATCCCGCCATTTGGTCCCACTTAGGGCCGGCAATGGTCGCGAACACCCGGAGAGTCATGAGCGCTGACGGGGACACCGGTTGGGGGTCTACCGGAGCCGGCGACGACAAGTCCGGAGTGACTTCCGAGTCGAACGCCTGGGGCTCATAGAACTCTTGACGGCGCTTCTTACTCATTCGTTCCTCCGTAGGGCTTCACAAGCGTCTTGACCCCACCAACATCGCTGGGAGATCCCGCGCTGTCAATGTGTATCCCTGTGACCTTCCAGGCCTTGCCCGCCCCCGTACCCTTCCGGACGGTCAACAACTCCCGCTGGCAGTTCAACGTAAGCTGGCGCACAAACCAGTGTTCTGGAAAGAACCTTGGATCGGGAAGTAGCTCGGCTCCAGATACTTGGATCCCATAGATGCCCTCGGGAAGAAACGTGGGCTTGGCTTCCAGGATGATGCTCTTCGCCACCTCGTAGATGTACTGAGTTGCCTCTGGATGCTCGGCAATGCAGAGGATCTGATAGGTGTGGCTCCACAAAGCCGCATACTGATCTGAGCCGAAGTCGGGGTCTTCCTCGTCGGAAATCATCCCCGCGTCATCCCCCAGGACCTTGTCAGTCTCCCGCTCATCGGACAACACGATCGAGAATAGGGGGGGTGTTTGGTCTGTCCGGGCGTACCCGTGGATCACCTTGGGGGGCTTGTCGACGAAGAACTTCTTGATGGCCTCGATTTCAACGGTCGACAACCCGAAGTTGTCTCCGAACAAGGTATCGAACGCATCGGGGTTGGCTTGGAAATACTCCAAACCCGCGGTCAGGGCCTTGTAAAGTGTTCGTTGAATCATCGCAGTCCGTCAACATACGCTTGGAAGGCCTGAGGGGCAAGGCGAGTACCCACGTACTCAGCCACCCGTTGCGCCAGGAACTTACCAGTGGTCGCAGGACGCACCCACGGGCTCGACCCGCCACCTTTCCCCTGGGAGTTGGTAGAAATCGTCCTAAAGGTCATATAGCTGCTCTGGGGCTTGTTTACGATGTCCATGTGAGCCCCGTAGCTCTTCTGTTGTTTCACCATCCCCGAGTAGATGTCGGTGGCGTGGTAGGGCTGAAGCTTGGGGATGTTCATGGGTTCGGTGTCCAGCTTGTCTCCCCACGCCGTTTTGCCCGAGTAGGGGTCCGTCAAGGTAGGGTTCAGCGCTTTTGCCGCCTTGTAGACGTCTTTCCCTAGCTGCTTGGCGCCATCCGACCCCAAGAGCTTGGAGTACGCGCTACCCATAGGGGCCCCGTGTGCCCCGGAACCGGGAGTCCGGTGTCTGAAGGGTATGGCGCGGTAGAACCCACCGTCCTTTCGGGGGTGCTTGCCCTTCTGCCCCACGGGGACCACCGGAACCTTGGGTCCCAGTAACGTGTCGTGCAAGTCCGTTTGCGCCATGCCTTGCTCAAGGATGTTCGGAAGCACCCCCACCAGGGAAATCACGGCTGTGTCCACCGATACCCAGTCCACCTCCTGAATTCCCGCGATGTACTCACTTTTGGTGGAATGAAACTCTTTGCTGGCCTCTTGGATCCAATAGGCCCGCGCCCCATCGACCACGTCTTGCATGACGACGCGGACCGCCTTTTCATCCAAGGCGTAAACCAGTTCCAGGGGGAGTATGTTCTCGAGATTCAGGACTTCGATCATGCGATCGAGTCTACAGCAAGAACTCGTACTTCAACATGGCTTGCACCGGGAGGTCTATTGGACTTCCCTGGGGTGTGGTCGGGGACTTCTCTTTGAACTTGGTGAGGGTGAGGCGAACGGCGTGGGGGTGCTCCCACACGCGCCACGTGGGATGGCACAGGTAGTGAATGACCAGGGGAGTACCTTCCACAGGGGCCCTACCCGTCCTCCAGACGATGTCCCCAGCGACGACGTCAAAGTCGCCACTTTCAGTGAAGGTCTGGTCCAC
>Ga0315268_10008844_pt1 | contig 10482 bp, 11 predicted proteins | sample C1_top_MG_FD_204535 | JGI IMG/M metagenome (GOLD analysis project Ga0315268, IMG submission 204535) | Sediment microbial communities from Yellowstone Lake, YNP, Wyoming, USA - C1_top | ecosystem: Environmental > Aquatic > Freshwater > Lake > Sediment | place: USA: Wyoming | collected 2017-08-01 | reverse complement strand
GTGCCATGCGCGATTCCAACGCGAACGAATGCAATTCCGACACAACATGCCTTCTGAATTACAGCGTCGCCAAGAAGAACGCATCATCATGCGCATTGATCCAGAACGACGTGGCTGTGCAGGGATGTTTCTCTGCCGTATCAGGAAGCGACAGATGCTCTGATCTTGTGGCGATCAGCCAGAAGGATTACTGCTATGAGATCTATGGCGTCTATTCCAACAACTATCTGATCTGCACTGAGATAAGCGATAGCAACATCTACATGACCGACTGTCTTTCCCAGCTAGCGGCCAGGGCGCATGACCCGACCGTGTGCAAGACCGACGGCATGAATTTGGACAACCTTTGGGCATGCTATATAAACTACTCGCTGATCAGCGGCGACATCTCGGGATGCTACCTTATCGATGATCTAGCCACCACGAACAAGTACAAATGCGCCTCGGGTTTCGCCCAACTATATGGCGATCCGTCAGCGTGCAACGCGATCAATGACAACCTCGCCCAGAGGGTGACCTGCTACCAGGGCGCGATCACATATTACCCGCAGAACCTTAATTGGGTCAATTGCGCGAATGTCACGAACTTCAACTGGAAAAACCAGTGCTATGTGGCATCGGCGAAGAAATACAATGATGTCTCGATATGCAACAACATAGACGCTGATTTCGCGAAGACCAGCTGCATAGATTCTTACAACCTCTATGCGGCAAACCAGACGAAGTGAAAAGCTGTAAAAAATTCAAAAAAGGGATATTGGCGAATCCGTCTATTCGCCCTCTTTCTTCTCTTCAGCTTTTTCAGCAGGCTTTTCCGCGATCTCAGGAGCTGCCTGAGGCACTGCGCCCTCGGCCGCCGCAGCCTCTTCAGCCGCAGCCTCCTTGACCGCTTCCTTCCTGCTCTCAGGGATCAGCTGCTCGAAGTAGCCTATGTCGTATGTGAATTCATCATAGGTCTTGATCGTGCCCTGCGCCATCATGAGCTCTCTCGCAAGGACATAGAATATCAAAGCGAGCGATCTCTTGCCCTTGTTGTTTATAGGGATTATCAGGTCGATGAACTTCGTATCGTTGTCAGTGTCGCAGAGCGCTATCACCGGCACGCCGTTCTTGGCGCTCTCGGCTATGGCCTCGCGCTCACCCTTCGGGTCGCACACCAGGACGATCTTCGGCTCCATGAAGCCTTTGCAGGTCATGTTCGTCATGGTTCCGGGGACGAAACGCCCCCTGATGAGGTTGACGCCAGTCAGTGCAGCGAACTTGCTTGCCGGGTTGCTCGAATAGATGCGCGATGCGACCACCGTGATTTCATCCGGCTTGTAGCGTGCGAGCAGTTTGGCAGCAGCCATAAGCCTCTCAGCGCTCTTGCGCAGGTCCAGGATGTAGAGTCCGTCATCCCTCCGTTTGAAGATGAACTCCCTCATATCGCTGGTCCTTATCTTCGTGCCGATGTGCACGCCAGCTTCCAACAGCACCTCCTGCTTCAAAGGCAGGCCGCTTTTCTCTTTTTCCATACAAATCAATCCTCCTGTTTAAAAAAATGGGGCCGCTGAGATGTATCCAACCGGACCGCAGGTGTTTGTCGTCCGGAAGTTGAATTCCTGAAACTTTTCAGGGGCTAAATTTCGAAAAAACTTTTACCTAAAAAGCTTTCTCAGATTACGTGCACCCCAAGCACGCAGGTTACCAGGTTGCCTCACGGCCCCATTGATGGAATGACTTTACGGGGATAAGAATATAAATCCGTAGATTTCCACCGTTCTATCTGATCAGTGGGCCCGAGAGAAGCCCCGTCGGTGGAAATCTTCAGCTGTCGCGGTCGTTGCGACGATCGCGAGCATGCTCTAGGTTGGGGGCGGTCGGGCGAATTTCCGGGGATTAATTTATAAATCTTGGACGATTTGCCTCTGCAGGGTGAGATTCTATGAATAAATATTTCATGATATTGGGTGTGATTCTGATGGCGAGCTTTTCATTCGCTCACATAACGCCGTCGAATCCATACATGAACGCCAAATTCGCCAATGCTTTCTGCCAGTACAATAACATATTCGCGCAGATGCAGGGTGCGGTCGCGACCTACAACGCGAGCTACTCCAGCGCCATGAACACGATAAACGGCTCATTGAGCGCGTCTCTCGGTCATTTGAACGGGTATTATTGCAGCGACTACAGCATTGTTTCATTCAACCAGGAATACTCCGGCACCTTCAACCCGCTCATAGCCCAAGGCTCGGCCATCTATTTCCGAGCAGGCTTCGATGCGATACAGAGCCATTCAACGACCTGGGGCGCTTTATTTAGCCAGTACAACACCTTCATTGGCGATAACTTCCACAGCTGTTTCGCCCATTATGCCAATATGACCCCCTGCGGAGCATAAAACGCGCCGCAATATTTTCCATTTTTTCTATTTTATCCTATTTCCCCAGCGCTAACGCTGATTCTTATTGATATTGAAAAATGAAAGAACAAGAAAATAGATGATAAAAAAAAGAAAAATATTTTCTCAGGTCCTCGGATACTTGAGCAGGTTCGGCATCATCTCGACATGCGAGAGGAACATCCTCCTGCAGCAGTACCGTGTGATCCCGAGCTCATCCATCGCCACATCCGGCTTCTTGTCCTTGATAAGCTCCCTGTACTGCTCGTGCAGGTGCCCGAGGACAGAACCGCATGTGAAACACCTAACTGGAAACTCCAATCATATCACCTGTAGGATTTCTGGAACCTCGCCCTTGCCTTGGGGCCCTTGTACTTCTTGGTCTCGACACGCCTGGTGTCCTCCACGACAAGCGAGCGGTCGATGTCGATGAATTTTGTCTTCAGGTCCATGGTATCGAAGAACCCGATGAGCGCGTTCGCGATCGCGGTCCGGGCTGCCTGCGCCTGGCCCATCCTTCCCCCGCCGTTCACGTTGATCGAGATGTCGATTGCGTTGGCCTCGGGGCCGAGATACCTCAGCGGCTCGAGGATTATGTCGCGCACATACGGGTTGTTGAGCGAATTCACGTTCATGGAATTGATGCGCACGATCCCTTTGCCTGCGATCACTGTCGCCCGGGCGACGCTCGTCTTCCTCTTCCCTCTTGCGACAAAAGCCTTGGTCTTCTTGATCGGGGCCCTGGTCTTCTTGCGCTTCTCAGTTTTCGGCTTGATCTCCGGGGTCGGAGGCCTCGGCTCAGGAGGGACTGCTGGCGGCGCATGCTGCGGAACCGTTGGGTGGGCATGCTGCGGTGCCGCGGGCTGCGCATGCTGCACAAGCGCAGGCTGTGCGTGCTGTTTCGCCGCGGCTGCCGGTTGCGCGTGCGTTTCCGCTTTCTTCTCCTCTTTATGAGGGGGAATCTTCGTGCTAGGCGCCGCTTCAACCATTTTCTTTTCGACCTTCTCGGTCTTTGGCGCCGGAGCAGGCTCCTTCTTCTTCGCTTTCCTGTCCTTTGATTCGTTCTTGTCTGCCATAAGCATCAACCTAGGTAACCTATGTTCCTGCATAGCTCATGTATCGTGATATGGCTTGATACGCCGTCGAAATCCGCACCCTCTACCGCCAGGCTCGTCTTCAGGTTCTTCGGGTTGCCTGTGTAGACGATCAGCCTGCGCAGGGCAGCCAGGCCCCGGGTGGTCTTCCTGGGGAGCATCCCGCGGATCATCCGCTTCACCAGCATGTGGGGCACCTTCGGCCAGACCGGCGACCTTTCGGGGGTTCCCTTGTTCTTGAGCCCCCGCTTCTCCAGGTATCTCTCCCTGATCTGCTTGGGGTCGCCTCTGATCACTATCTTCTCGGCGTTTATGAGATGCACCTCTTCGCCGAGCAGGACCTTCTTCGCGATCTGGCTCGCGAGCCTTCCGAACACCATATTCGTTCCATCAATGACCTGCATAATCATCACTTCAGGATAATTATCCCCCTTCCTTCCGGGTTCGATTTGTGGAGGCTCTCGATAGTGATCGCCTTCCCGCCCATCTCGCTGATGATGCGTTTGGCGCTTCCCGAGAATGAGAACGCGGCCACGGTTATCTTCTTCGATACGGCTCCGGCACCCAGCACCTTGCCAGGCACCAGGACAGTGACATCCTCATCAGCATAATCATCCAGCTTGCTGAGATTCACCTCGACCTTCTGCCGTCTCGGGCGTAAGAGCTCGTAAGCCACCTTCCTCCATATCGGCTTCTGGGTCTTCATCAGGGTCTCCACGAGAGACACTAGCGTTTGGTTATCTTTGTTCCTCATAGTGCGCCACCTTAGGCTCGCCCCTGCAAGAAATGCAGGAACTTTTTCTAATGAGCGTTAATTATTACGAGAAGGAATGTTTAAAAACAAACGGTTCGGCCTAAGAGATTGGGAAATAAAGAAAATTAAAAAATAAAATCGGAAGTATCTATTCCGATTTCGCTAGGTTGTACACTGCTTTTATCGCTACGATGAAAGCGGCCGGCGAGATGAACGCCACAAAGGCGCCCGTGAAACCAGCAACCCATGTCGCTATTGTCGCTCCGAACGAGCCGAGGAATGCCAGCGTTGTTGCAAAGAGCATATTCCATGCGCTCACCGAGAGCAGCAGGGCGATCGATGCGATCAGGAAGGCGTTGACCTCCTTCTCACCGATGTTTACAAGGCCCACGATGACACCGAGGATGAACAATATCCCCAGCAACACCGGCAGCGTGCCTACCGGCAGATAGCTCGATAGGATGCCGACGATCAAAGCCAGCAGAATCCCGATAAGAAACGCATATTCCCCATACTTCATGCTTTTACCTGCCATCTATGAATCACCTCTATATTAGATAGGCATTTTATCAGCCATCCAATCGGTCTTTTTTAAACCTATCGGAAACCCGCCCCGACAATCACCAAAGCCACAATAATCAAATCACGGCGACAAGAAGGCCGATCAACCCGATGAAAAAGGCGATGAGGCTCGCTTTCCTTGCGAATCCGCATGCATAGGCGCCTTGGGAAAAGATCCTATACACGATCCCCAAAATCAGGGCATCGGCGATCGCGACAAGCATCAGCGCCGGCATCTTCTGGGGGAGGCCCATCAGGAACGGGAGCGCGGATAACGGGATGAAAAGCAGGTAAAGCACCGATGCGATAACGAGGGAAGGCCCTTCCCCGATGACGATAGGAATCGTCTTCGAATGCCTGGCTTTAAGGTCCCCTTCCATATCCTGCACGGATTTGATGATCTCGCGGGCGAGCCCCGCGACGAATCCGAGGCAAGCCAAAGTTAGAGCAACTGGCAGCAACGAATCGGCATACACGAAATCCCCGAAAATGAACGGTATCGCCATCGTGAACGCGATATAGACGTTGCCTACAATCGGGAGGTCCTTTAGCTTCCAGTTATAAGCGACCGCCAAAGCGCCGAATACCAATGCAATCATGAACGCATTGATGTTGATGAAAAAAGCGAATATAACTGATGCTGCGAGACATGCAATCGAGAACCAGAGCGCGAAACCTTTTGATATTGTTCCCCGCACCAGGGGCCGGTCCATCTTCCTATTCAGCCTGTCCGTCTCGATATCGAGGTAATCGTTGAGGGCGAAAGATCCCATCTCGCTGAAAATCGGCACAAGCAGGGATAGGGCCAATACCGCATTGATTGGCGGGACCATCCCCAGCACTATCGTCTCTCCTATGAGGACTGCAAGCGCGAGCATGAGGGCATGCTCGAAACGGGTGAGCTGGAAGAGCTCTTTCACATCCATGCAAAAACACTTCCTTTATATCTGGCATGTGGTTAACACAATATATATTTATACCCATATGTATAAAATAACATTAAAACCAATATTCAAGGGTAAGCCCAATGACAAACAAACTAGATGAGATTGATTTGGCGATACTTGCGAGCCTGAGGGAGAATGCCAAGGCCTCAGTCAAGGACCTGGCGAAAAGGATCGGCGTTCATCCGAACACGCTTCTCCAGAGGCTCAAGAAGCTGGAGAACAACGGCATCATCACCAAGTATGTGGCCGAAGTCGATTACGCGAAAGTCGGCTACGATCTGCATGTCATAATCATGATGAAGGTGAAGCGCGGGCGGGCAGGCGACATGGACCAGCTCAAGGAGCTTCTCCGCATCAAGGAGCTTGAGGCGGTCTATGCAACTACAGGCACCTGGGACCTCGTCTCTGTCGCCAGAGTGAAGAACCGGGAGCATCTCCTGGAGGTAATCCAGCGCCTGGGCAAGGTGCCGATAATAACAAAGACCACGAGCCACCTGGTGCTGTTTGCTTACAAGAATCCGTACCAGTTCAATCCTTTCGTCCAGGATTGAGGATCTTTCTCTTTCATCTTTTTCTTAAATCCTCTTTCTTCTGGATAGAATTAGCTCATTCTGAACCAAGGATCGGTTCGTGCCTGTCCGAGACATCATTATTCGGAGCGTCATGTTTTTTTTCATCAGGGTACATGATAGAGAACAATGTCTTCCCCTGTGTCTTCTTGAAGACCATGCCATAGACCCCATGCACGTCTTTCTGAGGCGTACCGGGCGGGTCGATGCGCTCGTAAAGCGGTTCTTCGAATAGCGGTATGAAGCCGTTCCTCAGATAGATATCCAAATATTCAGTGATCGAATCCATGGGGAACGTGCCTTTGTGGATCCCCTGGGCGACCTCTTGGGTCATGACTGAGCCGGGGGTGATTTTCAGGGGTATCTCCTCTTGGCATGCGACAAGCCCGCCTTCGGGCAGGAAGTCTGAGATATGCCTGACCAGGCTTTCCCTGTCTTTGATCCAATGAGCTATATATTCGGCCATGACAACATCGGGCCTGCCGAATTTCATCCCTAACTCCTCAAATGTGATAGCCTCGAGATCTGTCGGATCGATCTTAAAGAAATCCGCCTGATGATACCTCAGATCGATCCTCGTGGGCACGATGAGCTTCCTCTTCCCTCCATTATCCAAGCGCAGGTCCGCGTTCTCTTTCTTGAAGCCTTCGTACTTCTTCAGGGCGAAACTGATGGAATCCATATTGTTGTCGATGCCGAGTATGAAACCGAAATCCCGCTCTCCGCGTCTGATCTGCTCGAAGAACACCTTTCTGGCGAGCGAACGCCCGGGATGGCCTTCACCGCACCCGATATCGAGGACCATCATGCTGCTCATATCCATGTACTGCGAGAAGAACATCTGCCCGCGGACGAAATCCCTAGCCAACTCATGGTTGCCGCCCATGTGGATTCCATATCGGTCTATCTTCTTCTTGTGGCCGGTCCTTGTCTGGACCACCTGGACAGCGAATTGGGCCATCCCTCTGCGGGCGTCCTCTTCGGTCCAATCGGATGCGCTATCGTTGTCGTTTTTGGCCCTGCATATGATCGGCTCGGTGAGCATAGGTTCGCTGTTCTCGAAATCGGTCTCCATGAGCTGTATCCTGTTGGTGAGCTCCTTTGCGATCTTGGTATGTTCAGGATTCGCTTTGTTGATGATCTCGTTGGCGCCATTGCCTCTGAGTACCCTCTGCAATTCGCCGTTGTGGGGGATGACGCAGATCGTCCTGCCCCGGTCGCCGAATTTCTCATTCACGTGCGCCAGATGCTTAATGATATCCGATATCTCATCCCTGCCCGGATCATCGGTCCTGAATCCGAAAACGAATATGTACAACGATTTCCCATCGTCATCGACCTGGTGGGCATCCATCCTCTCGCCGCATAATCCCTGCTTTTCCAGTTTGAGGAATATGCTGTCCCAGAAATCGCCTGCACATTCATTCTGGAATATCAGTTTGGTCCTCTCCTTCTTCTTCATATCTTTGCCTGCATCCCGTTCCTCCACCAGGACAGATGCCGGTGCGATCTCATCGCGCAGGGGCCGGCCTTGGCTGGCAAACGTTGCGGCGTCATAGCTTGCGCTGATGCATTTGCCAAGAGGTTTGGCTCTTCCTTCCTGCAATGACGGAGGAGGAAAAGAACTGACCACTCCTCCACCCCCGTTGCTGCTACCCATGTGATTCTTAATTAGACGCGCAACTATTTTAATGGTATCTTAAATGAAAAAATGTGGCATTACGTGGCTTTAAGAAACACCCTATCCGGCCCTGTTTTTCGAAAAGCATTATCCGTATGGATCTGAGCCCGGCCGAGATAATATAAATCTTGTTCAGGATAACCTAGTCATGCCCGTTCCCTACAAAGTCGATATCATAAGCCAATCGGAGAAGGAGACGCTTATGTCAAAATTCTACTCCTCATCGCTTTATGAGAGGAAAGCGCTGATCCATGGGACCTGCGTGAAGATGTTCTCCGACAGCCACAATTTCAAGGACATGTGGGAGGATAATTTCGAGCAGCTCCCGGACTGGATACGCCCCCATGCCCGGCTTTTCTGCATCTGCAATGCAGGAAATGGTGCGCACATGCGGGTAAGGTACGAGCCCGTGTCGAAGACCGTGGTCATCGAGAACTGCGATTACTACGGATATGTGAAAAGCATAGCGCTCGCCCTCGTCGCGGACTTCCTGGAGGATTTCACATCAGAGCACAGGCGCTACTCTGTCCACGGGTCTTTCGTGGATGCGGGAGGCCGGGGCATGGCGATCATCGGCCCATCAGGAAGCGGCAAGACAACGCTCACGTACGGCCTTCTCCTTGAGCGGCGGTTCAACTTCGTCACTGACGACTGGTTCTTCGTACGTTTTACAGACAACGATACGCTGATATACTCCTCAGAGAAGAACTCGTACATCCGCGGGAATCTTTCAGAGAACTGGCCCCAGTACGCTTCACGCCTCAAAGACGCGCAGAAGGATTCGAAGGACAGGGCTGTCGTGGATGTGAAGAGGCTCCTTGGAGGGGATAGGATCAGGACAGATTCCACGCTATCATCAACCGTAATCCTTACCCGGGACAAGAAACTCGATCCATTCTCCGAGATGAGCCGCAAAGACGCGCTCGCATACCTGGTGAAGAACGATTTCTGCAACCCGCATCAATTGGTCCGGAGCAAGGAGAAGATGGAGAAGCGGAGGAAGTTCTACTCCGAATTCCTCAGCCGCGCACCAGTTTATCTCCTCAACACGATCGAGACCCCGAAGCAGAGCCTGGAGAGGGTGAAGAAGATCGCCGGATGCTGAAAAAAAACAGAACCGATATTTGATCGAGGTGGACCATATGACTGTGACGCTCGGACTTGTCCAGATGTCGATGAGGGACGACCCGAAGAAAAACCTTGAGAAGGCGCTCGACATGATCAATGACGCATCTCGTAAAGGCGCGCAGATAGTGTGCCTCCCTGAATTGTTCAACTCGCCGTATTTCCCGCAGGACGAGAAGGTGGACGCATCGAGATACGCAGAGACTTCTTCGGGGAAAAGCGCGCGGGCCCTGTCCCAGGCGGCAAGCGACAACGGCATCATCCTGATAGGTGGCTCGATCTTCGAGGTCGATGGGAAGCATTTCTACAACACATCCCTTGTTTTCGATGAGAAAGGGAAGATGATCAGCAGATATCGGAAGGTGCACATCCCGCACGACCCGAATTTCTATGAGCAGAACTATTTCACGGCAGGGGACGGCTTCAAGGTCATCGATACCCGTCTCGGAAAGATAGCCGTCCTCATCTGCTACGACCAGTGGTTCCCTGAAGCGGCACGGACCTGCGCCCTGATGGGCGCGCAGATGATCTTCTACCCGACCGCTATCGGACTGGTGGAAGGTATGGAGCAGATAGAGGGCGACTGGCAGGATGCCTGGACCACTGTGCAACGCGGGCATGCGATAGCGAACGGCGCCGCGGTCATCGCCGTTAACCGCGTCGGCAAGGAGCGCGGCATGCGTTTCTGGGGCGGATCCTTCGTGAGCTCGCAGTTCGGGACGATTTTGGCAAAGGGCGATAGCACCGAGCAGGTCATAATCGCGAAAGTCAGCAAAGCGCTCGGGGGCCATGTGCGGGAAGGATGGCGGTTCTTCTACAACAGGCGCCCTGAGACATACGGCAAGATCGTGGAGAGAATCTAGATCTGAGCTGATATTTGGCGCTCAGATGGGGGGAAGTGAAAAAATGCAAAAAGGGAAATCATCATTGCGCATGCCAGCCGAATGGGAGCCTCATGAGGCCACTTGGATAACCTGGCCGAAGAACACCGAGACCTTCGGCGAGATGCTTCCGCGCGTGCAAAATGCCTTCATCCTCATGATCAGCACCCTTGCGCAAAACGAGAAAGTGAGGCTGGTTGTCGGGGATGATGCTGATGAGGCCAAGGTGAGGAAGATGCTCGACAAGATTGGTGCATCCAAGAACGTCTTTTTCTTCCAGGCAAAAGCCTGCGATGTCTGGATAAGGGATTACGGCCCCATATTCGTGAAAGACCGCAATGAGGTCATCGCAACCAAATGGATATACAACGCCTACGGCAACAAATACTCAGACCTTGCCGAAGATACGCATGTTTTCGACAATATCATACCTGGTCTCGGCCTCAAAACGCTTTATCCTGAGATTGTCCTCGAAGGCGGGTCGATA
>Ga0315268_10008843_pt1 | contig 10483 bp, 10 predicted proteins | sample C1_top_MG_FD_204535 | JGI IMG/M metagenome (GOLD analysis project Ga0315268, IMG submission 204535) | Sediment microbial communities from Yellowstone Lake, YNP, Wyoming, USA - C1_top | ecosystem: Environmental > Aquatic > Freshwater > Lake > Sediment | place: USA: Wyoming | collected 2017-08-01 | reverse complement strand
ACCTGGAAGGCGAGTACGGGATCAGCGGCCTGTTCGTCGGCGTGCCCTGCAAGCTGGGCGAGCGCGGCATCGAGGACGTGATCGAAATCAAGCTCACGCCCGAGGAAGACGCCGCCCTGAAAAAGAGCGCCGGGGCCGTCAAGGAGCTGGTGGCAGTTATCGGAGTCTAGTCCGGTTTACATGGTTGTTTGAAGGGGCGCGGGCTTCAGCCGCGCCGAACAAGTCCTTATTTGTGTCATTCCGAGGGGACTGAGCGGGGTCCCCAGCACGCGCGGTTTTCGCGTGCGGGGGTGCTCGTTAGTCCCCGAGGAACCTGCTTTTCGGAGTTTTTTGGCAACCTGTTAGCCCCTGAGGGGAAAGTGCTCCAACGGCCACAAGCAATTCTGCAACGAAGTTACAGTTTCAAGGCCGAAAGACCAACCCGCGGATTGACGCGGATGTGCGCGGATAAGAAATCCGCCGGAATCCGCGTAATCCGCGGTTTGCTTTTTACTTTTCTAGATAAGCGCCGATAGCCCGTTGCCAGCGCTCCATCTTCTTCGCGTACGCCGCCTCGTCGATTTTCTCCACCATGGCGTTGCCCTCGGGGGACAGGCCCACATAAGAGTCGGTCACGCTCACCTCGCTGCGGTTGGCGTCCGCGGCGCGGCAGCGCACCTCGATCTGGCGCACCAGCACTCCGTGGGCCACCACGTTGTAGGCCACAGTGTGCGCGGCCGGTTCGTAGCGGGTCACCGTCCAGACGTGCTCCACGCCCTCCTGGGTGCGAAACACCATGCCGGCGGCAACCTCCGCGTGCTTGGGATAGAGAATCTCCGGGTCCCAGCCGGGCGCCCAATGGCGTTCGCCCTGAGGCGTGAACAGCGGGAACACCTTGTCGACCGGGGCGGGGAACTGCAGGTGGCCGGCCCTGGTCACCGCGGTTGCCTGAAATGGCGCGCCGGCCGGGGATTGCGCCAGCGCCGTTCCGGCCAGCGTGAACACCAGCGCGGCCAGCAAAGTCGTGTTCGTCATGCCTCCTCCAAAAAGAAAACGCCCGCAGGCGCGTCGCCTGCAAGGCGCGATTTTATTTGTAAACAAAATGCCCGGGCGGCACAAGCCGTCCGGGCGAACGAAGTTGAATGCTACCACGATTTATCGCGTATTGTCATCCGCGTTTATCCGCGTAAATCCGCGGTTCTTCACGCGCGCTCGATCTTCACCGACTTCACCACCACGTCCTGGTTCGGTTTGTCCTGCTTGTTGCGCGGGACGTTGGCGATCTTGTCCACCACGTCCTGGCCTTCTACGGCCTCGCCAAAGATGGTGTGGTTGCCGGTGAGCCAGGGCGTGGGCGCCACGGTGATGAAGAACTGGCTGCCGTTGGTGTTCGGACCCGCGTTGGCCATGGCCAGCTTGCCCGCTTTGTCGAACCTGTACGGAGAGCCTTTGGTCTCGTCCTCGAAGCGGTAGCCGGGGCCGCCCAAACCGCTGCCCGCCGGATCGCCGCCCTGGATCATGAAATTCGGAATGACGCGGTGGAAAATGGTGCCGTCGTACAGGCGGCCGGTGGATTTCTGGTGCGTAACCGGATGTGTCCACTCGCGCTTGCCCTCGGCCAGCTCGACGAAGTTCTGCACCGTCTTGGGCGCTTCCTTCTCGAACAACCGGCAGACGATCTTGCCTTCGCTGGTATCAAACTCCGCATACAGCCCGGGTTGGCGTGCCATGGCGTTCTCCTTAGCAACCACCAAGGATAACATTCAGGCTCCGGGCGAAGTCTGATTGGCGAATTTACGGATTTTCGGATTGACGGATTCCACCGGGTTGCCGGAATTCGTCAATCGGTAAATTCGTCAATCCGTAAATTGGTTGTTACTTCTTAGCGGGCTTCTTCTCCGCCGCAGGCGCCGCCGCTCCCGCCTGCTCGATCTTGATGTGGGTGATGCGCACCGGCTTCAGCGGTTTGTCGTCGGCGCCACGCGGGAGGCGCGCAATCTTGCGGACCAGCGACGCCGGCTCGCACTGCCCGAAGATGGTGTGTTTGCCGTTCAGGTGCGGCGTGGGCGCCTCGGTGATGAAGAACTGAGAGCCGTTGGTGTTGGGGCCAGAGTTGGCCATCGCCAGCCGTCCCGGGCGGTCGAACTTCAGCGAGGGGTCGAACTCGTCCTTGAACTTATAGCCGGGATCGCCGCTGCCGTTGCCGGCCGGATCGCCGCCCTGGATCATGAATCCGGGAATTACGCGGTGGAAAATGGTGCCGTCGTACAGCGGGGTGTTGTGCTTTTTCACGCGCGACACCGGGTTGGTCCAGTCCTTGGTGCCCTCGGCCAGGCCGATGAAGTTGGCTACCGTGAGCGGCGCCTTGTCCTGAAACAGCGTGCAGGTGAAGTTGCCGGCGGTGGTTTCGATGATCGCCTTGGGATTCGCGGCCTTGCCTTGCGCCAGCAGCAGGCCGGGCGCAAGCAGCAGAAGAATGGCAGTGAGTTTTCGCATATCTCTCCTTGAAGTCGCCGGTCGCCAGGCGGCGGCGCTGGTTGTGTCTCGCAGGGATGGCGCTTTTATCGGAAACCCGACAATTACCAAATTACGAACTTACCAAATCACGAAATAAACCCGCTATTCTACTCGCTTCCGGCGGCTGGTTGCGCCTGCAATTGCCGGCTCTCCTGTTCCACCTGCCGGAAAACGCGCAGCAGGTTGCCGCCCAGAATTTTCCTGATCTGCTCCGGCTTGTAGCCGCGGTCCAGCAGCGCCTGCGTGATCTTCGGCAGGTCGGCCACGGAATCGACGCCCTGGGGCAGGGAATCGATGCCGTCCCAATCGGCGCCCAGCCCCACGTGGTCCACGCCGGCGACTTTGGCCACGTGGTCGATGTGGTCAATCAAGGCGCTGAACGGCGGGCGCGGAATCCGGGCCGTCCACTCCTTCCAGATGCGTGCTCCCTCGGCATAACTGGCCGGCTTGCCTTCCGCTTTCATTTTGTCCCTGTACGCCTGTATGGCGGCATTGCGCTGCGGTTCCTGGGCGGCGTAGGCCTGGCGGAAGTGGTCGTCCACGAACGCCGAATAGAAGTTGACCATCACCACGCCCCCGTTCTTGGCCACCGCCTTCAGCATCTCGTCGGTCAGGTTGCGGGGATGCGTAGTGAGCGCGCGGGCGCCCGAGTGCGACGCGATGATGGGCGCCTTGCTGACGGCAATCGCATCCCAGAAGGTCTTGTCGGACACGTGCGACACGTCCACCATCATGCCCAGCCGGTTCATTTCGCCGACCACCTGCTTGCCGAAGGGGGTGAGCCCGTCGTGGTGCTGGATATTGGGATTGTCCAGGTCGCCGGAAGAGTCGGCCCACTCGTTGGTGTTCATCCACGTCAGCGTCATGTAGCGCACGCCCAGGCGGTAGTAATCGCGCAGGACGCGCAGGTCGTTGTCGATGGCGTGCCCGCCTTCCAGGCCGAGCAGCGCGGCCAGTTTCTTGTTGGGCCCGCTGCGGGCGCGCTCGATGTCCTCGGCGCTATAGGCCATCACCATCTGGCCGGGATGGCGGCGGGCCTGCTCGTACACCGAATCGATCAGGTCCAGCGCGCGCGGGACGTAGCGTCCCTTGTACTTGTCCGGCGACACCCAGACGGCAAAGAACTCCGCGCCCAGGTTGCCGGCGCGGACCTTCTCCAGGTCCACGTGGCCCTTGTCGATGGGGGTCACCGTGCTCAGGTCGAAATTTTCATCGACGAAGCGGTCCGGCGTGTCGGCGTGAGTGTCAATGACGATGGCGGAATCGTGCAGGCGGCGCGCTTGCGGCGACACCACCGGCGCCGAAGTCTGGGCGGCCGCGCACACGCTCAGCGCAGCCACCGCAAACAGCAGTCGGGAAATTTTCATGGAGTTATCGCTTGGCGAGCCTTTGCGCCTCGCGCCCAGCAGTATACCGCATTCACTGCGGCCCGCTATTCGGCCACGTCGTAACGCCGCGGCCGTGGCGGAATCTGCGAGGTGTCCACCGCCTCGAACTCGAAGCGGGGCTCGTCGGCGTCGGGCGCAAAGTAGGCCTTGGTGGTCTTTAGCCAGTTCTGGTCGTCGCGCTCGGGGAACTCCGGCTTGTAATGCGCGCCGCGGGATTCGTTGCGCATGGCGGCCCCCTGCACGATCACCCGCGCCAGTTGCAGCATGTTGTAGAGCTGGCGGGCGAAGGTGAAAGTGCTGTTGGCCCACAGCGACTTGTCGCTCAGGTTCACCTGGCGGAAGCGCTCCAGCAGCTCGCAGATCCTGGCGTCGGTCTGCTGCAGCTCCTGGTTGTGGCGGATCACGGTGCAGTGGCGCGTCATCTCGTCGCCCAGCTCGCGCCAGATCTTGAACGGGTTCTCGTTGCCCTGGTTCTTGAGCAGCAGCGCGTTGAACTCCTCCTGCCGTTCGCGTTCGGCGTCGAACGCGCCATCGCCGGCGGCGCCCTCCAGCGAGCGCGCGTACTGCACCGCGGCCGGACCGGCTATGAACCCGCCCCATATGCACGATACCAGCGAGTTGGCGCCCAGCCGGTTGGCGCCGTGGTACTGGTACTCGCATTCACCGGCGGCAAACAGCCCCGGAAGGTTAGTGGCCTGGCGGTAATCCACCCACAGGCCGCCCATGGTGTAGTGCATGCCGGGGAAAATCTTCATCGGATGGTCGCGCGGGTCGTCGCCCACGAACTTTTCGTATATCTCAAGAATGCCTTCAAGTTTTCTGTCCAACACCTTGCGGTCAATGTGGGTTAGGTCCAAATAGACCATCGGCCCGCCGTCAATTCCCAGGTGATCTTCGTAGACGATCTTGTGTATCTCGCGGGTGGCGATATCGCGCGGCACCAGGTTGCCGTACTTGGGATAGCGCGCCTCCAGGAAGTAGTAGCGCTCCTTCTCCGGAATGGTGCGCGGATCGCGCCGGTCGCCGGGCTTTTTCGGCACCCACACGCGTCCGCCCTCGCCGCGCGCCGACTCCGACATCAGCCGCAGCTTGTCCTCCCCGGGAATGGCCGTCGGGTGCACCTGGATGAATTCCCCGTTGGCGTAGTACGCGCCCTGCTGATACAGCGCCGACTGTGCCGACCCGGTACAGACCACGGAGTTGGTGGATTTGCCGAAAATCGCCCCGATACCGCCGGTGCAGATGATGACCGCGTCGGCAGGGAAGGTGACCACCTGCATGGAGCGCAGGTCCAGGGCACAGATGCCGCGGCACGCGCCCCGGGAATCGATGACGGCCGAGAGAAATTCCCAGTGCTCGTACTTCTTTACCTTGCCCTCGGCTTCATGGCGGCGCACCTGCTCGTCCAGCGCATAGAGCAATTGCTGCCCGGTGGTGGCGCCGGCGAACGCGGTGCGGTTGTAGAGCGTGCCGCCGAAGCGGCGGAAGTCCAGCAGTCCCTCGGCGGTGCGATTGAAAGGCACGCCCATGCGGTCCAGCAGGTCGATGATGCCGGGCGCCGCCTCGCACATATCCTTCACCGGCGGCTGGTTGGCCAGGAAGTCGCCGCCGAAAACGGTGTCGTCAAAATGCTGCCAGGTGGAGTCGCCCTCGCCTTTCAGGTTCTTGGCCGCGTTGATGCCGCCCTGGGCGCACACCGAGTGCGATCGCTTGACCGGCACCATGGAAAACAGGTCCGCCTGCCCGCCCATTTCGGCGATCTTGATGACCGCCGCCAGCCCCGCCAGGCCGCCGCCGACTACGATGATCCTAGGATTGGCTGCCATGATCTCAATCATCCCGGCCCAGCAGGCCGAACCGCGCCGGATTGTTCCTTGCGGCGCCTAACGCGTCTGTTGCAACTGGCGGAGCTCCTCCAGTTGCGGCACCTTGTCTTGCGGAGTGGTGATGAACGCGTACAACGAGCCGCTCGCCATCCCCGCCATGGCCAGCCCGATTACCAGGCAGAGCACCCCAAACCTTTTGCGCGCCGTATTGCCCACCACGATGCCCCACTTCGCCGCGAACAGCCAGATGCCGTAGGCGAAATGCCACGACGCCGCCGCCAGCCCGACGAAGTAAAACGCCACCAGCCACGGGTTCTGCAGCTCGGCCCACACTTTGGCGAAGGCGATTTCCGGGTGGGTGATGATGTGGGCGCCGCTGAAGCGCATGGTCCAGGTGTGATAGCCGATAAAGAAGAACGTTACGATCCCGGTGTAGCGCTGCGCCGTGTACAGCCAGTTGCCCACCCACGGGTACGCCGGCCCCACGTTGGACTCCCCGCGCCACCAGATCCAGAAGCCGTATGCCGCGTGGTAAGCGATGGGTATGTAGATGAAAAAGATTTCCAGCCAGAGGACGAACGGCAGGCCGATCAGGAAGCGAACGTTTTCGTTGTAGGCCGCCGCGCCGTTGGTGGCAAACGCGTTGGAGACGAAATGCTCCACCAGGAAGGCGCCGATGGGGAAGATGCCGCTGAGGGAATGCAGCCGCCGCCACAGAAAAGAATATCCCTGGCCCGCGCGCAGTGCCGGCACTCCGGCGGGAATGCGGGTGACTTCGCCTGCCTCAGCCGGATGACCGGCGGATGATGCCACGCTACCGCTCCTTGTCTGTATGCAGATGAAAGCAAGGCTGAATTGGTTTCATCGCCATCCCTTTGAACAATGGCCTGTGACGTGGCTCACACCGCTGGGATCGGCGAGAGAGTTACATTCGACGGCTCGGCTCACGGCAAAGGAGCGAAACAGAGTCATGCGAGAAGCGACTCACGACGTACTGATTTTCGGCACCGGGCTGGCGGGCCTGCGCGCGGCCGTGGAGGTCAGCATTCGCAGCCAGGGCAAGGCCAACATCGGCCTGGTCTCCAAGGTGCAGGTGATGCGTTCGCATTCGGTGTGCGCCGAAGGCGGCACCGCGGCGGTCATGCGTCCCGAGGAAGGCGACAGCCTCGAGCTGCACTCCTGGGACACCGTGAAAGGATCGGATTTCCTCGCCGACCAGGACGTGGTGGACCGCTTCGTGCGCACCTCGCCGGACGAGATCCGGCTGCTGGAACACCGCGGCGTGCCCTGGTCGCGGCGCGAAGACGGCCGCATCATGCAGCGTCCCTTCGGCGGCCACAGCTTTCCGCGGGCCTGCATGGCGGCCGATAAGACCGGTTTCTTCGAGATGCAGGCGCTCTACGACACGCTGACCAAGTACAAGAACTGGCAGCGCTACGACGAGTGCTTCGTGACCACCATGCTGATGGACAACGGCCGTTTCGCCGGCCTCATGCTGTACGACGCGCCTTCCGGCGAATTCTTCGTCTTGCGCGGCAAGGCCCTGCTGTTCGCTTCCGGCGGCCTGGGAAACCTCTACGGGTTCACCACCTACTCGCAGACTGTGACCGGCGACGGGCAGGCCATTGCCTACCGCGCCGGCCTGCCCCTGGAAGACCCCGAGTTTTTGCAGTTCCATCCCACCGGGCTGGTGCCCTCGGGAATTCTGATGACCGAGGGCTGCCGCGGTGAAGGCGGCATCCTGCGCAACAACAAGGGCGAGCGCTTCATGGAGAAGTACGCCCCCAAGATGATGGAACTGGCCCCGCGCGACATCGTCTCCCGCTCCGAGATGACGGAAGTCATCGAGGGACGCGGCTTTCCCGGACCCAGTGGTCTGGATTACCTGCACCTCGACATGACCCACCTCGGCGCCGAGCGCATCAACAAGCGCCTGCCGCTGATCCGCGAGGTCTGCATCAAGTTCCTCGGCCTGGATCCGATTACCGACCCCATTCCCATCCGCGCCGTGGCCCACTACTCCATGGGCGGCATCGAGGCCGACATCAACGGCCTGACCAGGGTCGAGAACATCTGGGCCGCCGGCGAAGTGGCCTGCCACTCCATGCACGGCGCCAACCGCCTGGGATGCAATTCCACCGCGGAATGCCTGGTCTTCGGCGGCATCACCGGCGAGGAAATCGCCAAGTTCCTGGCCAAGGGACCCAAGCTGAGCGATATCCCACAGGCCAAGGTCCGCGAAGAAGAGCGGCGCATCTTCGGCGGCCTGCTGCAGCAGGAGGGCACGGAAATCCCGGCCGTCATCCGCTGCGAGTTGCGCGCCCTGATGGACAAGCACGCCGGCGTCTACCGCGACGGCCCCTCCATGCAGGAAGGCCTGAATAAGATCGCCGCCCTGAAACAGCGCTTCAAGAAAATCGTGATCCGCGACAAGAGCCGCATCTACAACACCAACCTCATCCAGGCCCTGGAAACCGAGAACATGCTGGACCTGGCCGAGGTGCTGCTGTTCGCCGGCAACGCGCGCAAAGAGTCTCGCGGCGGCCACGCCAGAACCGATTTCACCAAACGCGATGACGACAACTTCCTTTTGCACTCAATGGTCTATTACAGCGGCGATGGCAAGCCGCGCCTGGACTACAAGCCGGTGACCATCACCAACTGGAAACCGGTGGAGCGGAAATACTGAGGACCGGGGGCATGCACATGACGCAAATCAAACGCCACGACAATCGGCTGGGAGTTTGGGGATGGCTGGGCGGCGGACGCTGGGGCGCCGAGCGCTACGCCTACATCCTGCACCGCCTCACCGGCCTCGGCATTCTCTTCTATTTCCTGATGCACGTGGTGGTCACCAGCCTGCGCGCCACCGGCACCTATCTGTGGGTGGAAGGCGGGTTTTTGCACCAGCCCATCTTCAAGCTCGGCGAGTACCTGGTGTTCGCCGCCTTCGCCTACCACGCCTGCAACGGCATCCGCCTCGTCCTGGTGGAGCTGGGCTTCGCCGTGGGCAAGCCCATCGAGCCGGTCTATCCCTACAAGACCTCGCTCGGCGTGCAGCGTCCGCTGCTGGTCATCATGATGATCCTGACGGTGGTGTTCCTGGCCGCCGGCGGCTACAGTTTCCTGACGCACTAGGAGGGGGAGATGAACGGGACGAAATACTGGACCTGGCACATGGCGGCGGGAGTGGTGATCCTGTTCCTGCTCGGGCTGCACATGATGATCATGCACGTCGGCGGGCTGACCCACCTGTTCGCTCCTTACGGCGGTGAGGCCATTTCCAAAGTGAACAGCATGGCCCGCGACGGGCAGTTGTTCTTCACCGTCACCTACGTTCTGCTCCTGGCGGTGGCCCTGTACCACGGCCTTTACGGCCTGCGCACCATCCTGTTCGAGCTGACCCTGCCCCGGGCGGCCGAGCAGTTCATCACCGTGGTGCTGCTGGTGATCGGAGTCGGGCTGTTCGGCCTGGGCGCCTGGGCGGCGGTCGTCGCCCACAGCCTGGCCCTGGCGGGAGTGAGAGGCTAATCATGGCGGAAACCAGCAAAGTACGGCAGATCAATTTCCACGTCACCCGGTACAATCCGGAAACCGACGCCGCCCCCTACGTCAAGACCTATGCCGTTCCCGTACAGGAGGGCATGACCGTCCTGGAAGCCCTGCACTACATCAAGGACAACCTTGATTCCACGCTGGCCTGGCGCTATTCCTGCCGCATGGGCATCTGCGGCTCCTGCGGCATGCTGCTGAACGGCAGCCCGGGGCTGGCCTGTAATACCCAGATCCTGCACATCGCCGACGGCAATCTCACCGTGGGGCCGCTGCCCAACTTCGACCTCATCCGCGACCTGGTCCCCGACCTGATGAGCATGTTCGACAAGCACTGGTCGGTCAGTCCGCACCTCGTGCGCGACAACGCGGAAATCGACAGTCCCGCCGGCGAGTTTTTCCAGACGCCGGAGCAACTGGAGAACTTCCTGCAGTTCACCTACTGCATCAAGTGCGGCTGCTGCATGGGCGCCTGCCCGACGCTGGCCACCGATGTCCGCTACCTCGGTCCCATGCCGCTCACGGCGGCCCACCGCTACAACCAGGACACGCGCGACCAGGGCCAGGCCGCCCGCAACCAGATAACCGGCGGTGATGGCGGCGCTTTCCGCTGCCACTACGCCGGAGAGTGCGCCCGCGTCTGCCCCAAGGGCGTCGATCCGGCGCGCGCCGTGCAACTGCTCAAGCGCCAATTGGTGCTGGATTACCTGCATCTGGCGGAACGCAAACCGGTCTGCAAGAAGCTGGAGGGTCCCGGGGAAGGCAAGCTGCTGGAGATTGCGCCTCCACCCAAGCGGACGGTAGGCGCGGAAACCGGCGCCGCCGCTGGCGAAAGCCGCCGTTAGACGATTGCCGAATTGCCGAATTTGAGAATTGCCGAATTGCAATCCGGCAATTCCGCACTTCGGCAATTCGGCAATCCATTATGGGTGCTTGTGCGGGGCGCGGCTCTGGATATAATGGCCTCCAGATCAGAACCCAATACCCCGGCCGGGTTCGGCGAAACCTGGCAGGAGAACACGATGGCGACACCCGCGCTGGCCTTTGCGCAACTGGCTACCGACTTCGAAGCCGACGGGCTCACCCCTAAGAACGCCGAACGCCTGGGGCAGGAGCTGGCCAAGACCTTCAACGTCAAGGAGGATGAGGTCGGCATCCTGCGCATCGAGAAGCAGAACCTGGTCTTCTGTTATCCCGCCAAGCTGCACAACGTGGGCAGCA
>Ga0315268_10008842_pt1 | contig 10483 bp, 9 predicted proteins | sample C1_top_MG_FD_204535 | JGI IMG/M metagenome (GOLD analysis project Ga0315268, IMG submission 204535) | Sediment microbial communities from Yellowstone Lake, YNP, Wyoming, USA - C1_top | ecosystem: Environmental > Aquatic > Freshwater > Lake > Sediment | place: USA: Wyoming | collected 2017-08-01 | reverse complement strand
ATCCAACCCTCAGCTGTGTTCTGTACGATCCGAACTTCGTTCGATCGACCTTGGGCTCCTTCAGCAGCAGGACAGTGAACGAACCCAGCAACGCAACGAACGCGCTGATGATGAGTGTGAGGTCAAGGCGGTCCGGCAATACCCACTGTACGACGACCCCACCAACGACGCAGGCGGCGGCGGTCATCACGGCCATCACGGACCACGCTCTTGCGCTCACACCAATGAACTCGCCTGCGCGGTTCAATTCCAGCAGGGTATCATACAGGAAGGGGGTGTCCCCGCTCACGACAAAGCATATTCCGGTTGCCCAAACGATGTTTGAGATCAGGAACTCCCAGAATTCGGTGCTGAAGCCGAAAGACATGACTCCTCCGACAACCAAGACCTCACCGATGAACAGCATCGCTTTGCGACCATACTTGTCGCCGAGAAGGCCCGCTGGCAACTGGAAGCATATCATCGTGGACCAGAACGCAGCGTCTACCACTGTTAGGAGGAAGAGGCTGTCAAGATGGTTGTTTGCCCAGAGTGTCCAGAATGGTATCCAGAGTGAGAACGATGTGACGGCCCTGAAGAGGTAATACCTTCTTATGCGGTCGTCCCCTGCTGCCATGCCGCATCGTATCTCCAATCTTCTACTTGCTGTTGATGCTCGGCGGTTGCGAGATTTCGCCGCCGCAATGAGAAAAGAGATAGACCTGAGGGGAGCAAGCCCCCCTCAGCTTTCGGGTTTTCCACTAGAGCTTCTTCTCTTTGTAGTTCATACCGAACTTAGGAAGCATCTTGATGAATGGGTCTGGATCCATCATCTCTGGCGGGAACACTCCCTTCATCTTGACCTTCCCCTGCGCGAACAGGATTGCACCTATTGCCGCTGGCACTCCAACGGACCACGCGGTCGCACTGTTGTGCCACTGGTCGAAGCACTTCTTGTGGTCCAGCGACGTCCAGCCGTAGTATCCTGAGTCCTTGCCGTCCTTCTTGCCTTTGACGACCGCGCCTATCGCGCACTGGCCTCTGGCGAGGTGGCCTAGCGTGGACGGGTCTGGCAGGACAGCGTTGACAACATCTCTCGGCGCGACGCTCACGTCCTTGACCTTGATCTTGTTCGGGTTGTCCAGGCCGAGCTTGCCGATCATCTTGATCGCGTCGACGTACTCGTCGCCGAGTGCGATCTTGAAGTCCGTGTACTGGCAGCCCTTTCCGAGAACCTCTCCAATGTACGTGCCCAGAGTCTCAGACTCCTCATGCGCTACGTTGTAGATCGGGACCTTTCCGACGCCATCTGGGAAGTCAAAAGCCTCTTTGTTCTCGAAAGACCCGTACTTCCTGTACTTCCCGTCCTTGAAGTAAGTCGCAGGCATGAGCACTTCCTCGATCAGGGTCTCAGGGGACCATAGAGGTGCGAAGTCGTAACCCTCGACAAATCCGTTGTCTCCATCTCGAATGAGAATCTCCTTCACGGAGTCCATCCTGTCTGCACCCTTCCTAGCGAAGAGGTTCGACAAGCCGGGGTCGCATCCGATTCCAAGCATACCCATGATGCCCAACTTCTTCCAAGCGGCGTCCTTCTTCAGGTACAGGAATGACGGGGGCGCGGGCTCCACGACTCCTCCCGGAGGAGTCTTGTCGATCGCGATGTCCCACGCAGTGTCCAGATAGTTGACCTTGGCCTTCTCGCAGGCCTCCATTATTGCGAAGTTGAACCTCGGTATCGCGAGGTTGCAGACGAGGTCGAGTCCCTTGAACGCCTTGGTCATCGCCGAGACATCCGAGGCGTCGAGCTTCACGACGCTCACCTTGTCCGATCCAATCTTCTTCTCCAAACGCTTTCCTTTCTCAGGATTCCTTGCCCCGAGAATGACCTTGTCGAACTCTTCTGATCCAGCAAGGCATTGTGCAGTCACCGATCCTATTGCCCCTACTCCCAGAACCATAGCCTTCATTTTGTCACATACACCGAAGGACGCCGGAAGTCTCCCCCCAGGCATCTTTCATTTGCAGATAGCAGGGACCGTATTTAAGTTTCGCTAGGGAAGGTTAGGAGCACTGGGGGCTGCTCATGGATTTGGCATCAGCTAGCATGCCTTGAAGCACAGGCCCAATCGAGGGCTCCACCTGCTCGGAATGTGGATGGATCACGGGCTTCTGTTCAGAGCTTCTTCTCGTGGCAATTCATGCCGTACTTGGGCAGCATCTTGACGAAGGGTTGCGGATCGAGCATCTCTGGCGGGTACACTCCCTTCTGCCTGATCTTGCCTTGAGCGAACAGGATGGCACCTATCGCAAACGGGACGCCGACAGAATACGCAGTCGCACTGTGCCCGTACTTCTTGTGGCAGTCTTCATGGTTGAGCTGGGTCCAGATGAAATGGCCGACTTCCTTCCCGCCCTTGACTCCCTTGACGACTGTTCCGACGGCGCAATCTCCCTTTGCTCTGTCCGCGAGGGTCGAGGGGTCAGGCAGCACGGCAGACACGACATCTCTCGGAGCTACCTTGACTCCCTTGACATCTACCGGTTTAGTACTGTCGAGGCCGAGCTTGCCGAGAACGTCGATCACTTCGACGTAGTCATCTCCCAGTGCAATCTTGAAATCGCAATAGTCGCAACCTTTCCCCAGGACCTCTCCAATGTAGGTCGGGAGCGTCTCCGCCTCTTCGTGGTCCACGTTGTATATGGGAAGTGTGCCGACTGGATCAGGGAACTGGAAGAGCTCCTTGCCGCTGAATGGAGGAAGCTTCCTGTAGTGCCCGTCTGCGTAGTAGGTCGCTGGCATGAGAACTTCCTCTATTAGCGTCTCTGGAGACCACAGTGGCGCGAAGTGGTGTCCAGCAACGGCTCCGTTGTCGCCATCTCTTACGAGTATCTGCTTCACTCTGTCCATCCTGTCTGCGCCCATTCTCGCGAAGAGGTTCGACAGCCCCGGATCGCAGCCGAGCCCCATCATTCCGGCAAGTCCTGCCTTCTTGAATTCCGCATCCAGTTTGATGAATTCCATCGCCGGGGTCTTCTCGATTATCTCCCCTGGCTTCGTCTTGTCCAGCGCCACGTCCCATGCCATGTCACTGTAGTTGGCCTTCGCCTTGACGCACGCCTTCATGATGTTCATGTTGAACCTTGGTATGACAGCGTTCAGCACGATGTCAATGCCCTTGAAGGCCTTTGTCAGAGAGTCTATATCGGACGCATCGACCTTCTGTACAACGACCTTGTCGCTCGATATCTTCTTCTCAGCCCTTCTTGCTCTCTCTACGTTCACATCTGCCAGAACGACCCTGTCGAATTCCTCGGAATGACCGAGAATCTCGGCAGTGACGGAGCCGACAGCTCCTGTTCCCAATATCATCGCCTTCATTATTTCACAAATACCTCGGCCGCTGGTTGTCAACACCAGGGTCCGTCGGGTGCGCGAATGCTGAGACCTTATTTAAGCTTCGCGGGGACACATCTGGGGGCTACGCCGGCACAGGTCGTTTCGGGCCGGTCCTCTTCGAACTGGGGAATCTCGAGAGGTCCCTGTGCGGCAAGAACATGGCCTGGGCGAACTCCTTCTGGAATTCCGACTCCGCGGCGAGTTCAATGTACTCCACCTTGCGGGAGAGCTTGTCCGCCAAGTCCCTCATCCGGGTGGATTTGAGACACATTCTGGCACCTGAGCCCGCGGCATTGCCGATGAACTTGATCCTGTCAACAGGTACATCTGGATACATCCCGATGTTGATGGCGCTGCTCGCGTCGACATAGGTTCCAAACGCTCCTGCAGCGTAGATGTTCCTGAGGCTGGAAGGCTTGAGCCTGAGCCTCTTCATCAGGACGGAGATACCCGTGAATATCGCGGCCTTCGCCAACTGGATCTCCTGAACGTCGTGCTGCGTGATCGAGATGTTGTAGCCAGAGATGGTCTCCTTCCCTTGTGCAAGGATGAACTCTGCTTGTCCGTCCGCGGTCGTTCTCGTGCGCGGATTCGACTCAGAAACCTTGATCTTGCCCGACGGTTCCAGTATGCCAGCTTTGAACAGTTCCGAAACCGCGTCCACAATCCCCGAGCCACATATACCGCGAGGCTGAGCGTCATCCACCGTTCTGAGTCTGACGTCGCACGTGGCAGGATCAACCCAGACTCTCTCGATTGCGCCAGTCGATGCCCTCATGCCGAACTTGATGTGGGCGCCTTCGAAGGCGGGTCCGGATGCGCACGAGCAGCTCATCAGCCTGTCCTTGTTGCCCGCGATAATCTCCGTGTTTGTTCCGATGTCGATCATCATGCCGATATCCTTGTCATCGTACAATCCGCTGGAAAGGAGATCCGCGACCGCATCCGCTCCAACGAACCCCGCTATGTTGGGAAGCGACGTGACTCTCCCGAACGGATAAGTGTTCAGTCCAACGTGCGGCGGATTGACCGAAAGCGATGTCCTGACAGCAGGGGCATACGGAGCTGCTGCGAGATGGGTCGTCGGTATGCCGAAGAAGATGTGGTGCATAGCTGTGTTCCCGACGACCACTACCTCGAGAATCTCGTCAGGGGTGAGTTCCCTGTCCGCGCACAGCTTGAAGATCAATGTGTTGAGTCCGTGAGTGACTACTCGCTGGAGCTCTTCGAGCCCCCTGGGGTTTTTGTTGGTGTATGCGATCCTAGACATAAGGTCCTCGCCGAAGGGTATCTGCGGGTTCGGCATGCTCTCGGCGCCGAGCACCTCACCAGTGCGCAGATCGATAAGATATGCAACGACCTTTGTAGTCCCGATGTCCGCGGCTATCCCGAACAATCGGGCGGAAGTATCACCGGGCTCCACGCGGATGATCTCCTCGTCCCTGAAGAGCGTGACCGTGGTGGTCCAGGAGCTGTGTCTGAGCGCATCTGGAAGATGTCTGTGGACGCCTGGCGACACCTCCAGCTGTCTCTTCACCTTCTTCTTCAATGCCTGCAGAAGCCTGTCATCGTCCGCTCTGAGGTCACGCAAAGTCGCGGGCGGGATTTTCAATACGTGTTTCTGGACTGCGGGTCTGAGCTCGATCTTCCTCTCAACGCCGGAAGCGAGCAATCTGTGGTGCCCTCTCCTGCTCTCCTCGGGCACCTCGACGGTGATATTGGCGGGCACGGCAACTCTTGCCTGACACGCTAGCCTGACCCCATCCCTAAGTTCACGCTTGTCGAGGATCCGTCTTTCGCTCTCGGTCACCTTCCCAAGAGCATTTCCTCCCGATCTCACGATGACCTTGCACTTGCCGCATTTGCCGAGAGAACTGCAGATGGATTCGATTGCCACGCCAGATTCCCTGGCAAGGTCCAGAAGACTGCTGTCCTTCGTTGCTTCGACCTTGGTGCCGATCGGCTGGAAGTGAACAAGAGGATTAGACATGGCAATCACCCAGTATCCTGATGGTGAGTGGCGATATAGCTTCTCGCACGATTGACTTTTCCATAGAAATGGCCGCCCCGGAGGACGCCCTTTGAGAGCTGCTCACAGCGGCTTCCTGTAGAAGATGAATTCCCTGTCCTTCTTGTATCCAAGGCTCTCGTAGAGTCTTAGAGCACCCGAGGGGTTCTCGGCCTCCATGTCAAGCGTCGCGTAATCCATTCCCTTCTCCTTGAGCAACTTGCAGCTCCGAGCTATCAAGGCATGCGCAAGCCCCTTCCGTCTCCAAGGCCGCCTGACAAATATCTCCTCGGTATGACCCCACCTGCGCTTCAGCTCAGCGTTCTCGTCTTCGTCGATGTAGTTGTGCACTCCCCCGGCGACCTGATCTCCCTCCCACGCGATTTGCCACAGGTCGGGGGAGAAATTGGACGATTTCACATACCGCGCGAAGGCCTCATCGTTCCAACGTTCTTCGGTGAAAGTCCTCTCGTCTCTCATCGCTTCCCCAGTAGCATCCCAGATGGTCTTGTACTGCTCCGGTTTGGCAGGACGCACTTCCACGCCTTTCGGCAGTGGGAGGTCTGGTATGCTCTCCGCTAGCGGCCTGAGCATCGCGAACAAGTACCACGAGGGTCTGTAGCCGTTCTTCTCCAAGAGCGCCTTCCATTCGTTGGGTTCGTTGTTGGCGTAGACTTCGAAGACCTTTGTGCGGTCCTTGCCATGCGAGGCAGCGATTTCTCGAATCCTGGTCTCGTTGAGCCGAAACATCGCCTCTCTTATGCCGCTGTGCCGCCACTCAGGCAGGAGGTGTGCCCTCTGCATGTAGGCGGTGATGTTGTTCAGCCTCCGACCCCATGTCACTTCACACATCCCGATCACTCTGCCTTTCGTTTCCAGTATCATCACGTCACAGGCAGGGTCGAAGGTCTCAGACGGAGCGAGTTTTGCGGCGATGTCGGACTCGCTGATGATCGAATCCACAAGGTCCGCCTCCCAGCTGCGGTTCATCACCTCCGCTATTGCCGCGTTGTCTCTCGTGCCTTTGTACCTCCGGTAGACCAACTCTGGCACAGGGCGTGGACTTGGTGATATCATTTGACCGACAGAGTTTGTTCTTAAGGCCACTGGAATCAGTCGACGAGTACTATCTTGGATATATGTAGGTTATGAATCTCCTGTTACCCCCAATGTAGCTCCAGGGTTCTGTTGCATCATCGGGTGGTGACATCTAGGTCACACCGACAACGCCACTCGTTCCATTCGGCTCCGACCGTGCGGCCATCGCTGGCTCGTATAGGATCATCATCACGTCATGCTGGAACGCGCCGGGGTCGAACCGTAGACCCCCTGCCACCCCTTTCGAGATTGCTGTTTGCAGCAGGTTGATGCTGGCATTGATGTGCCTGTCCATATGCCAGCCGCATACGCATTTGAACTTCGCGCCCATTCGGGAATATTGTATTCTCCTACATATCGGGCACGTTCTGCTGCTGTTCCTTGGATCGACCTTGATCACCGGGATGCCTTTCCATTGCGCTTTGTATTCGATGATCTGTTGTAGTTTCCTTCTAGGCCACAGGCTGAGACGCCGATTCAGTTCCTTACTCCTTTTCGATTTGAACCCCTTCAGGTCCTCGAGGACGATCGCAGATTTCCGCTCCTCCGCGAACTTCAGGACCGAGTTAGCCACCTGATGGAGCCTGTATTCGACCCGGTGGTGCTCCCTCGCTCCCTCCCTTCTGCACAGGTTCCTGGAGGTTCGGCGGTCGTGCGCCTTCTTTTTCTGGAGCCTCCTGCGCCTGTCGTGGTGCCGCTGCTGGATGACCGCGACTTCCGGGAAGTCCGCTTTGACGGCCTTGGCGACATCGCCTTCAACGAACACACCGTCCAGGCTCCGTTCGTTCGTGTCGAGCGAGAGAACAGATTCGGGCGCGAACGGTTTCGGTGCATCCTTCCTGAATGCCACTATCGCTCTATCAGGAAGAACGGTCAGCGATCCGATGGAGAGGGCCGCGTCATCCAGATACTTCCGATGATACTGGCTGACGATGAGCTTCAATTCGACATGGCAACCAGCCCTGATCGGAAGGTCGATAACTCCGGACCTACGGTCGAGTTTGTACGCCTGGTTCTCTGCTTTCATCATCAGGCGCTTGACATAGGGGATCCGGTAGGTGACGCCTTTCCGGAAGCGCTTGCGATGGTTCTTCAAGACGCTCCCAGCCACTTCGAACGCCGATACCAGATGCTTCGCATACATCCTTGGATGTTGTTCGCGGAAATCCTTGTACGCGATCTTGACCAGGGCGTTCCTCGAAGTGATCCGCGCTTGAAGGCCTGCCCGGATCGCGTTGTTGACGGCCAATCTGAAATCCTCGAGAAGGAACTTCACTTCCGATGGAAGCTCCGAGTCCAGGTAGAAGACGATTGCCTTGACCTGCATCTCGCCTTTGACGATGACTGGCATATTATGCTTCTCTGACTACATGTAGCCATTTAGAAATCGAGAGACAACACTCGCGCGTGGGGAAGTCTTCGTCACCCGAATTGTTCCATCACCGTAGCTCCAGCAACCATTTTATACCAAAACCATCTACTGATTCTGCTCTTTTCAACCGAAAGGGCCGATGAATGATGACGGTGCTCACGCACCTGAAGGAGGTATCAACTTGACGAAGCCAGTATATGTGAAATTCGAGATGCCGAAAGATCTAGCTGACAAGACGTACGAACTGGTCGAGCTGGCCAGAGACGGCGGCAAGATACGCAAGGGTACGAACGAAGTCACGAAGCTCGTTGAGAGGGGCGAGACACTCATGGTCGTGATGGCCGAGGACGTCTCACCTCCCGAGATACTCATGCATATGCCCGCTCTTTGCGAAGAGCGGAACGTGCCGTACGCTTTCGTTCCGAGCAAGGCAGAGCTCGGCAACGCCTGCGGGCTCGAGAAGCCGACTGCCGCGGTCGCGATAATAGATGCCGCGAAGGGCAAGCCAGCACTCGATGAGCTGTCTGAAAAGCTTAAGGCGCTGAAGAAGTAGGTGGCCTAGAATGCCAGAAGACGATAGCATACCATCAACGGTCGTCGAGGTCATCGGCCGGACGGGCATGACAGGCGAGGCGACCCAAGTGAAGGTCAGGGTAATGGACGGCAGGGACAAGGGCCGCATCATCACACGGAACGCCATGGGTCCCATAAGGGTCGGCGATGTGTTGATGCTGAAGGAGACCTCAAGAGAGGCGAGGAAGCTCAGCGTTCGCTGAGCGTCCTGCATTAGGGGTGATATCCGATGGTCGAGCGAAGAGTGTGCACGTTCTGCGGTGACGAGATCGAGCCGGGAACGGGCCGGATGTATATCAAGAAGGACGGGGTCGTCTACAACTTCTGCACGTCCAAGTGTTTCAAGAACATGGTCATTCTGGGTCGCCTTCCGAGGAGGACCACCTGGACTCAGTACTACGCGCGGGAGAAGCAGATCAGGATGAAGGGTGCGCCTGAAGCACCGGCGGAAGCGCCGAAGGCTCGAAAGGTCAAGAAGGCGGAGGCGAAGGAAGAGAAGAAGCCCGAGCCCAAGAAGGAATCGACCAAGACCCCCGCGAAAGAGGAGAAGCTGAAGACGGAGGAGAAGAAGCCAGCTGTGAAAGAGCTTGCTAAGAAAGCCTCTGTGAAGAAGCCTGAAGCCGCGAAGACTGAGAAGTCGAAACCGGAGCAGAAGGACAAGGCTGCTGAGGGTGGCAAGGCATGATCGAGAAGACATTTGCGATGGTGAAGCCGGACGGAGTCCAGAGAGGACTTGTCGGCAGGATCGTGCAGAGGTTCGAGGACAGGGGACTCAAGATCATCGCTGTGAAGATGATGAAGATCTCGAAGGAGCTGGCCGAGAGGCACTACGAGGAACACAAGGGCAAAGGATTCTACGAGCCTCTACTGTCGTACATAACCTCCGGGCCCGTCCTGTGCATGGTCCTCGAGGGGGAGAACGCGGTCGCCGCTGTGAGGGTGATGATGGGCAAGACGAACCCCCAAGATGCGACCCCGGGGACAATCAGGGGCGATTTCTCCCAGGTCACGGGAAGAAACATCGTGCATGGCTCCGACTCGTCCGAGAGCGCCAAGCGCGAGATCAAGCTGTTCTTCAACGACTACGAGATCCAGAAGTACGAGAAGATAGACGAGACCTGGCTGTTCGAGAAGTGACCTCGCCTGGAAACCCCTTCCATCCATTCGCATCTCATTCTCATCCGTGCGGTTAATTTGATATAACCTATGACCATTGGTGAGATGTATGGCCATCCGGCATCCGATAGTCTCTGTGATGGGTCACGTCGATCACGGCAAATCGACGATACTAGACATGATAAGGGGCACCGAGGTCGTCAGCCGTGAGGCCGGGGGAATAACCCAGCATATCGGAGCCACTGATGTCCCCATTGAGACGATCTACAAGCTCTGCGGTCCGCTCATTGGCGACCATAAGTTCTCCGTCCCCGGTCTGCTCTTCATTGACACTCCTGGACACTACTCGTTCGTGACTCTGAGGACCAGAGGTGGCGCTTTGGCCGACCTCGCCGTTCTCGTGATCGATATCAACGAGGGTTTGAAACCGCAGACGATCGAGTCGATAAACATACTGAAGAAATTCAGGACACCGTTCTTGATCGCAGCCAACAAGATAGACCTCATACCCGGCTGGAGACACGAAGAGTGGAAGACCTTCAGCGAAGCTGTCGCTGCTCAGGACCCGAGGGTCGCCGCGGAACTGGAGGAGAAGATATACAACCTCTCGGGCAAGATATTCGACAAGTGCGGTCTGAGCGCAGACCGCTTTGACAAGATCACGGACTTCACGAAGACGGTCGCCATGGTGCCGATCAGCGGAAAGTACGGTGAAGGCCTTCCCGATTTGCTACTCATGCTCGTAGGATTGGCGCAGAGATTCCTCGGAGAAGACCTCAAGACAGAAGACGGACCTGGCGAGGGTACGGTTCTCGAGGTCAAGGAGGAGAGGGGGATAGGCACTGCAATCGATTCGATCATCTACCGCGGGACCGTCAAGGTCGGAGATCAGATAGTTATCTCCTCTGTCAAGGACGAGCCGATAGTCGCAAAGATC
>Ga0315268_10008841_pt1 | contig 10483 bp, 8 predicted proteins | sample C1_top_MG_FD_204535 | JGI IMG/M metagenome (GOLD analysis project Ga0315268, IMG submission 204535) | Sediment microbial communities from Yellowstone Lake, YNP, Wyoming, USA - C1_top | ecosystem: Environmental > Aquatic > Freshwater > Lake > Sediment | place: USA: Wyoming | collected 2017-08-01 | reverse complement strand
GGAAACGGCGCGCAGCCGCGCCTGAACCGGTGAAGATGGCGGTACCATTGGCATAGGGATTGCTGTTGACCAGAGTAATCGCCTCGTCGAGGCTGTCTACGCGCAACACAATCAGCACCGGGCCGAAAATTTCCTCGCGGTAGATGGTCATCTCGGTGGACACCTTATCAAACAGCGTCGGACCGACAAAAAATCCTTTTTCATGACCCGGCACCTTGATGCCGCGGCCATCCGTCACCAGCGTGGCGCCCTGCTCCACACCGCTGTCGATATAGCCAACAATCCTGTCGCGATGCTGCGCGGAAATGACCGCACCCATATCGGTGCCCTTTTTGTCGCCGGGGCCCACCACCAGCTTCTCGGCCCTTTGCTTCAGCCTGGCTACCAGCTCGTCGGCGATATAACCGACCGCGACCACGGTGGAAATTGCCATGCAGCGCTCGCCGGCAGAGCCGTAAGCCGCGCCCATAATGCTGTCCGCGGTAAAATCCAGCGCGGCATCCGGCAGCACGACGGCGTGGTTCTTCGCGCCGCCCAGCGCCTGCACGCGCTTGCCGTGGCGCGCGGCGGTCTCATAAATATACTTGGCGACCGGTGTCGAGCCGACAAAGGAAATGGCGCGCACCTCAGGGTGTATCAGCAACGCATCGACCGCTTCCTTGTCGCCTGTCACCACATTGAATACGCCGTCAGGCAGCCCCGCCTCCTTGAACAGCTCGGCCATGCGCAGGCTGCATGAGGGTACCTTCTCGGAAGGCTTGAGCACGAAGGTGTTGCCGCAGGCGATGGCTATAGGGAACATCCACATCGGTACCATCGCCGGAAAATTAAACGGTGTGATGCCGGCACATACGCCTACAGGCTGCAACACCGAGTGACAATCAACGCCACGACCGACGTTCTCGGCGTGTTCACCCTTCAGCAAGTGCGGCGCGCCGACGGCAAACTCCACTACTTCAATACCGCGCTGCACCGAGCCGGCTGCATCATCCAGGGTCTTGCCGTGTTCTTCGCTGGCCAGTTGCGCCAGCTCGGCGCGGTGCGTTTCGAGCAGTTCGCGGAACTTGTTCAGGATGCGGCTGCGGCGCAGCGGGGTGGTGTCGCGCCATGCAGGGAAAGCAGCTTGGGCTGCGGCAACCGCGCTTTCCACATCCTCGTGATTGGCCAATGGCACGTAACGGATTACTGCAGCGGTAGCCGGGTTGGTCACCTCGGCCACACGGCTGCTGCGGCTGTTGCTGTGCTGGCCGTTGATCCATAAAGATAAAGTTGGTTTTGGCATGGCTTCCTCCTGGAAATTCAATTATTTTTTCGGTGCAGAAATTATTATGTAACGGCAGTTCGTCTCGCGGATAAACATTGCGCCGAACAGACCCACAATCGCAAACGCCAGCATGATGCCGAGGCCGAACTGATAATTATGCTCCGAATAAACCCGCGCACCAGCCACCAGCTTGCCGTCCCAGCCCAGATCCATCACCCAGCCCACCAGCGGCTGCAGCACCGCCGCGCCCAGAAACGCACCTGTATTAACCACGCTCGTTGCCATACCCGACAACGCGGGCGGGTTCACTTCTTTCGCGCTTGCCCAGGTCAGCGTAAAGCCCGCTGCGCCCAGACCCATCAGCGCGAACTGCGGATAGCTGAGGCTGGCCGGCAGATGCCACGCAAAAACGATTGGCAGCCAGCACGCCACATACACTGCAATGCCACCGACAATCACCGGTACCCGTTTGCCGAGGCGGTCGGAAAGCATGCCTGTCAACATCGCGCCGACTGCAAAGCTGAACAGCAGCAACATGGTGTGATTGGCGGCGGCGGTGCGTTGCATGCCATAAACATCGCGCAGATAAGGCACACCCCACAAACCGGCAAAGGCGAACAGGCTGCCGCCCACCCCCAGGTTGGGAAAGAAGCCGGGCCAGCTCGCGCGGTTCTTCATTACCCTGAGCAGACCGTCGTACCAGTGGCCCTGGTGAGGGGGATGTGCTGCATGCCCTTCCAGTTCACGCATGCTGGGCAGACCGGCTTCACCGGGATGGCTGCGCACAAGAAACCACACCAGCACGGCCAGCACCATAGAAAAGATTCCTACCGCAACAAACACATTGCGCCAGGAGGTATGCGACACCGCACATACCAGCGGTGTCGCGGCGAGCACCGAACCGAGGTTGCCGAGCATCAGCGACATGCCGCCTATGGTGCCAAAATGACGGTCATGAAACCAGACAGAGTTCAGCTTCATCAGCGAGATAAACATCGAGGAAACACCCAGCCCCACCAGCACCCGCCCAACCGTGGCAACTGCCAGCGTATCGGCGATGCCGAACAGCAGCGACCCGACCCCGGCCAGCGCCGCGCCAAGCGCGACGATCTTGCGTATCCCCAGCGTATCCGCCATCACGCCGACCGGGATTTGCATCACGGTATAGGTATAAAAATAGGCCGCAGCCAGTGAGCCCAGCGCGGCGCCGCTTGCAAGGAAAGACTGCTGCAGATCAGTCGCAATCGCTGCCGGCGCCATGCGGTGGAAAAATGCCAGCATGTACCCCGTCACCACCAATGTGTAACTGGTCCAGCGCAAGCGGCGCATACGACTGTGGATGTGTGTGGTCATGGAAAATCCATTGCTTCTGTTTTGCAGGGCGCCCCGTGCGCTATGTCACTTTCTCGCGAGACACATGAAACCGGTTAATGCGCCGCGCCCAGATAGGCGGCTTTCACCGCAGGATCATGCTGCAATTGTTCAGCCGGGCCATGAACTGAAATACGTCCGTTTTCAAGCACATAGCCATAGTCGGCGACATCGAGCGCCGCAGCGGCAAACTGCTCCACCAGCAGCATGGTAATGCCGCGCCCCTTTAATTCGCTGATGATGCGAAATACTTCTTTCACCAGCAACGGCGCCAGACCCATCGAGGGTTCGTCCAGCAGCAGCACATCCGGGTTCAGCATCAGCGCTCGCCCCATCGCCAGCATTTGCTGCTCGCCGCCGGACAGGGTACCCGCCAGCTGATTTTCACGTTCCTTGAGGCGCGGAAACAGTTCGAACACGCGTGCCAGATCGCCCGGTACATCGCCGCGCTCGCGCCCGAAGGTCAGGCGCGGGAAGGCCCCCAGCAGCAAGTTGTCGCTAACCGAAAGGGTCGCAAACACACGCCGTCCCTCGGGTGAATGTGCCAGACCGGCGCGCGCAATCTTGTCCGAGGTGATGCCGGTAATGTCTTTGCCATTCAAGGTGACGCTGCCGCTCACCGGCTTGATCATGCCGGAGATCGCGCGCATGGTCGTGGTCTTGCCTGCCCCGTTCGAGCCTATCAGGGTGACAACCTTGCCTTTGGGCACCTCAACGGAAATACCGTGCAGCACTTCCACTTTGCCGTATGCGGCATGCAAATTTTGTATCTGAAGCATCGTTATTTTCCCCTTATGCTGCCTGGGCACTGCCGCCCAAGTATGCCTCGATTACTTTTTCATCGGACTGTACAGTTGCCGGCGTGCCTTCTGCAATCTTCTGGCCGAAATCCAGCACGGTGACGGTGTCACATATGCTCATCACCACATCCATGTGATGCTCGATCAGGATCACGGTAATGCCATGGTCACGAATCTTGCTGATCATCCCCATCAACTCCTTGATATCCGGCGCAGTCAGCCCGGCAGCCGGTTCGTCCAGCAACAGCAGGCTGGGGTTCAGTGCCATGGCCCGCGCGATTTCCAGCAGTCGCTGCTTGCCGTAAGGCAGGTTGCGCGCTTCCTCGTTGGCGAGATCGGAAAGGCCGACAAACTTTAGCAGGCTGGCGGCGCGCACCCTAGCCGCGTTCTTCTCCCTGCGACAGCGCGGCGTGTGAAACACCACATCGAGCAGATTGTGGCGATAGCTATGGTGCAGGCCGACCAGCACGTTTTCAATCGCCGTCATTTCACCAAACAGCTGTACGTTCTGGAAGGTTCGCGCAATCCCCTCGCCTGCAATCGATGAAGGCGACGCGCCGGTAATAAGCTTGCCGTTGAACTCGATCTCGCCCGCGGTCGGCTTGTAGATGCCGGTAAGCACGTTCATCATCGTGCTCTTGCCGGAACCGTTCGGGCCTATCAGTCCGTGCACCGAACCCTTGCTGATCTTCAGATTAACTTCATTGAGCGCTCTCAGCCCGCCAAACTGCATGATGATATTGCGCGCTTCCAGCAAATATCCCTGTTCAGTTACAGGATGCTCCGGCACCGACCATACATGCTGGTTGTCACCATGTTCGTGTATCTCTTCATGGCGATGTATCCAGTGTGGTTTGACTTTCAGCACGATACCGCGCAGGAAGCCCATAATGCCGTTCGGCAGGTAATACACCACGAACAATATCATCACGCCGAATATCGTCAGGCGCTGTTCGGCAATGTCTTGCATTAAATAGCCCGATACTGCCAGCGCGATGACCACCAGCAAAGGCAGTGCGAGTTGCTTCGGTGTGCGCTGGCCTGTGGCTACAGCGTATACGGAGTACACTGCCATGAATACCGCGATAGCGGTTGAAATAGTGCGGAACAGTTCGATATCGGACAGCACGTTGGGCAACATCACGATAATGATCGCCCCCAGTATCGGCCCCGTACGGGTCTTGCGCCCGCCCATAATGACTGCCAGCAAAAACAGTATCGTCAACTCAAAGTTATAAGTATTGGGCGAGATGTATTCTTCGGAATAGGTAAACAGGCTGCCGGCCAGACCGGCGATACCCGCACTCAGCACAAACGCGTAAACCTTGTAGCCATACACGCTCACGCCCATGCAGTCCGATGCGATAGGGCTGTCGCGCAATGCTTCAAAGGCGCGCCCAAGGTGGGATTTCAGTATGCGCTGCACCACGAACAGCGTCAGCACCAGTGCAAACAGCACGATATAGTAATAGTCTGTGCCATTGATATGGTGACCGAAAAATACCGGTTTGCGCAGGGAAATGCCGAGCGGCCCGTTGGTGAGGAAATCCATCTCGTTGATCAATATCTGGATGATGGTGCCAAATGCCAGGGTCACCATCGCCAGATACGGGCCATTCACACGCAATGCCGGCAAGGCGAGCAGCGCACCAAAAACAGCGGTCACCACAATACTTGCCGGTACCGCCAGCAAAAACGGCACGCCCAGCTGGAAGTTGAGCACACCCGCAGTATAGGAACCGATGCCGAACAATGCGGCATGACCGAGTGAGACTTCACCCACATAGCCCACCACGATATCGAGGCCAAGCAGCAAAATTGCGTAAATTCCGATGATCACCATCAGATGAATATAGTAAGGATTGGGCCATACTGTCGGCAGCATCGCTGCAACGGCTATGGCCACAACAACGGAAACTTTCTTCAACATACTCATGCTATACCTTTTTGATAACGGATTTGCCGAACATCCCGGCCGGTTTGATTGCCAGAACCAGCAGCAGCAGTAATAGCCCCGGTACGTCCTTGTAACCTGTGGAAAGGTAATAGCCGGTGGTGGTCTCCGCGATGCCCAGAATCAGCCCGCCGACTATCACACCCATACCGCTGTTGAGACCGCCGATAATGGCGACAGCAAACGCCTTCAGCCCGAGCACCACGCCCATGGTGGCGCCGGTGAGGGTCAAGGGTGCGATCAGCACGCCGGCAAAGGCAGCGATCATCGAGCTCAGCGCATAGGAAAAAGTAATCACCATGCTGGTATTGATGCCCATCAATCCCGCGGCATCCCGGTCATTGGAAGTGGCCACCACCGCCTTGCCGTAGATGGATTTGCGGTTGAAAATTTCGACAGCCAGCATGATCGCCAGCGCACCCACCACGACCAGTATTTCCATCGGCAGCACGCGGATGCCGAAGAACTGTAACGGTGCCGTGGGCAACGGCGAAGGGAACATCAGATCGTCGCGGCCCCAGATGTTTTCGGCGACGTTCTTGAAAATAATGGCCAGGGATATGGTAGTCATAATCCAGCCGAATTCGGATTTTGTCTTTAACGTGGGGCGCACGCCAATGCGCTCGACAAACACGCCTTGCAGTGCGCCAAAAACAAGCACCAGCGGGATCATCAGCCAGTAGCTCATGTGCCCGACCAGCGTAAGTCCAACCAGTGCGCCCAGCATGAGCGCTTCGCCCTGGCCGAAATTCAGGGTGCTCGATGTGGCAAAAGTAAGCTGATAACCGAAGGCAATCACGGCGTAAATCATGCCGAGTGCGATGCCGCTTACTACGAGTTGTGCGAGGATTTCCATCAGAATTGCTCCATCTGTTTGCAGTTTGACCCGGGATAAGCCCGGGCCAAAAGCGGATTACAAAGTCAGTTCAGTTGCAGCCGGCTACTTCCCGGCTTTGCCCTTGGCTTTTTCCTGCGCTACGGCACCCTTTGCGGATACCACATGACCATCCCTGACCTCGCCCATCACCACCATATCCAGCGTGATCGCCTCGTGATCGTCATGCGTATAGGGATGATTATAGGTGGTCACAACGCCATCTATTTTTTCCTTCAGATTTTCCAGCGCTTCGCGGATCTTCACGCCATCGGTAGTGCCAGCCTGTTTGATCGCGGCTGCAAGGATGTACGTGGAGTCGTAACCCTGTGCTGCAGAAACAGGGGAAGGAATGCGCTCAACCTTGTAGGCCTTCTGGTAAGCGGCAATAAACGCCTTGCGCTTCGGCGTAGTCGGCTCCTGAATAAAGGTTTGCGGCATGCGCGCGCCTTCGCCGTTGTTGCCGGCATTGTCGATAAAGTTACCCATCGACAGTGTCCAGCTGCCTATCATCGGCACTTTCCAGCCCAGCTTCTCCATGCCGTTTGCGATCTGCGCCAGTTCGGGCCCGATGGCATAGGTCAGGATCGCCTGCGCGCCCGCTTCCTTGGCCTTAAGCAACTGTGCGGTCATATCCACATCCTTGATGTTGAACTTTTCCTCCGCAACCGGCTTGAGATGTTTTGCTGCCAGGGCCTTTTCAAGGTCCTCGCGGCCGAGCTGGCCGTAGTTGGTGGAATCGGCCAATATTGCAAGCCGGGTGAATTTGCGGTTTTCGACCGCTTCGTTGACGATCATTGCAGACTGAATACCGTCGTTGGCCGAAGTGCGGAAAACATAGTTATTCGGATACTCGGGCGGAAGGAACTGCCTGGTGATCAGCGAGCCGGTCGCAACGTTGTTGATCACCGGGATCTTCGCTTCCTGATAAAAACGCTGTGAAGCCAGCGCAACGCCCGTATTGATATAACCTACGGTAGCGATAACTCTTTCCTTGTTGATCAGCTCCTGCGAAACCTGTACGCCACGCTCATTTTTGGCTTCGTCGTCACGCTCGACCAGTTCAATCTTGCGACCAAGAATACCGCCACTGGCATTGATTTCGGATGCCGCAAGCCTGACGCCGTCGCGCATCGAAACCCCCATCGGGCTGGAGCCGCCGGTGTAGGGACCGGAAACGCCAATCTTGATCGGCTCGGCTGCAACGGCAGCAAAAGATGCGACCAGCGCCAACGCGGTGACGATAGATTTTATTTGAACACTCATACTTCTCTCCTCGTTTGTTGAAACAACAAATTCAATATAAACAACAACTTATTGCCACACAATCAGGCTAATCCAAATTAACCGGCGTATGCAGCTCTGCCAAGCTTAGCGCAAACCGGCGACAAACATAACCTCCAATCCCGATAAAATTTTTCGGCGTGCTGTTCTCAACGGTGCCAGGTGTAAGCCGTGAGCCCCGTTTAAACTCCCTGCAACACCCACCACCAGCCGCCCAGAGTCAAAAAGGAAAGCGGCAAACCCACTGCCACCATCAGCGTCGCAAGCTCGGGGTCAAGACCATGTTCCTGGGCCAGAATCGATGCGGTAATCATCGGCGGCATTGCCGCCTCAAACAGCGTCACCTGTATCGCCTGCCCGTGCGCACCAAGTATCGGCACATACAGCAGATAGATCAAAAATGGCGCCAGCAACAATTTAAATACCAGGCCGATTACCAGCTTGCAACAATTGCCCGCTATATGTCCCAGCCTTAACTGCATTCCCACCGACAGCAAAGCCATCGGCGCCAGCGTATCCCCCATGCGTTTGAGGATGACATTCAGCCATTCCGGATAATGCAGCGGAAGCAGCAATAATGCGACCACCAGCGCGATAAACGGCGGAAAGCGCAGGATGCCGCGTAGCACCGTGGCGGCGTCCGGGCGCCCGGACGAATAAAATCCCGCCACGATCACGCCCAGCGTGGACAGCACCAGGAAAGAACCGGCCTGGTCAACCAGAATCCCGGTGGCAAGACCCTGATGCCCGTAATAGGCCTCTATCATCGGCAAGCCGAAAAATGCGGTATTTCCCAGGCCGCCGGTCAAAATCAGCGCGCCTACAGTGGCGCGCGGAAATTTCATGTAACGCCCCACCAGCCAGAAAAATCCCGCTGCCAGACCGAAATACAGCCAGGACATCAGTATCACCAGCACGATATTGCCGCCCAGTTTCAACTCGTGGATATACAGCAACGCCAGCGCCGGGACTGAAATATGAATGATAAAACTGTTGAGTGTTGCGGGCGCGTTGTCCGGCATGAGCTTTGCGCGGCGCAACAGGATACCGGCGACAAAACACAGAATAAGCAAAATGATGTTGTTCATACTTTTGGCGATAAATTACAAATCCAGCGATGATACACTATCGGGGTTTGCCCGATATTCGCAGGAGATAACGTTGCACGCATTACTCACCCACCCCGCCGTACAAGCCATTCTGGCGCCGTTTCTGGTTGCCTTGCTGACTGCAGAGCTGCTGCAGCGCATGCGGCTGAGCGGCCTCGCCATTATCGCCGGTTTCGCCATCACAATTTACCTGGTAAGCGGATTTGCCTACGCGCCGTTTACCAGCACACGCAAGATCATCTGGCTGTGTGTCGCTTCAGGCCTGCTCGCGATCCCGCTGAGCCTGATCAACTGGACGCTGTGGCGCGCGGTACTCACCGTGCTGGCCGCAAGCGCTGCAGTGTGGGTGGCACAGCGCGTTTTGCTGCAACACCCCCTTGCAGTCGCACTGCAGTGGGGTGCGGGATGCGCGCTGTATACCGGCTGGCTGGTATTCTGGATGGATGACCTGCGCGATTCGCCGGTGCGCGCCGGCAGTGCCGGCATGGCGCTGGGGCTCGGCAGCGGCGCCGCGTTGCTGATTGCAGGCTCAGCCCTGCTCGGCAAATACGATCTGGCAATCGGCTCCGCCGCCGTCGCCTATCTGTTTATCATGTTTGCCAGCAACAGCCACCTGCCCTGCGGCCGCAACTTCACGCTGCCGCTTTCGCTTATTGCAGGGTTGACCGGCTGTCTCGCAGCGCTGACAACCAGATTGCCGTGGTATGCATTGGCGCCACTCGCGCTGATTCCCCTTGCCGCCAGGCTCCCCGTTTCCGATAACTCGCCTGTATGGGTGCAGTCGACGTTACTGTCTGCGGCTACTCTGGCCTGTGCCGCAGGCGCGGCGTATTTTAGCTGGCGCATCAACGGCTGGCCCGCATTTTAACAGCCAGATATTGCCGGATGCCCGTGCCATAAAATATCCGGGCCGAATTGCCGCACCCGAAGAAACAATCTCTCTACCCAGAACGCAGGTTCGAGTCACACCGCAATATCGCTTTCCACGCCTCCAGCTTGCGTTCATAAGGAATGGATGCATTTGCAGGGCTGGTAGATGGCAAGCGGCAATACACCAGACGCGGCAGTTTCAACGCGGGCAACACCGCTCGGCGATAAATCTGCTCGGCAGCGCTGCCATTGAAAAACACATGGGTAATATGTGGATGTGCGGCAAAGAACGACTGGAAATCGTTAGGCCTTTGCGAAGATTTATCGATACTGGCATCCAGGCTGCCCTCGCGCTCGCAAGAATGCAGCACATCCCACAATGCGATTCCTGCAGCCTTCAGCGCCTGCGCTCTCGCTGCATACGGAGACGCGGCGCTGAATGCCATCAAATCTCCCATCACGCGCCAGAAATGATTGCGCGGATGAGCGTAATATTCCGCTGCGCGGAGCGAAGCCTCACCGGGCATACTGCCCAGAATCAACACGCTCGCAGCGGCTTCCGCAATCGGAGCGAAGCTGTATATGGATGACATCCTGTCTACTCTTTAACCAGTTGGATGCCCCAATGATAAGGGGCAAGCACTTTGCTGTTGCCGTGAAAATTCAAATCAAGTCCTTCCGCTGCGGATAATATTCGCTCCTGATCCGGACGCAATGCCACTGCCGGGCCACGCGGCGTGGGAATATCTTTCCTCCAGTGGATAATTGCGGCGCTACCGCCCGCTTTCAGAATGCGCGCGGCCTCCGCAAGAAAAATCCTGCTTTCACTGAAATGCATAATATTGAACAGCAAGACCTTGTCGACGCTGCCGGATTCCAGCCCGGTTCCGTGTTCAAGCGCATCCCGTTGCATGAAAACCACATTTGACAAACCGGCATTCAACACATTTTTCTGCG
>Ga0315268_10008840_pt1 | contig 10485 bp, 12 predicted proteins | sample C1_top_MG_FD_204535 | JGI IMG/M metagenome (GOLD analysis project Ga0315268, IMG submission 204535) | Sediment microbial communities from Yellowstone Lake, YNP, Wyoming, USA - C1_top | ecosystem: Environmental > Aquatic > Freshwater > Lake > Sediment | place: USA: Wyoming | collected 2017-08-01 | reverse complement strand
CCACGATTCCAGATACTCGAGTTCGATGCCTTCCTCTTTTTTCAGCTTTTCCACGAGGGGGTCCATTTCATGGCAGTGGACGCATTCGGTTCCGCCGAACTGGAGGAGGTGTGATTTTGATTCGACCATAAAATTTTATTAAGTATATCGGGCAATAATTTATCTTATGCTATAATTTTTGCATGCCAAAGAAAATCGACTTGCGTGAGGCGGCTAAACTAATCCCAAGCTGGAGCAGCGTCTTCATCGGGGGGTTCGCGCACATCCGCGCATGCATGGCTTTCAGCAGGGAACTGATCAGGCAGGGGAAGCATGACCTGCACCTGGTTTCTTCCGGGCCGACGGTGCATACGGACCTGCTGGCGGGAGGGCGCGTATTAAAAAAGATGGAGGTAGCTTACGGCGGAATTGAGACAATTGGGCCGGGGCCCAATATCCGCCGCCGCGTGGAGGAAGGCTTTTTGCAGATTGAGGATTATACGAATTTATCAATGACGATGCGCTTGTATGGCGGCGCGATGGGAGTGCCGTTCATGCCGGTGAAGAGCATTTTGGGATCCGACATCGAGACGAAAACGACTTTCCGGAGCAGGGCTGAGAAATTGGCGCTGGTGGAATGTCCTTTCACGGGGGAACTGGTCTGCCTGGTGCCATCGATCAATCCCGATTTCGGGGTTATTCAAGTGCAGCGTGTTGATACCGAAGGAAACGTGCAGATTGATGACGCGCTGACGTCGGACGTGGACGGGGTGAAGGCTTCGGATGTGAAAATCGTGCTGGCCGAGGAAATAGTTTCACCTTCTGTGATTCGACGGGATCCGAAAAAGACGGCAATTCCGGGAATCATGGTTGATTATATCGTGCACGCGCCGTGGGGGTCGTGGCCGACGGCGATGTATAATTTTTACGATTACGACCAGGAGCACATCGAGTTCTACGCCAAGATGTGCCAGACGGAGGAGGGGTGGGAAAGGTATAAGAAAGATTGGGTGACGATCAGCGAGGAAGCGTTGATGAAGAAGCTGGGGGAGCATCTTAAGGAGTTGAAGGCGAAGAAGGGGCTGGGATATTAACGTCTGACGTTGGTCAACGTCTGACGTGACTAAATTAGCAATTTATGGCGAAGAATATTTATACAAACCAGGAACTGATGGCAATCTGCGGGGCTCGTCTCATATGGGACGACGCGATTGTGTTCGCGGGGACGGGACTGCCGGTTCTGGCCTCCGTTCTGGCGCAATATACCAACGCGCCCAATGCAAAAATAGTTTATGAGGGCGGTAATATCGATACGCGCAACAAGGACCTTCCGCGATCCGTTTCCGACCCGCGTTTGATGCATCAAGCCGCCGCCGTTTTGGATGTCCGCGCGGCGCTGGGCGAACTTTTACAAGGCGGATACGTGGACATCGGGTTCATCGGCGGCGCGCAGATCGACCGCTACGGCAACGTCAATTCAACCGTAATCGGGAATTACCGCCATCCCAAGGTGCGTTTGCCGGGCAGCGGCGGCGCGAATGACATCGCCTCGCTCGCCAAAAACACTTTCATAATTTCCATCCACGAGAAACGCAAATTCGTGAAGTGCGATTACCTGACTTCCCCGGGACACCTGAAAGGCGGCAACAGCAGGGCAAAAGCGGGGCTCCGCGGCAACGGCCCGAAATACATAATCACCGACCTCTGCATTTTTGATTTTGAACCTAAGAGCAAGAAGGCGCGCATAAAATCTTTGCATCCGGGCGTGACGAAAAAGCAGGTCCTCCGCGCCATGAGTTGGAGGCCGATCGTCCCCTGGAAGATTCCCGAAACCAAACCGCCGACGAAAGAGGAGTTGCGGATTTTGAGGGAGAAGGTGGATCCGAAAGGGGTTTATCTGAAGGGTTAGCAGTGTTATCTTCGCCGTAATCCCAAATAATTTTTATTTATGGTTGATACACCTCGCGAAAATGCGCCTGACCAACCGAAACTACCGGTTCCTTATGATCAATACCGCGAAGCCGTGAAGGAAACCCAGTCCGATGCCCTTGCTGGCGACATCGAGAAAAATACCGGTTCTTTTTCGACGTTGAACGAAGCGCATCTTCTGGCGACCGGCCCCGAGACTTTCAGGAACATCGAGGCTGACATGCTGGCGGCGAAAAAGAGCATCAAGATAAATATTTTCAGCTGGGCGCCCGATTCAACGGGGGTGCGCCTTGCCGAAGTACTGATGGATGTCCATAAGAAAAATCCTTCAGTGAAGATGGAAATCCGCGCGGACAAACTCGGCAGCCTGCTGGTGGGAGCCAAGGACGAACTTAAAAGCAAAATGACGGGTCTGGCCGGCCTGCGGCTTTTGGCCTCCTTATCATCATATCCCAACCTTAATATCGGCATGATAAAGGATCTTCAGGATGATCCGGGCAAAATCCACACCTTCTCCGCTCAGGCAAAACAGGAACTGGAAGCTTTTATGAGGGCAGCAGCTACGCCGGAGTTGTTGCTGGAGCTAAATTCTCCGCTTAAGCAGATGAAAGATGCCGGCATTAATGTTGTGATTGAGGATAACGGCCTGGCGCGAATGGATCATTCCAAGATTTTTATAATTGATGATTCAACTGTTTACGGTGGAGGCATGAACGTCGGCGATGATTATTCCGGAGGGTATGAACCCGGCAAAGGCTGGACGGCGAAAAAGGCCGATTACTGGAAAGATTACATGGTAAAGATGCAAGGCCCGGCTTCAGACATAAACCGGCATCTTTTTTTCGGCGAGAATGAATTCACTCCCGACAAAAAAAGCCCCGCATCCACTCTCAGCCCGGTTTGCGTCTTGCACAACAGCGGAGGGGAGGTACCTGAGGGGACTTCAAAGGAAGATGAGGCAAAAATGAAGCAGATAACATACGCGACCTATAAGCTGATCGATTCAGCCAAAAGCGAGATAAATATCGAGCACGCCTACATTATGGACCAGCAGGTGGTGGACAAGCTCAAGGCCCGCGCCGCAGCCGGAGTGAAGGTCACGATTCTACGCAGTAAGCCGGAAAGCAGGGGGCTGGAGGCCGTAAATGAGAAATTTTTCAGCCAACTTGCGGGTGTCCGGAACATCGTGATTTATAATCTGCCGAGGATTTCCCACACCAAACTGCTTACCGTCGACGGCAAATACAGCATCGTCGGCTCCGCGAATTTAAGCCGCGAATCGCTGCACTACCACGAAGAAGTATCGTTCATGGTAACGGGTGACAACGACCTGCAGAAAGAAATCCGCAGGCAGTTCACCGATATCGCGGGGGTTGCGCGGGTGTACTCCCAAAGAAGGGCGCAAATACTGGCGGGCAATAAGGGGTCGGGCAAAAACAAGGGCTGATCAGGTATGTGGAGAAGGGCGGGCCAAAATGGTGGCTCTGCAATTTTTTATCAATTATTTATGATTGGTTGATATTTTCGTAATGTCCGGATGGTATAAATGTTTTTGGGATGCCAAGCGCGGGTGGCGCACCGGACGCGGCGCGGTTTCCCGGGGCGGGATTATCAGCCGGGCGGGATATTGCAATTGTATCTCAAACGGGATACAATTAAACCGATACATCTTAACCCCCTGAATATGTCCAAAACAGCCATGATCCGCGCCAGGATCGAACCGAAACTGAAAACCTCCGCCGAGAACGCGCTAAGGAAAATGGGGGTTACTCCGACTGAAGCCATTACCGTTTTTTACAGGCAAATCGTCATCCAGAAAGCAATTCCTTTTGAGGTCCGGTTGGAGAGGGATGACGTGCCGGAGAATTATATCCATGTGCGGGACGACGAACATTTGAACCAAATATTAGGCCTTACCGATGCACAAATTAGACATACATCAACGCGTCGAAAAAAACATAATAAAGGCTCAGCCAAGAATAAGACTTAAAAGCCGCATATTCCTGAAATATTTGAAACACTTTGGAACTTACGAATGCCCTTTTCCCATTAAACCACTAAAGGGGCATTTCCAAAGATTTCACTATTATGAGGCCAAAATCGACAAGGACTATCGCATAATCTTCAGGAGAGAGGGAGACACCTTTTACATACGGGCGGCGGGCACTCACAATGAGCTGAGGACCGGCTGATAATATGCAGCGGCCTTTATATAAGCGCATGCCCTTCCTTCAGTTTCTTGCGCAGGTTTTTGTAATCCGGACAAAACCTCTCCAGCAGGGCGTAAAACCGGTGCGAATGATTATGATGTACCGTGTGCGCCAGTTCGTGGTAAATGACGTAATCGGCGACTTTTGCATCCGAAAAGATCAGGCGCCAGTTGAAGTTGAGGTTGTTCTGCCGGCTGCAGGAGCCCCAGCGGGACTGCTGGCCGCGCATGGTGATGCGGCCGAACTTTACGCCCATTTCCTGCGCTATTTCGGGTACACGACGGGTAAAATATTTTTCCGCTTTTTTTCGGAAAAACAGTTCGAGGGCTTTTTTTACCGGGGTGACAGCGGTACTTGCAGGGCCGGCTGCGGTGACTCCAGCGGGATTACTCCGGCCTTCCGCACCAACCCCCGCGATCTCGTCTTCAATCCCCGCGCGGCTGTGGACGAGGATTTCGCGCCCGGCGTATTCGGCATGGTCCGAAGAAAACTTCAGGGCGCGGGCTTCGCGGACGGTGGGTTTCCTCATGATCGTGTGCATGAAGCGCAGGGTGTAGGGTTCGCCGAAAAGGTGCAGGATGGCACCGTCCGCCAATCGCTCTGCCGTCCGCGCCTTGTGTTCGTCCACTTTGGAGAGGTGCTTGATTATCCAGCCTTCCTTTTCATGGAGCAGGCGCGGCAAACTGCTAAGGTTAAAACGGGTGGGCGTGACCACTTCCAGTCCGGAAACCGGGCTGATTTTTATGCGCACGCCGCGGGCAAGCCGGCTTGATACAAGAGTATAAGGGACATCGCGTCCCGCAAGAGTGATGGTTTCGCTGGTTTTGGTGCGTAAGGGCTTGTTTAATCCGAACATTGGGAGGGTGTTTATCGCGCTGGATTATTGTGCTAAAGTTTACTATGCTTTACAAGCGGTTTATGAAGACAAGCATCCAAAAATTCAGACATTTCCTGGGGACGCCGATAGGCATCGTTGTCCTGTTTGTGCTGATATTTTACGTGCTGACGTTCACGGTCTACTGGTTTTACAGCCCGGGGCCGGAGGAACGGAGGACGGCGCAGGTGGCGGCGCAGGAAACTTCTCAGGCTCCAAATACGGCGGGCCAAAAAACTCCAGCGGCGCCCACACCTTGATGGGAGCCGTAATCCTCTTGTTAAAATTTTAATTATTAACTACTAAATGATTTATGGCGTTAAAACACCAAATCCAGGCGGACATGCTGGGCGCGATGAAGGCCAAAGATGAAATCAAATTGAGCGCGCTGCGCATGCTGAAGGCGGCGATATTGAAGTTTGAGGTGGCCGGAGCGGAAAAAAAGGAAGCGACCGATGCGGATGTGCTGAGTATGGTAAACAAGGAAATAAAATCGCGCATGGATTCGGCGGAACAGTTCCGCAAGGGCAACCGTCCGGAACTGGCGGATAAAGAGGAAAAAGAGATTGAGGTGTTAAAGGCTTATATGCCGCCTCAAATGGGCGAGGATGAGATCCTGAAGCTGGCTCAGGAGGCGATTGCGCAGACAGGGGCAGCCAAGAAAAATGAGATGGGGAAAGTGATGGGGGTTTTGATGCCAAAGGTGAAAGGGATGGCCGACGGGACCCTGGTGAACAAAATTGTCAGTTCGCTGTTGGCTTAACATGAGATGTTGGTCAACATCTGACGTGACAAGAGACTGTATTTATGATGAAAATCTACACCAAAAAAGGGGATAAGGGGCTGACTTTTTTGGCCGACGGCAAGCGCGTCAGCAAGGCCGATTTGCGCATTTGCGCTTGCGGTGACATTGACGAGCTGAATGCCGTTTTGGGACTTTGCAGGGCGGAGAATGATGATCGTTTTCTTGGTGGAGTTTTGAGCAAAATACAGGGTGAACTTTTTGTGGCGGGTGCCGACTTGTCGTTGCCCGCGGACACCGGGAAAAAGTATCCGCGAATCGGGCGGGCGGCGACAAAACGACTTGAGACATCGATAGACCTGATTGAAAAAAAATTGCCTCCGCTGAAGAATTTCATTTTACCCGCGGGAAGCGACGGAGCCTGTTTTTTACATTTGGCGCGCACCGTTTGCAGAAGGGCGGAACGGTCGGTCGTAGCTTTGGCCGGACAGTCGGTCGCGGGGCCGAACGCGCGGGCGGAACGGCGGGCCGGGGGCGATAACATCAACCCCGAAATCATCGTTTACCTGAACCGCCTGGGGGATTTATTGTTCGTGATGGCGCGGCTGGCGAATAAAACGGAGAAAATAAAAGAAGAGATATGGCGGGGATAATTTAATATTTTTATTATGAAAAAGATTTCCCGGGTTTTACTTGCGGTGGCGGTATTTGTCCTTTCATCCGCGCAGTCCGTTTCGGCTCATACAATAGCTTCCCATTTCACGGACATCCAAAAGGATTCTTTGGATTACATGTATAAACAACATGTGATCGACGGTTATCCGGACGGGACTTTCAGGCCTCTGGACAACATCAACCGGGCGGAACTGGTGAAGCTTTTGATGAGCGGGGCAAACATCGCTCCCGATTTGACCCTGCGAAATTGTTTTTGGGATGTCGGCATAGCGGATTGGTATGTTGGCTGGGTATGCACGGCCAAAGAAAAGGGCTGGATAGAGGGTTATCCCGACGGCAGTTTTAAGCCGGATAATCCGGTCAATAAAGCCGAGGCCGCGAAGATCATCAACGGTGTTTTAAATGTGCAGGTTTTTGATAAGGTGGCACACAGTTTCAGCGACGTCCCGGTAAAAGCCTGGTTTTTCCAGTATGTTAACAACCTCGCCGATTTATATTATGTCGACTGGAACAAGTCGTTTTTACCCGCGGCTTCCATCAACAGGGGTGACGTTGCTGAAATCGTGTTTCGGGATATCCTGGCAAAAAAACTTTATGAACCGCTTGCCGCGCAGGGATCTTTTGAGCAGCAGACTCCGCCGGTCAAAATAAGCGAAGCCGAATCGTTGGCTCTGACCGCCAGGGATTTTTTCCGTTCGATCAAGATGATTGAAGCCATGACTTTTGACCAGCTGACTGCCGCCCAGGACGCGGTAGATGCCGCATATGCTCAAGCGAAAGTGCAATACACCACTTTTTCGTCTCAGGAGCTGGAAGACTGGAATTACAAGGTGATGATGGAAGACGGAAAGTACACTTACGGAGTCCTGGATTTTTATCCTCCCGGCCGTGAAATACCGATGGTTTGGCGCTATTCATATGACTCATATGCCATCCTGAAGTTTGAAACAGCAAGCAAGAAGCTTGTGGCTTATGATTTTTTCACGCGAGATGTGGATAGGCCGTCGCTGGTGCCGAACATTGTTTCGGTGAAGAACGACGTCGTGGAAGTAGCCCTCGGCACACAATGGCCCGATCCCGCATCGCTCACCAAAAACGGTGACAGGATTTCATTTACTTTGAGGGATTTCAGGTAGGAAGTGGCTGTAGTGCGTTTTGCGAATAAGTCGGGAAAATTCATTGAATTAAATCCTGGCTCCGAGTTCACGGGCATACTCCATCAGGCTGAACCCCCAGCCCCTCAGGTTACTGATTATCAACGGTGGAGGGATGTTGTCGTGATTTGGGACCGGCAAAGTGGCGTTTGTCCTGGGGCTTCGGAAGAACACATGGCTTCCGGCCTGGCGGACGGGTTCGTCCAGCATCCTCTTGATGGCCGCCAATGCCTCAGCTCCCGTGGCTCCCCATATCTTGTCGATAACGGCTTTCCTTTTTCCTTTCGGCAAGGTCTTGAGGTCATCAACGGGCATTGCCGTTTCGAGCCCGGCTCCGGTCTCTTCCGATGCCGGTTTAGCATAAGGTATATATTCAAATGTCGGCTCTCCAGCTTCCGCTTCGGAACCACGGAATTGCCCTTCGGGTAGAACATCCGTGTCCGGTAACTCACGCGTTGCATCTCGCGCTTCAGCGGCGATTTTGTCTCTTTGCTCCTGCACGGACGGGGCAAACAAATCCTCTATGTCCGGGTCTTTGGAGACGAGATAATCCCTAAGCTGTTCCAGAAGATAGACCTTGAGGCGCAGGTACCTGTCCGTATCCATGACCGCGGAGAGATTGACCGCTTTGTTTACGATTAACGATAATTCTCCTTTTTGCGTGTTGAGCGTACAGTTGACGACGCCGTTGATGTTCTCAAAATCATGCGTCGTGTTGCCGAAAGGGTCCTTTTCCACTTTCGGGTAATCGATCCTGAATCCCTTGTTGAAGTTTATCCTGAAAGCGCAGAAATTCGCGTAGCGGTAGCCCCCTTCCTGAAAGTCATCGCCGAATAACAGCATGTCCGGTCTTCCCGGACCGAACCGGTGCATGAGTATTTTCTTGTATGATGCCTCTTTCCTGATTTCCTCAAGAGTAGCTTTATGTTTAATCTCCAGAGCGGTTTTTTCTTCCGGAGTCAATTTGCCGCCGCCGATTACCGCATCCAATTCCTTGATATTTTCCCCGTCGTTCAGCGTTTTTGAGTAGAAAACCAGTTCGTTGTGAAGCATGATGCCCGGGAACTCGAACCCGTCGTGCTGCAAGTTGATTTGGGAGCAGAAATCTATGAACCCCAAAATAAATTTTTTCACATCCGGATTTTTGGCGGCTAATCCCATCAATAAAAGCCTGCTTCCGATGAAAGCCATTAATTGGCGGTTGAAGGTCTTGGTAAAATATGAATACGCGCAATATTTATTGCGATGCTGTGCGGGCATGTAAAGCGCCAGGTTCTCTATCTGCTGGAACAGATTGCGTATACCATCTTTGTTTTTGCCTTGCATATCGTTTTTCACCATTTCCGAGAGGACGACCGTGCCGAAATGGGCGGCCATTTTTCCGGTCAGTTCATTCATCTTCTCTCTTAAAAGCCCGAAACTTCCGGTCAAATCCGCGTATTGCATTGCCTGTTCGGGCGTAAGTTCGCCTTTGAGGGTAAGCCAATCAATGTCCACCATTTCCGGTGAAGTCATGATTCCGAAATATTCCCGCGTAAATGCGGAAGTCAAAGTTCTTTCCAGGCGCACGGGCACAAAGGGTATCCGGGACAGGGATTTACGCAGGTCCTGTGCGCTATCCGTTTCCGGGGCGGCTTTTGGCTTTTCTTGCTGCGGTTTACGATGTTTTTTACCCATCTTCCCGATAATTACCTTATAAAGGCAGGTATAATAAATTTTTTGCCTTTTTGTCAAGGTGGGCCGTTTGCGGATATGAAATTATAGTCGGGTTTTTGCGGACTCTGCTTGCGCGCCACAATCTTGGCGTTTCTTTGAAGGCCGGCCCGTTTGGCGCGCATCAGGGGTGAGCCGGCAAAGCGGTGCAGGAAGTCGTCATCGGTGCGCATATCCAGAATTTCTTTCAACGAAACTGAGGGCCCGGCGATTTCCTTTATGATCTCTTCGTTTTGCGCGGGTTTTGCGTTCGCAAGATTATACGGGCAGGCTTCCTGGCAGGTGTCGCAGCCGAAAACGCGGGTACCCACCTTATTCGCGAGCCCGGCCGGGATTTCGCCCTTATGTTCGATGGTCAGGTACGAAATGCAACGGCGTGCGTCGAGCTGCCCAGGGCCGAGCAGCGCTTTGGTCGGGCAGGAATCGATGCAGCGCGTACAGGTTCCGCATCTTCCCGAGAGCGGGGAGTCATGCTCAAGCTCCAAAGTCGTGATGATTTCACCCAACAGGACATACGAACCGAACTGTGGCGTGATGAGAGTGGTGTTTTTGCCGATGAATCCGAGTCCCGCCTTCACTGCATAGCTCTTCTCCAAAAGGGGACTTGAATCGACGCAAATTTTGCAGGCGGCACCGGGTTCTTTTTCCAGAATAAATCCGGCCAGTTGCTTGAGGATTTTGGTTATGACTTTGTGGTAGTCGCGCCCCCGGGCATAACGCGCGATCCGGCCGTGTCCCGGCGGCAACGCGGCATCAACAGTGTAATAATTCAGTCCGATGACGATGATGCTTTTTGCCCCGGGCAGGAGCTGTTCAGGGTGAACGCGTTTGTTAAAATCTTCCAGCCATTTCATGTCCGCGTGGCGGCCGGCCTTTATGAACAAACGCAATTTTTCCCGTCCCTCCGGATCATCCACCGCAGGCGTAATACCGACCAAATCCGCGCCTATTGATAAGGCGTATGACTTGATCTGTTCGCTCGTGAGTTCTGACATACTTTGTGCCGGTAAATTTCGCTGGCAGTGCAAACTCGCGTTATGGAGTAAGACTGGCTTACCGAGTAACGATAATCGTCGCTTTCAATGCGGGGTTCAGATGGTCGTGGATTCCGCAGGTTTTTGCCTCCGTGAATTTGACCTCATAGGATTCGCCTTTGGCAAGCGGGTTCGGAGCATTCAACTCCGGACAGTCCGTATGCTGCGGATGCGG
>Ga0315268_10008839_pt1 | contig 10485 bp, 8 predicted proteins | sample C1_top_MG_FD_204535 | JGI IMG/M metagenome (GOLD analysis project Ga0315268, IMG submission 204535) | Sediment microbial communities from Yellowstone Lake, YNP, Wyoming, USA - C1_top | ecosystem: Environmental > Aquatic > Freshwater > Lake > Sediment | place: USA: Wyoming | collected 2017-08-01 | reverse complement strand
CGCCTGCCGATCTTGTCCTATAGGCCGGCGCCGGTGCAGATCAGCTATCTCGGTTATCCCTACACCTCGGGGATGGAGGAGGTGGATTACCTGATCTCGGATCCCTACCTGGACGTTCCGGCAAATGCCCGTTTTTTCACCGAGCGCCTCTTGCCTCTGGCCGAATGCGTAGTGTCTTTCGGCAAGATGGAGACCCAGCCGATAACAGCCGAAATTCCCTACCAACGAAACAGCTTCATCACCTTCGGTTCGCTCAACAACATCTACAAGCTCAATCCGGGAGTCATCGCCGCCTGGGCCGGTATCCTGAAAGGCGTTCCGGCTTCGCGCCTGATCATCAACCATCCCAGGCTCAAGGCGGAACTGGCGCGCGAAAACATCAATGCCGAATTCGCCCGTCACGGCGTAGCCGAAGACCGGCTGCAATTGGTCTGGGAAAAGCATCCGGAAGGCAGTCATTTTTATTACTACAACGACATCGACATCGCCCTCGACAGTTTCCCGCTGACCGGCGGCACCACGACCAACGACGCCATCTGGATGGGCGTGCCGGTCATCACCCTGGTCGGCGATCTCTACTACAAACGGCTATCTTTTTCGATCATCCGCAACATCGGCCTCGACGTCGCCGAGACCGACACCTGGTGCGCCGAGACGACAGACGAATACGTCGCCAGGGCAGTCGCCCTGGCGGCCGGTCCGGAGCGCATCGCCCTACTGCGGCGGCTGATCCCCGAGAAGCTGAAGACCTCGGTGCTGACCGATACTGTCCGGCTGGTCCGCCATATCGAAGAAGCCTATATCCGGGCCTGGATGCTGAAATATCCGGAAGCGCCGGTCGAGGCGGAACTCTCCCCGGACCAACTGGCCGTCCATCTTCTGGCCAGCAATGTGGCTGGCGATGTGCCTGGTAATCGCCTGGAAATCGTCACCCGCGCGGGGCTCGAGAACCTGACCGGCTACGTATTGCAGGAACGGGGGGGCACCTGGTACGAAGCCGAATGGGAATTCCTCTGCCGTCTCACCGCCCCGCCGGACAGGATCCTGGTCATCGGCACCGGCCCCGGCATCTATGCTCTGCCCCTGGGCCGGCGGGCGTACGAGGGCGAGGTGCTGTGCGTGTGCAAGTCGATCGGGGAAGCGAAGCTGCTGGATCAGGGAATCGCCCGCAACGCCCTGACCAACGTCGAGCTCATCAACAACGGTCGACGCACGTTTCGGCTCGATCGGGAACCGGCCCTGACGGCTGCGGCCACCGATCTGCTGATCCTGCACGGCAGTTTCGCCAAGACCAGCCTCTTCGAGGACGGCGATGTCTTCCTGGCGGCGCAGGATCCGCTCATCATGTTTGCCGTCGGTCACCAGGCGGGACAAGCGGACACCGGCCTGATCGAAGCCTTCGTCGCGCGCGGCTATTTCATCCTGCGCCTGATGCCCGGTCTGGGCTGTCTCGCCCCGGTCGAGGACATGGGCGAGATCGACGCCTTCTGCGTCAATCTTTTCGCCTGCAAGGCCGGCCGCGCCGAGAAACTCGCCGCAGCGGGGGCTCTGGCGCTCGCGGAAGGGCCGCTCGACACCCTGGCGACCATCCACGACCGCGACTGGCAGGACTTGTTCGCCGCTCAGGGGCTGGCCGCCTGGCTGCCGGGCTGGGTGGAGGCCCAGACCAAGCCGGCGAACTGGGAGGTGTATTGGGTCGCGCTGCATCTCTACGCCCGCAGCCGGGACCCCACCCTGCCCCCGGCACGGCGCCTGAACAATCTGAAAACCACCTGCAATATCCTGCTCATGCTCGCCGCCGAGGACGCCACGCCCTGGCGGCTGGCCAGCCTGAGCCTGATCCTCGAGGCCATGGGCTGGCGCGAGAGAGCGGTGCGGGCGCTCGACCCGCTCTGCGCCGCCCTGATCCTGGAGCCCGCCCTGGAGCCCGACGAGCCCTGCCTGCTGCTCGTAGACCGCGACCTTGGGGACCCCCCGCCGGCACCGGGCCATGCCCGGCCCTGGCTGCTGCGCCAGGCCGCGGCCCGGCGCGAGCGCCAGCGAAGTCATTCCTCCTTTTTCAGCGGCACCACCGACCTGCCCCTGCTGGACGAACTCGAGCGGCAGGCCGGCCTGCCGGCCGACCTGGCATTGCGCCGCCGGCTGATCCGCAGCCGCTTCCAGGTTTGAACATCGACCGGGCTAAAGTTTTCGTTTTCCCCGTCGTTAATGGTCACAACGGCACGCGAATGTCTCGCGTAGACCGCTGAACTCCTAGGAGAATTCGAATGCTCACCGTCAATACCAACATCGCGTCGCTGAACGCGCAAGTCAATCTCAGCAACAACAGTGCCAGTCTCCAGACCGCGATCCAGCGTCTGTCCTCGGGCTTGCGCATCAATAGCGCCCAGGACGACGCGGCCGGCTATGCCATCTCCAACCGGATGACGGCCCAGATCAACGGCGACAATCAGGCCGTGCGCAACGCCAATGACGGCGTCTCCCTGGCGCAGACGGCGGGCGGCGCGCTGTCCACCATCGCCAACAACCTGCAGAGCATCCGGACCCTGGCGGTGCAGGCGGCCAACGCCTCCAACAGCGCCTCGGACCGCGCCACGATCAACAACGAAGCAGCGACCCTGGCGGCGGAAATCGACAGCATCGCCAAGGGCACCACCTTCAACGGGGTGCACCTGCTGGACGGCAGCTTCACCAATCAAACCTTCCAGGTCGGCGCCAACGCCACCGCCAACGACCAGATCAACATAGCCTCGATCTCCAGCGCCACGACCGCCAGCCTGGTCGGCTCGACCCCCAGCTACAGCTCTTCCGCCACTGGTACATTTGTCGGCGGCCTGGGACTGGCCGCGACCGACCTCAGCATCAACGGCTATCAGGTGGGGGCAAGCACGTCAGACGGCGTTTCTTACTCCCAAGGCACCGGCAGCGCCATCGCGGTCGCCGCCGCGATCAACGCCATCTCCGGCCAGACCGGCGTCACCGCGTCGGTGACGGCCACCACCCAGACCGGTTCCGCCGTGACGTCTGGTAGTGCGATTGCCTCAGGCAGCACAAACACCAGCATGCAGGTCAATGGCGTAGACATCGGCAGTGTCTCCACCACCGGCGGTACTGGCGCGTACGCCTCCAATATCGCCGCGGCGATCAACGCGCAGACAGCCTCAACCGGCGTCACCGCCAGCGCCTCCACCGCCGGCCTGGTGACGCTAACCGCGGCTGACGGCCGCAACATCACCTTAACCGGGGGCGGAGCCGTCTACGCCGGCTTCACCGCGGGAAGCACGACGACGGCGAAGGTCAACCTGGCTGCCAGCGGTTCGGGCGGCATCACCCTCGGCGGCACTAGCGCCGGCGCGACAGCGTCAGGGCTGACGTATGGTGTCACCCCAGCCACCCTCAGCAACACCGGCTCGGTGTCCTCGCTCAATCTCTCGACCGCGGCCGGCGCCACCAGCGCCCTGACGGTCATCGACGCGGCGATCGCTTCGGTTAACTCCAGTGCCGCGGCGCTGGGCGCCCTGCAGAATCGCTTCAGCGCGGCGGTCAGCAACCTGCAGACGACCAGTACCAACCTCTCGGCCGCCCGCAGCCGGATCCAGGACACGGACTTCGCGGCGGAAACCGCCAACATGACCCGCGGCCAGATCCTGCAGCAGGCCGGTACGGCGATGTTGGCGCAGGCCAACTCCCTGCCGCAGTCGGTGCTGGCGCTGCTCAAGTAACCGGGTAATACAACAGCCGGAAGGCAACAGGGCGGGACGCCGGAAGAAGGTGTCCCGCCCCGTACCGCTCGGCGGGGAGAAAGGCCATGGCAATCCAGTCGCTCAGCGGTGCGGGCAATGCGCCCGCGCCCAATCCGCAGCCGGCACACAGCGCGGAAGCCGCAGCCGTGCCAGGACAGCCGCAGGCCGCGCCTGCCCAGCCCGCGCAAAGTCATGAGCCCAGCCTCGAAGAGGTGAAGCGCGCCACCCATCAGGTGCAGCAGATCGTGCAGGCCAAGGCCAGCAACCTGCAATTCGCCATCGCTCAGGATCAGGGCCAGACCATCGTCAAACTCATGGACAAGCAGTCGGGGGAAGTCATACTCCAGATCCCGTCCAAGGCCATGATCGCCATCGCCGATCAGATCGACAAGACCGTCGGCCTGTTCGTCCAGCAGAAGGCGTGATTCCATTTCAATCCGATAATTTGTAGGTCGGCCTTTCTCTGGACCACCTTTATGGTGGCAGGCCGACGACCGGAGGAAGTCCCTGCGGGACATGTCCCACGGGGACTTCCTTCGGGGCGCACCCCAAGGGTACTTCCTTCGGGGCGTCGGGCTAAAGCCCAACCTACGACCGCAGGAAGTCCCAGTGGGACAATTGCACCATTGGCCAAGAAATGGAGTGATTTCAGCAGACTCTTGCCCCCCGCCCGGCGCGAGCCGGCCGGGGATTTCTTTTTCGGCCTTCAGTTTTCCGCCATTTGGCCGATAATGAATATATCTTCCTCAAGGATCGGGGCTCTATCATGTCGCTTTCATCCCCAGGCATAGGCTCCGGCCTCAACGTCAACAGTCTGGTGTCGCAACTGATGACGACCGAGCAGCAGCCGCTGGTCGCCCTGCAGACGCAGCAAGCCAGCTACCAGGCGGAGATCTCGGCCTACGGATCGCTCCAGGGTTCGCTGTCCACCCTGCAGAACTCAGTCACCAGCCTGAGCTCCGCCTCCCTTTATTCCGCTTACAGCACCTCCGCCTCCACTGCCGGCTATTTCAGCAGCAGTGCGAACTCGACCGCCAGCGCCGGCAGCTACAGCCTCAGCGTCACCGCGCTGGCGCAATCCCAGAAGCTCGTCACCGGCGCCTACGCCGATACCACCAGCGCGATCGGCACCGGCGTCATCACCTTCCAGTACGGCACCTACAACAGCGGCACCGACACCTACAGCCTCAATGCGGCGAAGCCCACCCAGACCGTCACCATCGATTCCGCGCACAGTTCGCTGTCCGGCATCCGCGACGCCATCAATGCCGCCAACATCGGCGTCTCGGCCAGCATCACCAACGACGGCACGGGCTACCGCCTGGTGCTCACTTCCAAGGACAGCGGCGTCGCCAACAGCCTCAAGGTATCGGTCAATAGCCCTAGCCTGTCGGCGCTGACCTACGACCCGACCCTGGCCGGGGTCAAGAACCTGAGCCAGACCATGGCGGCACAGAACGCCGCGTTCACGCTCGACGGCCTGGCCATGTCCAAGGCTTCCAACACCATCACCGACGCGATCCAGGGCGTCACCCTGACGCTCACCCAGCCCACCGCGGCCCCGGTGACCCTGAGCGTGGCGCGCGACACCTCCAGCATCCAGTCGTCGGTGGCCAGTTTCGTCAATGCCTATAACGCCGCCCAGGCCAGCATCACTTCGCTCAGCGGCTACAACGCCAGCACCAATACGGCATCGATACTGACCGGCGACTCGACCCTGTTCACCATACAGAATCAGATGCGCACCATCCTCAATACGCCGCTGACCACCGCCGGCGGCGGCTTGACCAATCTCGCCGATATCGGCGTGAACTTCCAGAAGGACGGCACGCTGGCGCTCGACACCACCAAGCTGAACGCCGTCCTGGCCGACCCGACCAAGGACATCTCCACCCTGTTCGCAGCGGTGGGCAAGCCGACCGATTCCCTGGTCAGCTACGGCACCTCGACGGCCGCCACCCAGGGCGGAAACTATGCGGTCAGCATCACCCGGCTCGCCACCCAGGGCAATCTCAGCGGCTCCGCCAACCCCGGCCTGACCATCACCACCGGCACAAACGACACCCTGAACATGGTCGTCGATGGCACCGCCGCCACGGTCACGCTTAGCCCCGGCACCTACACCCCGACCGCCCTGGCGGCCCAGGTGCAGTCGCAGATCAACGGCGCCACGGCATTGTCCGGCGCCGGGATCAGCGTCGCGGTCGGCTACAACGGCACCCAGGGCAATGCGCTCGGCTCCGCCGCCGCCGGACTGACCATCACCACTGGCACAAACGACACGCTCAATCTCACGGTCGACGGCACCGCCGTCAGCGTCACCCTGGCCGCCGGCACCTATACCGCCAGCAGCCTCGCCGCCGCGGCGCAAAATAAGATCAACGCCGCGCTGACGATCGCAGCCCCGGGAAAGTCGCTGGTCGTCTCGGCATCGAACAGCGGCGTCATGAGCCTCACCTCCGACAGCTACGGCGCCGCTTCGGCGGTCAGCGTCACCGGCGGCAACGGCGTCGCGAATCTGCTCGGCACCCCGGTCAGCACCGCCGGCACCGGCACCGGGACGATGCTGATCCACACGACCGGTTACGGCTCGGCCACCAGCGTAGCCGCCACGGGCAATGCCGTCGCCTCCCTGCTCGGCACCCCGGTCGGCACCGCCGGCGTCGATGTCGCCGGCACCATCGGCGGCCAGGGCGCGACCGGCATCGGCCAGGCGCTCACCGCGAGCGCCGGCAGCCCGACCGGCCTCACCCTGACCATCGCGGGCACCACCACCGGCGCCCGCGGCACGGTGGCTTACGCCTCCGGCTATGCCGCGCAACTGGCGGCTGCCCTGGGCAACATGACTTCCACGAGCGGCCTGATCGCCGACCGCACCAACGGCCTGCAGACTCAGATCACGGCGATCGGCAAGCAGGAGATTCAGGAAAACGCTCGCCTGGCGGCCCTCCAGGCAAGCTATCTGGCGCAATTCACCTCGCTCGACACCTTGATCGCGAGCATGAACCAGACCAGTACCTTCCTGACCCAACAGATAACGTCCTTGCAAAACAATCCCATCGTCATCAAATAATCGGAGACATCAATGTTCGCCAATCAAGGCAGTCCCGCACTGGCCTATGCCAGGGTGGGCATGGAAACCGGGGTCCAGGCCGCCGATCCGCACAAGCTGATCCTGATGCTGTTCGAAGGCGCGCTGCTGGCGATTTCCAGAGCCCGGTTGCACCTGCAGCGCAAGGAGATCGCCGAAAAGGGCCGGGCCGTTTCCCATGCCATCGAGATCATCGGCAACGGCCTCAAGGCCAGCCTCGACATGGAGGTCGGCGGCGATCTCGCCGGGAAGCTCGGCGCCCTCTACGACTACATGTGTCTCCGGCTGCTCACTGCCAACCTCGAGAACGACGACGCCGCCTTCGCCGAGGTGAGCCGCCTGCTCGCCGAAATCAAGGGCGCCTGGGAAGAAATAGCCGGCAATCCCGCCGTTCATCCCGCGAACCAGGCGGCCGCCTGAGCACTACCATGCTGTTCATGCCTACCCAGATATCGCTTTACGAAGAAATGAGCGCGCTCTCCGCCCGGATGGTGGCGGCCGCGCGCGCCCAGGACTGGGACGCCCTGGTTTCCCTGGAGCATTCGGTCGCGGTGCTGCGCCAGGCCTTGACCAAGGATGACGACAACGGCGGCCTCACCGAGCCGGAACGGGAAAGCAAGACCCGCCTGATCCAGCGCATCCTCGACGACGACGCCGAGGTTCGCCGCCACACCGAACCATGGATGGAGCATCTGCGCCAGTTTCTCGGCAGCACCGCCAAGCAACGGCAACTCGACCGTGCCTACGGCGCCGGATTATAGAGATGGCTAGGTCGGGCTGCAGCCCGACGGTCCCACTTCCTTCAGTCGTCGGGCTACGACGGCAGCCATGGTCCTGATCCCTTCCGACGCCGGCATCAACCTGCGCCAGCCCGGCGACAACCCGCTGCTGCCGGTAGCGCGCGTAGCGGGGATTCCGGCCGACCTGCCGGACCTGCGCCAAGGCCAGAGTTTCACCGCCAACATCCAGGAAGTATTGCCGGAGAACACCTACCGGGCGCTGGTCGCCGGCAGGAGCATCACCCTCTCCCTGCCCGGCTCGGCCAAGGCCGGGGATACGCTGGAACTGGTGGTCGTCGACCGGACGCCCAAGGGCATCATCGCGCAGTTCAACGAACTCGCCCAGGGGCAGAAATTCGCCGCCAACATCCTCGAAGTGCTGCCGGGCAACACCTACCGGGCAATGGTCGGGGGTCGGCCCGTCACGCTGCAACTGGACCAGCCGGCCAGCGCCGGCGACACGCTGCAACTGGTGGTCGCGGGGCGCACGCCCGGTGGCGCCGTCATCGCCCGACCGGAGCAACTCGCCCAGGGACAGACATTCACCGCCGACATCCTGGAAACCCTGCCGGGCAGGAACTATCTGGCGCTGGTCAATGGCAAGACCGTCACGCTGCAACTGGACCAGCCGGCGAGCGTCGGCGAGAAGCTCGAACTGCAGGTCGTCGCGCGCACCCCCCAGCTCGTTACCGCGCAGCGGGCGGAACCGGGTGCGGCGGCGGGCAGCTACCCCTACACCTCCCTCAGCCGGGCCGGCCAGATGATCTCTGCGCTGCTCGCACCCGAAGGCAAGGCCCCTCCCGCGGCGGCGTTGAACCGCGGCCAGCCGCTCCTGGCACAACCGCCACAAAGCGGCGCCGAACTTGCTTCCGTCCTGAGCAAAGCCGTGACGCAAAGCGGCCTGTTCTACGAGGCGCACCAGGCGCAGTGGGTGGCCGGCAAGCTGCCGCTCGCCGCGCTCCTGGAGGAGCCGCAGGGACAGCATTCGGAGCCAGCGACCATCGCCGCACAGGCTGCGCCCACCGGCCGCCCGGGCGAAATCCAGGCGACGACAAGCCATGCGCAGGAAGTGCCGGCAGCCCGCGCAGCGGCGCCGGCCGCTGCCAGCGCCGAGCCCGCCCGCAGCCAGGCAGCTCTGCCGGCCCAGGCCCTGCCGGCCGACCTGCGACCGCTGGTGCAGCAGCAGCTCGACGCCGCCGCGACGCAGCGCCTGCTCTGGCATGGCGAAGTCTGGCCTGGGCAAACCATGCAGTGGCAGGTCGAACATGATCAGTCCGGCAGCGGTTCCGGCGCGGAAGCGGAAGAACGGTGGCACACCACGCTGCGCCTGTCCGCGCCGCGCCTGGGCGAAGTCCAGGCGGCGATCCAGCTTTCCGGCGGCGGCGTCAGGATCGCGCTGGCCACGTCCTACGGTGCCAGCGCCACCGACCTGCGCGCTGCAACGCCCGCCCTGGAGCAGGCCTTGGCATCCGCCGGCGTGCCCTTGCTCGGCATAACGGTCAAGCATGAAGCGCAATGAACCGGGCAAGCACCAGAATGACGCCGAGCGCTCGCTCGCCGTCGCCCTCGCCTACGCCCCGGGCAACGCGGCGCCACGGGTGGTGGCCAAGGGTCGCGGCCTGATCGCCGAGGAAATCATCCTGCGCGCACGGGAGCACGGCGTCTTCGTGCATGAGTCCCCGGAACTGGTCACCCTCCTGATGCAGGTCGATCTCGACGCCAACATCCCGCCGCATCTGTATATCGCCGTGGCCGAGTTGCTGGTCTGGCTCTATCGCGTCGAGGAGAAGGTCCTGCCTGCCTGACAGGCAGGAATTTGCCTGCAGGGCAACATCGATTAAAATAGGGACTCGACTTGGAAAACGACTTTAGGCATGGAAGAAAACGTAGCGGGATACCGTAGTTCGGCGCTCGATGTCGAGGACGACTACAGCAAGTACGAGGTGCACTCGAGGACCGAGATCCTCTCGATCCTGCGCGGCATGCAGCAGCAAGGCTCGCTGATCACCTTCTATTTCAACCAGGGCTACGACTTCCTGCTGACCTCGCTGCTCGACATTTCGGCCGACGGCAAGACCCTGGTGTTCGATTACGGCAGCAACACGGAGATGAACCGGCGCGTCTTGCAGACCGACAAGATCAACTGCGTCTCAAGCAAGGAAAAGGTCAAGATCCATTTCGTCCTGCACGGCGTCGACCCGGTCAAGTTCGAGGGACGGGACGCCTTCCTGGGGAACGTGCCCGACTCCCTGGTGCGTCTGCAGCGACGCGAGTTCTACCGGATGTCGATGCCGGTAGCCAATCCGATCAAATGCCAGATCCCGCTGCTGCAACGGGACGGCTCGATCAGGAGCATCGAGGCGGTGCTGGTGGACATCAGCGGCGGCGGCGTCGGCCTGACCGTGCCGCCCGACAACGGCATCTTCAAGGTCGACGCCGAGTTCGCCAACGTCAGCATCAGCCTGCCCAACGCCGGTTTCATTTCCGCGACCATGCGCGTGCGCAACCTCTACGACGTGACCATGCCCAACGGCAGGATCCACCAGCACGCCGGCTGCCAGTTCATCAAGCTGCCGGGGCCGATGATAACCCTGATCCAGCGCTACATCATCCAGGTGGAACGGGAACGCAAGGCGCGGGAACTGTAGATTGCCGCGCTTCTGTCACTGCGAGGCCGAAATGGATCGTCGTTGCGAGCGAAGCGCGGCAACCTCAGATTGCCACGCTGCCGTCATAGCGAGCGAAGCGCGGCAATCGCAATGACGAAATGGATCGTCGTTGCGAGCCGCAGGCGAAGCAATCTTGAGGGTTCATGGAGAGCCGCCTGTTTCGGCGCCGCCGAAACTGCACACGGACCATGAACCGGGGTAAT
>Ga0315268_10008838_pt1 | contig 10485 bp, 8 predicted proteins | sample C1_top_MG_FD_204535 | JGI IMG/M metagenome (GOLD analysis project Ga0315268, IMG submission 204535) | Sediment microbial communities from Yellowstone Lake, YNP, Wyoming, USA - C1_top | ecosystem: Environmental > Aquatic > Freshwater > Lake > Sediment | place: USA: Wyoming | collected 2017-08-01 | reverse complement strand
CTTCATGGATAAGGTCAGAGGCATGCGGTCCTATAATATGGGCACCTAATATCCTACCTGATGTCTCATCAGATACTATCTTTATCATGCCTTCAATCTCTCCAATCACATGTGCCTTCGCAAGTGCTCTAAACTGAAAGTGGCCTGTCCTGACCTTTATACCTTTTTCTCTTGCCTGTTGTTCTTTGAGTCCCACAGACGCAATTTCTGGTGACGTAAATATTGCGGCCGGGACAACACTATAATCTATTTTTTCATCTCCACCCATTATATTCTTTACAGCGGTTATTCCTTCTTTTGAAGCGACATGGGCAAGCAGCAAGCCACCTATAACATCGCCTATTGCATATACACTAGGAACATTTGTTTCCATCTTCTCATTTACGATAATCTCACCACGACTACCTTTCTGAATGCCAATTTTTTCAACCCCAATTCCATCACTATTAAACGCCCTTCCTATAGATATGAGTGCCTTCTCAGCAATAACCTCTTTGTCGTTTGGTAAAAAGGCATGTACTCCGTCGCCTCTTACATCCACCTTTCCAAGCTTAACATTTGTATAAAGCTTTATTTTTTTCTTTTTGAATTCTCTTTCAAGGAGCTCGGATATCTCTATGTCTTCTGTAGCCACCGCCCGTGAAAGCATCTCAATTATTGTTACATCAGAGCCGAGTTCTCTGAAGATACACGCAAATTCGCAGCCAATGACCCCAGCACCTATAATAAGAAGGCTTTTTGGTATTTCTTTCAATTTAAATACATCGTCACTTGAGATTATCCTTTTCCCATCAAATGGAAACGCTGGTATCTGAAAGGGTCTTGAGCCTGTTGCTATGATTATCTTATCTGCTGTTACAATTTCCTTAGAGACATCCTTTAATGTTACTTCTACATCCGCCGGCGAGATAAGTATTCCTCGCCCTTTTTTCAATGTTATACCCCAGCTTTTGAAAAGGCTTCTGATACCCTTCACCTGTGTATTAACTATCTTATTTTTTCTTTCAATGATCTTAGAAAAATTGGGTACTATTTTGCCTTTGAGCTCGATGCCAAAGACCTCTAACTCTTTGGTCTTAGCTAACAGCTCAGATGAGGCAACAAGGGCCTTTGTGGGGATGCAGCCCCAATTAAGACATGTTCCACCAACTCCTGAATCCTCAATGATTGTTACCTGTGCACCTAACTGAGCAGCTTTAATTGCAGCAACGTAGCCACCTGGACCTGAACCAATGATGGCTATTTTCATTTTACTTCTTCTTCAGCATATTTTGTATATTCAGAAGCATCCATTAGGTCGTCAAGTTCAGATATGTCATCAATTTCGAGAATGGCTATCCACCCTTTGCCATAAGGGTCTTCATTTATTATTTCAGGAGATTCAGAAAGGTTTTCGTTTGCCTCTATAACCCTTCCGCTCACAGGGGAGATTATGGATGAAGTTGCTTTTGTTGACTCAATCTCTCCGATTTCACTGTTTGCTTCTACATCCGTGTCGACTTCTGGCAGGTCAATATATAGAATGTCACCAAGTGCATCCTGTGCATAATCAGTAATGCCGATTGTAACCTTCTTCCCTGATAACTTAACCCACGTGTGTTCCTTATGGTATTGGAGATTATCTGGATTCATTATTTCCTCCTTCTGAGATTATTAAGCACTGATTTCTTATCATAGGCTTTTCTTCTTTGTCAAGGAGTATTGCACTGCAAGAACATACAAAATTCTTGCCAACTTATGGTAAAATTAATCAAATGCGATTTAAAACAATCATAAGAAATATAAACGTACTCAATATATTACTGATATCAGTAGTAATCATATCTATCAGTTACAGCCTTTCCCCACTGCTTGATATAAAAGTTAAGTATACGCTACCTACTGCGAAAAAGACCGTAAAGGATACAAAAGAAAAGGCTGTGCAAACCCAGATACCATCTATTGCAGAATATACGATGATAGCTGAGGAGAACCTTTTTCATCCAGAAAGGAAGATCCCGGTAGAGAAGAAAGAAGAGAAGCCTCTCCCAAAGCCAGATTTTGTACTCTATGGTACTTTGATAACAGATGACATAAGCCTGGCGTATCTTGAAGACCTAAAAGCCCCGCAAAGTACCCCAGGAAGGGGTAAAAGACAGATAGCCCTCAGAAAAGGTGATACCATGAGCGGCTTTACCCTCAAAGAGATAGGGCCTGAAAATATAGTAATGGTAAGAGGGGAAGAGAAGATGATAGTCAATCTGAATGACTCAACGCACCCAAAAGGGAGGGAGGTATCAGCACCGGTAGCTCCAGGAGCACCTGGTCAGCCTACACCTCCACAGCCGCCGTCAAGATCAATACCCCGAAGTGTACCATCATCAGTGCAGCAACCTGCTACATCTCAACAAAAGACATTGCAACCTGCGACACAAGCGGGCTCTTCTGTGGACACAAAAAATTCACTTCTCAATATTTTCAAGGGGGGTCGGAATAGATAAGAAGGGATAATCCTCTACCCTTCCTTAATTTTTTTATTCATAGAGATCTCTATACAATAAGTAATCACAAATTTTCTCTAAATCACTATTCTTTTCAATCATATAAAATGCTTCATAATATCCATTCTTTTGAACAAAAAGAGATCTCTGTGCATTAAGACCCAGAGCTGCATTAGCATATACATCGGGTTTTCCATAAAGACTTGCTTTATAGTTTAAAATTATCCTCTTTTTATCCTCAACAACTTCAGTAATGTCAATAAGATAGTTGAATCTGAGAGTTGAATATATCTCATAAAAGGTTAACTTGAATGTATTAATAGTGTTAAACAACTTCAAAGCGATATGTGAGGTAGTTATATGGTCGACGTGATAGTCAATGGGTGAGGGTGTAAAGATAATGCCTGGTTTCCTTTTTTTTATGATCGCGTAAATCTCGTTATAAATTTTTCCGATATGTCTATTAATCTCCCCATCCGGGAAGTTAAGAAATAACGGTTCTTTACATCCAAGCATCTCAGAGGCTCTGCGGCCTTCATCTTTTCTCTGTTCCGCAACAACAGGAGAAGGTTCTTGATATAGCTTTTCTCCATTGGTAATGAAAACAATAGTTGAGGATACCCCTTTCTTATTCAAGAGCATAATTGTTCCAGCGCACCCTAATGCCTCATCGTCAGGGTGAGGGGAAAGTATCAAGATTTCTCTTGCCTCCGGGAGGGTGGAATTCATATTTATTCCTCCATATAGACTTTTTTATCAAACATCCTTTAGACTGTTTTCAAATGCCGCAGGTTAAACTATACCCAGATATTCACTTCTTACTAGGTGCTATAGCTGAGTCTGACTTGGAAACAGTAATGTGTCCTATTTGTAAATCTCTGAATATGTCTATTATACATATTTTGACTCCATTTAGGGTTGTCTTGTGCAAGGACTGTAGCCTCATATATCTGAATCCGAGGCTTATAGAATCTGTTATGAGAAGGGTCTATCAAGGGAAGGATTATTTTGTTCAGGGAGGAGATACAGGTTATAGAGATTACCTTACTCAGGAAAATAGTCTCAGGATTACATTCAGAAGATTTCTAAAAGAACTTAGGAAACACGGAATGACATCAGGGAGGCTCCTCGAAGTAGGGTGTGGATACGGATATTTTTTAGATGAGGCAAGAAACTTTTTCTCTTATAGAGCAGGTATAGAACTTTCCGAGGAGGCTGGCTCTCATGCACAGAGATTATCTGGTGCAGAAATCCACATCGGTAATGTAGGCTTATTGCCTCCTGAATTTAAAAATTTTACTATAATAGTTATTATTAATGTGATTGAGCACATTTATGACCCTATTAAATTTCTTCTTTTCCTTAAACAGAGATTATTAAGGGGTGGGACAATTTTTATAGCCACCCCTGATATCGGGAGCTTCTGGTATAGAATCATGAAAAGTAAGTGGCCATCCTTTAAGATACCTGAGCATGTGGCATTCTATACAGAAAGGACGCTGAAGATGCTGCTTCAGAAGTCAGGGTTTCATAATGTTCGTAGGGTCCCTTTCCATCACGCATTCCCTCTCGGGCTCATAGCAGGCAAGTTCGGCATGAACATTCAAGGTAGACTGGGACAGATACCTGTCTGGATACCGAAAACGATGATAGCCTTGTCCGGTCAGAGATAATGGTTCATCATTTCCGCATGAAATAAAGAACAGGAGAAGTTTGTTACTGAAATGGCCATAACAAGATATTTTATTTATACTTATTTGTTCATGGCTATGACAATACCATTTGTCTTTTTTACAGGCGTGGAGAAAAGAAATTTCCGGGTTTTAGTCGCACACTGCAATGAGTAATGTGGATATATCAATCGTAATCCCTGTATTCAACGAGGCGGACATTATAACGAAAAGTCTTCCGGAGATAAAAAAATATGTTAAAGACACAGGGCTCTCCTATGAAATCATCGTCATTGATGATGGCTCAAACGACGGGACATGGGATGTTCTCCACAAGATTTCCCTGAAAAACCCTGAGCTCAGGGCGATTAAGCTGAGCAGAAACTTTGGGAAAGAATCGGCAATGAGTGCGGGGCTGGAACATGCTTCAGGTAACGCCGTTCTTATTATGGATGGTGACCTCCAGCATCCGCCTGACATCATACCCGACATGATCAGATCCTGGAAAGAAAATGGATTCGATATCGTTGAGGCCGTTAAAGCCGAGAGGGGGAACGAGCACCTCTCTTCAAAGATAGGGGCAAAACTCTTCTACTGGCTGATGAAGCGTCTCACAGAGTTTGATCTCGATAACTCTTCAGATTTCAAACTCCTTGACCGGAAGGTCGTTGACGCCCATAACAGACTGCCCGAAAGTTCCCGGTTTTTTCGTGGCATCGTTTCCTGGCTTGGATTTAAGAAAGCGCAGATACCATTTTCGGTCAAAGAAAGAATATCCGGTAAATCAAGATGGCCCGTTTTAAGGCTCATAAGACTTGCTATCCACGCATCCACCGCATTTTCTTCCGTCCCCCTGCATATAATAACTGTCCTCGGGCTCATAACGTTTGGCGTAAGCGTTATCCTCGGTATGCAGACCTTGTATATGAAATTTTCGGGCACCGCCGTAAGCGGTTTTACGACTGTCATTCTCCTCTTGCTCTCAATAGGCAGCGTACTGATGATAAGCATAGGGATTATCGGTATCTACATAAGCAGGATCTTTGAAGAAGTGAAGGGCAGGCCAAGGTTCATTATAGAAGATGTGATACATCTGAAGGGTAATGATCCTTGATGTATTCTGCTATTGGCTCCATACAATTTCTTGGTTTTTTGAAGAATCAATGAACCATTCAGGGGAAAAAGTTATCCATCCTTCCGGAGATTCCCACCCGAAACGGAGAAACGCTTTTATACTTGTTGCCATTTTTACCCGGGCTTGGCGTACAACTGTAGCAGTTGCACAATATAGGCCGGGTCTATATCCCATTAAGGCGAAGTATTGTCCGGCACTTGAGGGCCCGACAAAAAAACTCACTTCTCCCTTATTCACTGTCAACGTTACAGAAAAAGGCATTTTTTTAACATGGGAAAGATACTCCGATCTTTTCCTGAAAAAAAAGCCTGTAATATCAGACATGGCTCCTCTATCCACGTCATATCTGAAAATACTCAACCCTTTTAATGCCGGAGGTTCGGGATCGTCCGGATAAGCGAAGGAATTATATACTACCCCCGGCGACTGCTCCTTCAGGTAATACCACTTGAAAAACTCAAGGTTTTCATAATAGTAACTGGGGATTGGCTTAGGAGTTACAATCAAGATGTCCTTGCCAGCTCTCATAAAAAATTTAGCCTCTTGGACTAAAGGTTTTATGATTCTTTCTCTTTGTGCTGCAATCCACAGGGTGGAGCTCCACACAGTAATCATGAGAATCCCCGCAAGCAGAGATAAGGGTAAGCCTTTCGATATGGATCCAAACCGTGTGGTCGTAAGATTGCCATGTCCAATATAGTCGTACAAAAAGTAGGCAGCTGACGGTATAACAACAGACAGATAAGCTGCTATGACCAGACTTAACCTGTATTCCGTAAATACGGACTTTACATCATAAAGGTTAAACACAGAGAGGGGAACAGAATAGACTGCAAAAAAGAGTATGGTGAAAAATAAAAGGGGCAAGTATTTTCTTTCCTTCAGACACAAGATAACCGCTGCAGCTGGTAACATACAAACACAAAATATCAATATCGTATTTCCGACAGTGCCGCCGGAAAACATAAGGAGAGAAACATAAACATTTTTTATAAAAAATAAGAGCGAATTCCATCCCGAGTAAGAGATGAACAAGCCCATCCCCGGACCGGCTATGAAACTACCCAACATCCATTGCCTCCAGATGAAATAGAGTATAAGAGCCCCTATCGATGGTATCGAACATGCTATTCTCTTTTTCAAACCACCCCGGGGGAAAAATAAGAAAACCATGCCTAATGGGACATATAACTCTTTCGCCGACATCGCAAAGAAATACAATACCGCTGACAAAAGCGAATTGAAGAGAGCGTGATTTCTTAGCGCCTTTATGAAAAAGTAAAGGGCAAAAAGATATAAAACCAGCCCTTCGATATAATGCCTGATCGACAACATCTCGGCTGCTGCTGCTATAGGGGCACTAAACAGAAACAAAAGGGCTCCGGCAGCACCGAAGACTCTCGGCATATAACTTTTAAGTATCGCATAGAGCGCTATCACTGCCAGCCATATCGAAAAAAGCTGGTGGAGGTAGAAGAACTGATGGTGAAATCCGAATATCTTCAGATCCAGCCCGAGTGAAAGGGTTACCCAGGGGGTGAGGTAGCTTGTTGAGATCTTGTGCCATACCGCCGGAACCAGAAAAAAATTCAGGATCGAATTTTTCTGAATCTGTCTCAATATATAGGTGTCATCAAAGACCCAAAAATTGTTCATTACCGGATGGTAAAGGACAGCGATGAGTATTGCAAATATACTATAGAAATACAAATCTTTGACGAGTCTATCTCTATTCGACCGAAGATCGCCCAGTATCGCAGCTATCTTTGCCATTGGATAACACCATGGTCATCTGTGACTGCCAAAGTCATCAGAGGTGAGTAGCAGCGCCAACCCTCAGGAGATACATATCTCAGGCGCAGGGGAAGGTTTTCTCCCCGAAAGGATATAAACGCCTTTCCCTTCTTCGGCAGGACAACACACGATTCCGACGTCTGTCCGAGAAAGAGCGCATATTCACCTTTATTATAGGGACCAAACTCCCAGGAAAAGGTGGCGTCGCTGTAATTTACCTTCACTGATAGGGGGACATCTTTTTTTATTCCCTGTAAGGATTCCCTTCCGCAGAAGTCCGCGATGTCCTCAGAAGCTAATGTGCGCTTTTGCGGATCGAAATACCACACATGCTCAAAGGAGTTGATGACATTGCTATCTGTCTTCCTCAAAAATCTTTCAAGGCAGATGATCTTCGAATCTGCAGTCACTGATGGTCCTTCAGGAAGATGGAGGACATGCTGCCGCAGCCAGTAGAGTCCTGAATAATACGGCCACCCCCCGTTGTTCTGGATGACAATAAGGTCGGTTGCTGTGCCCTGTTGAAGGACAAACATACCCTCTCTACCCTGGTCTTTGATATCGCCCTGAGTCAATGATGAATTCATAAATGATACATAAACAAAACCGGACAACAGAAGCACCCCCCACGACCAAATCAGCGCCCTGACGGGCAATCTCTTCATGGCTTTGTTCACCTTGCCCCACGTGATGATATGCACAAGAATCCAGAAAAAAAGCAGCAGCCAAACGTATCTCGGAGACATTATGGAAGTTACAGGAATAATAGGCAACAAAAGCAAGGGAGAAGCCATCAGGACCCACAGTAAGCTTTTCCTGTCCGTTACAAACAGCACAATACCAGTCAAAAGGGAACTACTTCCGATCAGCCATCGCCACCAGGGCACGGCACCTCTGGGTCCTCCTCCCATGGCATCCGTTATCTTCGGTAAGAGGAGCGTCACATTGTGGAACCACGTTGATGCTTCGCTATATCCCCCCGAGAAGCGACCCAGCATGAACCACCTCCAAAAGACATAAGCCAGAGAGATGACCAGCCAGGGCAGAATACGACGCAGTCTTATGATCACGGATTTTTCGTGGAGCAAGAGTAGCAGAAAGGGCAACGGTACATAGATTTCCTTTGCAGATGTAGCCAACAAATATAAAAGGGCGCCCGGAATGCCCAGCCATTTCCTGTCTTCACGTAAGCCCTTTGCAAAGCAATAGACAGAGAGGGAAGCAAAAATGAACCCCTCTATATAGTGCCGGACAAAAAGTGTCTGGGCTGAATCCGCAAATGGGGGGGAAGCTGCAAAGAGCAGGACGCCCCAGAAAGAAAGGCTCGTCGAAAACCACAGTCTTAAGACAAAATACGCTAAAACGGATAAAACACAGAGACTCATTAAGTGGTGGAGATAGAACCCGAAAGGGTGAAGTCCAAAAATTTTCCAATCCAGGGCAAAAGAAAAAATGATCCAAGGGGTGAAATTACTCATAGTACCCTTTTGCCAGACGGTCGGAACAAAAAAATATTCCCAGGGACGGTATAGGACGGCATGCTTAAGAATTAAGGGATCATCGAACAGCCAGAAGTTATCCAATATCCTAAAAAAGCGTATAACGATGAATATTACAAGCAAAAGTGGCAAAAGTATTTCCATTAGTGAAGATGAGGGATTGAAAAACCTTGAAGGATTGTATTTTGATAACCGATTCTGAATACCTTCCAAAGCTTTTTCCTCAATCACACGGAATAATTTCAGAATGCCTTGTAGAAACATTCGGCATAACTACAGATAGGATGCCATATATACGATAAAATAAACATATAAGAGGTAGATAGTACTTTATGTACTTTTTTGTATCACGATATCTTGCATACAGTATCTGTTAACCCTAAATACACTGGGAAAGGGATAATAGGATTATGTGTATTGACTTAAAAATAGATTTTCATTAATAATTAAATATATATATCATTATACATTAGTTTTAACATTCTCTATAGTGCGATCTCAAAAAATTAAAATATTAAAATATTAGTGAACTTAATGGCACTATTATTGTGCATATAATTTTGTTATATGTAAAAGAAATCTCGAGTGCTCCCTTTACAATAATAAAAAATCTTTACCATCACCGACATATCCTTTTACATATGGTGATACGGGAAGTCAAGGGAAGATTCGCGGGTTCTGCCGGTGGGCTCCTCTGGCATTTCATCAATCCTATCTTGATGTTAATTATTTATCTTTTCGTATTTGTTTATATCTTTAAGCTCAGAGTAAGCGCGGGTCGTGGGGCAGGCGCATCTGCAATTTATATAATGGCGGGGCTTTTCCCATGGGTCATACTGGCAGAAGGGCTGGTAAGGGGAACTTCCTCTGTTATTGAAAATGCAAACCTTATACAGAAGACTTACTTTCCGACTGAGATCCTGACTACAAAGGCAGTGATAGCGCCCTATTTAAGCTATGGAGTTGCGATTATTCTGCTCGCGGCATACACGGGTATTTTTTCTGGCTATTCCTGGATATTTTTTGTCCTTCCCTTCATCCTGATACTCCAGATATTCTTCACATTAGGAATATCCTTCTTCAGTTCTACACTATCTGTTTTTTTTAGAGATGCCATGCAACTGGTGCAAATTGTTATCAGTGTCTGGATATATATAACACCAATACTCTATCCGTTAAGTATGCTTCCTGAATGGGCTCAACGGCTAATGTATCTAAATCCTCTTTATCCTTTTATGTCAATATATCAGTCCCTATTTTTATTCGGCACATTAGGGCCTTGGTATCATATACTCCTTGCCACAGTGTGGTCACTGGGTTTTTTTATTACGGGAGCTTTCATTTTTAATAAACTGAAATATGAATTTGCAGATTGGTTATGATCGCCCTTGAAGTAAAAAACATTAGCAAGGTTTACCGGATCTACCAATCTCCAGCATACCGACTAAAGGAGATTATTCTCAGAAGACCTTTTCATGCAACATTTTATGCCCTGAACGATATAAATTTCAATGTGTTACAGGGAGAAACCCTTGGTATTATTGGAGAGAACGGTGCGGGAAAGAGTACCCTTCTGAAAATCCTTGCAAAAACCCTGAAACCAACATCGGGGAGATTAATGGTAAACGGCAGAACCGCGGCCCTTCTTGAACTCGGGACAGGGTTTAACCCGGAGCTGACTGGTGAAGAAAATATTTATCTAAATGCATATCTGATGGGTTTGTCAAAAAAGGAAATTGATGAGAAGAAGCATGAAATTGTCGATTTCTCTGAGCTTGGTGATTTTATAAAAAGGCCTGTAAAGACTTATTCATCGGGCATGTATGTGAGACTTGCCTTCTCAATAGCTACCACCGTAAACCCTGATATATTGATTATTGATGAAGCCTTATCAGTAGGAGATCAAC
>Ga0315268_10008837_pt1 | contig 10485 bp, 12 predicted proteins | sample C1_top_MG_FD_204535 | JGI IMG/M metagenome (GOLD analysis project Ga0315268, IMG submission 204535) | Sediment microbial communities from Yellowstone Lake, YNP, Wyoming, USA - C1_top | ecosystem: Environmental > Aquatic > Freshwater > Lake > Sediment | place: USA: Wyoming | collected 2017-08-01 | reverse complement strand
GACCGCCCGCAACAAGCTCAAAAGTGCCCAGCATCGCCCGAATATCATCGCGGCTTGCTGGAAACAGGCAGGTTTGTTTTAGTGTCATTATTTATGTAAAGCTCAATAGTCGAGTGGTGAAGTTGCTTGTTCCGGCGGGAAGGTTGACTGCTGCGCCTGTGGTGATGATGTTGCTGGTGTTGCCTGCCGCGATTGCGCCCTGGCCGTATTGCAGCGCGAGGCTGGCCGTGCCCGAGCCGTTCAGGTTGGCGTTGATGTTGATGTTGTTCTGCGCATTCAGGGTGAGTTTGTTCGCACTCCAGTTCACTACGTCATTTACGTTCACATTGCCCGCCGTGCCGCTGGTGCCGCTGCTGGACAGGATCGTCACATTGCCTGTGCCCAGATTGGTCGAGAGTGTCGCGCCGGTGATGTCGCCGCCCGTGGCCGCGATGGTGAAATCTACCGGATCGATCAGCCAGGTGCCGCTGTGTCCCAATGATGCAGTGGTGGTGACTTTGGCATCGCTTGCGATTTTCACATGCGCGGCTGAGGTTTCGATGAATCCGCCGTTTCCCTCACCCCCTGCCCCTCTTCCGGAGGGAGAGGGGATAATTTGGCTTCCCTCGCCCACCGGGAGAGGGATTGAGGGTGAGGGAGCAGAGGCATCGAGCGTGCCGCCCACATTCACGGTTCCCGCAGCCATGCCGCCCAGCAGTGTGATGGTGCCGTTTTGGTTCTCCACGGTGCGGGCTTCGATCACGCCGGTGTTGTTCACCACGCTGGCGAGCAAGGCGTTTTTCGCGCCAGCCGTCATGATCACTTGTCCGCCATCGGCACGGATCAATCCGCCGTTTTCGGCCAGATTGTTCAGCGTGCTTTGATCCACCTGCATGTGCACCAGGCTGTTGCCGCTGAACGTGAGGGTCACGGCATTGCCCGCACCGAGTGCGACCGTGCCGAGTTGCGCGACGATCGTGCCCTGGTTGCTGACGGTGTTGCCGAGCAGCGCCACATAATTGCCGTTGATGGTTCCCCGGTTGACGATGCTGCCAGTGCCTGTTCCGCTGAAGGTTCTGGTATTGCCGTTCATGCTGCTGTCATTCAAGTCCAGCGTGGAGGCGACCAGTCCGCCGACATTGATCTGCGAGCCCTGACCGAACAGGATGCCGTTGGGATTGATCAGATAGATTTGCCCGTTGGCATTCAGGCGTCCCAATATCTGCGTGCCGTTGGTGTCGAAGATGCGGTTGACCGCGATGGCGCTGACCGAGGGCTGCAGAAAATTCACCGTCTCCTGCGATGCGATGTTGAAACTTTGCCAGTTGAGCGACAGGTTCTGGGTGTTCTGGGTGATGGTGGTAGTGCTGCCCTGCCGGGATATATTTCCGCTGCCGGATGCGACCTGCCCGTCGATCGGCGCCGCCTGCGCGAACACTGACGAGAGAGATAGCGCTGCAGCGACAAGCTGGCGGCTCGATCCTTTGCCGCGACCTTTTGCGGTCTCGGCTACCGCAATCCAGGCGTTCAGCACATGGCTCCAGATGAGACGGTAAATGCGGTTCATCGCTGCGTGTCGTTTCATGGCCGTCACCCCTCATTTGCCGGATGTCTTGCGAAACTCTCTGCTCAGATTTGAAAGTTAGGCTGAAAATGGAATTGCATCTGTTTGGCGGCGCACACTTGTTGCCGGATCAGGAATAGTTAAGTCGGTCTGTGCGTTTACGCGCTTACTGTTCAACGCACAGCGTCTATGCTGAAATCTGAAAACAATAACCTTCCGGCTGGACGAAATAATTTTTTTATGAAGGCCTGCAACATGACGGCTGCAGAGTATGACTATTTCGAACACGACGCCGACATCGGCATCAGCGGGCGCGGGGCGACGCTGGAGCAGGCATTCGAAAATGCGGCGCGGGCGATGTTCGCGATCATGAGCGACATTGCCGCGCTGGATAACGAGATATGCGTCCGGGTGGATTTCGAGGAGGAGGACGTGGAACTGGCGCTGGTCACCTGGCTTAACCTGCTGCTGGCGTATGCGCGCGAACTGCAGGCGGTGTTCGGAGAATTCAAGTTGCAGCGCAGCGGCGACATCTGGCGCGGCACGGCATCCGGCCGGCATTGGAACGAGCACATGGAGCGCGGCGTGGAAGTGAAGGGCGCGACGCTGACGATGCTGGCGGTGCAGCAGACACCGGACGGTTGGGAAGCGCGCTGCATCGTGGATGTTTGAGGAGAACCGATCATGGACATGAGCCGTTTGCAGCAGATCAATCCCACCCTGTGGCGCGTGCCGTTGATCGCCGGAGAAACGCGCGCCGAGGTGCAGCTGTTCGGCAGCGAGGCGCTGCTGGCCGCGATGGACGACAAGGTGCTGCAGCAGATCGGCAATGTGGCGCGTCTGCCGGGTCTGGTCGGCGCGGCGATGACGATGCCGGACGCGCACTGGGGCTATGGTTTCCCGATAGGCGGCGTGGCCGCGTTCGATGCCGAGCAGGGCGGCATCATCTCGGCCGGCGGTGTGGGCTTCGACATCTCCTGCGGCATCCGCTGCCTGCGCAGTAACCTCGATGCAAGCGCGCTGATGCCGCATCTGGAACGGCTGGCGGACGTGCTGTTCCGCGACATCCCGGCGGGCGTGGGCGAGGAAGGCGAGATCAGGATGTCGCCGCGCGAGCTGGACGTGGTGCTGCAGCACGGCGCGTCATGGGCGGTGCATGCGGGCTATGGCGTCGCGCAGGATCTTGAGTTCATCGAGGAGCACGGATGCGTGGCGAACGCCGATCCGTTTGCGGTTTCCGAGCTCGCCAAGAAGCGCCAGCGCGGCGAGATGGGCACGCTGGGCTCGGGCAACCATTACCTCGAAGTGCAGGTGGTGGAGAAAATCTACGACGAAAATGCGGCGCAGGCATTCGGGCTCAAAACGGGGCAGGTGCTGGTGTCGATCCACTGCGGCTCGCGCGGACTCGGCCACCAGATCGGCACCGATTATCTGGTGACGCTGGCCAAGGCGGCGGGCCGCCTCGGTGTGGTGCTGCCGGAACGCGAGCTGGCCTGCGCGCCGATCAAATCGCCGGAAGGGCAGCAGTACATCGGCGCGATGAACGCCGCGATCAACTGCGCGCTGGCCAACCGCCAGATACTCACGCAGCTCGCGCGCGATGCGTTCTCAGAAGTGTTCCCCGGTGAAAATCTGGAGACGCTGTTCGATGTCTCGCACAACACCTGCAAAATTGAAAAGCACCGGGTGGACGGCAGGGAACGCATGCTGCACGTGCACCGCAAGGGCGCGACGCGCGCGTTCGGCCCCGGCCATCCCTCGCTGCCGCAGCGCTACAGGGAAGCCGGGCAGCCGGTGATCATCGGCGGCAGCATGGGCACCGGTTCCTACATCCTCGCCGGCAACAGCGAAGCCGAGAACCGCGCCTGGGCCTCGGCCAGTCACGGCGCAGGGCGCGCGATGAGCCGCCACCAGGCGCTGCAGCACTGGCGCGGCGACGACCTGATACGCTCGCTGGCGCACCAGGGAATCTTGATCCGCACGCGCTCGATGCGCGGCGCGGCGGAAGAAGCACCGGGCGCGTACAAGGACGTGGATCAGGTGGCGGAAGCCACCGAAATGGCGGGGTTGGCAAGGCGCGTTGCGTTTTTGCGGCCTTGTGCGTGCGTGAAGGGGTAATGCTTGTCATGCGCAGATTGGGTTTTTAACTCCTTCCCTCTGTCAGTGGAGGGCTGGGATGGGGGTAAGCGCAGTGCCGATGTTCATGCCTGAATTTCACCCCCCGTCGTGCTCGTCAAGGTAAATTGCGTGTGATTTATAATGAGACAACCGAGCCAGTGATCATCATCACGGCTTTTTTCGAGTAGAGGTGGATGCATGAAAATAGAATTTGATCAGGTGGCAGATGCGCTGTACGTCCAGCTTATGGAAGGCGAAGTTGAAAAAACAGAGGAAATAAAACCCGGCATGATTCTGGATTACGATGCCAGCGGAAACGTGCTGGGCGTCGAGTTGTTGTATGTGAGCAAAAGGTCCGAGTTGCCTTTGAAAAAGGCGGCGTAAGTCACACCCAATTTTCTCTTTTCTTTGGCGGCAACTTGTTGGCCAGCAACTATTGAACTGCGGCGTGGGCAGGCGATGCCCACGCTACCTGATCGTATTTCACCACGAATGTTACCTGCTGCCCCTCGGTTGCTCCATCGCTTCTTTGCAGGCCGGGGACAGTTCGCCTTCATGCTGTTTGAGACATTGCAGGATTCTGCCGCCACCGGGTCGCGTGTCCTTGCAGAGGGTCTTTGCATCCGTTTCGCAGGCCTGCTTGAAGTCCTGAACCTTCGCTTTCAATTCCGCCACGTTCTGCTTGCACGCAGGCGACAATTCGCTGGCATGTTCCTTGAGACATTTCGCCACGCGTCCTTCGCCCTGCTGTACACCCTTGCACAGTTTGGCCGCATCCTCGGCGCAGGGCTTTGCATTCTGTTCCGCCGAGGCAGTCGTCACGGCCAGGCATAACACGCCGGCAAGCATGGTAAAGGATTTCATCTGAATGCGAGAAAATACGCTGCAGGTTTTCATGTTTTTTTGCTCCCGTTCGCTGGTTGAAAAAAGGGTGGTGATTGCACGGTATTTTGCCGCGCGCCCATTCTGCCGGAATGATCGCACCAATGGAAATGTCAGCCCTGTTTGAACGGGCTGCGCGCGTTCAGCTCGTCCACGTAGCCGGAGATCGCGTCCGTTTCGCGCAGCAGATAATCTTCCACCGCGCGCGCAAACTGCGGATGCGCCAGCCAGTGCGCGGAGCGCGTGGTCACCGGCAGAAAGCCGCGCGCGAGCTTGTGGTCACCGCCCGCGCCGCCCTCGAATGTCTTGATGCCGCGCGCGATGCAGAATTCGATCGCCTGGTAGTAGCAAGCCTCGAAATGCAGGCCGGAGTGGAACTCGAACGCGCCCCATGAGCGTCCGTACAGCACATCATCGGTGACGATATTCAGTGCGCTCGCGATCGGTTGGCCTGCGCGCGAGGCGATCACCAGCAGCGTGTGCTGCGGCAGCGCGGCGCCGATGCGCTGAAAAAAATCCTCATTCAGCGCGGGCGGTGAGTGGCGCGACTGCCGCGTGTGCGCATAGCAGGAGGCAAAGAACGCCCACTGCTCGGTCGTTGCGCGATCGCCGGTGACGCACTGTAATTCGATTCCCGCCTCGTTCACCTTGCGCCGTTCCTGCTTGATGCGCTTGCGCTTGTCGCGGCTCAGCGCGGCGAGGAAATCGTCGAAGTCGCGATAGCCGGGGTTATGCCAGTGGAACTGCACATCCTGCCGCAGCATCATGCCCTGCGCCTGCATCTCCTGCGCATCGGTTTCGCCGGGAAACAGGCAGTGCAGCGAAGAGACATCAGCTTCTTGGGCAAACTGCAGCGCATGCTGCAGCAGCAATGCGCGCAGCTCGGGCGTGGCGGCCAGCAGCCGTGCGCCGGTCACCGGCGTGAACGGCACCGTGCACACCAGCTTGGGGTAATAGCGCAGCCCGTGCCGCTGATAGGCCTCGGCCCAGGCGAAATCGAACACGTGCTCGCCATACGAATTCGTTTTCAGATAAAGCGGCATCGCGCCCAGCAGATTTCCGTGCTGCCACAGGGTGATGAATTGCGCCTGCCAGCCGAACTGCGCGGTGGCGCAGCCGCTCTGCTGCAGCGCATGCAGATACGCATGGGAGATAAACGGATCGCCTTCCGTCAGCGCGTCCCATTGCGCAGCGGGAATATCCGCCAGGTCTTCGATGATTTTCAGCGAGGGCGTATTCATTTATCGACTCAAGGCAGGATTTGATACGGCTCCATCGTGACCGACTCGATGCGGCTGCCGAGCAGCACCAGCTGCCCCTCACGCCGCGAGTTGCCGGTCTCGCTGAATTCGAAACGATAGGTGCGGCGCAGCACGCGGCGGCCGGATGCGTCGCGCACCAGCGCCAGCGCGACGCGCGCGACCGTGTCGTCGAGAAACTGCACATTCGCATCGCTGCACACGCGCTTCCCCATCTGCCGTGCGGTCTCCAGCGCGCGCAGGCTGTCTGACCAGTACCACCCCAACGCGGCCAGCAACAGCAGGAACAGCAAACTTGTTACATCCATATAGCGATAAATTCCGAATGATCCAGCGCGCAAGTTTAACCTGCACGCATGAATGATTTTTTAAAACCACGAAGATTTCACTGCCGCCGCGCTTATCTCCCCCTGACGCGCACCAGCTGGTAATCCATGGATTGGTAGTTGCGAATTTCCACGGGGCCGGCGGGGGATACGTCCACGTAGTCGGGGAAGTCTTCGGGTTTGATGCCGTGGTTGGCGGCGTTGGATCCGCACACATGCACCTGGACATTGTTCTTCATCAGCGCGGCGACGCCATCGTGCACGGACTGGTTGCTTGAGCGCTGCGCGGTCATCAGCGCGAACTGTTCGTTGCCGTGCGTGACCACCGCAATGCCGATGTCAGGGAAGCGGTCGCGCAATTTTTTCACGTAGCCGTTGACCTCGGGGATCGCCCAGCGCAGCGCTTGCTCATCGCTTTCCGCGATCTCGAACACCACGCCGAACGGCGGCGTGCGCATGGCCAGAATTTTCTCCACGTCGTCCTGCGACGAGGCCAGGCAGGGCAGGCCGAGCAAGGCCAGCAGCAATGACAAGAGAATGTGTGGCAGGTGCTTCATGGCTGTTGATTCCTCAGTGGGCTGGCGCGCTAGTAATGCGGTGGCCGTTCGTGCGCGGGCATGCCGGCATTCCGTTCTTCAGCCAGCGATTCGACGTGTCTTGCGAGCGATGCACAAAGTGCTTCCAGCCAGTCCAGCTTTTTTTGCTGCTGGTAGACCAGCTTGTTCAGTTCTTCGACCAGGTCTTCCTGGAAGGTGAGCTTTGCTTCGATGTTTTGCAAACGTTCTTCGATCATGGGGGTTCCTGATAGTGGTTGCGGCCGGGAGCGTTCATTCCGGCGCGGGGCCGAAATTCATACCGATGGAGAGCCGTCGTTGCGCGCTGTGGTTGATGCTGACAGAGTGCCGCACGGCCGGGTCGAAGAATACGAACATGCCGGCCTGCGGCGAGACGACGGTACGGATGCGCGTGTCCGGGAAAATCAGATCGCCCGATTTCTCGGGAACCTGCACGTAGTAGACGCCGGACAGCAGTTCGTCGTCCTCGTCGTGGTCGTGTTCGGAGGTTGACTGGCCGGGGCCCATGTCGTTGAACCAGAAGCCGCTGCGCAGCGGCCCGTGGCGCTGCAGGATGGCGCGCGCATCGTCCTCGGCCTGTTCCATCACGCGACCGATGGCCGGTATGCGCTCGCGCTCGATGTAGAGATTTTCGTAGCGCCCGGCGAAATGATGGCTGCGCCGTTGCATATCCTGTTCGCCCATGTGGCGATACGCATCCACGATGAGCCGGTTGAGTTCATCGGCCTCGGGGTGAAACCTGATATGGATGCGGGAGCAGTGGGCAGCCATTCATGCGCCGATATTATTTGCCGTCGCCGATGGTCGCGCGGTTGACGAAGGTGATGCTGGGGAAGGTGCGGTTCAATGCTTTGCTATTGAAGTTGGCCATGGTTGCGCCATCATCAAACTGAATGGTATCGCCCTTTTTGGCAAGAATGGACTTGGCGGCAAGCCATCGAGTCTTGCCGTCCTGAGAGACCTCGATATAGGTGAATTCTGAAACGTCGATGGTGCTGACCACAGTGGCTTTTTGTGTCAGCGCATGCGTGACTGCGCCGCCGGGGGCCATATTTGGAGCGGGCGCATTCATTGATGGCTGTGCGGAGGGCATGGCGGCGCCAGGCATGGATGCCGATGAAGTTGTCGGAGTCGGCACAAAGGGCTCTGTACTAAGTTTTTTCTTGTCGCAAGCGGTGAGTGCAAGCGTGAGAAAAATTGTGATGAATACAGTTTTTTTCATTTTATTTTCCTGGTGTTAAATTGATGTGGTAAACAATGTAGCCAAAACTCGGTCCGCCGTATTATCGCTGATCGCACCTATGGCATGCACGAAAATCCTGCACCCGGAACCTGATATTGAGGGGGTCAAAGGAATCGCCCCCACTCTGTTATGGGCATGGGCCTTGCGAATAGATAGCCTTGATACAGCAAGCAGCCGTTGTCCTTCAGAAAATTCAATTGCGCCCGTGTCTCCACCCCTTCGGCAATAACCTGCATGCCCAGTGAGTGGCTCATGGCGATGATGGCGCGCACGATGGCCGCATCGTTGGTATCGCCGGTCACATCGCGCACGAAGGACTGGTCAATCTTGATCTGGTCCAGCGGCAGCCGTTTCAGATAGGACAGCGAGGAGAAGCCGGTGCCGAAATCGTCCAGTGAAAATGCGACGCCCAATGCTTTGATCTGCAGCATGCGACTGATCATATCTTCGATATTTTTCAGTACCACGCTTTCGGTCAGTTCCAGTTTTAACAAGGCAGGGTTGGCGCCTGAATGTTGCAAACAGCTCTGTAACTGTTCGACAAAATCCGGTTGATGAAACTGAAGGGCGCTGACGTTTATGGCAATCTGCAAGCCGCATGTGGCAGGTGTATTTTCCCAGGCTTTAAGCTGGGCGCAGGCGGTTTGCATCACCCAAAGTCCCAGCGGAATGATGAGTGCCGTTTCTTCTGCCAGCGGGATAAATTGGGCCGGTGAGATTGGTTCGCGATCTTTTGGAAACCAGCGTGATAGCGTCTCGGCACCGACCAGTTTGCCCTCATGATCAATTTGCGGCTGGTAGAAAAGTTGAAACTCGCCCTGTTGCATGCCCTCGCGCATCGCATTTTCCATGGCCGAGCGTGAATCGATAGCCGCTTGCATTTCGGGATTGAAGAAGCGGATCGTATTGCGTCCCGCACCCTTGGCTTGATACAGCGCGACATCGGCTTGTTTGAGCAGCGTTTCGACCGAAAGCGCCTGCCCGCAAAACAAGGTCAGTCCTATGCTGGGTGTGCTGTGATGTGGGGGCCTGTTGGGTGAGATGGTATAGGGCAGGTTGAGTTCGCGGTGAATTTTCTCCGCGATCATTTCTGCCTTGATGATAGCGGCAGTCATATCTGTTCCCAGATGTTCCACCATGACCACGTATTCATCCCCGCCCAGGCGTGAGACGGTGTCCTCCTCGCGCGCACTGGCGAGCAGGCGCTGTGCGACTTCAATCAGCAAACGATCTCCGACATCGTGGCCCTGGGTGTCGTTCAGCACCTTGAAATTGTCCAGATCCATAATCATCAGGAAACCGAATTCATGCGTGCGGTTGCTGGCAACCAGCGCATGCCCCAGGCGATCCAGCAGCAGCCGGCGGTTCGGCAACTGGGTCAGCGGATCGTAATAGGCCAGGTTGCGGATTTGCGCTTCGGCGCGTTTGCGCTCGCTGATGTCTACGAAAGTGACGACCGTGCCGATCTGCTCGCCCTTTCTATACATCGGCTGCGACCAGTATTCCACCGGGAAACTGCTGCCGTCCGCGCGCCAATAGACTTCGTCGTCCGCGTGCGCGGCCTGCCCCTGTTGTCTGGCTATGCGGATTTTGCATTGCTCTTTCGGGTAGGGGCGCCCGTCCGGATAAGTGTGATGAACCAGATCGTGGACACCCTTGCCTATCAGTTGCGCTTCGTTGTCGAAGCCGAGCATGCGCAGGCAGGCCGGATTGACGAAGGTGCAGATGCCCTTTTCGTCGATGCCGTATATCGCCTCGGAGGTCGAGTCGAGCAGCAGTTCGATGTATGCGCGCTGTTCGCTCAGCTGACGTTCTTTTTCGTCGATGGCGTTGGCCATGCTGTTCACGCTGCTGGAGAGCAGCGCGACTTCGTCCTTGCCGCTAACCTGGCTGCGCACCGTATGGTCTCCCTCGGCAAATCGGCGTGCAGCCTGGGTGACCAGGGTCAGGCGCCGCGTCAGCGCGAAACCGGTAGCCAGGCCGACCAGCGCAATGATGGCCATGCCGATGATGGCGGCAGAAATTGCGAGGTTGCGCGTTCTGAGGTAAGCGGAAGTCAGTTCCTCATCGGAAAATTGCACCGCCAGTGTGCCGAGCGGGCCGGCGGGGGTGTTGACCGGCTGTACCTTCCATCCCGCTGCCGTAATGAGTGACATTTCGTTCATGGTGTGGCCGACGTCTGTCACGTGGCTGCTGGCAACCACGCGCCCGCTCCGGTCGGCAAGAACGATGCGCTTGATGGAGGGTTGCTTCTCGACGTCCTGAATGTAGAGCTGGTAATCGGAATATTCGCTGGTCAGCAGCGCGGTGATGCTGAGGTTGGACAGCAGGTCCAGGCTGGCCTTCTTGCTGGCTGTGCTGAAATCGCTCGCGGTCTGCTGCGACTGGATCAGCGTCACGCCCAGCACGCTGGCAAGCATGCACACTTCCAGCAGGAAGATGACCAGGGCGATGCGGTAGCGCAGCGATAATTTGTTGAACATCAGTCGAGTCTGGGCATGTGGCGATAATCGGCGGGTTTGATTGAGAGAAAATCACC
>Ga0315268_10008836_pt1 | contig 10485 bp, 13 predicted proteins | sample C1_top_MG_FD_204535 | JGI IMG/M metagenome (GOLD analysis project Ga0315268, IMG submission 204535) | Sediment microbial communities from Yellowstone Lake, YNP, Wyoming, USA - C1_top | ecosystem: Environmental > Aquatic > Freshwater > Lake > Sediment | place: USA: Wyoming | collected 2017-08-01 | reverse complement strand
CTTAAGCCGCTTTACGTCTGTAAACCCACATTGCCAAAATATACGCAGCAATAAGAATACCAAGACACCAGGCGAGCGCAATCCAAATGTCGTTACCGACAGGCTGCCCCGCCAGCAGGGAACGTATCGCATCGACGATGGAGGTGACTGGCTGGTTTTCGGCAAAGGCGCGAACAGGCCCCGGCATGGAAGCAGTTGGCACAAAGGCCGAGCTGATAAATGGCAGGAAGAGGATCGGATAGGCAAAGGCACTCGCACCGTCCACCGATGTTGCGGATAGTCCGGCAATCGCCGCGATCCAGGTCAGCGCCAGTGTAAACAGCGCAAGGATACCGGCTACGGCAAGCCATGACACCACCCCCGCCGACGAGCGGAAGCCCATCACCAGCGCTACGAGAATGATGACGACAACCGAAATCGCATTGGATACCAGTGAGGTCAGCACATGCCCCCACAGTACGGTGGAACGCGCGATCGGCATGGAGTGGAACCGCTCGAAGATGCCCCGCTGCATATCCAAAAACAGGCGGTAAGCTGTGTAGGCGATGCCGCTTGCAATCGCCATCAGCAGGATGCCGGGCAGCAGGTAATTCACATAGTTATCCGTGCCGGTTTTGATTGCTCCGCCGAACACATAGACGAACAGCAGCATCATCGCGATCGGAGTGATGGTGACAGTGATGATGGTGTCCAGGCTGCGGAAAATATGACGCATGGAACGTCCAAGCATAACGCCCATATCGCTGAAAAAGTATTTATTCATTGCTGCCTTTGCTCCTTTTTACCGATGATTGCGAGGAATATCTCCTCCAATGAAGGTTGTTTTTCCACATACTCCACCTTTGCAGGCGGGAACAACTTTTTCAGTTCATCCAGCGTGCCGTTGGCGATAATCCTGCCCTCATGCAGAATGGCAATTCCATCGGCAAGCTGTTCAGCCTCCTCCAAATACTGCGTGGTCAGGAATACCGTCGTACCACCGTCGGCAAGCTCCCTGACAACCTTCCAAACCTCAATGCGCGCCTCGGGGTCAAGCCCGTTGGTCGGTTCGTCGAGGAAAATGACCTGCGGTTTTCCTATGAGGCTCATGGCGATGTCGAGCCTGCGGCGCATACCGCCCGAATAAGTGGATACCCTGCGGTCGGCGGCCTCGGTCAAGCCGAAGCGTTTCAGCAAATCACCGGCCACCTGACGGGCATCCTGGAGGTGCCGCAGCCTGGCGATCATAATAAGATTTTCCCGGCCGGTCAAAATCTCATCCACGGCGGCGAATTGCCCGGTCAAGCTGATCGACTGCCGCACATCGTCGTCCTTTGATACAACCTCGAACCCGTTTACGAGGGCGGTCCCACCGTCCGGTTTCAGCAGTGTGGCGAGGATTTTGATAATCGTGGTCTTGCCCGCACCGTTGGAGCCGAGCAGGGCGAAAATACTGCCCTTTTCCACCTCAAAATCCACGCCCTTTAGAACATGAAGCTCCTTGTAGGACTTTTGCAGCCCTTTCACCTGGATTGCCTGGTTTTGCATATTCTTCTCCTATTTATATAACAGTTACCTTTGATAAATCCGCCTCCATGCCCTTGAGTACGGCATAGGTCAGCTTATCCATCGTCGCGCTGTCAAAGCGGATGGTCTTAATGGCACGGTAATATTTCTTGGACAAGGTATACGCCGAACGGAAGGATACATTTTTGAGTGTCGCATCCTTGAACGAAACTTCGTTCAGCGCCGCCTCGTCAAACTTGACCCCTATAAAGGTCTGACCGTCCAGGCACAGCCCTCGCAGGTCGGAATATTTGAAGTCCACACCGTCAAAGATACAATTTTCAAAGATCGTTTTTCTAAGGTCGGTCATGGTCAGTTTGACATCGGTCAGTGTTACGCCTGTGAATTTTGCCCCGGTCAGCCCCGACATGCTGAAGTTGGTGCGCACAAGGATTGATTTGTTGAAGCTTGCATCCGCAAGGTCACTGGTGGAGAGGCTGCAGTCTGTCAGATTTGCCCTGTCAAAATTGGTTTCACGCACATCGCTGCTCTTAAATGAGCTGCCGGTCAGGTCTGCACCCGAAAAGTCAGAGCCGCGCAAATCACTCGCTTCAAATTTTCCTTTACGTGCGATAACGCCCGCGAAGTCGCTCTTTGCCAGACTGCTGGCGCTGAAGTTTGTCAGCACCTGTCGCTCCAACGAGCGGGAGAGATTGGCAACCTCCTGTACCGTTTGTTCGATGTCGCCAATGCTGTCAATGGTCATCTCAAAGGCCGTTTCATCGTCCCTGCCTTCGGCTTTGAGTTCACGGAACCGCTCCTGCAGATCGGAGAGCAGGTCAGCCTTTAGTTCGGCGACGCTTTTTACTCCTTCGTAAGGCGCAAAAACGCCGTCTAAATATTTAACCAATTTTTCGCTCATAGCTGTTTCACCTTTCTTTTTAAAGTAACTGGTCGAGAATACGCTTTGCATACTCCCAATTATTCTTGTTTTCAGAATAGGTCTGTTTTCCTTTTGCGGTGACCCGGTAGTACTTCCTTCTTCCTCCCTGGGTTTCATCACCCCAGTAGGAAGTGATATTGCCGTCAGCCTCCAGCCTCTTCAGGCTGGAATACATGGTGGCTTCCTTCAGCTCATACTCAGCACGGGAATTTGTTTGGATCAATTTTGAAATCTCGTATCCGTATTTATCGCCGTCCATCAGCAGCTTCAGGATGATCGTATCCGTATGGCCTCTGAGTAAGTCCGAAGAGATCTTGTTATCGGTCATTGTGTCATCTCCATGGGGATAATATACAACATATTACTATGTCTGTCAAGGTAGTTTGTCTAATCAAGTACTATTATAGTAATGCCAAGAAACGGATGGCCGGACCCATGTACAGCCTTCCTGCAGGCATCATGGCTTGACAAGTCCGCCCACCGCTGGAATACCCCCTTATCGATGTCGATAAAGAAACGCCTTTCCGAAAAAAGGCGTTTCCTGTCGTTGGATTTTCACTTCAAACTCAAATGGTTTTGGAAGCATTGATCCCGGCGCACCTGCCAGTCGGTCTCATGCGTTAATGATGCCACTTTTTTCTGCGGATGATCGCATCGATCACCGTTAACCCGCCGGCCTGGTTGAAGGTATGTGCTGCCAGTATCCTCCCACCCTGCGGCATGAAAGCCCCCTCGGCTGCCTCTTCATATTCATTCCTGCCCAGCTTCACAATTCGGTTAAATTTAAGGGCGTATCCGTATCTGTGGGATGAATCCTGCGAAGGACGGATCAATTTTCCATCCTGCATGAAGATGCGCCCCGCCGGCCGCGCTGAACGAATATCCCTGACGACCGGGTTGAGCGGATGTGCCGTCCATGTGCCGGCCAGCGGGCTGTCGGCGTAAAAGAGATGCAGGGCATCCAGGCTCGAGCCGCCCGGCTCCTTGACATTGGCAAACAACCACCATTTCCCCTCGTATTCCAGCAGGGTCGCATCCACCGCGTAGATATCCTTCATCAATGTCCCGGCGAACTGCCATTGGTCCGGGAAATGCAGGCAGCGATACAGTTCCAGCGTGCGGTTGGCGGCCGTCTCGGGCAGCATGTAGATTTCATTCCGATACTCGAATATGAAGGGATACGAAAGATGATAAGGCCGCTCAAGGACGACCTGGGTTGAGAGCAAACCGCCGTCTTCATCGAGGCTCAAACAGGCAATGCGGCCCAGCCCCGCAGCCAGGATCTTCTCCTCAATAAAAACATAATGGCGATCGTCTTTTTCAATGATGAACGGATCGGCCCAATAGCGGTCCCCGTCCGGGATGAGCGGCCGCAATGCAGACCATTCAAGCGATCCGTAATTCATATTTTTTCCGGTCATGATGACCCATTGATCGAGATAGAGGAGGGAATGCAGGGCCCTGGCTAACCTGCGAAAAGCCCTTTGGAGGAGGGACGGCCGCATCATTCGGGCACTTCAGTTGACCCTGTAAAAATCCCGTCAAACTTTTCGGCGTCCGTTTCGGCGGCGGTCTCCCTGGGGCGGAAGGCCGTGAAATACGAAAGCGGCCGGTAGCCCATGCGGCGATACATGTGCAGGGCGGTCTGCGAGGGGATCAGGACCATGTGTTCGAGTTTTTGGCGATTGCAATAGCGATGGGCGCGTTCGACCAGGGCGCGGCCGATGCCCCGCCGGCGGAACGAGGTCATCACGTACACCTGGTTGAGATATCCGACTCCGGGATAGATCGTGACCAGCTGCGCCCAACCAACGACCTGGTCATCCAATTTTGCATAAAAATTATGGATGTGCCTGCCGCGCAATCCAATGAGCGGCATGTGTTCGTTCTCGGTGGCAAGCGTCAGGTTGACTTGTTCGGCCTCACAGACCTTTACGGCTTTATGAATATTGGAAGTTTTGGAACGGACCTGCACCGGCAGGTCCAGGCCCAGCAGCACCCCGGTGCGGACGAATTCATAACCTTCAAGGATGTAATCGGTCTTCAGGCTTTTGGAGGAGGGTTCGTTATGGAAAACATTCAGCACATATTTTTGCCCGTCAATGGGATAGGCGCGCACGGCTTCGACGACGGCTTTCGGGTTGGGCGTGAGCGCCAGAAATTCAAGTTGATACGGAGCGATGGGTGCGTCCCAATAAATGGATACCCCGATGATGCCGCGTGACACATAACTGGTGCCGTACACCACCTGATAAACATGGTTATAGGAGGCGATCATGGCCTGCACGGCCCACCAGTTTTCGATATCCGGATAGTTCATAATGAAGGGTCCAGTGTGCTTTCTCCATCCGTCAGAATGTAAAAACTGCGCGGCCCGCCCTCGCCCCGGTCATGCACAAAATCGGTGACAAGATATCCTTTGGCAAATGCCGTCTCGAAGAATTCACGCGAGAAGAAGCGCCAGTCGCGGGCCAGGGCAAAATCGGCGGTTTTCAACGCCATGAAATCGGAGGGGATCTCGGCGGCGATCAGCTGTGCTTCCAGCGGCGGAAAATGTTCGGGCGGACGCTGCAAATGATCGGGAGGGATGGACCCGGAAAGCGTGTAGTGCGGCCGCACACCGACGCGTTCCAAATGGTCCAATTTCAAGGTGGGACGCGCCCGTTTGCCGAGCCGGCGTTCGACGCGTTTGGTATTGAGCCACCAGTCCACTTGAAACCGATCGGAGGGCAGGCCGGCGTTCAAGCCGTCGCGCATATCGCCGTATTCGGAGCGGTGATAGGTGGAACAGACCGCGCCCAGGCGTGCAATGTTCAACTGGGCGTTGCGGCTGAGCAGCGGGTCGTACGTCCAGGTAATATGGTCGAGGCCCTGGTGCCGGACCATTTGCCACTGTGCGCGCTTAAGTGCAAAGCCCAGGCCGCTGTCGCGATGGTCGGGATGAACACCCGCCATGTGTGAACAGTGTTTGGGACGCGGCCCATCCGGCGTGGTCTCAAGCCCGGGAAAACCGAAAACAAAACCGATCAGTTCTTCATCCACGAACGCACCCAGCACCAGTCCGCCATTGTGGGCGGCAGTGATCAACATGTGTGCAGGCACAACGTCGGTCTCGCTGCCGGGCCAGACCGCACTTTGCAAAGTCTCCACCGCGGCCATTTCCTCGGGGGTTTCCAAAAGTCGGATGATGGGATGAGAGGTCATTTTGCTCAAAATTCCCTGTACTTGATGCAGCGGTCCATATTACGGCAATCGAAACGTTCGGATTGATTCCAGGACCCTGGCGCCCGTTTCAGACACTTTCCTGGAAGTCTTCGTCCACAGCTCGCCAAACCAGGGCGCACGCTTTAAATAATCGAGTCGGTAGGCAAAACGCGCCGGCATCAGCCCGAAGGCGTTGGGTAAATTATCGACCGGGCAGGTGCGGCTGACCGATACATAATCGAGCCAGAAGGAGGAGGCGGGATAGTTTGGGATGAAGGACTCGAAGGTCACGATCAAGGCCCGCAAGAACACCGGATGAAGTTCGAATAAAATATGCGGCCGCCGTGCAGCCCGCATGATGGTCTCCATGACCTGCCGCACGGTGAAATATTCACTCCCGCCGATCTCATAGGTCTGGTTGAGGGTATTCTCGTTATTCAACGACCACATGATCACGGATACGAGGTCTTCGACCCACAGCGGCTGGATCACGGTCCGCTCACCGCCGGGGATGGGAAAGAAAAACGGCGTAAACTGCAGCAGGCGCGCCAAACCGCTGGTGAAATGGTCCTCGGGACCAAAGACCATGGCCGATCGAAAAATGGTGTACGGCACACCTGAACGACGGATGTGCTCCTCGGCAATGCCCTTGGCTTTGAAGACCGGATAACCCGATGAACGGCTGGCTCCGAGATGGCTGACATAGATCATGCGCCCAACGCCCGCCTCAGCCGCGACCCGTGACAGATTCGCCGTACCCTGCATATCCACCACGGTCAGCTTCGCGTCGCGCCCCTGTGACTCCGTCCCGGCCAGATGGATGATGGTGTCCACTTCCTTGAGGGCAGCCAGGATGGCGCGTTCGTCAGACAGACTTACCACTGCCACTTCAACCGGCACGCCCTTCGGAAGCCGCGGGGAGCGCCGTGAGGGGCGGATCAGGACCCGCACCCGATGACCTGTATCAAACAATTGACGGATCAGCGCGCGCCCGATAAATCCCGTCGCCCCGGTAACTAGTATCATGCGGTAGATTATAGCAGAGGAGCAAAAGGCCCAATTTTGGAATGGAATCGGGGGACAGGTAAAAGGATACACGCTTTCGGCGCCATCTGTACAAATAGGAGCATGTTGGTTATAATAATAGTGTAATATTTCACAAATTAGTGTCGTCAGGAACATCGAGGCAAAAATGAACCCACAGAAACTCCCCCATATTGTCATCGTAGGCGCAGGTTTTGGCGGATTGGAAGCCGCCCGCAGACTGGCAAAAGCACCGGTCCGCATCACGCTGATCGATCAACAGAACTATCATCTCTTCCAGCCCCTGCTTTATCAAATTGCCATCGCGGGGCTTGTCCCTTCGCAGATCGCCTACCCGGTACGGACGATCTTCCGGCACCAGAAGAACCTGACCTTCCAAATGGGCAAGGTAACAGCCATTGACTTTACCGCCCGCTACGTCAAATTGAATGGCTCGGTCATTGCCTATGATCATCTGATCCTGGCGGTCGGCGGACAGACAAACTTCTTTGGAATGCAGTCCGTTGAACATAATGCCTTCCAATTAAAGAGCATCGACAGCGCAGTGGCCACCCGGAACCATCTGCTGGGTATGTTCGAACAGGCCGGCCGTGAAGTGGATGAAACCCAGCGGCGTGCGCTCCTGACCTTTGTGGTGACCGGCGGCGGTCCGACCGGCGTGGAAACAGCCGGGGCACTGGCCGAGTTGATCACACATGTAATGACGAAGGATTACCCGCACATGGACCTGAAGGAGGTGCGCGTGATTCTGCTCGAAGCGGGAGCCGTCGTAATGCCCGGTTATCCGGATGGACTCCGCAAGGCAACCCATGACCTCTTGCGAAAAAAGAACGTTGAGGTCATGGTCAAATCCAAATTGGCCGATTACAACGGCGAACGGGTTACGCTGGGCAATGGCGAACAGATCCGGACCCGTACCCTGATCTGGACCGCAGGCGTGCGCGCCGCCGAATTGGTGGATAAGCTTGGGATCCGGCAGGCTGCATCGAGCCGGGTGGTGACCGAAGCCACACTGCAGCTGCCTGGCCATCCCGAGGTCTTTGTCATCGGCGACGCGGCTTTTTTTGTGAACGGCAGTGGCCAGCCCTTACCGATGCTGGCAACGGTCGCGCAGCAGCAGGCCGCGGCCGCAGTGAATAACATCCGGAAGATGTTGCGGGGTGAAGATCCCGAGGCCTTCCACTATAAGGACCCGGGGCTTTTGGCGACCATTGGGCGCAACGCAGCGGTGGCGCGCATCTGGGGGTTGTCGTTCAGCGGATTCATCGCCTGGGCGATCTGGGTCGTGCTTCACATCTTTCGCCTGATCGGCTTCCGCAACCGGCTGGTGGTGATGATCAATTGGGCCTGGGATTATCTCTTCTACGATACGCAGGTACGGTTGATCACAAGGGAATAAAAATTGGGCCGGCAGGTCACTGCCGGTCCAACACACACTAGATTTTATACGGGTCTTCGGCCTGCAGGAAGGCCAGCAGCATGGCCCGCCGCGGGTTGTCTGTCAACCACGTACGTATTTCCCTGACCTTGTTGTAATCCTCGATCCCGAACTTCTCAAGATAGATCTTTCCCATCCTGTCGCCTGTCTCCCTGGTATGCATGTTTTCCTGCCACGGCCTGGTAAAGAACTGATTAACCTTGTCCTGCATGTTTTGAGATACCAGCACATCCCATTCGTGATCATCGAACCAGATGCCGTTGCAATGCCGGCAGCGATCCAGATAGAACTCGAGGCTGGGGAATATCTTGTAGCGGGCCATGATATGACCGTCTTCCGGGCACAGCTTCAAGGTATTGGTATCCCATTTCGGATCGATCGGGACCTGGCCATTCCTTTCAGGCAGTGGAGCAGATTGATGTCGCACCCATGCAAGATACTGGTTGGATGATACCCAAATGCCATTGCAGGTGGAACATCGATTGGCAGGCAGGCTGTCAGCCAGATTGATCAGTTGGAGTGTGTTGGTCTTGCAAACAGGACATTTCATGGCCGCACCTTTTCATTTGAGTTGATCGATAAAGTATATATCACGACCTGCCCCCGGTCAACTATGCCCCCATGAGCTCCCGGAATACGAACCACTGACCCTTGCGTTCATCAAGGTTCTTCATGGCGCGGTCGTAATAAACATCAAAGATCCGCCCCGAATCAACTTTCACTCGAAAATAATATCGCCCCACATTCAGCGAGCCGCGCGTGGACGCAGCCTCGGCGTGAACCGGGCGCATGTTGCGCGCTGCACGTCCGCGGCGGGTGAAATCGCTCCACGAGGACAGCATCTCGATGACTTGATAGGTCTGCCCCTCCCAGGCAAATCGATCCGGGCAATCCGGCGATTTTTCATGGGTGGGCGGTGTGTTGAAGGAGACTTCAATGGGCTGGTCGAGGAAATGAAGGGGCGTCTCTTTCACTATTTGTCTTCGGCAAGGTGAAAATGGTGAAGGAAGCGGTGGAAGATGGGTGCGGCCAGAAAGCCAACCGAGGCCAGCAGGACTACCCCTGAATAAAGCGCATAGAACGACGCAAAGATCTTGCCGGCATCGGTCTGTAAAGGAGCCACCGGTCCCATGCCGCCCAGGATCATCGAAGCATTGAGCAGGGAATCGATCCACGACAGGCCCTCGAGATAATGATAGCCGGCCATGCCGATGGCCAGGGAAACCACCAGGATAACGAAACCGATGACCGCGTTCAGCGCCAGCCGTTTAAGAAATGTCCTGTTGTTCGCAAGTGGTTGTTTATGATGTTCGTACATTCAAACTCCGTTGTATTTCAGATCCCAATCCCAGAACCAAAAAGCCAGCCCTTGAAACCCGCCCCACTTCTTGAATCTTTTTTCAACCTGTTTGGGGGTGATCGGTTTGCCCCGATACCATTCGTGCGAGACCACTTTCAACGCCCACGAATCGATCGGGATGAAATCGTGACGTCCAAGGATCATCAACAGGTTCGCGGCCGCATATGGACCCACGCCGCGGATCTTCATCAACTCCCTGCGAAGTTCAAGCGTGGGCAATGAAGACGTTTTGAAAGACTCGATATCCAGTTCGTGCGAGGCAGCGCGAACCGCCAGTTCATGAATGGCAGGCGCGCGATAGCCAACGCGCACAGCTTCCCTCAAGACCTCGGGGCTGGATGCAGCGATCCGCCCGGGCGTGGGAAAAGCCTTTTTATCGGCATCCGCCGGCAGGTCCGCGCCGAGTGAAGCCGAAGCATCACCGAAAGTGGCGATGAGATTTAAATTCATGCGCCGGGTGGCGGCCCACAATGTGTTTGTCGTTAAAATGGTCTTGATCACGTCCTCGAAAAAAGTCGGCGAACGGAGCACGCGTCCGCGGGCCAGTCTTCGGGCATGGCGAAGTTTCGGTTCACTGCCTGTGGCTTTGTAAAAGGCGGAAAAATCCTGGTCGAGCCCGAACATCCACGTGACCTTTTCGGCGATCTCCCTTTGCTCCGACTTGCCGGGTCTGCCATCGACTTCAACCGTTACGCCTTTTGGCGTTCCGCTGATCCGATATTCCATTACCCGGCCATTCGAGAGCCGGTCCGTATAGAACAGGATCTGTCGCACTTCATCGAACCGGAAGGGGGCCAGCTGCACCCATCCATGCGAGTTGACGACTGAAAGGAAATTAAAAGGCGGTCGGGCGGATAAGGTCAGGTTCAAGTGCACCTCCGGGGTTCTCCGCCAATCTTAGCACAAATGTACACAGAATCAAGTATATACCTTCAAACCACCTGGCAAAACAACGATCTATGCCCGCAGGGCGATCTTCTCCAGGCGCGGGCGCCCCACGCGCAAATAGTC
>Ga0315268_10008835_pt1 | contig 10487 bp, 6 predicted proteins | sample C1_top_MG_FD_204535 | JGI IMG/M metagenome (GOLD analysis project Ga0315268, IMG submission 204535) | Sediment microbial communities from Yellowstone Lake, YNP, Wyoming, USA - C1_top | ecosystem: Environmental > Aquatic > Freshwater > Lake > Sediment | place: USA: Wyoming | collected 2017-08-01 | reverse complement strand
ATATGGCGCTGAACTACACTGTTCCAGCCGTTGATCGCGCAATCCGGGTCCTCGAACTTCTCTCCGCGGCGCCTCAGGGGCTGTCGCTCGCTCAACTGGCGGCGCAAACGGGGGTTCCGAAGAGCACCATGTTCCGGATCCTCCATACCCTGCACCGGAACACGCTCATCGTGGAGGACCCGGAGCGGAAACTCTTCACACTTGGAATGAGGCTGCTCGAATGGGGGAACGCCGCGCTGGCGAGGATAGACCTCAAGACGCTCGCGCATCCGCATCTCGTGAAACTCGCCCACGAGACGCGGGAAAGCTTCTACCTAGCCCTGCTCGACCACGATGAGGTCATTCTCATTGACCGCGCCGATACGCCTGAAATGTGGAAACTGGTGACGCGGCTCGGATACCGATCACCGTTCCACTGCACGGCGACGGGCCTCGTGATTGCGGCCGATATGAAGCCCGAGGAAGTTGAGAGGCTGATCGAGCGTCACGGTCTTAAGCGGTTCACACCGAAGACGATCACGAGCCCGTTGAAGCTCAAGAAGCGGCTTGCCGAGGTACGGCAAGCTGGCTTTGCGATCGTCGACGGGGAATACAAGTTAGATCTGTTCGCGATCGCTGTTCCAATTTGGGATCACACCGGAAAGGTTGTTGGATCTCTGATGACAGCAATTCCATCTGTCCGGGGAAGCAAGGATAAGAAGCTGGTTGAAAGCCTGATCGACGTGCTCAAGAGAGAAGCCTTTGTAATCTCGAAGGTGATGGGCTACAACAGCTAGCCAACGGGGGTTGACAACCGCGCTGCAGCGGAGTGCGGGTTTCGGCATCTGAGAAGCATCCCCACAACGCCTCCAATCGAGGACAGAACATGGACAGCCTCTCTCTTGGATTCGTCAGTGATGAAATCTCTCCGGATTTCCGTGATGCAGCTGAATACGGGACCGAGTGGGGGATTTCCATCTTTGAGCTCCGTGTACTGAAGACAGGCCGTGTTCCCAGTGTCGATCGGTCTGAGGTGGATGACGTAAAGGCAGTCGTACGCCAGCAGAGACTCCAGATCTCCGCGTTGTCGCCGGGACTGTTCAAGCATCCTCTCTCCGAGACATCGAGGCTCGAGGATGAGCTCCTGAACGCCTTGCCCCGGACGTTGGCACTCGCACGCGAGCTCGGGTGTCCCTTAGTGATCATCTTTGGCTTCCAGCGGGAGAAGAATGAACCCACGGGCAACTTCTGGCGGGCTGTCGAGTGGATGCGCCGGGCAGCGGAACTGGCGAGTCGTGAAGGCGTCACGCTTGCAGTCGAGAACGAACCCGGTTTCTGGTGCGATTCCGGAAGAAACACATCGAAGTTCGTGGAGGCGCTCAACTCTCCTGCGCTGGGGGCAAACTGGGACCCCTGCAACGCGTACGGCACAGGCGAGAACCCCTACCCGCAGGGCTACGAGGCCATCAGGAAGTCAATTGTCAACGTACACGTCAAAGACACGTTGGAGGGCTCCCTCATCCGGTGCGTTCCGGTCGGTGAGGGCGCGATTGACTGGAAGGGCCAGCTCAAAGCGCTTGTGGAAGACAGAGTCGTCAATCACATCACCATCGAGACGCATTGCCTGCCGCTGATTGAGAAGTCAAAGCAGAACGTGGAGACTCTCAGGAGGTATCTCAGCGAGATCGAACATCGGAAGGAGATGCCAGCATGAGCATCGAACGTCGCGAGTTTCTGAAATTCGTGGGAGCTGGAGCCATCGCAACGACAATCCGGCCGTCCCTTCCCTCTGCAGACGAAGCCTCTCCACAGCAAGAGCAGAAGATCCATCAAGACTACCAGTCGAATAACCCGGGTCTTGAGTACTACTTTCTCGGCAACGGCCGGGTCCTCGCGGCCGTTCAAACTTCCCCCAAACCCGAATACGGAACGCACTGTGGTCTGCTCTTCATGTCCTCTGAACACTTCTGCCGCAAGATGAGCACGTACTTGTATCACCCGGAACGCGGCCTGCAAAACTCCCGGGTGACGGTTATTGTCAACGGCGTGGGATACCCGCCCGAGTACGACAGGTCAACCGTCGTCTGGAGGTATCCGGATGAGATCCCGACCGTCAGGATCGAATGGGAGGCTGGCGGTTGTGCTGTCGTGGAGGAGCTGATGTGTCCGGTCAACGATTCGGCTCTCGTCCGGACCGTGACTGTTCACAATAAGAATTCAACAGCTGTCAAGGCTTCGGGGACCGCGCTCCTCTATCCGAACCTGATGTTCTTTGATGAGTATCGCGTTGATCGGAAGAAGATGACCCTCACGGCCTCGGGCTATGAGACGCTGGAACTGTTCTCGCTCAATGATGCGACGGTCGGCGACCGGCACATTAGCGTGAGCCTTGGAGAAATTCTAGCCGGAGAGAAGAAGTCGTTCACGCTTGTTCTGACCTTGAATCTGCCGCGCCAACAGTTCCTGAAAAAAGGGCTTCCGAAAGCCATGGAAGAGACGAAGCGTTACTGGCAGAAGCGGGCCACGTTCTCGGCGGATCACGAGGGGCTCAACCATCTTTTTCACTGTTCAAAGACGGCGCTGCGGGCGGCCGTTGCAACATCCGGAAAGATGGACGGCGGGATCTGGCAATACAATATGGAATGGGTGCGGGATCAGAGCATGGTCGCCATCGGCAGCGTCATGTCTGGCCATTCGGATGTCGCCGAAGCGCTGCTCCGACGTATCCTGGAGCGCTCGGTCGATGAGGAAGGTCGGGCAGTGGATGCAAGCCGGCGTCGACCGCCGGAGACAATCGAGCTGGATCAGAACGGGGAGTTGATCTACGCACTGTGGACGCACTTAGTCTGGACGGGGAACGACGCGATCGTGCGGGAATACTGGCCGAAGCTGAAAGCGGTCGCCGAGTATGTCCTGAGGCCTGAATTCCTCGATCCTGCTGTTGGGCTAGTGAAGAATTCGCGTGAGTTCTGGGAGCGAGACCCGATGTTCGGCGTGAAGGAAGGATATGAGAACGCGTATCAGTCGTGGAACATCATCGGTTTGGAGGCGGCGGCGGATCTTGCGCTGCATATGAAGGACCCAGTATCGGCGGGAAGGTGGAAGGAGGCAGGGAGCCGAATGAGGAATTCCTTCCTCCATCATCCGAAGTTCTCGCTCGTAGACGATGGAGCGTTCATCAAGCGTCGCATGGCAAACGGCGAAGTCCAGAGAACGTTTGAGCCGCCGAATCGAAAGGCGATGCCTCCCGGGGTCCCCCTGAATGTGGAGAAGGTGTCGTACTGCGACCCGGATACGGCGAGCGTCATCCCGGTGATGTTTGAGATCGTCGATCCCAAAGGTTCGCTCGCCCTCAAGACCTTGGCCAATATGGAGAAGCTCTGGAATCAACGGTGGAGCATGGGGGGCTACGCGCGGTACGACATCACATCGGAGCCCGACTCTCCAGGTCCGTGGCCGTTTGCTACGATGTTTGTCGCACGTTCCTGTTTCGAAGCGGGGGATGATGAAAAAGTCTGGCGGGCACTCAATTGGATGCTGAACGTTCCCACCGGAGGGAAAGGCGGCTCGTGGCTGGAGTGCTACGTCGACCGGCCGGTACCGCCGCTGCCGCCGGTGGGAATCGTCGTTTGGACATGGGCGGAGATCATCATGTTCTTCATACATCATCTGCTTGGCGTGCGGCCCACACCGACAAACCTTGTCGTGCGTCCACGGCTGCTTCAAGGTCTGAAAGAGGTGGATGCGAAGATTGTCGTGCACGGGTACGACGTGCACCTGGAGCTGAGGCGAGCAACAAAGGAGCCGTCCGCTGCCCTGGATGGCAAACGGGTCTCAATGACCGGCGGTCTCGTGACGTTGCCGATTCCGAGAAAGAACGTATCACTTGAGATGAACATCTAGGGTACGTCTATGGCGTTACTCTATGGAGCAAACTTCAATCGCAGGGAGCTACTGAAACACGTTGGGGATCTCTCTCAGGTTGCTGGCGTCCGCATGATGGGGCTGCAACAGGGAGCTGAAGCCGGCGTGCATATCGCGGACGTGAGGACCGGCTCAGGCCTGCGGTTTCAAGTTACGCTTGACCGCGGGATGGACATTTCCGTGGCCGAGTACAAGAGCATTCTGCTGGCTTGGCGCTCTCCGAATGGGGATGTGCATCCGAGCTATTTTGATCACCGGGGGTTGGGTTGGGCCCGGACCTTCCCGGGCGGGCTTATGACAGGCTGCGGATTGACCTACCTCGGAGCGCCATGCGTTGATGAGGGTGAGGAGCTCGGACTCCACGGGCGGTTGTCCAATACCCCTGCGACGAACGTACGGGCCGAGACGGAATGGCACGACGAGCGCTGCATCTTCCGGGTGACCGGTGAAGTCCGTGAAAGCTCGCTCTTCAAAGAGAACCTTCTTCTTCGCCGGACGATTGAAACGGAGCTGGGAGAGTCAACCATCACATTTCTCGACACGGTCCTGAACGAAGGATTCCGGCCCTCGCCCTTGATGATGCTGTACCACATCAACCTCGGTTGGCCGTTGCTTGACGACGGGGCGGAGCTGCTGCTGAATGCGAGCTTGACGATGGCCCGGGACGCAGAGGCTGCGAAAGGGGTGAGCGCAGCGACCAAAATGGGAGCGCCAACCCCGGGGTACGCAGAACAAGTTTTCTTCCACGACCTTCGTCCAAGCAGGAGCGGATTTGCCTCGGTGCTTCTCTCCAATAGAAAACTCGGTCTGGGGCTGTACGTGCGGTACCGCCAGAAGGAGTTGCCGCGATTCATCGAATGGAAGATGATTGGCGAGGGAACATATGTGCTCGGGCTGGAACCGGCGAATTGCTGGGTTCAAGGACGCGCAAAGGAGCGCGAGAGGGGCACCCTTCAATTCTTGGACCCCGGTGAGGAGCGCGAGTTTTATCTCCAGATCGGTGTGCTTGAAGGAGCGGAGGCCATCGAGGAGTTCGCACGAGAGGCCAACCTGCAATGAGTGACAAGAAGGTACGAATCGCACAGGCTGGAATTGCCAACCATGGGCGGACGATCCTGAATGCCGTCCGGGATGCGGGAAATCTCGAACTGATCTCTTGCTTTGACGTCAATACCGCTGCTAGTGAGGATGTTGCGCGAGAGTTTGGCGCTAGAGCTGCGCGGAGCTTCGACGAAATGGTAGAGGATACAGCGATCGCCGCTGTTGCCCTTGTAACGCCGAACCACCTTCATGCTGAGCAGGTCCGGAAGGCGTTTACAGCCCGCAAGCATGTCTTCGTCGAAAAGCCCATGGCGAATACGGTCGCCGAGGCCAAAGAAATGATACGTTTGGCGAAGGAGGCGGGACTGACACTGATGGTCGGTCATAACACTCGCCGTCGGCAGGTTTTCCGTCGTGCTAAAGCCTTGCTTGACGAAGGGCGGATCGGCAGGGTTGTGGCGGTGGAAGCGAACCTTTCCCGCCCCGCTGGCCTGCAGCCCGGTTTGCCAGCGTGGAAAAGTGATCCGCGAACGTCCAGGCTCGTGCCGATGACGCAACTTGGCATTCATCTTGTCGACACGGTTTGCTACCTTCTTGGTCCTGTCGCGCAGGTGAGCTGCTTCGCGACAAGTATCGCCATGCCGAGGAATGTGCGTGACACAACAGCGGCGATCCTCCAGCTTGCCTCAGGCGTTCCCGTCTCCCTCATATCCTCCTACGTGTCAGCAGATGCCTACTTCCTGCGGATCTATGGAACGGAAGGGACCATTCACTGCTACCCCTTGAAGTTGCGGCTTGAGCTTCTTGAGAAGGGGGAGTACAGGCAAGCTGACGAAGAGGACTTCGGTGGAGAGGGAGGGGGGAGCTACATCCTTCAAATGCGCGAGTTCGGTGAGTGTGTGCTGGACCAGAAGGAACCCGAGACCGGCGGGGAGGAAGGCCTCCAGGCGCTTGCCGTTATTGAGGCGATGATGCGGTCGGTTGAGACGCGTTCAGTGGTTGATATGCAAACAGTTCTGCAGGAGTAGCCTTGAAGGCGCCATCCAGACGAGAATTTCTCAATGCTGCTGCTCTCACGCTGACGGGAGCTCTCCTTCGTCCGCTCGATGCGCTCGGCCGGCTCCCCAACGACATCCCTGCAGCTCGTCAGCGTCGCCGACTTCTCTTCGATGAAAGCAATGTCGACCGTATCCTCACGACGGCGAAGCATCCCAGATTCGCGCCTTACTGGCAGTCCATCATTTCTGCAGATCTCGAAGCTGACAGGAAATTCCTGCGCGATGATCTCAGACTGAACAACCATGTTGCGGATCTTCTGAAAGCGAGAATTATCCTCGAGAGAACGTCGTTTCTCTATGCTGTTACCCGTGACGAGAAGCAGCTTGACCTTGCGAGGCTTGCGATCGATCGCATCCTGCAGTACAAGAAATGGGACTATTTTCTGGAGGGAGGGGAGCAGACGATCGGTTTGCAGCGTGCGCCCGAGACGACGATTGCAATGTCTTTTGCGCGGGAGTGGCTTGACGGAGCGCTCAGCGCTGAGCTTAAGGACGAGATTGAAAAGCAGATTGGGGAGAAAGGGGCCCCCCCGTGCTACCGCACGCTCTACGGGATGAAATACCCCGACCGCGTGCGCGGCTGGGGGTTCGATCCCGAAAGCGACTACAAATTCCGGTTTGATCTGAGCCGCTGGCCGCTGATCCTCAATTCGACGAACCTTAAGGTGATTCCAATTGCGGGCCTGGGGATCGCCGCTTGCTTGCTCTATGACAAGCACCCGGAAGCAAAGCGATGGCTCAATATGGCGCTGCAGAGTGCAAGAGCCTTCGCCCCGATGTTTGGATCCGACGGAAGTTATGACGAAGGTGTGAGCTACTGGGGCTATACCGCGCTTCATTTGACGCTCCTCGTGGAGGTTCTCTCCCGTACCCTCGGCGACGATGAGCACGCGCTCATCAACTATCCCGGCACAATCCGCTACGGGCTGGAGATGTCGATGCCGACGATTGGGAAAAGGGATGACTGCGTGAACTTCGGTGACGCGAGCACCGTCGGCGACGTTTCCATTGCAGCCTGGGTTGCACGTCGGTATCGAGATCCCATCGCACAATTTGTGGCTACATCGATCGGAGAGGTCAAGACGCACTATGGACTGCTGTGGTTTGATCCGTCCGTGGAGGCTGCTGTTCCGGGATCGGAGTTGTACGACGTTCGCTTTGTGAACGATTGGGTTATTTCCCGCACAGGCTGGGATGAGCAGAGTTCCGTCGTCGCCCTCCGGAGCGGCGGTCCGGGGAACCATGAACATGCCGATCGGAACAGCGTCATCTTTAAGGCCTATGGTGAGCGGCTGCTCCACGATCCTTTCAAGGCTGCGTACTCATATACGCTGCCGCACTGGATCCTGAGATTGACCGGCGCACACACTGCCGTTCTGATCGATGGGAAGGGTCATCAATACCACGACGGGCATGAAGGAACGAACGCCTCCTGGGCAGAGGCTAAGGTGGTGCAGTACAGACCCTCCGGTGGACATCTGATCGTGACCAGCGATGCAAGCGAAGCGTACCGGCTCGTTCATCCTGACGTGGATCTCGTGAGCCGGACGGTCATCTTCCTGAAGCCTGATATTCTCCTCCTGTACGACAGGGTTCGCCTGAAGTCGACGAGCTCAAAGGTTCAACTGCGTTTTCAGCTCTATAATGAGGATGGCGAGGGGACGTCAGTGATCGAAGACGGAACGTTCGTTATCAAACGTCCTCAAGCATCCCTGAAGGGGACCATCATCAGCTCAGATCACGTGCAATTGCGATCGAGCATCCATGCCGTGCCTACGGAGATTGGCGTCTATCCATTTGTTGAAGCGGAAACGAGCAATGCTCTTGACCATCGACTTCTGACCGTCTGCACTGCGCAGCGCACGGGGAAGGAGCACGGCAGCATCTCCTGGAGTACGAAGGATGCCTGGGTCGTCAACATCAAGCATAACGGACAGGCGAAGAGCGTGCGTGTGAGCGTGGACGAGGATCTGCCGACAGTAGCAGTGAGCATATGAAGCCCTCTGACAGACAATTTGAAGAAGCGCTGAAGTTGATTCCGTGGGGGACACAAACCAATGCCAAGCGCCCGTATCCGGCCTTCGAAGGTGCGATGCCGAAATTCATCGAGCGGGGCAAGGGATGCCGCATCTGGGATATGGAGGGGAAGGAATACATCGATTTTCGGTTGGCGCTCGGGCCAGTGACCCTCGGATATTGTTATGATGAGGTCGATCATGCGGTCCGGGAGCAGATGACGAAAGGCGTTCTCTTCAGCATGGCAAGCCCCCTCGAGGTGGAGCTTGCGCAGATGTTGCATAAGGTCATTCCGAATGCCGAGATGGTGCGCTTCATGAAGACCGGCGAAGATGCAAACCTCTGCAATGTGCGAATCGCTCGGGCATACACCGGTCGTGATATGATCCTGACGAGCGGTTATCACGGCTATCCCGACTGGTTTGCGGTCGATGAGAGTCCGAGAAACGGCGTGCCTGAGATCTTGAAGGAGTACGTCAAAGTTATCCCGTGGGGGGACTGCGAAGCCGCCGAGAAGCTGGTGCGACAATATCATGAGCGGATCGCGTGCGTGGTCTCAATTCCGTACGATATGAATGAAGACGTGAGCGGAAGCTACATCAAACGCCTCCGTGCGCTCACGCGCGAGTATGGCATTCTTCTCGTGCTCGACGAGGTGTGGACCGGTTTTCGTCTCGCCCTTGGCGGCGCGCAGCAGTTCTTCGGCGTCGACGCCGACCTTGCCAGCTATGCGAAAGCTATGGCGAACGGTTATCCCATCTCCGCCTACGTCGGGAAGCGCGAATACTTGGAGACCCTCAACACCTTCAAGATGACGACCACGTATGCCGGCGAGACGCTCTCCATGGCTGCGGCGCTCGCGACGCTGAAGATCATGAGCCGTGAGAATGTTCACGAGCACCTCTTCGCCATGGGCCGGCGGCTGATGGAGGGGTTCAACGTCATCGCGAACGAGCTTGGTATCGAAGCGTACGCGGCGGGTTTGCCGCCTGCCCCCTTCCTCAAATTCAACACAGCCGATCGAGGGTACAACGAGCGCCTCGAGTATCTCTGGTTCCGAGAGCTGTTCAGGGAAGGAGTGTTCGTGGTGCTTCGATGGTTCATTTGTTACTCTCACAAGGAAGCGGACATCGATGAGGCGCTGGAAAAAGCCAGGAGGGCGCTCAAGCGAGCTCTCGAGGTGGAGCCCAAGGAACGCAGCACGATCAAACCCTTCTACTGGTAGACAATCAACCGGACCGTACGACAATGGGTAATCGGATCTATATAGATTCTTATGCGATGATCGGGAAGCGGGGGCCGAAGGATGTTGAGGCGGCCTATGGGACGGAAGATCTGTTGGAGGAAATGGAGTGGTGCGGCATTCACGGCGCCCTTGTGACCCACGCCGCGGCGAAAGACTACGATCCGATGTACGGCAATCGCATGCTGATGCGTGAGCTCAAGAAGAGCCCTCGCCTGTATGGAGTCTGGGCAGTGATGCCGCATCATACGGGGGAGATGCCCAAGCCGAAGGAGCTGGTGAAAGAAATGGCGGACAACGGTATCCGCGCCGCGAGGATGTATCCTCGTGCGCACCGATACCCGTTCACTGTTGATTTCTGCGGTGACCTTCTGCGGGAGCTCGAACGGAGTGAAATTCTCCTGATGGTCGAAGGGGGGCACATGTACAACCCCGATGTCCTCGAACCCAGCAACCAGGTCCTCCTCTCAGATCTCGACGCCATTCTGACGCGCTTTCCGAACTTGAAGGTACTGCTCCAGGCCTCCCGGTGGGAGTCAACACGGTACACCTATCCGTTAATGGCAAAGCACAAGAATCTTCATCTCGAGTTGTCAAACCACCAGGGCAACCGGGCCATGGAGGTATTCACGGGTTGGTTCGGCGCGGATCGGATTCTGTTGGGCACCGGAGCGCTCGAGAAATCACCGGGTGCTGCGAAGGCGTTTGTGGACTACTGCACGCTCGCGGAAGATGAAAAGCGAAAGATCGCTTCCGGCAATATTATGCGGCTTCTGAAACTTGAGAATCTTCCGCAGCCCTATCCGGAGAAGAAGGTAGCCGATCCGATCCTCGCACTGGCGAAGGAAGGAAAGCCGCTCAAGAATATTCTCGTGATCGATTCGCACGCTCACATGTCGCATGACGGCGCGGGAGGCGTGGGATTCATCCACCTTCCCCATGGTGACGCCGCAAGCATGGTTGAGCGGGCGAAGCTCATAGGGATCGATGAAATGTGTGTCAGCGGGTTCCTCGCGGTGTGGACGGATTACGAGGAAGGGAACAGGATCGTGTGGGAAGCGATGAAGCGCTATCCGAGATTCTATCATGGTTATGCGGCGCTTCAGCCCCAATACATCAAGGACTGGAGGAGCGCGTTCCGGACGGTGTACGGTAGGTACAAGATGCAGGGAATGAAGCCGTACTACCCGCGGACGAACCTTCCCTACAACGACAAACTGTGGGCC
>Ga0315268_10008834_pt1 | contig 10488 bp, 12 predicted proteins | sample C1_top_MG_FD_204535 | JGI IMG/M metagenome (GOLD analysis project Ga0315268, IMG submission 204535) | Sediment microbial communities from Yellowstone Lake, YNP, Wyoming, USA - C1_top | ecosystem: Environmental > Aquatic > Freshwater > Lake > Sediment | place: USA: Wyoming | collected 2017-08-01 | reverse complement strand
TCGGGCCCGCCACGAACGAACACTGCGAGCGGCGCGAAGGTTACTTCCAGCTCCTTGAGCGCTCGGTAGAAGTAGACCTCGGGCAGCGACCGAAAGCGCAGTCCATCTTCCTCGTACGGCGCTACGTTGTCTGACCGCACGCGGCCCTGGTTGTTGGTAGGGATCGGCCAGGGGCAGACTGTCTCGTCGACCTCGTCACCGAGGATGCGCGATACGACTGCGTTGATGTCCTCACGGGCGCCTGCAAGCCGCTCGTTGGCTAGCCGTAGGTTACGCCGCGTGAAGGAGTTTCTGGTCACTGGGTCGATGTCCATGTACTGCTCTTCGACCACGTCGGCTTCGATCACGCGGCCGACGAGCGAAGACGGGGCGAAGCCCCCCTCGGCGTCGAGGACTACGCCCGTAGCCTCAATGAGCTGCTGCATGTGGCGCCGCGCGAGCAGGTCGAGGCCCGTCCTGTACCACTTGCGTATCGGGCGGCCGAACATAGGGCCTTCCTCGACGACACGGAACGTGACGACGAGCAAGGGCTGGTCCTTGGGTGACTCAGTGAAGTTGATGCCGTCGACGACAAAGCGGTAGGCGCCAGGATCGACGGCGGTGTTCACGGCGTTGCCTCACGTAGTGCGAAGAGCGCCACGTCGAGCTTCCGTAGCCGCGCGACCTCGTGCAGCCCTTTGAGGAAGCGCGGCGGGATGCCTAGCTCCCCGTTCCGTGCACCCAGGACGGCGCCTGTGATAGCACCGCGCGTGTCGGTGTCTCCACCGCCTCGCACTGCTGCCCAGACGCCCTCGATGAAGTTGTCAGAGTGGTACGCCGCGCAGTAGAGCGCTGAGGACACGGTCTGTGCTGCGTTGCCACGCCGTCCGAGGACAGCGACGGCGTCCGCAGGCGGGAGGTTCTTCTTGCAGAGTTGAACAGCCTTGTCGAGCCCTGCGCTCACCAGCGTTTCGGGGAGCCCGTGTCGTGCTGCGTCGGCAGCGTACTCCAGCATATCGACGGATTCGAGGGGGCGCGTCGACCCGATGACGGCTGCTACCACGAGACCGACCGCCTGACTAGCCGCCGCTGCCTCGACGTGACGGTGGGTGATCTCGGCGTCGGTTCGGAGGCACGGCACGAGCGCGTCCCGCCTGAATACAACGCCCAGCGGTGCACAGCGCATCGCCGTGCCGTTGCCGATTGCTGTCGGGTCAGCGAGGACAACGCCGCTTTCCTTCCAGCTCTTGCCCCCAGCGAGCGCCTTCATCGCCTTGCGGGTCGTTCCGCCCATGCCGTGCGGTGTGCCTTTCGACCAGGCGAGGTAGCGCGCCGCGACGTCAGCAGGATCGAACGCGAACTTCTCGATGAGTGACTCGGCGAGAGCGATCGACATCTCGGTGTCGTCCGTGAAGCTGCCTGCTGGCAGCTTGTGATGCGCGCCCTCGGTGTACTCGCCGTTCCACTCAGCGAGTCCGGGGTGGACTTCGTCGCTGTAGGACTCGAAGGGCATTCCGAGGCTGTCCCCGACGGCTGTCCCAACAAGTACCGCCGGGGCGGCGTCACAGATGGTCATGGCACGTCCTTGTCGTCTTCGTCTTCATCCTCGTCGAGGTCGTCTTCGTCTTCATCCTCGTCGAGGTCGTCTTCGTCGTCGATGTCTTCGTCCTCCTCGCCGTCGTCCTCTTCGTCTTCTTCGTCTTCTTCGTCCTCGTCGTCGAGATCCTCTTCGTCGTCGAGATCCTCTTCGTCCTCGTCGTCCTCGTCCTCGTCGAGATCATCTGCGAGATCGTTGAGATCCTTGTCGTCGAGATCGTCCGTCATCGCTGGGCCTTTCCGTGAACGAACTCCTCTACGAGCCGTGCAAGAACCTCGCCGTGGCAAGGAAGGGGAACGCAGTGACACCCCAGAATCTTCTCGTCCAGCTCCGGCAGCGCAGCGATCAGGTCGGGCCGTGACCTCACGTAGTCCTCGTAGCGTGAGATTGCCTCCTCGCGTGAGGAGACGACCCACTTCGCAAGCGTCCCGTAACGGTGGGCGTACGGGTTGCCCCACTTCGAGCCACGGTCGATGCGGACGTAGCAGCCCTCAGCGACGGCACGGCTCACCGCTTCAGGCTCGGCTTTCATGTTGAGGATCCCTCGGATGCTCATGGCTACTGCTGGGTTGCAAGCGCTGCCCGTTCTGTCTCTAGCGCTGCCCGGCGTTCCGTCTCTGTCATTGCCGCCCAGACATCGCCGCCCATCATCAGGTCGTTGTTCCGAACGACCGTGCCGCACTCGGGGCACTCCCACATCTTCGTGTCGTTCATCTCGTTCGCGAACATGCCTGCGGCCATCAGCGTGAAACTGAACATGAGGGAGCCGCACTCCCAGCAGACTGGGCCGCTGGACACGGCGACGGCCTCCTGCCATATCGGGGTGCCCGGTTCCATTCGCCTATCTTCCACTCGCAGATCCATGACGTTCTCCATGACTCTCCTAGTAGCTGCTCAGTAGCTCTGTTCCATCAGCTGCGTAGAGGACTACGTTGAGCGGAAGATTCCTGTCCTTGATGATCTTCGTCGCCCACAGGACTGCATCACGCTCGGCCTCGAAAGATACGACGCACCAGGCTCGTTCGAGTACGCTCTCTAGCGCCTCGCGTGACAGTTCGGCGAACAGGTATGCGACTTGCTCACGCAGCGTCGGGATCGCGAGGTCGTGGAAGTTGACGAACACGCACGGCCTGCCCAGCTCACGTGCGTAGAGCACTCGCAGGTCGTCCTTGTCGTACGTTTCGAGCTTCATGCCGCCTCCCGCAGTACGTGGTGCAGCATACCTCGCAGGCGCTGCGGTAGCTCGACGGGGGGCTCCTCACCGAGCCAGGTGAGGTCACGAACGATCACGTTCGCAGCCAACGCTATCCGCTCCTCGCTCTGCATGCCAGTCGACACCCGCCCGCCGACCGTCCAGAACTCGTCACAGATTTCGACGAGGGTTCGATCCATCGCTAGGCCATGGGCGCGGTGGGCAGGGTTTGAGTCATCCAAGACTTCGCAGCAGACAATCCAGTCAGCGACAACGGCTACGTCGAAGTTGTCGTAGATCCAGCGCAGCCAGCGGCGTGCCCGTGCAAGGTTGGCTGCGACGTCGCCGCTCACCGGATGCGCCAAGTAGACCACCTTCATCGGATCTCCTCCCCGTCTTCGTCGTAGCGTGTGAGATCATCGCCTGGATCGTCCGCGTATCCGTCTTCATCGTCGAGGGGCGGTGGACGCCGTGCCGTCTCTCGCGTAGCCGAGTAGAGTGCTTCGGCTTCTCCCGCGACAGAGACAGGGTGAACGGTCTGCGGCGTCGCCGAGGCTAGCGTCTGCGCGTCAGTCCCAAAGGACTGCGCCTCGCGTAGCAGCGCATCGTAGACTCGTCCCGACGGCGATGGGTCGTCGACGTGGATCATGTAGCCCCACGACACGTCTTCTACACTCAGCTCCGCGCTCTCGATCTTGTGCATCAGCTCCTGCTCGCTCCAGGGCGGCAGGCATAGCGGGTTGTAGAGCTTCCACAGAAGGTCGTACGCGACCTCGGGCGGGAGGCAGCAACCGCGGATGAGCACTATCGCTGCGTGCAGGCAGGCTCGTGATCCGTTCTGGCCCTGGATGGCTGGTGCGACGCGCCCTGATACGAGTTCCTCTCTAGCCTTCTGCGCGCGCTCGCTCAGTGGCGGGAGCTTGTCTTCGGGAGGACGCGAGCCATGCGTGGAGATCACTTCCTGTCGCGCCTTCGGTGAAGTCGCTAGCTTGAACAGCCAGTCTGGCATCACGCACACGCGTTGTTTGTCATTGATCCAGCGGTAGCGCGTGCCAGTTGGGTGGATGGACGGCGCCGCTACGATCAGCCCGCCCTCCGCCCGGACGTCGATCCCGGGCGCGATCTTCACCCTGTTGCGTACCCTGTCGATCTCCAGGTGCGTCGGTACTCTGAACAGGCGGTGCTCGCCACCACCGGCACGTCCCGTCACCTGCGCTAGTGTGACCGGGAGCGGGCCGTTCGTAGCTTCGAGCTTCGCTAGGCTGGCGCGGCCTTCCTCGCCGTCGATGTCGATCGTGACCAGGCGCGCCTCGCCACCCATGAGCAGGCCGACGTTGGCCAGAGGCCACGCTTTCCACCAAAGTCGGATGAGTGAAACGTCGGTGGTCGCGACCTTACGCCAGCTCGCGATCATGGGATGCTTTCCGGCCGCCTTGCAGGCGTCGCCGTGTCGACAGGAACAGGTAGCGAACTCGCTGAAGTGCCGTATGTAGTGTAGTGGAATCACGCGCCAGCCCCGCGTGGCGTACAACACCGCCGCGTCGAGCCGTTCGCTCGCCATGCTACTCCTGCGACGTCGCGACCGCCTGCAAGAGCACCTCCGGGCCGGCTCCCGGGGCTATGACGCCTAGGTAGTTCTCGACGCAGGCGGCGTCAGCGATGTCCGAGCCTAGCGCCGCAGCCGGATGGACGTGTTGCTCGCCGTCGACGTCGACGAGGAGCCAACATGCCACGGGCTCAGTCGTGATCGTACCGTCTTCCATCTCGAACACCGCGCGCCAACCTGCCTCGGTGCAGCTCGTGATCTGGAGAATTCTGCTCACTGTCTCGTTCCTCCCCAGCGCTAGCTGCGCCGGAACGTGTAAAGTGTCACGCCACCCTGTCCGGTGCGACGCGTGATCTGGAAGTGGTGCGCGAGCGGCCCGCCCGTGTCGCGGAGGCGCGCTGCGAGGCCCTTCGGGCTGCGGAAGAAGCCTACGCCCATCTTCTTCGCAACCTCACTAAGCTCCTTGAAGAGATCGGAAGCCTTGATCTCCCGTCCCTGGTTGGTTGTCACGTCGAGCCAGCGGTCTAGCAGATCGATGAGCGGGTCTCCCTCGATCACCATCGCCTCACGCTCGGCCTGCATGCCATCGAGCATCTCCTCGATGGCCTCTGGCGACCAGTTGCCCGGCGGCCCGCCCGGCTGCGACAGCACTCTGCCGATGACGTGCGAGAGGTGCGCGAAGTCAGCCATGCGGTACTTCGAGGGCGCGCTGACCGTACCTTTTTTCAGCTCGGCGACGATCTGGTTTAGCCAGAACAGCCACTCGCCGAAGATTTCGGTCCGCCAGTATCGGACCTTGTCGAACAGCTTGTCGGCAGCGATGTAGCCGTCCTTGTCCTCACGGCGTTCGAGCCTGATGATCAGGCAGCGATCGGCGAGTTGGTCCTGTCGAAACGTAGCGGGGTTGTTCGTGGTGATGCTCAGGAAGCTCTCGGGGCGGATGACGACCTCCTCGTCATCAGTGAAGAGCTTTCGCCGCCGCCAGCCGCCTCCCGTGGCGTAGGTACTGAGCGTGTCCCGCAGCCAATCAACCGGCTCGTTCACGTCGTCGATGATCGCGATGGGCGACCGCAGGATCTTGATGCCGAAGTCGGGGTCCTCCTTCTTCGGCACGCTGAGCGGCATGTTCGCGCCATGGAGCGCTAGCGCGATCCTCTGCAAGCTCAAGGTCTTGCCGCTGCCTTTTTCTCCGTCGACGAGCAGCAGCGGCTTCGTGGGCATGAGATCCGGGAATGCCATTGCGAACACCCAGACGCCGAGGCAGGTTCTCTGCGCGGCTGGCGACATGCCTCCGACGGTGCTGGGGACGTATTGGAGATCGTCGACGAGGTTCTTGAGAAGCTCGTGGTGGTTGCCGATCCCGCTCGGCTCGTCGCCTTCGGCGTTCGGGTTGATGCCAGGACACCGGACGCCGTTGTCGTCGTCCAGGAACACGGCAGGGCCATAGCCGTTGGGGATTCGGTTGACGTACTCACCATCGATCTCGAAGCACGTCCCGTCGTAGCTTGAGACGTAGAGCTTCTGCACGTTCCGGTCGTAGTAGCTGAACCTGCGGATGTCCCTAGGCAGGCCGTTGGCGATCGTGCCGATCTTCAACGAGTTGATGACATGCTTCGTCGTCTGCTCGCTGGAGTTGAGTCCGTAGACCTGCCAGAGGTAGCCGCAGAACTCGGAGTCGCCGATCTCGATCTTGTAGAGCTTGCAGCGATCGCCGTCGAAGAGGTAGGCGCGGCGATCTCTGGTCTTCAGAAAGGCACCCAGCGTGGTCTTGCGGTTCTCCGTGTTGCAGATGAAGTTGTGGAGGATACGCCGCTTCTGATCCTCGTTGTACTTCTTGGCGTAGCGGATCGCCCAGACCTGTTGGCGCGTCCAAAGGTAGGGATCAGTGACGCTGCCTCCACTGCCTCCCGCTCCACCGCCACTCGCTGGCGGTGTACTGGGAGCGCCTGGGGGAGATCCTCCAGATCCCCCTGCGCCCGTGCCTGTCCCACTCGGAAACTGGATAACGTTACCGTTGCTCACCTACCGACCTCCTTTGCCGACTGCTCACTGCGCGACGGTAAAGGGGTGTGTCCCTTGTAGTGGTCAGGTAGGTGTTCAAGTGTCCCCGCTGCGGCGCTCGGCAGCCGCTGCACCGTCAGTCTCCACCTACACGCTCTGATCTAGGAGGTCAAGCGCAAATCGCCCGCGGCTTTGCCCACAGGCAGTTCTGCGAGTCGCTGTGCCGACATGGCGATCGCTGTCCGCAATCCATCCACAGTCCGTCCACAGGCACGGGCCGTGGTAGCATCGCTGTGCATGTCGCACTACTGCATCTGCCCAGCGCGCGACGGGCTCCTCTACGTCGAGTTCCCTAGCACACATGCGCAATCTTCTCCTCAACCAGCGCTTCCGGCGCAAGGCCCACTTTCGCACCGTCGACGGCTCTACTACGGCGCCGCGCTCGCCTTCGACGCGCGCTACCTCTACCTTGCGGGCGTCAGGCCGCTCTGGTATTTGCAGAAGGGCGCCAGCCGGCGGGTTGCCGTCGAACAGTTGATCGAGGACGGCATCTATCGCGACGAGGACGAGGCATACGAGTTCGACGGCCACCACTACGGCGACGAGTGCGAGTGGACGGGCCCGAGCGGGATGTGCTTCGACCCGCGCTGGATTGAACGGGTTTGGCTCTGGCCAGGACGGGCTACGCCCGAGGAGTTGGCATCCAGGCGCGAGGAGGTCGGTTGGCTCGCGCCCGTCGCCACCGTCGAGTTCGGCAAGCCCGAGTTCCCGGAAGGTGGACGGAGATCGTGCGCGTAGCGATCCTCCGCAGCGATGTGCAGCCGGCTCTTATAGCTACTCGACGGTTATCGCAGCGCTCAGCATGGTACGATGCAGGCGCATGCAGCACTACCTGAACGTCATCTCGGCGGGACCGTTGATCATCGTGCGGCTGCCGTGGCCCCGGCGTGTCCGCTGGCGAGATGTCCTCAAGGCGCTGACGGCTCTCATGGCAGAGCACGGCTACCGCCAGAAGGACATCTCTGCCGTCGAGGGTATGACGCACTACGCGCCCGACGACACGCCGAGAAAGGTCTTTCGGTGGAACGAGAAGGTGGCCGCTGAAGACGCAGCGCTGCGGGAGCGGCTCGCCGCTGCCTTTGCGGGCGACTCGCGTATCCTGCCACGCTTCTGGTTGTACGACTGGGACGGCACCGAGTTCGTCCTCGCGCGGCCCGCCGCGCAGCGATGATATAGCTGCCGCGTAGCTATAGCGCAGCTCAATTTCCCGTCGGTGGCGCGTCCTCGTGCTCCAATTTTCTTGACACCTCCCGAGCGCCCGCGTAGCTTCGTCTGCGGAGAGTCGGGGAAGTCTTGGACACCGAGGTCGGACACCGGGCGCAAGCCCAGGCGGCCCGCGCGCCGCACGTCGCTCTGAGCAGGCACCCGAAGCGCACGGATTGGTTCATCGTGCCCGTCGAGTGGCTGCCGGAGGTCGCTGGGGCACCGTCGGTGCAGATCGACCCACGGTACGGGCCTGTCCTTCACCGTTCTCACCTGCCGCTGCTTTCCTTCCGGCACTCTGAGGCGGCTGACCTGATGCGTGAGCTGGGATCGCACGAGCGATCTGATCGCGCAGCGTTCGACGCCATGACGGAGCCCCTCGGCTGGAAGCTGCGCAACTACCAGCATGTCGGACGGGAGTTCATCGTCAGCCGACGTGGAACGCTCCTGGCTGACACCATGAGGTTGGGCAAGAGCTGCCAGGCCGTCAGCAGCCACGACCCCGCCTCGGGCCCGTTGCTCGTCGCAGCGCCGCTGTCTGTTCGTGAGGTCTGGCTCAACTGGTTCAAGCGGCGCTGGCCCGACAAGCGCCCGGTTGTCCTCACAGGGCGCACCGTTAGGTACATCGATCCGGCTAAGCCGCGTAAGCCGCGCAGCGATCCCGGCTATACGGTTCTCGAAGGCGAACGGCTCGACCCGGCCGTCCTAGCGTCGGCGGAACTTGTCTTCTGCAACTACGACGTCCTTGCTGGCTGGCAGAACTTTGGCAACCGGCGTATCGGTACGTTGGTGTTGGACGAAGCGCACTGGATCGCGAAGAAGAGCACGCGGCGCTCGAAGGCCGCACTCTTTCTGAGCCCGACCGCCGAGAAGGTTATAGCTGCGACAGGCACGCCGCTCTGGAACAAGCCTACTGGCCTTTGGCCGATCCTCGCTTGCGTCTGCCCCGGTGCCTTCGGTAAGTATCACGAATTCGCGTGCCGCTACAGTAATGGGCACATGGGCCCGTACGGCTTCGAGGCCGACGGCGTCTCGAACGAGGACGAGTTCCGCCTGCGCATGCAGGAGGTCATGATCCGGCGGACGTGGCAGGACGTTGTCGCCGAGCTTCCTCCCATCGAGCGTAGCGTTGAGGTCGTGAACGTCACCGAGGAGCAGGCCTACCAGATCGAAGTTGACGCCGAGCGCGTACGCAACCGTAGCCGCCGCGCCAACCTCGTCGGCGCCCTCGCACGGTTCCGTCGGCTGCTCGCCAAGCTGAAGATCGCCGGAGCGATCGACGCAGCGCTGCGCGTGCTCGAAGGTGACGAGCGGGTCGTGGTCTGGACATGGCACCGCGACGTTGCCTACCAGATCGAGGACGCGCTCGCGAAGGCCGGGTTCCCGGGCCTCGTCGTGACGGGTGCAACCGACGCTGACAAGCGCGATGCGATTCTCGACCGATGGCGGCACGGCAAACCCTCGCCGCTCGTCATCACGATGTCCGTCGGCCAGGTGGGCATCGATCTCTCAGCGGCGCGGCAGGCCGTCTTCGCTGAGCTAGACTTCACGCCCTCCGTCGTTGCGCAGGCGGAGATGCGCGTCTTCTCTGCGAGCCATCCCACCGCCGTGACCTACGTGATCATCGATCACGACGTCGACCGACGGATCCTCGATGCGTTGCAGACGAAGTGCGACGCAGCGTCGCGGCTCGGTGTCCCAGCGGCGGAGACGGCGATTGACGTTCTCACCCACGCCTTCGAGATGGGCGGGGCCCCAGGTGATGACGTGCAGGCTCTAGCCGCAGCCGTACTCGCAGACCATCCAGACGACATTGATGAGAAGGACGACTACCACGGGGCGCTGTGGGACATGGACTGGGAGGAAGCGTGAGCACAGCGCAGCTATACCCGACGCATCTCGTGCCCGTGAAGGTAGCGCTGAGCCAGGAGTGGATGGAGTTCTGTGACGAACGATGTACGTCGTCGGCGGCCCGCTGCGCTGACCTGGCCGCCACGTACGGCGAGTGCGCCTTCCACGTGGCGACGGGACTTACATGGCACAACCTCCCGGGCGGTAACGCTGATGCGTCGCGTGAAGGCGACGTAGGACCGTACGAGGTGCGTGCGGTCGTTGGAGCCGGACGGAAGCTGCTTGTTTATCCCAAGGAGCGCGACGACGGTGTGTTCGTCTTGGTTGAAGTACACGACGCGCCTCTCTGCACGATACTCGGCTGGGCTTACGGCCGCGAGGCGAAGCTGAAGAAGTATTGGATGCCTTCATGTCAGTCGTCGCTCGCCCGATCTGAAGGCGAGACTTACGCGCTGCCGCAACATGCGCTGCACTCAGTTGAGGAGGCGCCGTTCGCGGATGAGCTGCGCGCTATGGGCCTGTTGGGGGGCGCAGACCCGCAGCCCCATAGTGAAGCTGCATTTGAACCCGAGCCGTCTGCGCCCGAACCCGCAGAGATCGCGATGGGAGAGTCCATGAACGACGTGACACCGCAGGGAGTGCAGCAAGAGCAACAGGATCCCGATGTCATCTCGTCGCTGCCGCCGCCGATCTCGGTGCCCGACCCTGACAGGATAAGTCTCGCCCGTGATCCCAACGTCAAGTACCTCGATGACGTGCTGAGCGACGTCTTTGAGCGCTACGGCCGCCCGAGACTCGGCGGCGCGTCAGGCAGGGGCTGGTCCTCTCATGGTGCCTTCCAAAAATGCCCCTTCTACTTCAAGACGGTGTACCTCGACGGCATCCGCGGCAAGCCCGCGATGGCGCTGGAGACGGGTTCGGCTTTCCATACCTACTTGGCGCTTCACTACGAGTGGATGCTCGACGAGAACCTGAAGCTCACGCCCGAGGTGCTCAAGAAGGAGCTACTCGACGGCGGCGCCAATGCCCAGGCGGTGCTGGAGGGGTGGCGGCTATACG
>Ga0315268_10008833_pt1 | contig 10488 bp, 14 predicted proteins | sample C1_top_MG_FD_204535 | JGI IMG/M metagenome (GOLD analysis project Ga0315268, IMG submission 204535) | Sediment microbial communities from Yellowstone Lake, YNP, Wyoming, USA - C1_top | ecosystem: Environmental > Aquatic > Freshwater > Lake > Sediment | place: USA: Wyoming | collected 2017-08-01 | reverse complement strand
TTCAAACATATTCAGCCGAGAAACATACAGGGACCAGCTTCAGACCGACATGGCAAAGGAGGCACATGTGGAATCTGAAGCGGTGATAATTGACGTGCCAACCGTGCCTTCTGTTCCATACCACCACTCGGTTCTCATGGAAAGCATGGAAATCCCGGTGTTCTTCAAGACACAGAACGACACAAAGATTCCACAACGCCTAAGTGAAATTTCAAAAATCTTTGAAACGCTCAAGGGCTTCATAAACATACTGCGCATCTACACCGATGAAGAAAACAGAGAAAGAGTCAGTAACGCAGCTTCGAAAATTCTGGGCAAAATTCCCTCAACAACGAAAATTTCCTACTAGAGTGCTTCGAAGATGAAAGACCTAACATTAAAGGGACGAGGGATTGTCGAGGGCCACTGCAAGGCAGAAGCCTTAGTGTCTTCGAAGCCCATAAGCTTTCTGGGGGGAGTAGACCCTGCCGACGGCAAAATCATCGAGAAAAACCACGACCTGTATGGAAAACGCATAAAGAATAAGATTCTGTGCTTCCCACACGGACACGGCTCAACAGTTGGCAGCTACGTACTCTATTCCCTTGCCAAGAGAAACTCGGCACCGAAAGCAATACTCAACCAGACAGCTGACCCTGTCGTAGTAGTTGGAGCAATAATAGCCAACATCCCAATGATCACCAAAATTGACATTGAACAGATCAATACTGGCGACGTTGTCGAGGTTGATGGCTCTAGCGGTTACGTCAGGGTTTCGAGAAGAGAGAAGAGTTGAAAGAAGTTGCATTTGACGCGAGAGGAAGAGCAAATCTACGATGGCGAGTTCGGCTGGGCAAACCAAGTATGCATGAAGATTCTCGTCCGCCTAGGCGAACTGTTCAACGCTACAAAGCTAATCCCGATAAGCTCAGCGCACGTTTCTGGCGTTTCATACAAAACGCTGGGCGACGCCCCAATAGAATTCTTGAAAAACTTGGCGGACGCTGATGGAAAGGCAAAAGTCAGAGCCACCCTGAACCCGCAAAGCTTCTCCCCTGAATACTTGGGCAAGAAATTGCCAAAAAAAATCTGCGAGAAACAGTTCACTATTCTTGAACAGTTTGAAAGAATGGGTTTCGCACAGTCTCTAACGTGCACGCCTTACTACCTGCAAAAGACCGAAACTGGCTCGCATCTTGCGTGGGCGGAGTCTTCAGCCGTGGTCTATGCCAACTCTGTGCTTGGCGCGTGGACAAACCGTGAGGGCGGACCAAGTGCGCTTGCAGCCGCGATAATTGGGAAAACACCTGATTATGGGATGCACAGGGCAGAAAATCGAGAGCCAACCATCTTGGTCAACGTCAAGAAGCCACTGCAGAATGAGACGGAGTTCGGCGCCCTCGGAATCCACCTCGGCAAGATTCTGGGGGACAGAATCCCGTTGATTCGTGGTTTGAAAAATACCTCTGAAGACTGCTTGAAGCAATTGGGCGCCGCACTTGCCACCACTGGCATGACTAACATGTTCCGCCGAGATGGCAACTCGGAAAAAAGGGGAATCGAAAAGGTGAGCGTGGAAGCCGAGGACATAAAACGTACGATTGAAGGCCTGTCAACGGCAACGCGTCATGAACCGGACTTGGTCTTCATAGGTTGCCCTCACTGTTCACTAGACGAAATCAGACACATTGCAGGGCAGGTTGAAGGGAAGAAAGTGAAGCAGAGAACAGAGTGCTGGGTTTGCACTTCGCGGCACAATATGAAGAAAGCTGCAAACTACGTCAAGACTATTGAGAGAACCGGAGCCCACGTGCTTGCGGACATGTGCACGATCGTTTCATGGACAGAGACGCTTGGAATAAGCACGATTATGACAAACTCTGCAAAGACAGCATATTACGCGCCTACACTAAACAAAGCGCAGACTATACTTGTGCCGCAGGAAGAGTGCTTGAAGACAGCTTTCAAGGGATAAGGTTTATTCGAATGAAGGCATAATCTGCATGATGCCGGGTTAAGGGGGCTCCGGTAGTATAGCCCGGTTAAGTATTCCGGCCTTTCGAGTCGGAGACCCGGGTCCAAATCCCGGCCGGAGCACCACAAAAATCAGGCTTATTTCGGACTTATTCCTGTTAGAAGAGTCGAATTTAGGCGATTCCGAAAGCATGGCTGAAATTGGAACATGAATTTACTGGCAGGCATCTCGGTCTGACGGAACGGGATATCTTCAAACTCCCGTTCAAACGCGTCCATCTACTATCATTCTAGGAGCAAACGCTCACGAAGTAACAAGAAGAGCTAGATTTTACTAGCGTTTTCGCTATGGAGCTGAGTCCCAGCTTTTTGTAGGAACATGTAGAGACGTCTCAGGCGATGTGAGAACAACGCTTATGTATTCGTCTTGAACTTTCTAATGCGTAAGGCGATGAGGCTCACCTTTAACCGCCCTTGCTTCAGTCTTGCAGGGGCTGATAGCTTCTACCAACATTCAAAACAAATGAGTGGGTGTTAGGTTGCGTGAAGCAGGGCGGTTCGTTCCATTGGATAAAACTACTCTAGATTTGGGAAGAGCACGGTTTGCCACTTCACTGCAAGTCAAAAGCGTAGTGGATTACGTTGTGAATCGTCAAAATGATGACGGAGGCTACACTTTCTGCCAAGGTGCCGAGTCAAACGCGCAGGACACATATTATGGATTGGCAATTCTCAGCATGCTAGACGCATCTTTTCCCAACATTGAAAAGACAGACAAATGGTTAAAAGAGCTTGACCTAAACAGCGTCTACTCCTACTACTACGTCTGTAAGGCTTTGACGCTTTGCGGCAAAGACCTGAACGTTCGCATTAAAAACCGCGTTGTTTCGATGATTGATTCGAAAAGGCATTTCGGTGGTGTAGATGTCTATGTGGAGGTTTCTTCAGAGTTCGTGTCGACGTTCATGATTCTAGAGCTTGCAAGTATGTTAAACGTAGAACTTGAAAGCCGCGAAGTGGAGAATTGGTTGTTAGAACATAGAAACAAGGATGGTGGATTTGGCGCACATGGCTACTCAAACCTTAACTCAACTTACCATGCTATAGCTTCTCTTCACCAGGTCAAAGGAAGCCTAAGCAACCTGGGGGAAACGGTATCGTTCGTGCGAAAGTGCGAAAAGCCTTATGGTGGTTTTACTGTTGTTCCCCTTTCTTCAACACCATACATGGAACACACATATTATGGCGCAATGACGCTTAACCTGCTCGACAAAAGCTGCAAATTTCCATCACAGACCATTGATTTCATCTTGAAATGCCAGAGAGCCAATGGAGGTTTTGCCCGTTCCGACATGGGCATATCGACCTTTGAAAACACGTTCCAAGCTGTTAGCATGCTAAGAAAGTTTGGCGTGATTTAAAATGTCGACCACTGAAAAAGGGATTGTCAGCATCCGCCTCTCGGAAGCAATAGAGAAAGCAGATCATTGTTTCCTATGCCAACTCGAAACCAAACTGGAACAGAGATACATTAGTACCTATCTGAGCGAACTTGTGATGGACCCAAAATCAAGAGACAAAATTGTCAAAAGTAGAGGCTTCTGCAACTACCATTCTTACAAAATGCTTGTGTCTGCAAGCAATCCAGCAAACGAGGATGGGCTCGGAATGGCCTTGATCTTAAGAAGCGTTGTGGAACAACTCTCGGAGGACGTCAAAAGCCAGCAGAAAAGCGCCAAGCTTGTTACCTCAAAGCCATGGAGCTCACATCTAAAAGGTTCTGCAGACTCAAGTCTTGCTGCGAAATTGCTCGCATCAGTTTCTAACGAAGTCAAATGTCCAGCATGCGATCACATTTCAGGAATGATGAGAATCTACATTGAAGAGTTCTTACACGAAATCGTTCAAAATGATGAGGTATGGCAACTTTATCACAAGTCTGCAGGCATGTGCATTCCTCATTACCTCATGGCAATGTACATTGCAGCAGCAAAGCCTCGCAAAGAGCTAACTCCGGCAATCGAGAAGTTGATTGAGAAACAGACTGACACGCTGGAAAAAATAAAGAACGATCTCTCGGAATATATTGAAAAGCAAGATTATCGTTTTTCAAGCGAAGAAAGGGCGGCAACTGGGAGGTATATTGGGGAAAGTTTATCGAAGGTTGTTGGGAGGCGAGGAATAGAAAGAACCCTAATGAAGATTTTGAAGGCGAAGGAGAGCGGTTCTTCATGAGCTTAATGCTTGACAAACACCACACTAGACTTATCATTCCTCAAGACCTGTGCAAAAATGTAGGAAAAATAGAACTTGCCAAGTTACTCAGAGCTGGGTTACTATCGTCGAAAGTAGTCTCTCTTGAAAGGGAAATTGCAGACCTTGTAGGCAAAACAGAAGAGTCAAGAAAACGAATCGCGGAACTGCCTTCAGAAATCAAAGATTTAGAAAAACTTCTGGAAGATCTTACCAAGGATCAAAAAACGCTTGACACTTTGCTCAATAATAGAAGGTGATTTGATGAACATTCGACCTCGACGGGTTCAGCTAAAAACAATCAAAATAAAAGAGAATCAAGTCTGCGAATTGGCGAAGACATTGGATATTCGGCTCGATAACGAGTCAATACGAGAAATACTAGAGGTTGGAACCAAATCGCCTTACTCGGAAGAACAACTTCAACGCACTATAAGAGAGTTGGAAGACAGGAAAAAGAAGCTCGAAAATGATTTCCGCGAAATCGCATTACAACGCACTGAACTTGAAAGCAAGTATGTGGGGTTGCGAACACAGATTGGCAAGATCTTTCGCGACAATTTGGTGCAGGTATTCCATTTATGTTCACGCACACCAAACGGCACACATGAAAGGTTGGCTCGAGATGAGCTCATACACAAGTACATCAAACTTTCTAAGGCCCAATAAAGCTGCTGGAAGGCAAAGAAAATGGAAGAAGCCAAAACGTCTTTAATCGCACAAGTAGGAGGGTCAAAGTGTGATCTCTGAAAGAGATGAAGCCAAAGGCAGAGTATTGATCAGTGTGTGTGCTGTGATTGAGGGAGCAAGCCGTGAAATCCTTCTGGTATGGGAAGGTGATACACCCTATCACAAATGGTGGGTTATCCCCGGAGGGTATGTGAAGCCGGAAGAAACTGTAAAGCAAGCAGTTGTGCGTGAGATTAGAGAAGAAACAGGATTAGAGATTCATCCAACCAGACTTGTAGGAGCATATGATGATTTCATTTCCGAGAAGGATGAAGCAACACATCACATTATCGTTGCTTATGAGGCCATTGTAATTGGCGGAAGAATAATCATAACCCATGAAGCCACAGAATATGTGTGGATGAGCGTGGGAGAAGCTCTTAACCATCCTCAAATTCCTAATGTTTTCAAGAAGATTCTTGATGATTTCAAGAAACAAACGCCGACCGGGCTTGTCTCAAAAATAAGGGGGCTCCTTGAAAAATGAAAGACAAATCAACCAACAGCCAAGAAACTCGAAAATGGTTGAATAGAAACGTCGCCGCAATGGGATTCACAAGCTTGTTTAGTGACGCAAGTCATGAAATGACTACGGCAGCATTGCCCTCGTTCCTTACAGAATTGGTTGGCGCCGCAAGTGCCCCTCAAATACTCGGCTTAATAACTGGGCTTTCAGATGCTTCATCCAGTTTTGTCAAGATGTTCTCTGGTTGGCTGAGCGACAAACTGCGGAAAAGGAAGCCCTTGGTTGTTCTTGGCTACGCGTTGACAGGTTTGTTCGTCGGAATCATTGGTTTCGCTCGAGACTGGATAGAAACATTTGTTTACAGGGTTTTGGCTTGGATGGGAAGAGGCACAAGAGAGCCTCCTCGTGACGCACTTCTCGCAGATTCTGTTGACAAGAGATTCTACGGTCACGCTTTTGGGTTTCATCGCGCCATGGACACTGTAGGCGCCATTACGGGGCCTTTGCTCGCGTTTCTCTTGGTCTCCTCGCTAGGTCTGAGAAATGTCTTCTTCTTGTCTATGATACCTGGTTTTCTTGCAGTATTAACCATAGCTATCGGCGTGAAAGAAACCGCTAGAAAACAAGAAGAGCGTAAAGGACTTTTTTGGCATATGAAATCGCTGCCCAAGGATTTCAAAGTGTTTCTATTTATAATGTTTATCTTCGGAATCGCGAACTTCAACCGAACTCTTCTTCTGCTGAGAGTGCAAGAAGTTCTTACTCCGCTTAACGGCATCATCATTGCAGCAAGCATATCAATGCTACTGTACACGATAAGAAATATTGCTCAAGCTCTAGCGGATTATGGAATAGGCTCTATCAGCGATAGAATGGGCAGAAAGTCGCTACTAGCACTCTTTGGCTTCTTCTTGTTTGGGATTACGTCGATAGGCTTCATCTATGCAGCTGACATATACTTTTTCACTTTACTTTTCATTCTATCGGGAATAAGTGCAGCAACCTATACTGCTTTAGAAAAAGCCTATGCAGCTGATCTTCTGCCTTCCAACATAAGAGGAACAGGCTATGGAATACTGCAAACGATCGACGGCATTGGAGACTTCACCTCAAGCTTCGTCGTAGGCACCATTTGGGCAATGATCTCGCCAGAACTCTCGTTCGTTTACGCTGCTCTTCTGTCTTTTGCAGCGACGTTACTGCTGTTGGGACTGATGAAAAGATGAAACTAGCCACTGAACGTCTGGAAATGTGGCTCTGGAATCTACTATTGAACAGATGATGGAGGTTAATTCTTATGAGGTTGAACCTAAACGGGAATTCTGAAGGAAAGGATCAGGTCATTTTGGACGTTTTCTTGGACAGGAAGACACATGAATCGCTTGTGGAATATTGCAGAAGTAACAGCTTTGACTCAGCGACAGGTTTTGTCAAAGCAGTAGAAAGAGGTATGAAGTTTTTCAGAGCAGCATACTACAAAGAGATGAAACAAGATTATGTGCTTCTCAAAGAGCAAGCAGCGGAATACGAGAGAGACAGTAAGGCTCTCAGACAACTAGTGGACGAAAATGAGCGATTCAAGCAGATTCTGAACGCACATCAAATCCAAAAAGATGGAAAGAGAACATGAAAACTGAAAGCAAAGAGTCACTCAAGAATCAACGTCTAGAGGATGTTATACCAGAGTTGTTAGGTATACCTATTCATCTCAGACTCTCAGTTCCAAGAGGCTTCTGCAATGAGTTAGAGAATTTCATAAAAGACCATGGTCTTCATCCAAAATTCGATGTCCGCAAGATATTGGAATATGGTCTCACTGAAGAATCAGATGAAGAGCTGCAAAGGCTGGAGACAGAAAGGCTTCAGCAAACTTCAGAGGTTCATGCAAACTACTCTGTCACAAAATTTAAAGCCTACGAGAATTTGATAGAAAACAAGGCTCTAACCTTGAAGCTTCAGTTCTTGGTTTCACAAAATGAACGACTAAAAAGACTCATGTTAGAAAAAGGCTTGATAGATACTGTTGAGACCGAATGGACAAAAGGGAAAATCGACGAGTTTCAAAGAAAATATCTTTTTAACAGAAAATCCAAGTTCGGTGTCTGACCGACCAAAGAACAGTTGAGACTCGCTTCACCGTTTATACATAACGGACACCAAGTTAACAATAGTCACAGTAGACTCTTGTCTCAGCTATAGCTTATAGTCAAATTACAGCGGTTTTGGTAGCCCGGGATACGTGACTTATCTCGTTTAAATTTCTCATTTTTGATTAACAAAGATGATTGCTCTGACCATAGGAAACCCTGTTTTAGATTCGCCGTGTTAAACATTGTAGATAAGTGTGCGATTGGCGGTAATCCTTTCGGTTTTTTGACTGACCAGTAAAGTTCATGCTTGAGGTTCTTGTGGAACAGCAGAGTTTGAATACCGCCTGCTGCACCATAGTCGGTTATTTTTCAAAAAGTTTACGATGCTGATTCTTCAGCTCTAGAAAAAATCGCTTTTACTGGAAGCTTCACCTCTCTTATTTTTGCCATTCTTTTCGTTGCGTTAAGTATGATGAACCCAGTTATGTTTCCTTTCCGGTCCACTCTGACAAATATGTCGTTGCCCACATCTTTGAAAAAGCCTTTCGTGGGTTTTGTTTGTCCTATTTCGAGTAGGTCGCCTTCTGCGTCAAACCATATTCTTAGGGCTTTTTCTTCCATACAAAGCCACCTTTCTTCACTCTATCTGTAAAGAACGCCGTAACTATAAAACCTTCTCTATTCAGGGTTTTGATGGCGACCAGCAAGTATTTCTCTGTCACTGGAGTTTCCACATAAAGTTTATAGAACAGGAGAACCGATGGGTCGTGAACGCTTTCTCTAACTTCATCGGGATTTACGACAGTTTCCTTTATTCTATCCAATTGATTCTCCATCTCAGGATGCTCTAATACATGACGCCATCTGTCCTCATCTAAGGAAACGACCTTCCCCATTTTTGAAATAACCTGAAACACGACCACATCGAAACCTCGCATAAACGCAAACAACGATTCAGCTATTTTAAAACTTAAAACTTGCTACAATAACTATGATTAATCACAGGCTTTGACAAGGTCAAGAGCCAGTCCAGTAGGGTTCGTGGGTTCAAATCCCACCCCCGCACTAAAATCCGCGGGTGACGTTTAAATTCTCGGTTTTATGGTTGTGCCTTTTTGAGCCTTGCTTTTAGTTTTTAGTATATGGGTTTTCCACCAATAAGTAAAGCGGAGTAAACAAACAACGCCTATGCTACGATATATGATAATAGAGAGGAATGTTCCATGAATGAAAGGTACATCAAATACTTGAGACAAAAATAACCCAAACACTGGATGAAGAAATCAGTTACTAACTTTGTTAATTGTTATACCCTACATTCTAGCATTGGAGGTTATCCATCTCAGAGGAAAACGATTTTCGTTAAATTAGAAGAACATGTTGTTGGCATATTTGCCCTTCGTGAAAAACCTGAAACTTTATACATTGACGGTTTAGCGGTGGCTCCAGAACATAGAAAGCGCGGAATAGGCACATGCATACTAACCTACACAAGCAAATTAGCTAAGCGAATGAGCAAGAAATGGCTGGAACTTTCAGTCCTAAAAACTAACACTCCCACATTGCAGCTTTATGAGAAGCTTGGCTCAATTAAGAAGGAGCAAAAGAGGTGGTCTTTCATTTTGAGAAAGGGATTGAAACTCGTTGACACCACTTCTGCATAAAAGCTTTTAAATATCTCCATATGACTTCAAACTGGGACTCTTTTCAAAACCTTTTCATCAATATTATATCTCGCGCAAGATTCGTCTAATTAGTTTGTTAAAAGCGAAAATTCTGAGAATCTGAACCTCGACCTATCCACGGTATAATGGTAGCCCGGGATAGGTTCAAATATTGGTTTGTAAAAATAAACATTGAATTTTTAATATGAACTCTCGCCGCAACAGTCAAATATCGGTTTAAAATATCGGAGTTGTGACAGAATTATTTACCTGTTTAGAACAGGTATACCCAAAAATGAACCCAAATAAGATTTTGAGTGACAGTCAAGATAGCTTCAAAGATTAGGCTTGCAAAACAAATGAATAAGACGAAAAACTTTTCCTAAAAGACTTACGCACGCAGCTTAAAAGTGAGCTTTTGAAAATATCATAGGGAGGTGTTTCTTACGACCAAGCGATTGGTAAGAAGATATTATTCTGAGATAGGTGTAAAAGAATGGAGAAGGCTCGTTAGGGACCCTTATCATCGGCTGGAGTTTGAAACGACTATGCACTTCTTCAAAAAACATTCACCGTTTGAAGGGTTAGTATTGGATGACGGTGGAGGACATGGCAGATATACAATTGAATTAGCAAAATTGGGATATGATGTTGTCTTGCTTGATCTGACACCTGAATTGTTGGAGATTGCAAGAAAGCAAACGAAGAAGGCAAGAGTTGAGGACAGAGTGAAACAAGTATTACAAGGTTCTATTGACGATCTCTCTGTGTTTGACAGCAATACATTCGATGTTGTGTTATGTTTAGGTGGGACATTGTCCCATATTGTAAATGGAAAGCGAAGAGAAAAGGCAATTGACGAGTTAGTCAGAGTTGCAAAGAAGAATGCTCCAATCTTTGTATCTGTGATTGGAAGATTAGCGACATTGGTTTGTGCTTTAATTTATTGGCCTGAAGAAATGGAAAATGATGGGCTTTACCAAAAAATCTGCGATACTGTGGATTACTATGGCGGTCGTGGCATTTACACAAGATGGTACACAGGTAAGAAGCGCAGTTTTGCGCCCTGCCATTTTCACTTACGTGAAGAGTTAGAGGAATCATTTCGAAAGAGAAATGTGAAAATTTTGGAAATGGTCGGTCTGGAAGGACTTGCCACTCTCCATCAAAAGGAAACGAATAGACTCTTCAAGAAGTATCCAAAGGCTTGGAAGAACTGGCAAGAAATCCACTTAAAAACTTGCACGTGTTCAAGCGTAGTTGACGCCAGTCAGCATTTCATGATAATTTGCAAGAAATATTGAGCTTTGATTGCAACGCAGCATAATGGAAC
>Ga0315268_10008831_pt1 | contig 10489 bp, 11 predicted proteins | sample C1_top_MG_FD_204535 | JGI IMG/M metagenome (GOLD analysis project Ga0315268, IMG submission 204535) | Sediment microbial communities from Yellowstone Lake, YNP, Wyoming, USA - C1_top | ecosystem: Environmental > Aquatic > Freshwater > Lake > Sediment | place: USA: Wyoming | collected 2017-08-01 | reverse complement strand
ACCGTCAGTCCCTTCGTTCAAGTTCTTTAAACGAGAAGACCCGATCGCTGATCTTAATGTCAAAGCTGATGTTGACGATTTCAAATTCAGTTCTGTGCCCCGGGTCCGCGTCATTGATCATCGTCCACGTCGTCGGCAGCTTCCGGCCGCCCATCAATTTGTAATTGGAGAATTCCATCGTGCGCATCAGCTTGCCCCTCTCGTCGTAGTACTCAACCCGCGCCGGGAGATTACCCGCCTGGCGCACCCAGTAGTAGAGCTTCCCCCAGACAACCGGCGCTTGCGGTTTCGGCGTAAGCTCAATTTTCCAGCATTTCTCGCTCTGAATGATCTCGGTCGAAACGATCTTGTGCGCATAATCATTTGCCACGCTTGACTCCCTTACTAGATCGTCGTTGGTGAAATCGGAGCCGTTCCACGATTGCAGCATCATCGACGGCGGGATCTTGATCGTCGTCTCGGTATTTCTGAGGTAGCTCCAGATCTCATTCTTGATCTTCAAGGTCTTGTTCCCCGCCTCCCGCTTCGGGGATCGGATCACGATCAGAGCTTTGTCGTTCCCTACCCACCAGCTTTCCATCCGCATCTCCCGCGTGTACGCCGGCGTGATCACGCGCATGATGAATGTCCCTTTGCTCGACTTCCCTTCGAGCAGCTCTTCCGCCCGTCGGATGATCGCATCGGCGTCTTGACAAAATGCTGCTGGCATGAACGCGAGGACAAACAGAAGCGATGAAAGCACACTGAGGACACTGAATCTTCTCATGTCAGCCTCACTTCTTGCTCGCTTGGTTCTTGAGCTCCTGCCATCGCTCAAGGAGATCTGCAAACTCGCGTTCGAAGAACTCGTAGAATTCGTGCATGTCGCGAAGCCTGTTATAGGGTCCGGCGTCCTTCGGCGTCACGATCTGGAGCGCGCGCTCGATCATGTTGTGAAACTCGATGATCTGCCCCATTCTCAACTTCAGGATCCTCGTCCACGTGTCGGGCTTGATTCTGAAGTAATCGCGCCTGTCGCCGGTCCGTCCGACGCGATCCACCATCCCCAGCTGGATTAAGAGCCGTGTCATGGTGCTGATGGATCCCCGGCTAGCGCGAAGCTGCTGGACGAGCTCATCGGTCGACACCTCCGACTCCCGCGAGAGGAGTAAGCACCCGAAGATCTTCCCCGCCATGCGTGGGATCCCCATATGCTCCAGGACGATGCCCATATCCTCCACGAACTCCTCGCGCTCTCTTGCTTCCATTTGCGATGCCATGTTCAGCCTCCATCCCGATATACTGCAGTCAAGATAAAAGATTTCGAACTTTCAGTCAATACAAGAACTACTAAATCCTCCATGACTGCTCCGGGCTCAGGCCTGCTCCCCCGTGAGAGATCTGCGGCAAGAGAGAGGAAAGAGCCGGGTGGCTAGATTTTGTGCGAAAAATGGCCCCCTAGGGGGCAAGAATGCGGTGCTGGAGCAGCCTCTAGAGGTTGAAGAGGTAGGTGAACTTGAGCATCAGCGTGCGATTGTTGGTCCGCAGCTGGTGGGCGCCGGTGGAGACTTCCTCATTGTAGACGAGAAACAGATCGCTTCCCGGTGTGTGGATGAAACTGACGAGGAAGTTTCCACTGACGGCGTTGTTGTCACTGTTCCACTGAATGAAGGCTTTTGCAAAAAGTTTGGGCGAGAACGTGTAGAGGATCCTTGCGCTGACGATCGTCGTCGTGAATTGGCCGGCGGAGAGCTTCACATCGTTGTGAGTGTACTGGAGATTCAGCGTCAGTCGAGCACCGAGCTTGATGTTTGCGCCAAGTCCGTAGCCGTACAGCGTTCCATCGTAGAAATCGCCCGCGTTAAGGCTCAACAGGCCGGAGAGAGGCTTGCTCATGTCGGATTGGTACTGACTGATGAGGTTCGTGAAGCGGTAGACCCCGGGGAGAATGTTCACCCCGTCATGGATCTCGAAATCTTCGGTCAGCCACTCGTAATTTGTACTGAGGATGGCGAACCACCACGATCCATCCTGAAACTGCGAGTAGAATCCGGTGTAGTTCCATCGTGATTCGAGCTCGCCGCGCTGGTCCGTGATATAGAAGAAGTCGTTGAAAAGCGCAAGCTGCCGGATGTTGAAGATCTTCGGACGCGGGGATACTCCTACACTGAACTCGCTCTTGCGGATTCCCGTCCGCGGAAAGAAACCCATTTCGGGATTGAAGTTGTCCTGCACAGTGTTCTGGCTCGCGATCAGTGTCCAGAAGTCATCGTTGTAGTAGAAATCACCATAGGCTGCCAGATCACGCCCCCTCATGCTGGGTGTCGAGGTCTTTGCCACATATCCGCTCACCTGGGTGTTGGGCGTCAGATAGATCGTCGCGTCAAGCCCGACGTTCCGGTTGAAGCCCTGATCGTCGAGCGATTGTTTGTTCAGTGCTATCATGCCGATCGAAGAGTTCGTAAGGATGTCCTGGCGCAGCCTGAGGACGCTGAAGTTGGTCCTCGGGACAGACTTGAATTCACCATCATCATTCGTGTAGTTGCTTCGCGCTGCCGTCATGTTGAGAAGACCAAGATTCAGATCCCCCGCCTTGCCCGTCACCTTGATACCCCCGAGCAACGGGATCATCGTGTTGTCTTCCGACAGGCCGATGCGACGGCTGAAAAACAGGACACTCGCCGGCAGGAAGGGGATCGTGAAACGTTCTCCAAACCTGAAAATTGCAGCCCCCTCAAGGAAGAAATCGCGCTTCTCAGGATAGAAGAGCTCGAAGCGCGTGAGATTCGTCTGCTCTTGGTCTGCCTCCACTTGAGCAAAATCGGTGTTCCAGGATAGATCGGCTGTCAGGTTCGGCGTGAGGTGAACTTTTGCGTCGAGGCCGCCGGTGAGCTTGCGCTCCAAGGGGCCCCCCTCCTCGTAGTCCCGCTGCGTACCGGCGAGCGCGAACGGTTTCAGCTCAAAATCGCCAGGCTGCTTCAGATTGCCCAGGCCGACCAGGTGCCCATACACATCCACCCGATATTTCCCGGTCCAACCGAAGTCCCTTGAGATCGGTGACCAGTACGCCTCCTCTCGCTTTCGAGGAATGACCCGTGCCAGGTTGATCCCCCAGATCGTCTTCTCCCCCGACCGAAACCTGAGCGTTTGGAACGGGATCGCAATCTCAGCCGTCCACCCGGCGCTGTCGAGGGAGGAGGAATTATCCCAGACGCCGTTCCAATCCCAGTTTTGCTCCTCGTCACTCAGGTTGGCAGTGATGATCCCGTCCCGCTGCGCACCGAGAGGGTTGGTGGAGAAATAAAATGCGGTGCGGTGATCGTGATACGTGTCCAGGAAGATCTCAACGCAGTCATTGTTCAACAGAGTGATGTCGCGCCGCATCTCATTTGCCACGACATCGCGTACGTCGGAGTCCCAACAGCGAAAGCCAATGTAGAGATTGTGCTCATCGGAAAGGATTCTTACCTCTGTTCGCTCCGAGCTGGGCTGACCCGCGTGCGGCTCTCGTTGGATGAACCGATCGAGGACAGCAGCGTCCTGCCAGGCACTTTCATCGAGTTTGCCGTCTATCCGAATACGACCTTCAGTTCTCACAACGTGAAGGGACGGAGGGTCCATCGGTCTTTCTTGGCCGAGGGTCTCTGCTGCATCCAGTGAGAACACCAGAGTAGCCAGCATGCAGAATGGGCTCATACCAGTCATCCCGCTCATCCTTGAGCTCCACGGGGAGGAAACACGGTACCTACTGCAACGAATTGCTCCGATAGCAACTCAAGCAGGTCCCCGTTCCGCCAGTTGTCGTCGCGGCCGCTCCCCAAGAAGTGGGCGCAAAATGACGAGTTTTTGCTTCTTTCTCAACCGGATTCGACTTATTGCGGGGCTTTCCCGAAATTCAGAAAAGGTATGGGATGAACATTTTCGTTCGGCCCATGTACTGGACATACTCATCGCCGAACCGTAAGACATTCTCCCTCTCCTCAACCTTCGCCGTGGCATACAGGCATGCAGACGCCGCAAGGACAGCAAGACCTGTCCAGAATGTGACTTCCTTTAGGAGGATCCCCCACGCGAGCAGGAGCAGGGAACAATAGAGCGGATGCCTGATGAAGCGGTAGGAGCGCCGAGTCACGAGACGTGTCGTGTTCTCCAGCGCGAAGTTGGCAGACCCCTCGACCCGGCCGGTCGGCTTCCCGAATCTTCGCAGCAGGAAGAATCCATCGACCACCAAAGCGAGAGAGAGCGACAAGAGGAACCAAGACACAATGTGGCCGACCGAGAAGGGATCACTGAACCATCGATCGATGTTGAGAAAGAAAAGGATGAGGATGGACTCAAATGCAAAGAAGCGGTAGAAGCCGTGTGTTCGGCGATACTTCAGAGATCTCCACGAAATCCCAACGACCCCCGCCGAGAGGATGGCAAACACAATCACTTCTATCAACATCCTTGGACCTCCCTCCTCCAATGTTCGGCAGACTCACTGGTAAACCGATCGCTCGAGAATCCGCTCCCCGAAGACCACAGGGTCCGTCAGGAACCGCCTTCAGGCGTCTTCAGTTCGTCAAGCCCGCCATCAATTTCTTCGAAGAGTCTCAGCGTCTCCATCGCCGCCACCTCATCCATCTTGCTGATGGCAAAACCGACGTGCACAATGACGTAGTCCCCTACTTGCACATCAGGGACCCACTCGATGCAGACTTTCTTCTCGATTCCACCGAAACTCACCTGTCCCATCATCGGCTGGACACTTCTGTCAATCGAAAGCACCTTCCCTGGGATCGCAAGACACATACCGTTCCTCCTTCATCCCTCTGGTGAGCGATCAGATTCGACCTTTGCTATGGCGACCCCTGATTCAATGAGGATCGTGTCTCCGACCTTTGCATTGACCAGGAACGTGACCGGGACTCGCAGAAATGCGCCGTGAACGCGGACCTTCGCCATCTCAATCCCCGACTCGACGTACAGTTCATCGATCTCGCCCTGGACGAAATTCATCGGACCTCCGCTTGGACTGCGATGGCTGCCCGCTGGGAGTCGCTCTTCCTTCTTACCGCCGCAAACACTTGGCCGAGGGAGATCCCCCCGTCGTTCGGCGGAACTCGCTGATGACAGTATGGATGGAAGCCGCCGGCCTCCAAACGCTGTATCATCTGCTCGGTGAGGTATTTGTTCTGAAAACACCCGCCGCTGAGCACAACCCGCCTCCGCCCAATACGGCGTGTAACTTCAACGGCAGCCTCCACCAGCATGTTGTGGAACTTCAAGGAGATCAGGGGAAGAGGAAGAGGCCGCCGCACATCCTCGAGGATTGACTCAATCGCCGGGGACCAATCCACGATCAGGAGTGATTGCTGATCGCTTGCGGTGGCTCGTCGAGTTGCGCCTCCCGACTCGCGATCAGACGAAGATGCTCTCGTGATACCAAATGGATAGGCCTCGTCCGAGCGTTCTCCGGCCATTGCAAACTCCAGCTCCATCGCGGCCTGCGCCTCGAAGGTCACTCGCTGGCGGAGGCCAACGATTGACGCGACCGCATCAAACAAGCGGCCCACGCTTGACGTGAGCGGGGAATTCAGCTTGTTGTGTACGGCCCGATGGAGGATATCAAGCTCAGACGAGGAAAATTGCTTTTGTGGCAACGTCCCGCTCCCCTTGAATGCCTCATCGCCGAATGCCTCAAACAGGAGACCAAGCGCGCTCCGTCGAGGCTCCTTGATTGCCAGTTCGCCCCCGGGCAGCGGGAAGCGGCGAAACGTGGCGACGCGCTCGAAAGACCCCTCATCGACTACCAGGAACTCACCGCCCCAGATCGTTCCGTCAAGTCCGAACCCCGTGCCGTCCCAAGAAACGCCCAGCACTCCTTCGTCGAGCTGGTTCTCCGCCATGCACGCCATCACGTGTGCATAATGATGTTGAACCTCTACCACCTCCGCAGCGAGGTTGCGTGCATCCCGAGATGAGATGTAGTCAGGATGCAGGTCGCATGCGACCAGACCGGGCTTTACATCGTAGAGTGACTGAAGGTCCTTGGTAACCTTCCGAAATGCTTCGAGGGACTGCTGCGTCTCCAGATCACCAATGTGCTGGCTGATGAACGCGTTGCCACCCGCCGTGATGGCCACGGTGTTCTTGAGATGCGCGCCCACGGCCAGAACTGGCGGGTCCTGCGGAAACGAAACCTGAACCGGCAGTGGTGCGTACCCGCGCGCACGTCGCATGACCAGCTCGCGCCCCATGATCACCCGCACAATCGAATCATCGACATGCCGCACAATCGGACGATTGTGGACCAGAAAAAGATCGGGAATTCCTTTCAGCCTCTCTATCGCCTCGTGCTCATCCGTGCAGATCGGCTCGTCGGATATGTTCCCGCTCGTTGCAACGACGGGGAAGCCGATCTCTCTCATCAGAATATGATGCAGGGGAGTGTACGGCAACATCACGCCAAGGTACGGGTTGTTGGGAGCCACAGACGTCGAAATGATCGATTGCCGATCGGCGGCCGGCATCTCTCGCTGCAAAAGGAGAATCGGGGATTCCGGTGAAACCAAGAGACGATTCTCGAGCTCTGTGACGACACACTCGCCTTCCACTGCTTCTAGCGACGGAAACATCAACGCAAACGGCTTCTCTTCCCTGTGCTTGCGTGTCCGGAGACGCGCGACGGCCTCTTCATTGCGCGCATCGACGAGCAACTGGAAACCGCCCAATCCTTTGAGCGCAATGATCTTGCCGCTCCGAAGACCTTCGGCGGCCCCGACGATGGCGGCATAGTCCCGCATGAGAAACTCTCCCCGCTCGCCCCAGAGCTCTATGTGCGGACCGCAAAGCGGGCATGCGTTCGGCTGAGCGTGAAAGCGCCGATTCAACGGATCCTCGTACTCCCTGCGGCACGCGGGACACATCTGGAACTTCTTCATTGATGTGTTCGACCGATCATACGGGAGGGCTTCGATGATCGAGTACCGCGGGCCGCAGTTGGTGCAGTTCGTAAACGGATAGAGATACCGGCGATCGTCCGGATCGAAGATCTCCTTGAGACAGTCGGGGCACGTCCCGATGTCCGGCAAGACCAGAGCGGTCTTCGCTCCCGCTTCTTCGCTGCTGCGAATCTCGAATGACGCGAATCCGACGGGATCGAGGAAGGAGGACTCCAGGCTCTGAACATACGACCTCGGAGGTCTCTCACGCTCGAGGCGCAGCAGGAAAACGTCCAGTGCCCTCTTCGGACCCTCCACCTCAATGAAGACCCCCTGTGAGGTATTCGATACCCAGCCTGAGAGGCCTACGTCAGTCGCCAGACGGTAGACAAACGGGCGAAAGCCGACGCCCTGTACAGCACCGCGAACAACTACTTTGAGCCGCAACAGGGGAGCCTGATCATATGAATGCGTGCTGCCTGGCATGATGTTCAATTTGAAGGAAAACCGCGATGCAGCCCGAGCCGACGGGCGTATTCGACGGTCTCGTTGTACTCTTTCGCCGTGATCCCTCGGCTCAGCTCGCTGTAGCGAATCGCCCGGTAGGCCGGGCGGTACTGGTCCATAATGTTCACGTAGGCGTCGAGCGATACGTTCCGTGCGATGAAGTCCAGCACCGTACGCGATCCGGCAAGCCGATTCGGCAGTACGAGGTGGCGAATCAGGAGGCCTCGCCGCGCGATCCCTCTCTCGTCAAGCGAAAGATCACCCACCTGCCTATGCATCTCCAGGACCGCCGGCCGCACGACATCCCAGTAGGAGGGCGCACCAGAGTATCGGCGTGCGATCTCGTTATCCGCGTACTTGATATCCGGCATATAGATGTCCACCACGTCCTCGAGCAACTTGAGGGTTCGCGTTGATTCATAGCCGCCGCAATTGTAGACGAGAGGGATTGAGAGGCCTTGCTCAGCCGCGACCGCAACGGCCTCCACGATCTGCGCCGTCATGTGTGTGGGCGTAACGAAATTGATGTTATGACATCCTCCCCGCTGCAATCCCAGCATGATCTCCGCAAGCTGCCCGGTCGTTATGCGACGGCCATACCGCATATGGCTGATGTCGTAGTTCTGGCAGAACAGACACTTCAGATTGCAGGAGGTTAAGAAGACCGTACCTGAACCTCGATGGCCGACCAGCGGGGATTCCTCGCCGTAGTGGGGTGCTGCGCTGGAGATAACCAACTCAATCGTTGAGCGGCACACACCGTACTTCCCCTCTATCCGCTTCGCGCCGCACTCCCTCGGGCATATGACGCACTCCTTCATCATCTCGCGCAACTGTTCTCCTCGCCTTCTCAGATCTGCCGACGACAGCCGTTCACGATACGATGGGAGCAGCATAACGGTCAGCCCGAAAGATGTTCTTCAAGCCATCGACACCACTCGGGGACGCCGACCTTCGTGGTGCACGACATTTCGAATACCTTCAGTGCTGGATTGATCTTCAGGGCGTTTCCCTTCAGCACTTCCAGGCTGCAGCTGACGTACGGGAGCAGGTCAGTCTTGTTGATGATCAATGCCGATGAATGGAGGAACATCCCCGGATACTTCAGCGGTTTGTCGTCCCCCTCCGTCGTGCTCGCCACGACCACCTTCATCGCTTCGCCCAAATCATAGTTTGATGGGCAAACAAGGTTTCCAACGTTTTCTATGACCAGAAGCCTCACGCCCCTCAGGTCGACGTTCGTCAGCGCATCTTCGACGAGCTTCGCCTCAAGATGGCAGCCTCCGTTCGTGACGATTTGGACGACGGGCACATGGTAACGGGCAATCCGCTGGGCGTCGAGGTCGGTCTGCACGTCTCCCTCGATCACAGCCAATCTCACCTTTCCCTCAAAGTACTCCAGCGTCCTTTCCAGGACGCTCGTCTTGCCTGAGCCGGGAGAACTTACCAGGTTAATGACAAACGTCCCTTTCTGAGAGAAACGCTCGCGATTCCGACGAGCGATCTCGTCGTTCTTCTCCAACACCTTCCGCTGGATGGTCACAATACTCATGATGCCTCCGCTTTGATCTCTTCTAGCTCAATCTCGACGACCTGGAGCTCCATACCGGAAAGAATCTTCGTGTCTGCACCGCCGCACGTGGGGCAAAGAACGAACCCGATTTCGTTCGTGAAGCTCTTCCCGCACGGATTGCACATGACCACAAATGGGATGTGATCGATATGAAGTTTCGCGTCGCGGAGCGGCGTATTCGTTGTCAGGACGGTGAACGAGAACTCCAACGAATCCGGAACGACGCCCGCAAGATCGCCCACCTGGAGCGTAACGAAGCGAACGGCAGGGAGCTCCTTCTCCGGCACACTCTGACGAACGATGTCAAGAATGCTTTGCGCGATCGAGAGCTCGTGCATAGGTTCGGTATCCTCGCACTTGAAGGGAAATCCAACACCCTAGGTCCTACCAACAAAGATGCCAGCCCAAAGGCCTCAAAACCTAATAAATCGAGGAGACGAATTCCCAGGAATGAGAAACGCCGGGAAGGGATCTTACACTTTGGCGGTCGCCCTTTGAATCAAGGGAAAGAAGGTACTCCGTCGTCCTGGGGAGGGAGACATCACCTGCCTCTCATCCGTGCAGATGGACGAAGCCGAGAACCGGCCAGTTGAAGAGGGATCGATGATGATAAGACCCCGTTGCACCTCTCAATGAGTCTCGGCCGATCTTCTCTTCATACTACGTCCTGGCTTGTTGTCCGGGAAGCACTTCGTCCACCAGAAGGTTGCAGAGCCTATGGACTGCGAGCGAAACCGGTTCGGAGAGTCCCGGTTCCACGCTTTCGGGAATATGGCTCACTTGACATGCGAAAACTCGCACCTCAACACCGGTCTCTGCGAGTTCCCTGGCAAGATTCGATGAGGGGGCATGATGAAGCGAAAAATCGTCGAGCTTCTTACGGGGGATATCCTGCAAGGAGATCTCGAAGACCTCCCCCGGCGTCCTACCCTTGTCCACCGCATCGATGATGAGGATTCTTCGTGGGCGTTGAGGGCTGAGGCAGAGCGTAAACAGCAATTTCCGTGCTCCTGTGCCTGCATCGGCGACATGGACGTCGTCCGGTATCGAGTAATGCTTCAGCAGATGCTCAGCGACAATCGAACCGAATCCGTCATCACCGAACAGTCGATTTCCGCAGCCCAGGACGAGTGTCTCCTTCCTACAGTACTCCGGAAGAACGCTATCGTCTTGATCCATCGCCGCCATGAGAATCCCTTACGGCCTCACCGGCAACGGTGGCGGGTTGTGAGCATTCGGTTTGCCTTCCGTGCTCCACCCAGCCACCGTCGACTTTTTCGTGCCGCGCTCAATTCGTCAAGGTATCAACCAAACGACCTTCCGCATTGTAGATGTCGATCTTGACAGGCAGCGTACCGTCGAATTTGTGCGTCGCACACGAAAGACATGGATCGTAGGCGCGGATCGCCATCTCGATGCGATTCATGATCCCTTGATCGTACTTGCCGGATTTGATCACCGTCTTTGCAGCCTGTTTCACCGACATGTTGATCGGCGCATTGTT
>Ga0315268_10008830_pt1 | contig 10490 bp, 9 predicted proteins | sample C1_top_MG_FD_204535 | JGI IMG/M metagenome (GOLD analysis project Ga0315268, IMG submission 204535) | Sediment microbial communities from Yellowstone Lake, YNP, Wyoming, USA - C1_top | ecosystem: Environmental > Aquatic > Freshwater > Lake > Sediment | place: USA: Wyoming | collected 2017-08-01 | reverse complement strand
GGTCCCTATTACCTCTATTATCCAACCTACAGATCTACCGGAACAAGTGGATATGCAACAGAATTCACCTGGGATGGCGCTTATCAGGTTGGCGGGTATCAAGTACGAGTAAATGGTAAATCAAATAAGGAAATAGTTTATACAGGTGGTCAATCAATTTCTTTTAACCGATCTGGTATGTGGATATTTGATTCAGACACAAACCATGCCACTTACGAGGGGTACATCTGGGTGAATACCTCAACGGCGTATACTATTTCAAATATTGCAGACTTCAATTATGAGAGTTCTGGGAGTATAACCATTACCGTTAACACCGGATCTGACACCGGATGCATGATCGCAGTTGTTGATCCCGACAATGCAACTGTGTACCATAAATGGCGTGCAAATGGTATTTCTGAAGCGATTGACATTGATAATGTGAACTTTAGTATAGCAGGAGATTATAGGGTATTAGCTTACAGAGATTTTGATGCACAAAACAACATCTATTACTATAATGATGAAGGTGGAAGGTTCTATAATGATACTTATGGTAAAGGTCTAGTAGGTGTGACGGGTTATAACTATACAAATATAGGTCCTTGGGACCCACCTGAGAAAAATGCAACTGAGATTACTTTTACCGTAAGTACCGGAAAACCAATAATTACCTTAACAAACACATCGATTTACTGGGGTTTTGACGCACAGATTGATATCAACGTGACTGATAGTGAAGGGATAGGTCTTAACTTCACACCAAATCCGATTATTTTAAAATATGGATCAAAATATGTTCCTTTTAATAATTACACTACCAATCTAGGCAATGGTAATTATTCTATTAAGCTAGATCGTTTAGGCGCTGCTTGGGCAGCCCTGGTTGCTGGTGTTGGGAAGAACGTAAATGGTACCTGGAAAGTAGTGTTTGGATATGATCCTAACGGTGATAAAGTCTATGAATGGAACAATTCAGCAAGTTTTGTCGTGAAAAGTGCAAATCCACCAGTACAACTCATAATTGCGAACGATGGTTCCGGAACCCCAACCGATAAAAAAGTAGAAGTTCCGGCCTATCCAGGACTTGGATCTGCAGGAACTATCGATATCCTATTTGACATATACGGAACGAAAATTGCAGATACCTTTGGAATGGCGTATTATGGTGACGATTTATACGAAGATTCAGAAAATATTACGATTACAGGAGATATCTTATATCCTGCTGATGCAGTATACACAGGAACTAATGGAAGTTGGAGGGCTACTGTAACACCAACGAAACCTGGTGGAAAAATCACCATAACCATTGATTGGCCTGGAGACGATAACGGAACAGCAAGCCAAACTATATCAATCGTCAATGGAACCTACGCAACATCCGCAGTAAATGCATTCACCGTTGGAAATAATTACAACCTGACCATCACAGTCAAAGATATGGATAATGCATCTGTAAAAAACGCTGAAGTCTACCTGATGTGGGAAGATGGAAATGTTGAATTTAACAATACCATTGGTGATAACAGCGTAGGAAATGGTAGAAATGGTGAATACACATTCTGGATTAAACCACATAGCAAAACTGCATCAACACCTGACGTGGCTCCACAGAACATTACCGTAGCAGCACGATGGTATAGCCACTTCTGGGGATACACAAAAGTGATCATGGAAAGAAACCATAACATGATGGTTAACATTACACCAACCACTGGATTTGCAGGAGACGCTGTTAATTATCATATCCAAGTCGGCCTCGTTGGCGGTGGACACCCCGATGCAAGTGGTTTATCTGTTGCATTGTATAATTCAACTGGAGATTACGTAACCGGTCAAGACGAATGGATTAAAAATAATGATTATGATATCACAGATGAAGAGATCATCCTCTCTGGAGGGACCTATTACATCGCAGCTATGAATGATACCAGTGACAGCCAAGGACACAACGCGACACTTACCATCACCAAATACATTGTCACAGCTTCGCCATCTATCCTCGCATGGATCGTTGATGACGCAGCAAACATTACATTCAGTTTGACGCCAAAAGGAAACGGGACATTAACATTACTTAACATGTCAAATTCCGAGGCTGCAATAGAAAACGAGTCAACACAAGTCTCGATAGAGAATGGAGTCGGAACCATTGAAGGAATCGATGCAACCACTCTTGGTAACGTCACTTTCAGCTATAACCCTGATGGAGGAGCAGATCGACCTGCTGCTGGATTACTCCGTGTCACAACGGCGAAAGCAACACCAAACCCGGCAACCATCTATCTCGGTGAACCAACTGTTGTTACCATCACAGTCACCCATCCAGCATTGGGAACACCACTAAAAGACGTCCGAGTAGGACTTGACCATGGGATGCTCCTTAATGAAACAATCCTCGAAAAATTACCAACGGACCTTTATACAGACGCAAATGGACAGGTACAATTCTCAATTGCTGCAGATGCAAGTGGTAATACTACGATCTACATCGAAAACGAAACCGATCCGGACAATGCATACGTCATCGTCGCACAAGCCCGAAAACCCATGACAATAAGCGTCAATCCATCAGTTGATGAAGGAAAGACCTTCACTATTGAGGCAAAATCTAACGGCGCGTTGATCACTGGCACTACGGTAACATTCACGTTCAACGGACAAGCCTGGCCGACCACAACTGGTACCGCAACACTTACTGCTCCCACCGTGCCAACCTCAATGTCCTACCCAATCACGGCAACCGCTGAAGGATACGCCACCGCGACTGGCGCTATGATTATGGTCGTGAACATCCCGAAACTCATCATCGCTATCGCTGGTGAAGTAAAAGCAGGACAGACATTCACCGCCACTGTCGCTGATGATACCGGTGGCCCCGTTATCGGCGCGACACTTACCTTTAACGGAAAAACCTACACAAGTGGGGCTGGCGGAGTAGCAACCATTACTGCACCATCAAATGAAGGCACCTATCCAGTAACTGTAACCTTCCCTGGATACGAATCACTTTCAGACACAGTTACTGTCGTGAAAGGCGGCGGAATTCCCGGATTTGAACTGGTGACACTCATTGCAGCTATCGGAGTAGCATTCCTGCTCCTCAGACGCAGACGGAACTAAAAACACCAACCATAAAGGGGTGTTTAACTCCCCTTTTTCTTTCTTTTTTTTTAATACTATTTTTTTCAAAACCCTTTTAACCCCCTTGTTTTTATACTCCTCCCCGGAGTGAGTGATTCTGAAGGTTAGTATTGTAATCCCAGCGCTCAACGAGGAACGCGGCATCGGAAAAACCATTCAAGCAGTTAACAAAAACTATTTCAAAAAACACAAATGGGATCTAGAAATTATCATTGTTGATGGTGATTCCAAGGATAAAACCAGAGAAATCGCAGAAAGCAAAGGAGCACACGTCCTCCTTGAAAAACGAAAAGGATACGGGCGGGCCTATAAAACCGGACTTGCACTTGCAACAGGGGATATCATCGTTACCGGTGATGCAGACGCGACCTATCCATTTGACACTATTCATGAATATATCCAACTACTGATAAACGAACACCTTGATTTTATTACAACTGATCGTTTTGCAGCATTAAAACACGGTTCAATGTCTCTCAAACACCGATTTGGTAACCTGACCTTAGCTTGGACCCTTCGCACTCTCTACTTAGTCAACATTCGAGATTCACAATCAGGCATGTGGATCATTAAACGAGACGCACTATCAAAGATACAACCTTTAGAAACATTCAGCGATGGCATGCCGTTTTCAGAAGAAATAAAAATAGAAATGTTTACAAATAAACAAATCAAAGCAAAAGAGATACCATCGACTCTCTTTGCAAGAGAAGGCCAGGTGAAGCTTGAAAGTTTTAAAGATGGTATAAAAAACTTTAAATTTCTTTTTAAAAAAAGAGTCATCCCCTCTATGCACATCTGATAGGAAAATATATTCAGCTTCATTGTATATCCACCGCCGTTGGAGAAGAACCATGGATTTATTGATGACAGTATGGTTGTTTTTTATAGGAATCATCATTGGAATTATCATAGGAGTAACACTCTCCTATAGAACCGCGGTGAACCCTATGCAACATATAATAAAAAAGCTTACATCTCAAGAGAAATACAGTCATGAAACCATGAAATACTACCCCTACAATCCTAATAATTTTCGGTTCGTTGGTGATCCAATCGATGGTATACAATTTGAAGAGAACGCTATTCTATTTATCCGATTTAAAAAAGACAACGCACCCCGCACCAAAGAACAAGACCATATTAAGAATCTTCTAGAGAAACAACACGTAAAATGGTTTGAATTCACGACGAAATAAATAACAAAACCGGCTAATGGAACGTTTTGTTAATTAGTATTCAATTACCTTTCCTTTGTTGCTCATTCATTATTAAATCAAAGCTGTTTACGTATCTTTCACCTTTGCTTTAAAACGAATTGAACGATAATTTATATCTATCGATATGAAACAAAAGAACTATTACTAACCACTCTTAATTATCCAACCACAGAAAGCTCTTTTTCGATTTTCTTGTCCTTAAAACGTTCAAGACTGAGATTCCCAAGTATCTCAGAAGTTTTTCTATCTACAATCAAATCAGCGAGGAGATTTGATACCATCGGTGATATCATAAACCCATGACCGCTAAATCCATTACACTGGACAAAACCTTTCACCTCTTTCACCTCACCAAGAATAGGTCTCGCATCAGGAGTTACATCATAAAATCCAGTCCAATGACGAAGCAAGTTCACATGTTTTAATATCGGAGCGTATCTCGTTAATGTGCGCGCCATATGCTGAAGAAAGGCAAACGTAGGCATCGTCTTATATCCTTCTTTCTCTTCAGGAATAGGGATACCACCTACGATTTGTCCTTCTTTCTGTTGACTAAAATAAATACCATCTTTAAAAGAAATCACCATAGCTTCAAACAACGGTTGCAGCCGTTCTGTTGCGATAATCTCTTTCCGGAAAGGTCGTAAAGGAAGCTTGACGTTTATCCTCTCAGCAATGGTTTTCGAATCAATCCCTGCAGCATTTACTACAACACCCGTCCGAATCGTTTTCTGATCTGTCACCACCGCACGAATTGTTTTCTGAGTTGTTTTTAAATCAATAACTTTGGTATGAGTGTTGATTTCAGCACCAAGTTTTCGTGCCGCATCTGCATACGCGAACGTGGTCTTAAACGGATTCGCATGTCCATCAGTCGGACAGAACGTTGCACCAATTGCCCGCATGCCCTTAACATCAAGAATAGGCACAATATTAGTTATTTTTTCTGGTTCTAAGATATCGACTTTTAACCCAAGAGATCGCTGCATCGCGACATTTTTTTCTGCCTGTTTCATCTCATTTTCATCATGAACTGCAATCAGATATCCACCTTGGCGAAACTCAACATCCTGACCAAGCTCCTTACTTAACTGTTCAAAAATTTTAACACTTTGAATCGCAAGCAATGCATTCTCTCGTGTAGACCACTGTTGTCGGATCCCCGCACCACACGCACCAGTCGCACCCGATGAAAGATAATTTTTTTCAACAACAACGACATCTAATCTTTTTTTTGCGAGCCGATACGCAAGAGAACAACCATTTATTCCACCACCAATGATGACGACATCTGCCTTACTTTTCATTCTTTTCACTTGCCAGTGTTCCAAGAGACACAGGGACCAACGGAGGTCGTACCGTCGGTAGTCGTATCTGTGCTATTTTTTTTCCGGTTTTTCTCTCAAGGATTCGTATCACAAGTTGAATACAAACACGACCCTGACAAGGTCCCATCCCAATTCGTAGTTTTTTACGAAGCTCCTCGATATCTGTATAGCCGTCCTCAATCGCGTGAATCACATCTTCTTCGCTGATATCTTCACATCGACAGACAATACTTCGCTTCATACATCAAACCCTAATATTCCTGATATCCATAGCTAAACCACTCTGAACCTCGATAGTAACAACCATGGTTTTCCCATGTTGGACTATTTTTTTTACAACCGATTTACCTCGTGATGTACCCCTTCGATCTAATGCTTGTACGGTTTCACCCACTTTTGGTACTGGAATAAATTCATACGGCAATGTTATCCATGCTTTATCGTCTTTGATTTTTACCACAAAAATTGCTAAACCAGGACACACACCAACACATTTCGTACATCCAATGCATTTCTCGAAATCATTCACTGGTGGTGCGTTGATGTCTTTCATAGAGATTGCATGCACCGGGCAGGAATCAACACATGGGTTACAAGGAATTTCCTGAACACATTCTAGGATTGCTACCCCTTTCTCAAGCTGTTTCTTTGAGGGAACCTGCAACTCTTTCATTGAAAGTATACCGGTTTTTTCATAATCAGGCATGGCACACCTCCACTAGTTTAGCTATTTTTTCTTTCGCGATACGTGGTTTTTCTCCAAAAGGCCCTGCCCGCAGTTGATTAAGTTCTTTGCGATATTCTTCTAAAAGTTTCTTCTGTGTTGAACGACCTAATTGCATAGCTGAGGCAAGACCTGCGATTTTCCCTTCGATCATTGCAGTTGATGCTTCTTCGATACCGGAAGTATCCCCGGCCACATAGACACCTTTTATGGACGTCTGCATCGACTTATCATGAAGAGCAACGTATCCACCGGCCTCAGGAATAAACTCAAGATTAACACCAATTTGAGAAAGCAAACGGGTTGATGGAGTTAAACCAACAGCAAGGCAAATCGTATCACATTTGATATATTCCTCTGAATCTTTAATTGGTTTCCAATTCTTATCAAGTCGTACGACAACCGCACCTTCTACTTTCTTCTTACCACATACTTCTTTGATAGAATGCGAGGTCTGTATTGGCACACCGCATCTTTGGAGTTTCGCTGCATGAACATTATATCCACCTATACGAGGAGCTGCTTCAACGACTCGATCAACTGCAATCCCTGCCTGTAATAATTGATAGGAAACAATTAAACCAACGTTACCTGCACCAATCATAAGCACTCGCTCACCAGGTTTCACTCCATAGACATTCATTAATGTCTGAACCGCACCAGCTCCATACACACCAGGAAAATCATTCCCAGGAAATAACAGCATATTTTCCATAGCCCCACAAGCAAGGATTACAGCGTTACAATGAACCTCATATAATACACTTTGATACCCACAGCGTTCCACAACACCAAAACGATGTCCTTTATCACTCTCATAACAACCTATAACCGTCGCATCAGTCATCACCATGATTTTCCCTTCTCGTTGCAGATTCTGCAGGTCGTTTTCCAGTTCTCTTGCAATGTCGATACCCCGAGTCCCGGCACGTTCCTGTTTTGAGCCAAAAAACTTATGAGTCTGTTTAATTAACTGTCCACCAACACGTTGGTTTTCATCGACAATTAATACAGATACCCCCTGTGTCGCGCTCTCAATTGCTGCACAAAGACCAGCAGGACCAGCACCAACAACAAAGACGTCGACATCGATAATTTTTTTAGGTTCACCAGAGAACTTTGCATCAGGTAACTTAGCGAGTTTCTTCTGCATTTCAACCTGTATTCCTTCTTTCAACGGTGTAATACAAGTCCGAACATTTGGAACGCCATTAACTCTCATCAGACACGAGGAACACTTCCCAATCCCACAAAAAAATCCTCGAGGACTCTCATACTTTAAACTAGTTGTTAATGTTCTCACCCCTGCCGCATGCAACGCAGAAGCGATCGTGTCACCATCTTCACCTGCTATCTTCTTTTTTTGAAAATAAAACGGAAGCTCTTTTCGTTTTTTAAAATCAATAATAGGATGAGCCCGTATACGCACGCAATACCCCCTACAATCCTGGAATACAACTTCCTATAAAAGTATTACTTACAGAAGAGATATCCTAAACGATTTGAACATCCTTTATCGGAAAATGACGTTGTACCATTTTCCGTATCATATTGATATTTCGTCCACCTTTCCCAATCAATTTAGACTTATCTCTTGGATTTACTTCTATTCGAACTACGCTTGCCTCATCGTTTCCCTCAAGGCTAACCTTGGTCAATTCGTAAGGTTTGCAGAGATTTGAAACAAACCTAGTTTTATCCTCATCAAATTCAACGAACTTTACGCTTTTCTTAAAAAGAGATCGGAGTTTCTCCAGATTCTTCGCTTTGCTTCCGATCGCAATCCCGAGATGTCCTTTTTCAACCACAAAGATCACACGATCGTCTTCAACGACACAGTCTCTAATGCTTGCTCCAGTGTGTATCGACGCAAGGTTGATATACTGAACCGTCTCGTTTGAAAGGATTATCTCTGCCATTCTGGTTATTTCCTTTTCTTCACGAGTTGTAAGATATTTGATCCCCCTTCATCAATTACTGCAAAGGAGGAAACTGCGAAACTCTTCCCACAGGTATACCCAAGATCAACACCAGTTGAAGTATAAATGTATATTGGTACTTTGTTCTCCGTAATAAGGGCGGTAATATCTTTAGCGTATGGACAGTTATTTGCCATAACCACGAGTTTTGCTTTTCCGTTCTGGATCGCTGTTTTTGTCTGCTTTTTTCCGATAATAATCGTCCCTTTTTTTGACACATCTTTTAGTGCTTTATTTACGTCTACCATCTATTTTCCCTTCTGTTTTGGCTTTTTTGTGTTCATAACAAGTTCAATGGCACCAGTGCCAAGGTTCACTGGCTGTCCAACGATAATGTTCTCTGCGACACCATTGAGCTGATCGGTTTCTCCCCGTTGACTCGCTAGCAGGAGATGATTCACTGTGATTTCAAATGCTGCCCGTGAAAGAACTGAGCTTTTTTCTCCACTAACACCATGCCGGCCGATAGCCCGGACGGTCCCATCAGCAGTCATTACATCAGCTACAAGCATGATATGTCTCATATCAACGTTCAACCCTTGTTCTGACAAGGTAGCGTTTGCTTCATGGATAATCATGTTCCGTGCTGCTTCAATCCCTAGTTCCCTGGCTATCGCATGGATATCATTCGTCGTTGTCTGGTAGGGGTTAACACCTTCGATATCTAAAACTTCTTTGAGGTTACTGCCTTCACTGTAAATAATATATCCTTCATTCGGTTCCTTTCGGATAATGACTCGTTTGATTCCGTCAATTCCTTTGATTTTCAAATTCTTCAGGGTTTCATTTGTATTCTGAAGTATTTTATAACCAGGTTCATCTAGCGTCACTTTTATGGTTTCTTTTTCGATTTTTGCAGAAATCTTTCGAATCGATTGAACCTGCTCTAACATTTCATCGATGGTGATTCCTTTTTTCTCCATGGTTTTCTTATTTGGTTTAATAGATATTGTGATGTTTACAAGGTCCATTTCAATATCAGCGACATCAGTTAATCGGGTTATCTCTATTTTATTAGCGATTTCTTTTGCTAAATCGGGGTTCACCCGATATTCATCTCGAAGATAAATGTTCATCATGGGAGTTGATGGGGATGACCTAGCATCTACGATCTCAATTAATCGTGGGAGTCCAAGGGTAACGTTAATCTCTGCCACACCAGCATAGTGGAATGTTCTCATAGTCATCTGCGTACCAGGCTCCCCGATACTCTGGGCACCAATCATGCCACATGCTTCAGTTGGGTCAATCAGATTTTTCGTATATTCATCATAAGCTTTTTCAACAATGTTTTTCAATTTTTTCTCAAGTTTTTTATCCCGTGCTGCACGCTCGACAATACCATCGATGATGGAAATAGGTAAAAATTGGTTTTTCAAGAGTTTATTTACTTCGGCGCGTATTATCTTGTATTCTTTCGGTTCTTCAGTTATTTTTATTGGCGGGGGAAGGAACGTTCGTTCTGGTTCTTTTTTCTCAATTTTTTTCTTAGATAATGTCGTTTCTTTTTTTATTTTCTTTTGTACTAGTTTTTCCTTCTCAGGCGTACTCTCAATTTTTTTTAATTTTTTCTGAGATTTTTGAACCTTGGTCTTTGCGGCTGTTTTTACACCTTTTTTCTTTATTTTCATAGAGGAGGTTTTGGGTTTTGCCAATTTCACAGGTTTTTTCTCTGGCTTTTTTTGTTTTATTTTCTTTTTAGAAACTGGTTTCGCCATATATTTATCGCTCCTGCTGAATATCATAGATAATCCGATCAAGATCCACTGCTTTTCCTGCGATGCTTCGTGTAGGGTCAATACCATCTTCACCGTATCTGAATTGGATGATTTCTCCTCCTGTATGGCGCACAGTTCCGTCGCTTTCTATTTTGAGATCTTCTAATGCATTGACCAGACGTCGTTGCATATACCCCGATCGAGAGGTACGGACAGCAGTATCAACATGACCTTCTCGGCCTCCCATCGAATGGAAGAAATATTCAGTAGGATTAAGCCCACTTTTATAACTATTAGCAACGAATCCTTTTGCACTTGCTCCTAGATCCCCTTTTTTAAAATGCGGTAATGTTCGGTACTTGTATCCACGGGAGATTCGTTCTCCTCGGACT